>Ga0194119_10000677_pt1 | contig 64954 bp, 69 predicted proteins | sample TA2MahC100mmetaG_FD_148620 | JGI IMG/M metagenome (GOLD analysis project Ga0194119, IMG submission 148620) | Freshwater microbial communities from Lake Tanganyika, Tanzania - TA2015018 Mahale Deep Cast 100m | ecosystem: Environmental > Aquatic > Freshwater > Lake | place: Tanzania: Lake... | reverse complement strand
TCATGAAGCTCTCTACCTATTTGGTTTGGTGTTCTGTACTGGTAATTGCAACGTTACCCATTACAAGATAACACTTTATGCCCATAGGTGAGGGCTTTTTTTATTTCGAATCGATCAACTCAGGTTCAAGGAAAACGGCCGCACAGCGAAACCCTGGTTCATGCTGACCGACGAAAATCTCGGCATCAACAAAAAACGGCTATGGGAATTTCTCGATCTTCTCAAGGAATGCGACATCACATTCAGCGTCTTTCTCAGCATCAATTTCCTTGAAGATCCTGAAACCGTCAAAAAGCTGGTTGACGCCGGATGCAACTTCGTGCTTGCAGGACTTGAATCCATCAAGCAGAGTACTCTCGAGGCATACAACAAAGGACACGTCAATTCAGCGGAAAAGTATTCGAAAATCATCGACGACTGCCGTAAAGCCGGTCTGAACATTCAGGGCAACTTCCTCTTCAACCCCGCAATCGATACTTTTGAGGACATTGATGACCTGGTGAAGTTCGTCACGAAGAACCATATTTTCATGCCGATTTTCCAGATCATCACCCCCTATCCGGGAACGCAGATGTACTGGGATTATAAAAACAAGGGCCTGATCACCGACGAAGACTGGGAAAAATACAACGCCCTGCATCTGGTCATAAAATCCGAGCGTTACGATCCCCTGCTTTTCCAGTACAAGGTACTCAAGAGCTATACCGACATCTACTCATGGCGGCATATCGTCGCAAGAACCTGGTACAACCCGAGAAAACTCATCAACCTGGTTACAAGCCTCGCATTCCGCAACCATCTTCGCAGCCAGCTCGACGAATTCGAGCGTCATCACGGGCTCAGCCCGAAAGTGCTTGAAGGCATTAAATAATCCCCCTTTTCCAGCTTCCATCCTCAATCATTACAACAGATCGCGATACTGTACCGGAAGCATGCTTCCGGCACAGTATCGCGATCTGCATACGCGGATATAAATCCGCCGCAACAAAACGCAATTTATTATGTATCGTTACAATAAAAAACCAGCAATACTGATCAACTCATATTCTTTTTTTAATCGTGAGGGTGTCGTATATTCAACCGGTAATTTCATATAAATGAGCCTTATACGATCTTTGCCCCTATTTCATACCCATAAAAAACAACCCAACATGACAAACGTTTTCAACCGCGCTGCGGGCATCTTTCTTCTTTCGGCGGTGACACTGATTTCCGGCTGTTCAAAATCGGATAACCCTGTTACCGGTGCCGTATCGCAATTATCGTCTGAATCCCGTCCGAAACACTATGAGATCAGATCGGGAATCGTACATTTCGAACCGATGAACGTGATGGGGGTTTCCACCACTACCGAAACACTGTATTTCGATGATTACGGCCGAAAAGAGGCAAAGGAAACCGTTACGGAGACCAATGTCATGGGCATGAAAACCTATGAACACCGTATGGAAATCACTGACGGCGATTACGCTCTTTCATTCGAACTGAAAAAAACCGTCAACGGCAAAGATGAAACGAGCAAGGAAGCAACGAAAACAGATATGCGCCAGATGCGCGAGATGGCCCTGATGATGAGCAAAGCCATTGACGTGAATGAACTGAAAAAGAATTTCGATTACCGTGAAGAAGGAACCGAGGAAATCGCCGGAGTTACCGGCAGGAAGTATTCCGTCGCTCTCAATAAGGAACAACCCGATGCCCGTGTCTTCGGCGTCATGTACAAGAACATTGTTCTGAAGAGCGAGATGGGAGATATTACCATGAGAGCGTCGAAAATCGAAGAAAATGCCGCGGTTCCGGCATCAAAATTCGAGGTTCCTGCAGGGTATACCATAAAGGAGGTCAACCTTGCCGAAGAGATGGAAAAGTCCGGTATGGGAGAAACTGAAGAGTAAGAAAACCCGCGCCGCAAAGGGCACCTGACCGGACTCAAGCGGTCAGGTGCCCTTTGTTCTATCTGCAAACTGCAGCGGCACTGCCGAATCCGGGAAAGAATCCCCGTAAGGTGTCAATACTATTTCCGGAACCTCCAGTACCTCCCTTCGGCGGCATCAACCGGCTCAAGCGCAAAACGCTCCGCTGCGGGTATTCCATGATTGATGATGTAGTAGATGTCCGACAGTACCGTTTTCGACCGTCCATAGTATGAGTGGCCAAGAAAACCGTTACCATCAACCTCGCTTGCATCGATCGTGTCAATACCCGAAACGATAAGTGGAACATCCTTTATTTCACCCGCACGTGGACTGCCATTGACATCTTCGGATATGCTGAGAGCCCTGTCGGAGGCTGATACATAAAGGGTAACCGGCACCCCTTTTCCGGCAAGCGAAGGAGCGATATCACGCCTGAAACTATCGGCATCGATGTCAGGAGCGGCAAGTATGATAGTCCTGAAGCACAAAAGAAGCTCGGAACGCTCCCTGGCAAGCGTGGCGAAAGCCGCGGTAAGCGCACGACTTCCCATACTGTGGGCAAGCAGGCTTATACCCCCCTTGTCAGAGCGCTCGGCGAGACCGGCAAGGAAGCGGAAAAGATTCTCTTCTGTGGCGGCAACGTTCCTTTCATCCTCGCGGTAAAGCCGGAGAGAGCATTGCGAGGGCCAGCTGTATATAAGGGGCACCCCCCTGAAATCGAGATCGGCAGCCACCTGGGCCATGCGCAGGACTGCATCCTCGAAACTCATATTGTAGCCATGCACAAATACCAGCATGGTTTTCTTCCTGCCCGCCTTCTGCATTTCACGAGAAAGCTCATCGAAAAAAACATGCTGGCTGAGCGTATCGAGCGAAAACAGTGCAAAATGCTGATCCGGGTCTGTTTTCAGCACCGGAGTTTCGAGCCTGGCAACCCGATGCTTTGGTGGCACCGAAACCGTACACACTCCATACTGCATGGGACCACGCAAGGCGCTGTAGAAATCCGCCGGGTCGGATTGCCCGGATTTAGCCCGGTCGGTTGCGTAGAAAAGGGAAATAAACGACCGATCGAGCGTTGCATGATATGAAGCACTGCAGGCAGCCAACTGAAGCGAAAACAGCAGCGCGGAAAAAATCGACCAGAATGCCCGCATCCTCTTGGAGGCTTTGACTCGTTACAGGAGATACCTTACCGGCTTTCATACATAAACATGATATATAATATAGAGAACCGTTCAGGCTTATTCGCGCAAAAGCGAAATAAAGGAATAACCTGCCGCTGCAGAAAAAAGATTTCCGGGATTGCTCATAATGATGAACAAGTTATCTGCTGCCCATAACACAGAAAAAACGGGAAGTCTCCCACAATACATCTTCGATGATCGAATATCCCAATCCGAAATATTAACCTTTCCGGCTGCAGGTTCGATACATGCGGTAAAAAGCGATGGCTGCACGGCGGATATCGGGGTCGCCGGCGAGCGCCAGATACTGGCTGGCTGTTGCGGAACGGTTGTATCGCATAAGCTCTTTCCTGTACAGAAAACGCATGACAACCTCTGCCGAAACCGATGCCGTGGCTTCGACCACCGCATTGATGCTCACCACCATCCCGCTCACCGGGGCACTTCCGGAAACCTCCCGGATAGTGAGCGCCCGCCTATCGGCCTCCTGGGTTATGCGAAACTCGATACGCCGGCCACCACTCTCTTCGAGAAAAACAGAAACCGGCTCTTTCAGCCTCCTCCCGGAGGGATAGTCGATGCGGGGTTCCGTACTCGCGAAACGTTCGTACGCTTCATAGATCGTCGACTCAATCTCCTGTGTGGTCAGACTCCGGTTAACAAGTGTCAGAAAAACAAACTGACAGAAATCCCTCAGGAAAATCCGCAGTATCCCCCGCTCGCTCTCCTCCTGCATCATGGTTCGGTAATTGAAGAAAGCTACATAGCAGTATAGCATCATCGTCATCAACCGGGCATTACTCATTCCCTCGGTCTTCACCACCGGACAGAAGTTGTTATAGAGGTCCCAGTTGAAAGAGGTAATATTGTCCTGACTGCGGTACTCCTCAAAAATATTCGTACCTGGATAGGGCGTCATGGCCATGAAAAGCGCATTCCTGAGGCTGAGTGCCCGGGCAAAACCCGGATAAACCATCGTATCGGCTTCGGTCTCGCTGTGGTGCCCGACAATGAAATAGCCTTCGACGCCGATATCGTGTTTTCCAAGCAGCTCGACGGCCCGGGAAATATCGTCGAGAGTATTCTGCTTGTTCATCAACTCGAGAGTTTCCGGGTTCGGACTCTCGATACCGAGTCCTACCTTTCTCAGTCCGACCTTATGCAGCTTGTCGAGAATACGTTCAGACCTGATCACATCCCTGGCACGGGTCTCGGTGACAATCCTGAAATTGGTCAACCCCTGCTCGATCATGAGGTCGCAAATCCGCTCGACCCGTTTGATGTTGGTCAGAAAGTTGGCGTCCCAGATTTTCAGCAGCTTTTTCTTCTTCGGATCGTGAATCAGGGCGATCTCCCCGACCACATTCTCCGCACTCCGGCCACGCCACTGTTTGTGCATCCTGTCATTGGCGCAGAACGAACACTTCCAGGGGCAGCCACGCGAAGTGTATATTGTCTCGATAGTATAGTCATGACTCTTCTCTCCGAACCGCTCAGGCCGGATCGAGCGGAGCGGAAAGCGAATCGAATCCACATCCCTGATCAGCTCCCGAATTCCGGTATGGACGAATGTGCCGTTCTCTTTCCAGCAGAGCCCTTTAACGTCGCGCGACGGCCCTTTCTCGACCAGTTCCCGGAAGGTTGCCTCCCCCTCGCCGATCACCACCAGATCAGCAAATCCATGATCGAGCGCTTCCTCGGGCATCGCCGTCGGATGAAAGCCGCCCATCACCACCGTGACGCCGTATTTTCTGGCGATCCGCGCCAGCTTCACGGCGTTATTGAAGCCGCCGGTCATCGAGGAGATGGCCGCAAGATCGAACGGCCGCTCCTGCAGCAGCCGCTCGAAACTCTCGAAAATCCCTTCGTTGTAATAGTTCTCGGGCATCGCCATGCAATCGGCGATATCCTCCACAGCGCCGGCGAGATAGCAGACGCCGATACAGTCGCTGATGAACCGGGGAAACGGTGTCACAATCGACTGCGGAGCCTCGACGAAGCAGATGTTCCTGTAATACGCCATAGCCGGGTTTGGATTAAGATCAGGAAGGTGATGGAAGGAAATGCGAAGTTCCCCGGACTGGCGGATTCATCGTGTACAGGTAAAATATACGCGATTCATATGACAAAAGAATCTATCCCGGCAACAATACCCATCAGTTGCAAAACATCCACGGGTTCGATGTCGCCTTGAACGGTATATCAAAACCCTTGCTTTGGCTCAGTAACTGACAAAAAAAGCCGCCCCGGCAAACTGCACCGGAACGGCTTCGATGAACTGGCGATGTAATACTGCCAATCGCTCAGTTCCCGACCATCATGGCCTCCACATCAGCCTCAACCGTGCCGATCGGCTTGATGCCGAACTTCTCCACCAGTACTGCGGCGACGTTAGGCGTAAGGAACTGCGGCAGAGTAGGTCCGAGACGGATACCTTTGACGCCGAGGTAGAGCAGGGCGAGCAGCACGGTCACGGCCTTCTGCTCGTACCAGGCAATATCGAAGGAAATCGGCAGGTCGTTGATGTCCTCAAGACCGAAAACCTCCTTGAGCTTCAGCGCAATCACTGCCAGCGAGTAGCTGTCGTTGCACTGGCCGGCATCAAGCACACGCGGAATCCCGCCGATGTCGCCGAGCTGCAGCTTGTTGTAGCGGTACTTCGCACATCCGGCCGTGAGGATGACCGTATCCTGCGGCAGGGCTCCTGCAACGTCGGTGTAGTACTGGCGCGAGTTGTGCCGTCCGTCGCAGCCTGCCATCACCACAAACCGCTTGATGGCGCCAGATTTCACGGCATCGACCACCTTGTCGGCAATGGCCAGCACCTGGTTGTGCGCAAAACCGCCCACGATCTCGCCATTCTCGATCTCTTTGGGCGCGGGACAGGTTTTAGCCTGCTCGATGAGCGCGGAGAAGTCCTTCTGGCCACCTTCCGGACGAGCCGGGATATGCTTCAGGCCGGGCCAGCCCGCCATGCCGGTGGTGTACATGCGGTTGCGGTACGATTCGCGGATCGGCACGATGCAGTTGGTGGTCATGAGAATCGGGCCGTTGAACGACTCGAACTCCCGGTCCTGCGACCACCACGAATTGCCGTAGTTGCCGACGAAGTGCGGGTACTTCTTGAACGCCGGGTAGTAGTGCGCCGGCAGCATCTCGCAGTGCGTGTAGACGTCCACGCCGGTGCCTTCGGTCTGCTTCAGCAGGTCCTCCATGTCGCGCAGATCGTGACCAGAGATAAGAATACCGGGATTCGTACCCACGCCGGTCTTCACCGTGGTGATTTCAGGGTTGCCGTAGGTTTCGGTGTTGGCCTTGTCAAGCAGGGCCATCGCCTTCACGGCAACCGAACCGGTTTCGAGCACCAGTGCGGTAAGCCGGTCGGCACCGAGATCCTTCAGAAGCGATGCAAGACCTTTCACATAGAAAGCATAGATCTCCTGATCCTCGTAGCCAAGCACAGCGGCATGATCGGTATAGGCGGCAAGACCCTTGATGCCGTAAAGCACGAGGCTTTTGAGCGAGCGCAGATCTTCGTTTTCGCTGAGAGCTTCGATACCGCATGCTGCTGCCTTCTGCAGAAACTCCTCTCTCGTGCGCCCGTTCCAGTTTGCCGCATCGTGCGACGGAACCGATGTCAGCAAGGCTTTCAGTTCATCGCGCTTGTCGAGCGTCAGGCATATCCGGCGGACAATGGCATCGTCGTCGAAGTTGGTGTTGGTGACCGTCACGAAAAGCGACTCGCTGATGAGGCGCCCGTACTCAGCCGGAACAGGCCCTTCGAGCGCTTCCGCACAGAGCGCAAGCCCTTCGGCGGCATAGACCAGCACATCCTGCAGCTTCGCGGTAATATCGTCCTTGCCGCATACGCCGCGCGCTATGCAGCCTGTACCCCGGACGCTTTCCTGACATTGATCGCAATACATTCCCATTTTCTCCTCCGTTGTGTTGTTGTTGTTTCACAGACGGGGACACAGAAGATCGGCTATCGTTCTATCCCCAGCCGCACCCTCGCTGTCCCCTTTTTTCTCTTTCAGTAAAGCCCTTTGCATGAAAGCCGTACAGAGCAGGCGTTTATTGTTCGGACGTCGGTCGATGATCGCCGTGCAGTCCTCGATGGCGCCGTCGATATCTCCAAACCCGGCCCGTGCGATTGCCCGGTTGCCGTAAGCGGCAATCGCCTCCCGGAACCGCAAGCCAAGCTTCAGCGCCATGGTGTAATCCGCCTCGGCGCCCCGGAAATCGCCCGTGCTGCTGCGCGCATTGGCTCTATTATACCACCCTTCGGCATCTTCCGGGCGGCGGGCGATTACCCTGGTTATCTCGTCAGCAGTACCGCGATAACCTCCAAGTGCGTCCTTCAGCATTTCACACCCACTCCTCTCCCAGCGTGTCGCCCTGCACGCCGATCACTATTTTCCTGACCGGAACCTTGCGGCTCGCGCGTTTCAGCGCTTCGGAGACAATCGACACAAGCCCTCCGCAGCAGGGCACCTCCATGATGGCTACGGTGATGGTATTGATGCGCGCACGGTCGATCATGGCCGCAAGCTTTTCGACATAGACATCCATGCCGCTGTCGAGTTTCGGGCATGCGACGGCAAGCGTTTTGCCGCGAAGCAGCCGGCGGTGAAAATCGCCTGCAGCGAATGCGACACAATCGGCAGCGAGCAGAAGATCGGAACCCTCGAAATAGGGGGCCAGAGGCGAAACAAGGTGCAGCTGAACCGGCCACTGGCGAAGTTCGCTGGAAATCGGCATCTCGCGTTCAGCAGGCGTCGCCGAAGCATGTCCGTTACCGGAACGGAAGTCCATAGTCCTGCTGCCGGGACACCCCCCGCCATGATGGCGATGGGGAGCATGTGCCTGTTCCTTCTGATGACACGACGCAGCAGCTCCAGCTTCGACAACATGCTCAAGCGGATTCCCGATTCCCTCTTCTTCAAGACATTCGATGGCCTCGCGAAGAAAATCGTGAGCACCATGATCGCGCAGGTGAACAAGATGAGCCCCGATCACGTTCGGGCCTCCCTTTATGATGCTCTCGCGCATGACCCGTTTTTCGTCATAAGGCTCCGCTTCCCTTGTCTCGATCCTCATGGCCCCTGTCGGGCAATGGCCGATACATGCTCCGAGACCGTCGCAGAAAAGGTCGCTCACGAGCCGCGCCTTGCCGTCGATAAGCTGCAGCGCCCCTTCGGGACATCCCGGAATACAGTCGCCGCACCCGGTGCATTTCCGTTCATCTATGGTAATAATCTGTCGTTTCATGCCTGTATCATCCTTTTTGTTTCGTTCTGAAAATCAATTTCTTTCCCGGCAATCGTTCCTGACTCCCCTGCCCCACCGGCCGCAGAAACAGAACCGTGAGCACTCCTCGCGCCGGCTGCACCCGGATAGCGCAGCAGCTTGCCTATCGTGATATTGTCAAACTCCTGCTTCACAACCTGTTCGATACGCATGATCTCATGTCGCAGCACGCAGCGGGAGCGGTTCGCACAGATCTGTTTGCGGAACATGCATTCCGAGACCTGCACCTTGCCCTGAAAAATCCCGATCAGCTCGCTGACCAGTATCTCATCAGGTTCTTTTGCCAGCTTGAATCCCCCGCCAACGCCCTCTTTCGAAAAGACAAGACCGTGGCGGATCATCTCCTGCAGCAGCCCGCGAAGAAACTGGTAGGGAATCTCCTGCTCCAGAGAAATAGCCCTCGCAGAGAGATACCCACCTTTGGCTTCGCCCAGGGTGAGCAGGGCCCGGATTGCGTAATCGGTATTTTTAGTCAGTACTTTCATTGCAACTTCTTAAATTGATACTAATTTAGTATCAGTTAATTGAAAGCAAAAATCATTTTTAAAAATTCCCGCAACTCCCCCGAAAAAATTTTTTTTCTGACGCATACCGTAAGCTGAGGATTTTCAGAACAACTTCATTCAGGAGAAACGACAGCCGGCTGAACTTTCCGCATCCGGCTTCATGTTCTTATATTATCATAATGCCGAACAGTATGACCCTCGGCACAACCCGATACTCCTGCTGATCATGCTGCAACAGAGAACCGCTGGTTACATGGCGCTCGATCTGCTCCGTGCAAACGGAGCATTACCCCTGACATGGAACGATACCGCCGAGCTCAGACGAAAAACTGACAGCCTCATGCAACGGTTTTATGCAGAACGCTCTGCCGTATCGAAAAAACTCGGGGGCGGTTTTTTCATCGAGGAACTGCTTGACAGAAGCCTGCGTACCGATGAAACCGAAATCATGGACCGTCACGCGATCCCGATGCAAGAGAAGCTCGAACTGGTCCGGGCGCTTGACCGCCAGAACAGATTCATGGGGCTTTACAGTCATTATGCATCACAGCTCTTTCCTCTGGTTCGCGAACTCTCATCGAAAAAGCAACGGGAAATCCGGCTGATCGAAATAGCCTGCGGATCCGGCGGACTCGCCATGACCCTTGCCGAAGAAGCTGCAAAGCAGGCTCTTCAGCTCTCTGTGACCGCCTCGGATATCGTACCGCTCTACATCGAGCAAGGCAACAATGAAGCAGGCCGGAGGCGACTTCCGGTGCAATTCCGATTGCTTGACGCATGCAGACCTGATGAATCCGACAACGAGCAATACGATATTACCCTTATTGCCCACAGCCTCCACCATTTCTCGCCGGGAGACATTGCCGTCATGATAGCTGCTTCCGAAGCGAGAGGATCCTCCGCATTCATCGGTATAGACGGCTATCGTGATCTTCTGCTCGGCATCGGCATGCCTCTTGCTGCCGCTCTGCAGGCAATACCGGCATTCGCCATGGACGGACTGACCTCGGCAAGAAAATTCTATTCGGAAGCCGAGCTGAGCCTCATTGCAGAATCAGCTGCAGAATCAGGATGCCACACCATCGAACGCTCCTGGCCGGCAAGCGTGCTGACCGTCCGTTTCGACACAGCAAAAACAACACCATCGAAAACAGCAAGTCAGAGGAGAACGCAACAATGAACGTCAGAAAACTCGCAACCGGAGCAATCATCGTCTTTGCCGCAATTCAGGTCATACCATATGGCCGCGATCACCGGAATCCCCCTGTCACCGGCGAACCATCGTGGGATTCGCCGGGAACCCGTGAACTGTTCTTCCGCGCCTGCAGGGACTGCCACTCGAACGAAACCGTCTGGCCCTGGTACAGCAACATCGCCCCTGCATCATGGCTTGCACAGATCGATGTGAACATCGGGAGAGAGAAGTTCAACGTATCCGAATGGGGGCGCGAGGGGAAAAATGAAGGCGATGAAGCGGCCGAAGAGGTTCGCCGCGGAAAAATGCCTCCATGGTTCTACCTGCCAGCCCACCCCGAAGCGAAACTCGACGATACCGGGAAAGAGGATCTGGTTCGCGGACTTGTTGCAACATTCGGAGAAAAAAAGCAGAAAACCGACGAAAAACACTGAGAACGACAAAACATCGATCACATCCGGCAGATTCCGGGCTGGCTGACATGCCGCCGGTCCGGCGCTGTCAAACGAAGGTGGAAAATCGCTTCCCGGCTGATCTCCCGCTTTTGTTTCTTCACGAAAGCATATACCTTACACCAGTTCACTGCGCCTGCTTTCCCGGTCAGGCTTTAATCCGGATTATCCGCCATCTATGAGCTCTTCCGTGCATATCAGAAGTTCGATACTCGCCGAACAGCGATATTTTCTTCACATCAGCCTGTTTATCGCCACCGCTTTCTGCACACTATGGGCCGGCGCGTTCTGGTCGGGCTATCCCGTCAGGCTCGACAGCCCTGCAATATTCCTCTCCGACCTCGCAAAGGGAGCCCCCTATGCGGCATCGCTGCTTCTCTTCCTCGGCGTACACGAGTTCGGCCATTTTTTTGCAGCGCTCCATTACCGGATACGGGCAACCCTGCCGTTCTTCATTCCCGTTCCTCCCCTGCCCTTCCTGCTCAATCTCGGAACCATGGGCGCGGTCATTAAAATCAGGGAACGGATACCCGATACGAAATCGCTGTTCGATACCGGCGCATCAGGTCCGCTTGCCGGCTTCGCGGTTTCGGTCGGCCTGCTGGTTTATGGATTTCTCAATCTTCCCCCGGAAAGCTACATCTATACTGTTCATCCTGAATACATCGCTTTGGGAGGCATCCCCGACAACCCTCCGGAAGGCACCCTTTATCTGGGTAAAAACCTGCTCTGGATGCTGCTCGAACAGTCGATCCGTCCGGATCGGCTGCCCCCGATGACTGAAATGTACCATTACCCCTTTCTCTTTACAGGATGGATCGGCTCGTTCGTGACGGCCCTCAACCTGCTGCCGGTCGGACAGCTCGACGGCGGCCACATCATCTACGCCATGTTCGGCAGAAAAGGCCACATGAAAGCAGCCACGATTTTTTTATGGTTCATCTTCCTGCTCGCCCTTCCCTCGTTTATCGAACTGACAGGAGCGATCTTCCTTCCCGAACTGCGTCTGCCGATTCCCGAAACCATCATGCAGTGGTCATGGCCCGGGTGGATGCTCTGGTTTATCATACTCTGGAGGGTAATCCGCACCGGACACCCGCCGACAGCGTTCGATCATCGGCTCGACAGCCGGAGAATGGCAGCCGGCTGGATAGCCATTCTCATTTTCATGCTCTCATTCACACCGGTACCGTTCGGCATAACATGAAACACTCCTGTCAGGAACATTACCTGCTCGACTGCAGGGGCACCATGCTCGACCTGAGCAAAAGTCCGGCCATCATGGGAATTGTCAACCTCACTCCCGACTCGTTCTCCGACGGCGGAAAATTCGGCGACCAGGCCGGTTTGCCTGATATCGATCTGGCGGTAGAGCACGCCCTGCAGATGGTGCGGGAAGGAGCTTCCATTATCGATATCGGCGGAGAATCAACCCGTCCCGGCGCAGAACGGATCGCTGCCGTCGAGGAGATACGACGTACGCTCCCGGTCATCGCCAGGCTCCGGAAGCAAACCGACGCACTGATCTCCATCGATACCTACAAAGCCGAAGTCGCCGAAGCCGCACTACAGGCCGGCGCCCAGATCGTCAACGATATTTCAGGATTCAACTTTGATCCTCTCCTTCCTGCTGTCTGCCGGAAACACCGTGCTGCCGCTGTACTCATGCACACCCCCGTCACACCGCAGGCCATGAAATGGAGCCAGGAAACGACAAGCACTGAAAACGATGTGACTGCAACCGTGATGGCATGCCTGAAGGAAGCCGCGGCAAGGGCACGAAATGCCGGAGTCGAAAGCATAGTACTCGATCCCGGATTCGGTTTCGGCAAGAGCGTCGATGAAAACTTCATGCTGCTCGGCAACCTTTCAAGGCTGCGGAAACTCGGCTATCCGATTCTTGCCGGGGTATCCAGAAAGTCTTTTCTCGGCGAGGCGATCAGAAAAAACGGCAAAACGCCGCCTCCGGAAGAACGGCACGAAGCCACAACTGCAGCGCAAACCATCGCGCTGCTCAACGGCGCATCGGTCATCAGGGCTCACGATGTCAGAGCTGCCGCACAGGCGCTCGCTGTAGTCGAAACCATGAAACGGAGTCTCCTGTAAAGGGCCGCAACAGGTATTTCCGGTATAGCCCGTATTATATTACCTTGCTGTTCCTCTCTGCCTGAACGGAATCGTAAAACAAGTGCGAATGCATGTACCTTTCTAAAATCGAACTCTTCGGGTTCAAGAGTTTCGCACACAGAATAAGGATATCCTTCGACAAAGGACTCACTGCCATCGTAGGACCGAACGGTTGCGGAAAAACCAATGTCGTGGACGCAATACGCTGGGTGCTCGGAGAGCAGCGCACATCCCTGCTCCGTTCGGCAAAAATGGAGAATATCATCTTCAACGGTTCGAAAAACCTCAAACCCCTCAGTCTGACCGAGGTATCCATCACCATCGAGAATACCCGCAATGTCCTGCCTGTGGAATATACAGAAGTGACGGTAACGCGCCGCCTTTACCGGAACGGGGAGAGCGATTACCTGCTCAACCATGTTCCCTGCCGTCTCAAGGATATACTCGACCTGTTTACCGATACCGGCATGGGCAGCGACGCCTATTCGGTGATCGAACTGAAAATGATCGAAGAGATCATCAGCAACAAAAGCGAGGAACGCCTGAAACTCTTCGAAGAAGCCGCCGGCATAACCCGTTATAAACAGCGCAGAAAACAGACATTCAAACAGCTTGAAAGCGCATCGAGAGACCTTGCCAGAGTTGACGACGTGGTGGCCGAAGTCGAAAAAAAGGTACGCAGCCTTAAACTGCAGGTAAAAAAAGCCGAAAAGCTCAGGGAGCTCAGGGAGGAGATAAGGAAACTCGACCTTCTGCTCGGGGGGATCGTCCTCCATGAACAACTCGAAAAACTCGGCCCTCTTAAAAAGCGGATCGAGCGCGAAGAAGCATTGTGTCATGAGCTTGCCGCGACCATCGCACTGAACGACGGCAGCTTACAGGCAAATGAACTGCTGCAGCTCCGGCGTGAAGAGGATCTCTCACTCGCCCGGAAACGGCTCAATGCAGACAATGAAACAATCCATGATCTTGAAAAAAAACTGCTGCAGCTTGAGGAAAAACAAAAAAACCTCGCAGCCGCATATGGAAGCAGCCGTCTTTCCCTGCAGGAGAAGCATGAAAAAATCTTCACGATCGAACGTCGGCTGAAGGAACTCGACGAACGGAAACTGCCACTTGAAATCGCCTGTAACGCGAGGATGGAAGAATATCGCCTGCTCCTGTCGGAACATGACCGGCTGAACGCCGAACTGCAGGAACAGCGCAATGCAATTGCAGGCAAAAGACGGGAAGCGGCCGATATCGAAAGAAACATCGGCCGGCTTCTGCTTGCTCGGCAAAGTCTTGAAAACCGCAGCGAACACCTTCGATCGTCGCTGCAGCGGGCCGGTATATCAAAATCCGCTGCAGCCGCGCATATAGGCAATCAGCAGGATCTCCGAAAAAACATCGAAGGGGAAATAGCGCTTCAGAAATCCCGGATATCTGCAGCAAAGGAGAAAGAAGCCCGACTGAACAGAGAAATGGAGAATATCTCGGCTGCTGTAGAGACCCATCGGGAAGAGATGCTTTCAATGAAAACCGAACGCAACCATATCGATAACAGTATCGCTCTGTTCAATGCCGTTCTCCAGAATTTCGAAGGGCTGCCGGAAGGAATCGCCTTTCTCGAAAAGCATAAAGCCGGAGACACTGCGCCCGGCTGCCTTTCGGACCTGATCGCACTCGATGCCGCCCACAGGAAAGCTGTGCATGCCGCACTTGGTGAAGCGCTCAGTTATTATGTCTGCCGTTCTCCTGAAGAAGCCCTGAAGGCAATGAAACTCCTGCAGCAATCGAAAAAAGGCAAACTGCACTTTCTGGTACTCGATCTGGTCAGAGCCCCTGAAAACAGCTCGAAAATAGCGCCTGAAGGTACCATAAGGCTGATCGATCTGCTGAGCTTTCCTGAAGAACTCGCCCCTTCGCTGGAACTGCTGATCGGTAACTGCTGTCTGGTCAACACCCTTGAAGAGGGGGAAAGACTCTCGAAACATTTTATGGAATCGGTATTCGTAACCCCGGATGGCGACAAGTTCAACGCAAAAGGCATCATCTACGGAGGCAGTCCTCAAGACAGCGAGATACTCCGGCTCGGAAAAAAGGCCGAACGGGACCTTCTGATGAAAAAAAAGTCCGAAATAAGTGATCAGATCGACAAAGCCGAATCGGTACTGATCGGGCTCCGAAGCAGATCGGAATCCATCGCCTCCGAAATAAAACTGCTGGAGATCGAACCGCTGCTCTACGCACTCACGCATCTTGAAAAAAAACTTGCCCTTGCCGAGGCTGAAGAAAACTCCCGCAGGGAGATGCTCAAACAGGCCGAGCAGGAAATCGCCGAATTCGCTTCGCGCCATGAAGAGCTCGAACGGGAAACCCTGGTGCTTGAACCGGAAATAACACATCACGAACAGCAGCTCCGGCTCATGCAGCAATCCATCGGAAAAGCCCAGGAAATACTCGCCGAGTTCGAATCAAGGCACCACCGGTCAAGCCATGAGCTGCAGTCCCGTCAGAGTCTGCACCGTGACGCGGTGCTTGAACTTGAAAAACTGCAGTTCAGCATCAACGCCTCGCATCAGACCCTCAAAGCCGTTCAGGATGATATCAGGAAACTTGAACGTAACGCTGAGGATACCCGGACAAGCATCGGAGAAACAGAACGGACGTCTGCGGAACTGAAAAACGAACTGGAACAACATCTCGTAAGAGCCGCAGAAGAACAGGAATCGCAAAAAACACTGGAAACAATCTGCCGCGAACTGCAGGCAGGCAATCATGAAGCCCGTAACGCACAACGAGAACTGCGCAGAAAACACGATATCAGCCGGGAACTGGTTACGGAACTTCAGAATGAACAGATCCGCTCGGAACAGCTGCTCGATCATCTTCTGACCTCTGTCAAGGTCCGCCATAACTGCGATCTCGATGCCGTCGACCCATCGGAACTGCCCGGCAAATTTAACCGGACGGAGGAGGAAAAACGTCTCGAAACCCTTCAGAAACAACGGGAGCAGTTCGGAGCGGTCAATGAACTCGCGCTCGAAGAATACGAAACGGAAAAAGAGAGGCTCGATTTCCTCCTGGCCCAGAAAGCAGACCTGCTCTCGGCGGAAAACCAGCTGCGCAGCACTATTGAGGAAATTAACAAAACCGCGCTCCGGAAATTCAGGGAAACCTATGCCGCGGTAAGAAAAAACTTCATCACTATCTTCCATGAGCTTTTCGATCCTGAAGACGAAGTCGATCTGCTCGTCAGCAGCTCCGAAGACCCGCTCGAAGCGCATATCGAAATCGTAGCGAAACCCAGAGGCAAAAAGCCGCTCTCGATCGAACAGCTCAGCGGAGGCGAAAAAGCCCTGACCGCGCTTTCGCTCCTCTTCGCGATCTATCTCGTCAAACCCAGTCCATTCTGTATTCTTGACGAAGTGGACGCTCCCCTCGACGACGCCAATGTGGGGAGGTTCATTAAACTCTTGAAAAAATTTGAGAATAACACTCAATTTATTATTGTTACGCACAACAAGAAATCCATGGCATCATGCCAGGCACTGTATGGCGTAACCATGGAGGAAGAAGGGGTGTCGAAACTCATTCCCGTCCGCCTTGAAAAATCGGGGCTCTGAACCCGAAACAGGTTTTTATGCTGAAAAAACTCGTGTTATTTGATATAGACGGAACGTTGCTCAAGGTGGGCAACATCAACAGGCGCATCCTCATGGACGCGCTCGTTGAAATCTACGGCACCGAAGGCAGTGCCGCAACACACGATTTTTCGGGCAGGATGGACAGCACCATCATTTATGACGTACTCGGCGATACCGGAATCGCAAGAGAAAAAATCGAAGAAAAGTTCGAAGCGGCAAAGCAATCCTACATCAGAAGATTTCGAAAAGAGACGCAAAAATCGGACATCACCCTCCTGTCAGGTGTACCTGAACTGCTCAGGAACCTTGCCGGACGCGCTGACATCCTTCTGGGTCTGCTCACAGGCAATTTTGAAGCATCCGGAAGGCATAAACTCCATCTTCCGGGTATCGACCACTACTTTTCATTCGGTGCATTTGCAGACGACGGCATGCATCGAAACGATCTCCCGCCTGTAGCGGTCGAACGCGCTTACCGGATAACCGGCAGACGGTTCACCGGCTCGGAAATCGTCATCATCGGCGACACCGTCCACGACATAACCTGCGCCCGCGTGCTCAACGGACGCTCCATCGCTGTTGCAACCGGGAACTTCTCCATAAACGATCTCCGGAAACACAATCCTTCCGAACTGTTTGAAAACTTAAGCCGGACGGAATACGTTATCCATTCGATACTCAAACCGTAACACTCAATCGACCGCTCTTATATGAAAACCTATCGACGCCAGATCAGGGAAAAAATATTACAGGCACTCTACACCATCGAACTCCGCGACACCGATATAGATTCCGCAGCCGGATGGCTCCTGACCACGGAAATAATCGAGGACGCCAACGCCATGAAGTTCTTCAACCTGCTCATCGGGAGCATAAAGGAGCATATGCATGAGATCGACCGCTATATCGCCGATCATACCTTCAACTGGGACATGAACCGGATTGCCATTATCGATAAAAACATCCTCCGGATGGCCCTTGCAGAAATCCTCTATTGCGAGGACATACCGCCGAAAGTCTCGATTAACGAAGCGATAGAGATTGCAAAAAAATTCAGCAGCACAGACAAAAGCAGCAAATTCGTGAACGGTATTCTCGACGCGATTTTCAACGATCTCAAGGCACAGGGAAAAATCCATAAAAACGGCAGGGGGCTGATCGATCATTCGACCGCGAAACTGCAGAAAACCGCACCGGAAAAATAACCTGTCAGTTGAACAGACCGAACAGACAGATGCAGAGCATACCTTCTGAAAACAACAGGATCATTGCCATCGGAGATATTCACGGTTGCCATCGCTCCCTGCTGAACCTGCTTGACACTGTCGGACTTCAGTCTTCCGATCAGCTTGTTTTTCTCGGAGACTACATCGACCGGGGTCCGGGCTCGAAAGAGGTGATCGAAACCCTCATCGAACTCCACAGATGCCATACCTGTTTTTTTCTCATGGGAAACCATGAACTGATGTACCTGGATTACCTTGATACACGGGACCCTGTAAGCTGGTTCTATAACGGAGGACAGGCTACCCTGTTTTCGTACGGCAGCGACGACGGACTCGACTTTCCCGAAGAGCATGTCGATTTCATGCGGAACTGCCGCCCTTTTCTGGAAACCGAGAACTATTTCTTTGCCCACGGAGGGCTGGACCCCGAACTGTCTGTCGCGGACAACCTGAAGTATTACAAACCCGAAGAGTTCTGCTGGCAAAGGGTGCATATGAGAACGTCGTTTCTTGAAAGCAGAAGCTACCGGTGGGAAAAAACCCTGGTCTGCGCACACACGCCTGTCCCCAAACCGGTGATGCTCGACCGGCTCATAGCCATAGACACCGGTTGCGTCTATAACGAAAATCCGCTCCTCGGCAAACTGACGGCAGTCCTGCTTCCGGAACGGAAAATCATGCAGACCGACAACATCGACTGAACACACATGACCATCGCCGCAGAGAAAAAAATCGCCGCCATAAGGGAGATACTCGGACGGGTCTACCCGGACCCGAAAAGCGAACTGATTTACGAAACCCCTTTCCAGCTGCTTATCGCAACCATTCTTGCGGCACAGTCAACCGACAAACAGGTCAACATCCTTACAAAAGAGCTTTTCAGAGTCTGCCCCGACGCTCCGGCGATGAGCAGGATGGATCTCGACTCGATCACAAGCCTCGTCCGCACTATAAACTATTTCAACAACAAGGCGAAAAACATCCTTGCCGTCAGCCGGAAACTTGTCGAAGAGTATCAGGGAGAGGTGCCCGCATCCAGAGAAGCGCTGGAAAGCCTGCCGGGGGTCGGCAGAAAAACGGCAAACGTGGTACTCAGCAATGCTTTCCGCCAGCCGGTCATGCCGGTCGATACCCATGTGCACCGGGTATCGAACCGCATCGGACTGGTAAAAACCTCAAAGCCCGAAGAAACCGAAGCCGGGCTTACAGCAATCATTCCGGAGGAATGGGTCATCGATTTCCACCACTACCTGCTGCTGCACGGCCGTTATACCTGCAAGGCGAAAAAACCCGAATGCGGGAAGTGCCAGCTCCGGGATATCTGCGACTGGCCGGATAAAAACTAACCCAGCTCTATCTTCCGGTCCACGGCATAGATCCACTCCCCTTCGGGACGCTGGCGGTTTCCTGCCCAGAGTTCAAGCGTTATGCCTTTCGACTCGGAAACGGGAGAGGTGAATATCTCGATCTGATAGAACAACTCGTCGAACAGATCGGCCCAGGCCTTTTCCTCTTCGCCGGAGAATGCCGGCATGGGCACAAGCGAGGTTTCGCCTGCAAGAAAGTAATCGGTGATGTAGACAAAGCTGTCTGGCATCAGAAACCCGCCCCGAAAGGTACCTCTCGAATGCTTCACGCCGGGCACTTCGACCCAGAATTCCAGCAGCGAATCAGCGCCAAGCTTTCCATCAGCAGCGAGTTTTTCAAGCAGCTGCCGAACGGTCCCGGCAACAAGCTCCTTATTGAAGCCGGACAGCTCATGCATTTTAAAATCGGGAGTATGATCTCTCATGAAAGCCGTGATATTATGATGGATGAAAGATGTGACCTTAGCTGTCAATATAAACCTGTTTCGTTTTCTTATCAACCATTAACCCTGAAGAACCTCACCATTGTAAACGGCCCGGCGCATTCCCCTGACAGAATTGCAAAGATAGACGAGATCTGCGGAGAGGAGATCGTCGGGAAAGAGCGGCTGCTCCCGGCAATCGGTACGCGTATCGAGAAAATAGTTCCTGCAGATACCGGCAAGCAACCCGGAAGAGAGCGGAGGTGTGCAGTAGCGCCCGTCTTTGCGGACGATCACATTGGCAATCGCCGATTCGGCAACTTCCCCCCGTTCATTGAGAAAGAGGACGTCGTCAAAACCGCGTTCCTGTGCCATACGGTAAAATCGGTCAAAGAATGACCTTGCAGTCGTCTTATGATACCTCAGGATATCGGATGAATCGACAGGTTCCCCACAAAGACAGAGCCTGAGCGGCACCAGAGAAGGAGATGCGAGAACCGGTTCATGCGTAACCATCATGGATCCGTCAACCGAAAGCTCCAGCCGCACCTTGTAACGCCCTCCTGCATCGGCAAGTTCGCAATCAAGATCCTGAAGAAGGCGTTCGGCAAGCCCGATATCAAAACAAATGCCGAGGCCAACGGCAGATGCGCGCATCCTCTCGATATGTTCGGAAGCCCAGAGCATGCGACCGTTCCAGAGCAGACTCTCGAAAATCCCGCAACCTGCGTCGGCTGCGCCGGTCAGAATACGCGCTTTGAGCAGGCATTCACCGTACTCCTGCAGCGGATCGGAATCCCATACGATGCCGCTTCCCGAACCGTACATACCCTGGCCGTTGGCAAGTTCGAGAGTACGGATAGCAACGCTGAACACCATATCACGATCAGGCTGCATGAAGCCGATGGCTCCGGTATATATTCCTCTCGATGACGATTCAAGCCTGTCGATCAGCTCCATAGCCCGAATCTTTGGTGCGCCGGTCACGGAACCGGATGGAAAAAGGGCCCTGAAGATATCGAACAGTTCCACCTCATTCCCGAGCTTTCCCCGAACGGTCGAAACCATCTGGTGAAGGGTGGGGTAGGTTTCCAATGCAAACATATTTTCCGTGACAACGGAACCCGGAACACAGATCCGGCCAAGATCGTTGCGCAGCAGGTCGACGATCATGAGATTCTCGGCACGGTTCTTCTGGCACGATACGAGTTCCTGGCGTTTCAGTGCGTCCTCTCCGGAGGTCGAGCCCCTCGGAGCCGTACCCTTCATAGGCTTCGTTTCGATGAATCCATCTCCGCACCGGAAGAACAATTCAGGCGAAAGAGAAAGTACCGTCCGGTCGCCGGTATTGAGAAAAGCCGAATAGGCGGCCGGCTGGCTGCGGCGCAGCTCGGTAAAAAGCGCCGAAGGAGATCCTTCGAACGGAAAACGGAACCTGCCCGTCAGGTTTACCTGATAGACATCACCTGCAGCAAGACGTTCCCTTATGGCCGCGACAAGCGCAGCATATTCCTGCCTGTCATAGCCGAACGGGATGGATTCAGGCAGCGAAAACCAGCCGATATCCTCTCCGGCAAGAAACGCTTCAATCTCCTCTCCGGCAAAACGCCCGGGTTCACCATAGACTCCGAACCAGGCAAGCGGCTCATCCGGAGCAGCCTTGCGCAAATAGTCCGCCGCATCCCTTTCGAACCCGTAACCTGCCTCGTAACCGATCCAGCCCGCCAGAAAAAAACCCGCTTCAAGCCTTGATTCAAGCTCCGAAAAAAAATCGCGCAAACCGGAAATCGAACGAAGTTCCAATATGTCCACCGGATCGGTGAACAGCAGGGCCTTTCCGCCGCCGGGAACATCCTGACCGGGAGTTTCGAGCCAGATCGATCCGTAACGGGCAAGAACACCTCCAGGGAAAGACCTGCCTGAATCGGACTCAATCATAAGCGGAAAATTCGAAAACGATGGAACACTGCAGCACCTCTTCGAGCCAGGACTTCATAAGCTCCGCCGCCCAGATTTCGATATCGGGCTCATGTCTGCCCTGCAAGGCTATGACAATCTTCCCGGCACCGGCAGAGGCCTGCAGCGACAGGATATTCTGGCGATGGCCCCGTTCGAGCCCGTTTGCCACGCGAAGGATTCCCGAAAGCACATCAACGGCTTTACTGGCAGCAGGTCTGAGCTGGGCGTACAGGGAGTGCTTTTCGGAAGGGGGCGATTTCCGGTGGTAACGAGCCACATTGCCTATAATGAGGGTCTCTGCAGGAGTGAACCCCCTGAGATCGGCGTTCATGATGATATACTGACTGTGCTTGTGATGCGAGGAAATCGAAATGAAGGTGCCGACATTGTGCAACAGCGCCGAATATTCGAGCAATTCGCGGTACCTCCCGTCGAGACCATGAAGAGCGCAAAGCTGATCGAAAAGCTGGAGGCAGAGCATTGCCACCTGCTCCGAATGCGCCCGGTTCCAGTTGCATCGGAAACCAAGTTCGTAGACGCTCTCCCTGCGTATATCGAGTTCGGTCTGCCCTGCACCCTCATTCATTTGCTGCAGATAGTGCAGCACCATTCCTTCACGCAATGCCGATCCCGATATGATAATTTCGCCAAGATCGAATATCCTGAAAATGGCGTCGAAAAGGATAAGACCCGGCACGATCAGATCGACGCGTTTTTCGTCAAGACCGGTCAGCTTTCTCCGCTCAGCCGAACGAAGCGGCAGTACGCTCCTGTACAGGCGATTGAAATCCCTGCGACTCAAAGACAAATTGTTCAGAGGCGATTCGGCTTCATCGCCGTTCATCGAACGGATCATCCGGGCAATGTTCTCGGCAGTTCCCGACGATGCGATCCCTCTTTTGACCCCAAGCTCGGAGGCTTTGTCGGCCGCAGAAACCATCTCGGCGGCAAAGAACTGTCTGAGCAGGCTGATCTCATGATCAGAGACCGGATCGGACATGACGAAACGCTCGAACATTCTTGCAACGCCTATTTTCCGGCTCTCAAGCAGCTTCACACCGAAACGATCGGCAATGACAAACTCTACAGAACCGCCGCCGATATCGAAAATCAGATCCGGAACGGTTCCGAGCCGAACCGCGTTTCTGACGCCGTAATAGATGAACTCGGCCTCCTCCCTGCCGGAAATGACCCTGATCCGCAAACCGGTCTCTTCCCGTACCCTGCGGATGAATTCGTTCTGGTTTCTCGCCTCGCGGATTGCGCTCGTGGCAAAAGCGATGATATTTTCCGATGCGACCCCATGCTGCCGGGCAAGCACGAGAAAATTTTTCAGCGCGGCTACGCCCGCCTGCATGGCTTCCTCGCCAAGCAGTTTCGAGGAAATGCTCCCCTTGCCGATGCAGATCATGTCCTTCACCCGGTCGATCTCCACAATCCCTTTCTGTAGACTTTCCTCGACGATTACCATGTGAAAGGAGTTGGTACCGAGGTCGATAGCCGCCACCCGAAGCGCATCCGATGCCATACCGCAAATGCTTGATAAGGTTGAAAAGCAGCTGTAAAGTAACGGATTTAAGCGGGAAAACACAACTGATACAGAACTACGAAGACCGGGGATCTTACAATCGATGCATACTGAAAACTTATTGATCAAATACGTGAATCCATTTACTGATCAGGAAAAACAACCCCGAGATTATCAGCAAAAACGCCATAATTAACCAATGCTTCATGGAGAGCCTTTCCTCATCAGCGGTTTTCGCTGTATATTGACCCGGAAAACCGATCGACAACGCACTGGAACCCTGACGGAACGTGACCGACAATCCTTGCAGACAACCCGGCAACACGGAACACAGTTCCGACCACCTTGGACTCAGAGCGGAAGTGGCCCGAAAAGCCATTCATCTGTCGTCGATTTCAATCGCCGTTATCTATTGCCATATCAGCCGCGATATCGCGCTGCTGCTGCTCGTGCCGCTCTTTTCCGGCTTCTTTCTGGTCGATCTGCTGAAAAACGTTTCGGCGCCGGTAGCCGTCTGGTACCATCGCAGCTTCGGAGCCATGCTCCGGGAACACGAACTTGAAACAGATCATCTGCACCTCAACGGAGCGACCTGCATAACGCTTTCGGCTCTGCTTCTGGTGCTTATATTTCCAAAAGTGATCGCCATTGCGGCTTTTTCGATGGTCGCCGTTTCGGATACCGTCGCAGCACTCGCAGGAAAAGTGTTCGGCCGACACCGGTTCGGCCATAAAAGCCTCGAAGGCAGCGGCGCTTTCCTGCTCTCTGCAATCGCCATCGTCGTGCTCGTCCCCAATCTCAATCTGCAGGCCGGACTGCTGATGGCGGTTACGGCAACGCTGACAGAAGCGTTCGTAATCCGCATAGGGGGCTTCAAGCTCGACGACAATCTGACGATTCCTCTTGTCAGCGCAGCGTCAGGCATGATCTGTTACCTGTTTTTTTTTCCCGAACATGTTGCGGCGCTCTCGTTCTGCCGTTGAACTCCGACCATTCATGCAGACAATCGTAACCGACTCTCCGGAGGAAGCCGCCGGATACCTGAACGCAGGCGGAATCGTGGCGTTTCCCACCGAAACCGTCTACGGCCTCGGAGCCGGCATCTGCCGTCCCGAAGCGGTAAAAAAGATTTTCCGCGCAAAAGGAAGGCCTGCGGACAATCCGCTGATCGTGCATATCCCGAAACCGGAGGATATCGACACCGTCGCAAGAGAGATCGGAGAGGCAGCGAGAGAACTGATCCGGCACTTTTTCCCCGGGCCGCTCACCCTTGTACTGAAAAAAAGCTTCACGGTACCTTCCGAGGTAACCGCAGGTCTCGATACCGTTGGCATTCGATGCCCATCGAATGCTGTTACCAAAAGGTTTCTCGGCTTCTGCCATTGTCCGGTAGCTGCGCCTTCGGCTAACATCTCCGGGCGGCCGAGTTCAACAAGCTGGAAAGCCGTGCTGCATGACCTGGAAGGAAAAATCGACTGCATTCTGAAGGGGACACCGAGCGACATAGGCCTCGAATCGACTATTGTCGATTGCTCTGGCGCACAACCGCGGCTTCTGAGAACAGGCGCGGTTACCATCGAGGAGTTGCAGGCCCTCATCCCGGAAATCGAAACCGCCGTAATTTGCAGCAACGACGAACCGCCGAAAAGTCCGGGACTGAAGTACCCGCATTATGCACCTGTAGCCCGTATCCGGCTCTGTGCGACCGGCGAACCCGTTGTTTCGGCAAAGGATTCCTCTTCAGCCTGGATCGGCATGTCGTCTCCTCCTGCAGCCGGACGACATGCGTTTATCCGGCAGTGCGGTACGACCGGCGAATATGCGCGGATCCTCTTCGATTTTTTCAGGCAGTGCGACGCACTTGGCATCGACACCATTTACTGCGAACTGCCTCCTGACGAGGGAATCGGACGGGCCATCAGGGACAGGCTCACAAGGGCCGCCGCCGGTCACTGAAAAACAGGACTGTCAGAACTTCAGGGAACAGCCGAAATGGAAGGTGCCCGGAGCGCTTGTATTGCGCTGATCGTCACCGCTGCTGTATACGTCCCGATCATCATACCAGGTAGTCTCGAACTTGCCACCTACTTTCAGATTTTTCGTCACATCCCAGGACGCCAGCACGAAAAACGCCTTTCCTCTTCCGTTGAAACCGGTCGTATTGAACACCAGCGGCAGATCGTCTTCGTAAACATAGATGGCGGCATCGTAATCGTCGGTATTGAACATGGTGAACCGGCCTTTCAATCCGAACCGTCCGGCTTTGTATCCCGCCTGCTGATAGACAAGCCACCCGTAATATGATTCGTCCCCGGCAAGAAAATCCTTGACGACCCGCTTGACCTCACCCCTGGTTCTCATGGAAACCCTGCGCGAAGCATCGATATCGCAGTCAAGACGAACCCGGTCTGTAACCTTCAGCAACGGTGCATATATTTTCTCCTTATCCTTGCATGTAACTGCGCCATCGGGACACTGCCTGAGAGCGACCTCCTTTTCCCTGTGCTGCATCTGGAGGTTCCATGTTACCGAACGGGATTGCTTCCAGGCAAAGAAAAGCCGGGAATCATGCCCTGTCGAAGGATAGGGATAGTCATTTGTATCGAGTTTCGGGAACCGGAACCGGTCATGATAGGCGCCAACGGAAACTGCTTTACTCAGGGCGGCATCGATACCGATATACACTCCCTGCTCGTTCGAACCGCCCTCTCCCCGTTCGGCGAAGGCTCCGGCAAAAGGAGAATAATATCCCTCTGCATAGTCCCTGACTGCAAGGAGCAGGTTTACTTTCGGTAACAGACGATATTCAGCACCGGCGATCCATGATATGCTGCCTTCAGGCCTTTCCGACCAGGCCGCCTCGCCGAAAAGACCGAGCCGACCGATACCTATTCCGGCCTCTACGCTGCCGAGCGCCGACGATCCCTGACCGTCACCGAGAATCTGGAGCGGTTCACCGTAATCATAGCGAAGCCATGTCCCCCCGACGTTGCCCGTTACCGCTCCGGAAGCGAACCGGTAAAGCAAGCTGGCGCCGTAAACGGTTTCAGTCACATTATCTTTGCGACCTCGCTCGGTCATGGTACGGTGATAACCCGACTCATCGATACTCGTGATAGATCCTGTCGAATTGCGCGCATCGACCTTGTTAACCGAATAAAACGCCGTCACTTCAAACGGATCGAAATCAAAAGTGGCCGCAGCGCCCTGGAAAAAGCCATACTCCGAACTTGACCCGTAGGCAGTGAGCCGTCTTGAGGCAAGCCTGACGCTGTTCGAAGGTTCAGAGCCTTTCGACAAAAACCGGCTCTGCCCTATGAGAAGACCCTGCCCGGTATTGATTTCGTAATTGCCCAACACGGCGGCTTTCACGAAGCCAAGATCCGACGCGGCGAGGCTCAGTGAAAGGAAATCCGCGGCATCGGGTTCGCCGATATCCTTGTCGTGCACAAGACTGATGCGGTAATTTGCATAATTGAGCTGAAGCCGGTTATAGAGCTTGTACTCGTCGCCCGGATAGCGTGGCACAGGATTTTTCGCAGTCGGAAAAAGCCCCTTGCGCGGCGTGGTATCCCAGAGAATCCTGCCGGTATAACTGCCGCTCACGACCGGCTGCGCCTTAACCTTTTTCTCCGCAAGTGCCCGCTCTTTCACGCCGGAAAAATCGATATAGGGTGCTACAGCCAGGGCTTTTTCGCGCCCGATAACATCCTGAAGCTGCCGAAATGATCCGAAACGACCTTTCGACCGCCTGTAGTCGATGATGGCCAGCACGTCGCCACCGTTCAGCCATGGCAGCTCGCGCAACGCATCAGGCTCCGCCTCATTGATATCAATCTTTCTCTCTTTCAGCTCTTTGAGGCGTTCCTCCAGTTGTTCGACGTTGCCCGAGATACGCTCCTGATCGAACAGATCCTCCAGACTCTCCGCATGAGCTTGCGGGATACCATTACAGAGAATAAAAAACAGGGAAATAAACGCCACAACCAGATGCATGGCCAGGCGCTTGTGAATAAAATGTAAATCGGCCATGTTCAGCAATATTTTTCATGACCGCATACCATCTCAGGCAGAAATGCCTGCCTGCTGATGAAGCTGCTGAACCTCCTTACGACTGAGATACCGCCAGTCGCCACGCCTGAGGTCACCGGCTGCAAGGCCTGCGTAGGCAACGCGATCGAGCCTTTTAACCTCGAAGCCGAGTGTTTCGAACATCCTGCGAACCTGATGATTCTTGCCTTCATGAATACTCAGCCATATCTGCAAACCATCGTCGAGTATCCTTGCATGGCACGGCATCACCTTCTCACCTGTATCTTTCAGTCGCATCCCTCCCGTAAGCTGAAGAAGCAGCGCATGCGGAAATTTGTTATCCAATACCGCAATATACTCCTTTTTCACACAGGACGAAGGATGCATTAATTTATTTGCAAGATTTCCGTCATTTGTCAGCAACAGCACCCCTGTGGTTTTCCTGTCCAGCCTGCCGACAGGGTATACCCGCTCCTTGACGATAACGTGATCGAGAACAGTATCCCGACTCTTCTCGTCACGATTTGTCGTTATGACGTGCCTGGGTTTATTGAAAAGTATATACACTTTTTTTGCTTCTGGTAACGCAAGCATGCGGCCGTCGACAATGATTTCATCGGCAGAAGGATCGACTTTCAGGCCGGCTTCCGCCGTCACCCTGCCGTTCACCATAACCCGGCCCGCCGCTACGATCTCGTCTGCCGTGCGCCGTGAGGCGATACCGCACATGGCAAGATATTTGTTTATCCTGACTGTCTGCTTTTCTTCGATCTGTTTTCTCATGTAAACACGCTTATAATAATGTTTGAGTCAAGGCTCCTTCTCCCCGTCCGGTTCCGGCAAGATATTCCGACTCCTCTTTTTCCTGAAGAATCTCCCTGATCTCCCGAAGCCGCGGAAGATCACGAAGCGAGTGCAGGCCGAAAAGGTCGAGAAACTCTCTGGTCGTTCCGTACTGGAGAGGCCTCCCCGGCGAATCAGCTCTTCCGGATACGGTAATGTAGCCGCGTTCGAGAAGTCGTTCGACCGCATAATCGGGACTGGTGCCCCGAAGCTGCTGTATCTCTCCTTTGGTGACAGGCTGACGATAGGCGATAACCGACAGCACTTCGAGTACCGGCTGAGAAAGTTTTCTTCGGATTTTCGGAGCAATCAGTCGCTTCAGAAGAGCGGCATATTGCGGCTCGGTAAAAAAACGATACCCGCCGGCAACAGGGCGTATGCGAAAGGTCAGGCCTGCTGCGGCATAGTCTGCATTCAGCCCGGCGACGATTGCTTCGAGCTTGCCGGCCGTCAGATCCGCCCCGGTCGCCTGCCTCAGCACCGAAAGGGTTGCGGGATCCTCAGAGGCAAAAACCACTGCCTCTACCTGCTGCTGTATCGGCAATCCGGGCTCGTGCACTGCGATATTTTATCCGTACTTGTTAAACGAGAAGGCCGTAAAAACTTCTTCCGAAAGGATTAACGGGTTCTGGCCGTTGAAAAATTGCGGTCAAGGCAAATTCCTCCCTCGTAGTTATACCATATCTCCTGGCAGGGAAAATTGCACTCGTAGAGAGCCTTGCCGATAATGACGGAATCAACGCCGTACTGCTGAAGCTGCACGAGCTGCCGGAGATCTTCCGAGCTCGTCACGCCTCCGGAAGCGGTTATTTTCATGCCCGCTTTCCCTGCAAAACGCTTCGTGCTTTCGTAACCGAACCCCTGCATCATGCCATCGCGGGAGATATCGGTATAGATGATCCGTTCGATACCGATTTTCTTCATCTCAAGGGCGAGTTCGTAATCCTGCATGCCACTGCTTTCCGTCCACCCCTTTATTCTGGGAATGCCGTTCTCGGCATCGATACCGACCACGATACGCGAAGGGCGGTAACGGGTCAGCAGGTCGGCGATCAGCTCAGGATTTGTCACAGCGGCAGAACCGATCACTACCCGGCTCACGCCGATATCCAGGTACCGCTTTACCGCATCGAGCGAACGGATACCGCCGCCGACCTGGATGGGAATATCAAGCGCTTCGACTATATCCCTGATCTTGTCGAAATTAACCGTCTCTCCGGTCAGGGCAGCATCGAGATCGACGACGTGCAGCATTTTGGCATTCTGCTTGCGCCAGATGATTGCCATATCGAGAGGGTTGTCGAGGTAGATTTTCTGCTGGTTGAAATCTCCCCTCGTAAGACGGACACATTTTCCGTCCCTGATATCTATCGCAGGAATAATCAGCATGTCTGTAAACGCATGAAGAGCTGAATCAAAAAAACCTAACAGGAAGCGAAATTCTTGAGCACCTGCAAACCTGCCCCGGAGCTTTTCTCCGGATGAAACTGTACAGCGAAAATACCATTTTTTTCAATGGCCGAACAGAAATTTTTACCGGCAAACCAGGTCGTGGCCACGCTATCCTCGGGATTGTCCGGTTCACAATAGTAAGAATGCACAAAATAAAAAAAAGTGTGGTCGGGTATACCCCTGAACAGAACGCACTCTTTTTTCATGTCAACAGAGTTCCAGCCTATCTGGGGAATCTTGTCGGTTTCGCTTCTGAAATGCAGCACGTTTCCTGGAACCACATTCAATCCCTTGTGCCTGCCCATCTCTTCGCTTTCGCCGAGAAGCAGCTGCATTCCAAGACAGATACCGAGAAGGTGGCGCCCCTTGTCCATATGTTCGAGCAGGGCATTGGTAAAACCGGAACTGTTCAGCGAATCGATTGCCTGGCCGAAAGCTCCAACTCCCGGAAGCAGGACCTTTCTGAAATCTCCGAGCTCGCGGGGATCGCTGCTTACGACTGCCCTGATGCCGAGGTATTCGAAAGCCTTCCGCACCGAATGAAGGTTTCCAGCGCCGTAATCGGCTATAAAAATCATAGACGTAGCATTTGACTGATAACAAGACAGCAGGAAAAACCGCAAGAATTATCACGAATTCTTTTCCCGACGAATCGTTTTTTTATTCGACTTTTATTGTTTATAATAACCTTCCTTTTGTCCTTACCCGAACGATCAGCAGTTCTCCTTAACCATACATAGCCAAAAAAAAGAACAAATGTACAATATTGTTTCTGCTATTTTTTTAGCTGAAAATATCAAAAAAATAGAAATACAGGCTCCCCGCATTGCCAAAAAAAGAAAAGCCGGGCAGTTTGTGATGATAAGAGTAAGCGAACACGGCGAAAGAATTCCGCTGACCATTGCCGGCTCGGATCCGGAAAAGGGAACCATCGCAATCATCGTGCAAGGTATGGGCAAATCCACCCGTGAGTTGAACATGAAAGCCGCCGGCGACACAATCCATGATATCGTCGGGCCGCTGGGCACTCCGTCGCATATCGAAAAGTTCGGCACGACCGTCGTCATCGGAGGCGGCGTCGGCTCAGCCATCGCATATCCGACAGCCGTTGCACTCAAGGAAGCCGGAAACCACGTCATCACCATCAATGGCGCCCGAACGAAGGATCTCGTGATTCTTGAAGAGGAGATGAAAGCGGTAAGCGACGAAGCATACATCACCACCGACGACGGATCTTACGGATTCCATGGATTCGTCACCCGGAAACTGCAGGACCTGCTCGAATCCGGCAGAACCATCGATTACGTCCTGGCCATCGGACCTGTTCCCATGATGAAAGCAGTAGCCGAAGTGACCAGACCGAATGGAATTCATACGGTCGTCAGCCTTAACCCTGTAATGGTGGACGGCACCGGCATGTGCGGCGGCTGCCGTGTCACTGTTGACAATGAAATCAGGTTCGCCTGCGTCGACGGCCCCGAATTCGATGCCCACAAGGTCGATTTCAGGAATCTTTCCGACAGGAACCGTATGTACCTCGAAGAAGAGAAGCTCTCGGCTGAAGAATTTTCGCACAAGTGCCGCATCGGCCTCGACCAGTAAAAAAGCACCTTTCAAAAAGACCAATACAATAACCGGGCCTGCCGGACCACCGTGCAGATATGCCTGGTTTGCTGTCATTCACAATCAGAATACCTTTTCAGCGGGGAATCACTATGGATGTAAAACCTATGACGACCAAAGAACGCCTTGCCATAGCGCGCCAGCCCATGCCGGCACAGGATCCGGGCGAACGCGTACACAATTTCAAAGAGGTCAACCTCGGCTACACTCCGGAACTGGCACAGAAAGAAGCCATGCGCTGCATCCAGTGCAAGGATCCGGTCTGCATAAAGGGCTGCCCGGTCAATATCAAAATCGACAAGTTCATCAAACTGATAGCTGACGGCAATTTTCTCGGGGCCGCAAAAAAAATCAAGGAGGACAACATCCTTCCGGCAATCTGCGGAAGGGTATGCCCGCAGGAAGACCAGTGCGAAAAGGTATGCGTGCTCACAAAGAAGTATACGCCTGTAGCCATAGGAAATCTTGAGCGCTTTGTTGCGGATTACGAGCGCGAACATGGTGAAATCGAGCTTCCCGATGTGAAACCGGCAACAGGGAAAAAAGTCGCCGTTATCGGCAGCGGGCCCGCAGGATTGAGCTGTGCGAACGATCTTGCGCGTCTCGGCCATGCCGTTACGGTTTTCGAGGCCCTGCATGAACTCGGCGGTGTGCTGATGTACGGCATTCCGGAGTTCCGGCTCCCCAAGGATATCGTCAAAACGGAAATCGAGAGTCTGAAAAAACTCGGCGTGGAATTCGTAACCAACACCGTCGTCGGCCGCTCGGTCACCATTGACGAACTGATGCAGGAAGAAGGGTTCGACGCTGTATTCATTGGTGTGGGAGCCGGCCTGCCCTGGTTCATGGGCATACCGGGCGAAAACCTTCTCGGAGTGTATTCGGCAAACGAGTTCCTCACCAGAATCAACCTGATGCAGTCCTATACCTTTCCTGAAAACGACACGCCGGTTTTCGACTGCAAGGGAAAAAACGTGGCAGTCTTCGGCGGCGGCAATACCGCCATGGATGCGGTACGTACAGCCAAACGTCTCGGTGCCGAACATGCCTATATCGTTTATCGCCGCTCCGAAGCTGAAATGCCGGCCCGGGCAGAAGAGATTCACAACGCCAAAGAAGAGGGGATCGAGTTCCTGCTGCTCATGAACCCCGTTGAATTCATCGGTAACGAACAGCAGTGGCTGACCGGAGTGAAATGCCTCCGGATGGAGCTCGGCGAACCTGACGATTCCGGCCGCCGCAAACCGGTTCCGGTAAAAGGTTCGGAATTCGTGCTGCCGGTCGACATGGCCGTAATCTCCATCGGCAACGGGTCGAATCCGCTCATCAAGCAGACGACTCCCGATATCGAGGTCAGTAAGCGCGATACGATCGTCGTGGACATCAATACCATGGCAACATCGAAAGATGCAGTCTATGCCGGCGGTGACATCGTCACCGGCGGTGCAACCGTCATCCTTGCCATGGGAGCCGGACGCACCGCTGCGCAAGCCATACATGAAAAGCTCACGGGAACCGCTCCTCATTTCGACGAATGGTAGTATATTCCTGAAACGCCATACGGATCGGCATCCAACCGGTCCGTAACCTGCAAGGTTTCACAGCAAACACCGGAAATGAGCGAATTGTACCGCTTCGGCGTCTCTCTTGAAAAAGAGCTGATCGACGCATTCGACCGTCATATCGGAGAACAGCACTACAACAGCCGCTCCGAAGCCTTGCGCGATCTCATCCGCGAAGAGCTGCTGAAAAAAAAGTGGCTGGAAGGAGGCACGGTAGCCGGAGCCATCGTCATGACATACGACCACCACAAACGGGAACTTGTCAACCAGCTGATCGACATACAGCACGATTTTCAGGAGGTCATCATCTCCACGCAGCATGTCCATCTCGACCACAGCCACTGCCTCGAAATCATAGCCGTCAGGGGCTCCGCTCCGGATGTTCAGAAACTCGCCTCGATACTGAAAGCAAAAACAGGCGTAATCAACCTCAGTCTTGGCATATCCTCGGCCGGTTAACAATTGTTGTTGACAATCCGTAACACTAATCGTATTTTTGTGCTACGACCGGATTTCAACAAATAACATATTCACACAACCGGAGCATGTCCATGAAACGCATACCACTGTTTGCTGCCGTGCTGTCACTCGCATCGACGCCTTCATTCGCCGCCCATCCGCTCATAACCGATGATACCGGCACTCAAGGGAAGGGAAAGTTCCAGATAGAATTGAACAACGAGTTCGCCTGGAACAAAACTGATGACGGAGGCATGCAAACGGATGAAACTGCCGGCGAAAGCGCCGTCGCCATTTCGTATGGTCTGACGGAGCATATCGACCTGGTCGCGGCCATGCCGTTCCAATGGTATTCGATTGAAGAAAACGGCGTGCAGGTCGGTGACGACAGCGGTATCGGAGATATGAGCATCGAGTTGAAATGGCGGGTTCTCGAACAGGAAGATGAAGGATTCAGCCTTGCCGTCAAGCCCGGCATTTCAATCCCGTCCGGGGACGAAAAGCATGGATTCGGCAGCGGAGCGGTTTCTCCCGGCATCATGCTCATTGCAACCAAAGAGGGCGATTTCGGAGCATTGCACTGCAACGCGGGCTATAGCCGAAACAACTATCGCGACGATGCTGCCGACGAAGCGACAAGAGACGATATCTGGCACGCTTCGGTTGCAGCCGAAATCAACATGTCGGACAACCTTCGCGCGGTTGCAAACATCGGCATGGAAACCAGTGAGGAGCAGTCGAACGACAACCATCCGGCATTTCTCATCGGAGGCATGATCTGGGGAGTGTCGGACAATCTTGATCTCGACCTGGGCGTGAAATGCGGCCTGAACGATGCGGAAACCGATACCGCACTGCTTGCAGGACTTGCCGCAAGATTCTGAACAAAATCAAAGGAGAAAGAACCATGCACATGTCAGATGCACTGATCTCGCCTGCAGTAGGGGGAGCCTTCTGGGCTGTGAGCGGAGGACTCATCGCCTGGTCGATAAAAAAAAGCTCCCTGGATCAGGACGGAAGAAAAACCGCACTCATGGGCGTGCTCGGAGCTTTCGTCTTCGCGGCACAGATGATCAATTTCACCATTCCCGGCACCGGATCCAGCGGTCACCTTGGCGGGGGACTTCTTCTGACGGTACTGCTCGGCCCACATCGCGCATTTATAGCCCTTGCATCGGTTCTCGTCATCCAATCCCTTTTCTTTGCGGATGGAGGACTGCTCGCTCTCGGATGCAACATCTTCAATCTCGCCTTCTTTCCGGCTTTTCTCGCCTATCCGTTTCTGTACCGCACCATTGCAGGCAACTCACTCTCTCCTGCCCGCCTGGGTGCTGCCAGCATGACGGCGGCAACGGCAGGTTTGCTCATGGGTGCATGCTTCGTTGTGCTCCAGACAACCGTCTCGGGCATAAGTGAACTGCCGTTCGGCACCTTTATGCTCTTCATGCTCCCCATTCATTTCGCCATCGGAATCGTAGAAGGTCTGGTCACATGGGCAGTCGTTGCATTCGTTGCAGCAACAGAGCCGTCTCTTCTGACCATGCAGAAAAAGCCGGAAAACAAACGATTCCTGACACCGGCAGTATTCATTCTGATGGCGCTTGTAACCGGTGGCACCCTCGCCTGGTTCGCATCGTCACATCCGGACGGACTTGAATGGTCGATGGCCAGAGTTTCGGGACGGGAAGAAATAGAAGGGCGCCATGAACCTGTGCACGGCATGCTCTCGTCGATTCAGGAAAAAATCGCGTTTCTGCCGGATTACGGATTCAGATCGACGGGAGACGGAACTTCGGACTCATCCGATCCCGTATCTCCGGTAAACCCCGGAACATCGGTATCCGGTATCGCCGGCAGCCTGATGGTGCTTGTCCTCGCAGGAGCAATCGGCCTGTTTACCGGAGCCGGCAGGCGCAAAACGGAAAAAACCGGTGAGTGAGCCGAAGCATCATGCAAACCGGCCAGAGCATGCTCTTCCGGCAGGAAACCGGGCATCTCTTGGCATCCTGGCCATCTTCATTATCTTCGTGGTCGCTGTACCGAAAAACAACCTTCCCGCTGTGATCGCATACGGGGCATTTCCCCTTTTCGTGATCACAGCCTCAAGGATTTCTCTTCGGCTGATCATGAACAGGCTGCTTGTTATCTCTCCCTTCGTCCTGTTCATGGCTGCGGGCAACCTCTATTTCGACCGTCAACCGATTTTCGATGCCTGGAACGTCTCTGTAACCGGAGGCATGATCTCCGCGGGAGTCATTGCAGCAAAATCCTTTGTTACAATTTCGGCGCTGCTCGTCTACTCGCACTCGGTTCCCTTTCACCGATTCGGCAACGCTCTGCGGGCCTGGGGAGTACCGGAACTGTTTGCAACCCAGCTGCAGCTGGTCTACCGGTACAGTTTCATGCTGGGCGATGAAGCCCGATCCCTTCAGAAGGCACGCGACCTTCGCTCATTCGGACACAAGGGAAAGGATATCCGCACCACGGCGCAACTGATCGGCTCTCTGCTTGTAAGATCATCGTTACGGGCCGAAAAGATTTACATGGCCATGAGCGCGCGGGGATTCGGCAACAGCCTTGCCTCGCATCAGAAAGAACCGTTTACGATGCGTGACGCAATAACGGTACTCCTGACGACAACGGGTTTCCTGACAGTCTGGATAGTGTTCGTACCAAAACCATAACAAAAAGGCAACGTGATCGAGACAGAAGGGCTTTCATTCACCTATGATGACGGAACGAAAGCACTGCAGCATATTACGCTCAGGATACGGGAGGGGGAATCTGCAGGTATCATCGGCACGAACGGGGCAGGAAAATCGACGCTGCTGAACCATCTTAACGGCTGGTTTACACCCCAGAGCGGAACTGTAACCGTCGATAGCATCCGATCGACGAAAAAAAGTCAGGAGACCCTCCGCCGCAAGGTCGGCCTGGTGTTCCAGAATCCGGATGATCAGCTCTTTATGACCCGGCTGTACGATGACATCATGTTCGGACCGGACAACCTCGGCATGCACAGAAAGGAAAGCGAAGCGGAAGCAGAACGGCTGCTCAGGAATTTCGGCCTGTGGGAACTGCGCGAAAAACCGCCATCGAAGCTTTCGCAAGGACAGAAACGGTTCGCTGCCTTTGCTGCGGTGCTTGTCATGCGCCCCCCGATACTTGTTATGGATGAACCGACATCGGACCTTGATCCGCGTAACCGGAAAAAGCTTATTTCGCTTCTCAGATCGCTGTCGTCAACAAGAATAACGGTATCGCACGATCTCGACTTTATCTGGGACACCTGCGACAGAGTCTTCGTCATGAACTCCGGCCGGATAAGCGCAGAGGGTACGACAACGGACATACTCGCCGACAGAGCATTGCTTGAGGAAAACGGACTCGAACTTCCCATCAGACTTCAGGATTGAATCATGGAACGTAAGGGATAAACCCGAATCCGGTTCAGGAGAGAGCCTTGACCCGTCTTTCGAGCTCTTCCGACATCGCCCGGTCGACGAGTTTCACGGTAATCTGTGGCACATCATGCGCGATATCGACATCAAAAACCGTGACGTCAAACCGGTCATCCATCCTGATTACAGAAAAAAGATCGGTGATGCGCTCAACCACGCCAAGAAAACTCAGCGGAAGCAGGCACTTGACGCGATATGGATTGACAAGAAAAATTCCGTATGGCTTTACAGAGAGTACAGAACCGGTAAAACGGTCACCGGTTGAAGGCAATCCTGCAAAAACATGTTCATCGCCGCTGTTGAGGTTACCGATGTCCGACTGAGCGATTTCCGTTTCCAGCACAGATATATCGTGAAAATCGACGCCGGGAGCGCTGTAGAGTTCATGTGCGCTTATACCGCGTGTCGAATAGACGGAAACCTCTTTTCCTTTTTTCTGCAACGCCCGGATCAGGGGCAGAAAATCGCTGTCGCCGCTGAACAGAATGAACCGCTCATACACATTCTCCATGAGCATCGCATCAACGGCAAGTTCGATATCGAGATTGCCTTTCATGACCAGTTCGCCGGTATCCCGGTTCACGATTTTCTTGACCGGTTTGGAGATGATATGCATTCCGTGCGTCGTGAGCACTCGTCTGAATGCAGACTGATCTTCAGAAGACGGCTCCTGCAATGGCACATAATAACGGGCTGAAACCACATCGAAGCGTTTCATGAAATAACGCATAAACCGGGAAAAATCGATCTGCCATCCAAGATGGCGCTGCGTATAGAAAAGGTTAGCCCCGTCAATGAAAAGCGCCGCTCGCTGCATTCCTGAATGCCCTCTTGTCCTTCGATTTACATATCCCTGAAAAAAAGCTGATTATCTGCAAGAACGCGCAAAGGCAGCTAACCATTTCCGATTTCCCTCGGGAGACTATACCGCCCCCAGAACATACCACCAGAAAAAGAGCGTTATGAACGAGAGAGGAATGCCCAGCGAAACCATAAGTGAAGCAAGAGGCGGATTGATACCTCTTGCGGAAGCGATAATGCCTGCCGTAATCATCGGAGGCATCGCAGCCTCGAACAGGGTAATCCGTACAGGCAGACCATGGAGGCCGAAAACGCCGGTATAAAGCAATGCAATGATGAAGGGGGCGAGCAGCAGTTTGAAAGAAAGACCAAGCGCAAGCTCTCTGAAGTTTCCCCGCAGATCTCCCGGCAGAAATTGAAATCCGACAGACAGAAGCGCAACCGGAGCGAGCGTATCGCCAAGCCGGCTCAGCAGTATTTCAAGCCATTCAGGATAATCGCAGGAGTTGAAGAGCACTGCTGCGACCATGGCCAGAAACGGCGGAAAAGCCGCGATCGTCCGGGCGATACCGGCAAAAGAGGATTTCTCTCCCGAGTAAAGACCTGCAGTAAAAAGGCCGGCGGTTGAGAGCACCATGAAGGAACCGAGCTGATCGACCGCAATACCGTAAACCAGCGCTTCTTTCCCGTAAAATGCCTCTATCATCGGAAGACCGACAAACGAAGTATTGCCAAGTCCTCCGGTCAGAATCAGCGCCCCGATGGTTTGACGGGAAAACCCGAAAAGCTTGCCGGCCAGAAGAAAGAAGCCTGCGGCTATGCCGAAATGAATCCAGGGCATCGCCGCCATCACGGCAACTTCGGCAGACAGCTCGATATCATGAAAATAAAGCAGGATAAGCGCGGGCAACGACACATGGATAATAAAACCGTTCAGCACCGCAGGCGTTTCTTCAGGCATTCGGCCCATCCGACGGAGCAGCGCTCCTGCGAGAAAGCATACGCCGAGAAGAACCAGGTTCTGCACGATATGAGAGCATTGATAGTTGGAAAAGTCACGAACCGTCGGCAGAAGGTAACGGAAGATGCATGATTTGCGATACCGCTGCGGCAACTTTATTGCCGAGATAACGGATAAATGCTTCCGAATCATTAAGACAGGAAATGGTTCGGATAGAGCTGTCTTTCAGAACAGTACGCAGTTCAGATTCGCGACCGACGGTTTCATTGCCGTCGGCAAAATAGCCTGCGGCAAAAAGAGCCACATTTCCGGCCCCGCTATCCCGCAGCAGCTGCGCGACATCCTCAAAGGACGGGCTGGTCCATCTGCCGCCCACATCATGATTGAGAAAAGCCGTCATCACACGGCCATACGGGTGCCTGCCGTCCGCACCGATAAGCTTCACAAGGCTGTCGGCCAGGAAATTGGCTTCATGCAGCCCTGTACGGAATCCGGGAACCTCTCCCCGGCTGGTAGTGACAAGCGTCCCGTGATACAACAGAAGAAGCACATTGTCGCCGCTCCGGCTGAGTCCGTGGGCCGCGCTCTCTCTGGAAACATGATCGGCGCAGAGTTCATGCAATGCGGGATCGCACCAGAACCTGCTGACAACCTTTATCCTGCCAAGTTCATCCTCCCTGCCCCTTGCAGCGAGATATCCGCAGATCTGGCCGCAGGTCAGCTCATTATCGAACGGAGACATCGACAGAATGATCTGCCCGTCACATCCTCGCGTTGCTTCGATGATCTCCTCCACTGCGGGATCCGATGCCGCATATGCGGCATGCACATCAAAAACGTAACCGGGCGCTCCCGGAAGGGTATCGAGATAAGCCTGAAGTCGTGCGGCCTGTTCTCTTGCAATCCGGTTATGAGGAGAACCGGCGAACACTGCCGGTTTGAACTGTTTTTTCAGTGACGATATCATGGAAATGCCGATCTGCAGAAAAGAGGGCATTTCCATGACCGACGCCGCATGACGGAGAGTCCGGCGGCTTACCCGGTAGTTCTCCATAAAACCAGAGCTTTCAGCTTCGCCATGAGCAGCCAGAATAACCGCTATTTTTTTTTCACGACTGTGCAACGGCTTTTCGATTATTGATGAGACATACTTTTTTTCTGAACCCGTGCGTCCATTCCGTCCCTGAAACGTTCTTCAGGCACACCGACAACCTGATCGCCTTTCCGCAGGCCATCGAGCACCTCGACGAATGCAAGGTCGCCGGCTCCGGTTTTCAACGGTTGCTTCCTGAGCTTTCCGTCTTCGACTTTCCATACATAACTCACATGATTCTCCTCGAATACCGAACTCTTCCTGACGAGAAGCGAACCGGACTTGACGTTATAGACAATGTTTGCCGTTGCGGTCATTCCGGCCTGTATCCGGGAAACGGGTGTCAGGAAACGAAGATAAACCCTCGATGTCTTCGTTACGGTATCGGTCTGGGGCACCACTCGCGAGACTGACGCCTCATACCGTTTCTCCGGCATGGCATCGAGCACGACCACTGCTTTCTGGCCCTTGCGTATACGGGGTACGTCCAGCTCGTCAACTTCTACATTGACCGCATAACCCGTCGTATCGATAACCCGTGCCACTACGCTGCCGGCCGATACATAATCGCCGGTCTTTACGCTCTGCAGCGCAAGAATACCGGCAAAAGGCGCCCTGACGGCAGCTTTTTTCAGCTCGTCCTCCTGTATTTTCATGCGGATCCGTTTCTGTTCGAGCAATTCACCGGCCTGTCGCATATTCTTTTCGGCATCATCGAGATCCTGGCGCGAAACAGCGCCTTCTGCGTAGAGGTTTCGGATCCTCCCGTATCTGAGCTGCCGCTGTGAAAACAGTGCCGACTGCTCATCGTAAGCTGCTCTGGACTCGCGAACTGCAAGTTCCGGCTGGTCCGACTCGAAAACGATGATCATCTGACCTGCCGAAACCCGATCCCCCTCTCTTGCTCCCACCGACCTGACCGTTCCGGAAAACTCGGCGCTCAGACTTGCAGCGTTGTCAGCTTCAATAAAACCCGTCGCATAGACTGCCTGAACCAGTTCGGCATCGGAAACCGTCACTGCATCGACATCGACGGTGTTTCCGCGAGTGAACAGATAGAAAACCGTTACAAGAAAAATCAGTGACAGGGCAATGGTATATTTCGGAAGAATTTTCTGAAGGGTCTGCATGATCTCTGGCTTTAATGATTCAGCTCAGGGAAGTTACGTGTTTTGAACTTTTTCTCCATTCCGACCTTGGTTTTTCCATTATTTTATGAATCTTTAAACACGATTTGTGCCGCTGCCTGAGCGACCAGGCATCGCTCAGTAAAAAAACATAACAACAACGAACAAATGAACGAAAACGAGGGCATTGATAAAAGCTTTCTGGAAACAGTCAAGTTCGATGAAAAGGGTCTTGTTCCTGCAATCGTGCAGGATCATGAAACCGGAAAAGTACTGATGATGGCCTGGATGAACCGTGAAAGCCTTGAAATGACGCTTGAACGAAAGAAAGGATGCTACTGGAGCAGGAGCCGTCAGAAACTCTGGCTTAAAGGCGAATCCTCCGGAAACATGCAGGATGTTCACGACATCCTTATCGATTGCGACGGCGACACGCTCCTTCTCAAGGTCTCGCAGAGAGGCGGTGCCTGCCATGTCGGATATCACTCCTGCTTCTACAGAAAGGCGAAGGACGATCTTTCCATGGAAATCTGCGATACGCTCATGTTCGATCCCGAAGAAGTTTACGGTAAAAAAAGCTGACAGAGCATCAATGAGTCAAACGAAAAAAAAGGCAGAATCGCTGAACAGAACGAAATCTCGCTCCTCAATCCGCAGCATGTTCGACGAGGTTGCTCCTACCTACGACTTTCTCAATCATCTGCTGAGCCTTGGCATCGACAACTACTGGAGAGCTGCAGCAACAGCAAAAGCAAAAAAGCTGCTTGCAGGCATACCATCGTCAAAAATTCTCGATGTCGCAACAGGCACCGGCGACCTTGCAGCGTCCATGGCGAAAATTCCGGGAACGAAAGTCACAGCGCTCGATCTGTCGCCTCAAATGCTCGCAATTGCACGAAAAAAATATCCCGACATAACATTCCATGAAGGATATGCCGAAAAGCTGCCGTTCGAAACGGCAAGTTTCGATATCGTCAGCGCAGGTTTCGGCGTCAGAAATTTCGAACATCTCGATCTGGGCATGCAGGAGTTCTCTCGCGTACTCAAGCCTGGCGGCCATGCCATCATCATCGAACCGATGATTCCCCGGAACCCCCTGATAAAAAAGCTCTATCTGGTTTACTTCAAGAAGGTGCTGCCGAAAATAGCAGCGCTTTTCAGCAAATCGACCTTCGCATACGACTATCTTCCCCATTCGGTCGAACAGTTCCCACAGGCGGAAGCCTTCGTTGAGGTTCTGAAAAAGAACGGCTTCCGCAAAGCCGATTTTTTTCCAATGACCTTCGAGACCTCCATTCTTTACGTGGCATACAGATAACTATTCCGGCCTGCATGACCCCTATGCGGACCACCGCTCCCTGACAAACGGAATCCTTTTCAGCAGCGGTATCGATCCCAGATAGACCGCAATACCGGCCGCGTCGGCGGCGATATCGCCGAACGAGCATGTGCGATAGGGAAAAAAGGACTGTGCCACCTCTATTGCCAAACCGTAACCAAGAAGACAGCCCATCTTCAGCGCATTGAACGAAGTTTGCGGGAATGCAAAATCAACCAGCAGCGAAAGGCAGTAAAATGCAAGAAAATGGGATAACTTGTCGGAAATAATTTCAGGCATGGCCGCGTTGACCGGCAGCAACGCCTGCCTGCTGATCAGGATAATGCTGGCAACGAGCAGAATGCGACCTTCTATGGCAAGAAACCGTTTGATTCTTTTCAACTTAAGCAGTGTTATTACCTATGCCTGCAATTCTATCCGGTATTTTGAAAAATTCTTGCATGCATGTTCTTCGGTAAGCCGGTCCTGATGAATTTTCCTGACAAGCGTGACAACCTGCAGGGGATCGTTGACATGAAAAATCATGTGCATATCGGTTCTGTGGAAAAGACCTCGCGCAAGCACCTCGGTTTCCAGCCATAAAAGCAGGTTTGTCCATATCTCGCCATACAGAATTATCGGTGTATCGCAGATATGCTCTACCTGTACAAGCTGCCAGGCATAAAACAGTTCAAGCAGGGTGCCTATACCACCCGGAGCGACTACAACGGCATCGGAAAGAGCCATGAAGGTATCGAGCCGGGTACTGAAACGCGGGAATTCATGCTTGATGTCGAGATAGGCATTGGCCTCCTGTTCATGAGGAAGCTTGATGTTCAGGCCTATTGAGCGGGTACCCGATGCCGCGGCTTTCGAGCCGGCATTGGCTGCCTGCATGAGTCCCGGTCCGCCGCCGGTCACAATGTCGAATCCGGCCTCGGCCAATCCCCTGGCAATAGAGAATACATCCTGATAGTCACGGTCGCCCTCACGAATCCTGGCGGACCCGAAAATAGCCACCTTATAATGCGGATCCATTATTCGTCTGTTTGAGCATTGCAATTAAGCCGGCAGGCAAGAGACACTGCCGGAAAGAACAGCAATAATATACATTTCGCCGCGGGATATTGCGCCTTATCATTGTCAGGCCTTATCGAACTCCTTCCCAGTAGCGGTCAACAGCTCCCTGAAGTTCGGCAATGATGTCACGTCCTGCGGAGGATGCGAAAAGATGCGCGAATCTGCCCTGGCGCTTCAGATACTCTTCGACCGGAAGCCTTTTTTCAGGCAAAACGGTATGCTCCACCTTCCCGCCGATGAACTCCTTCAGCGGCCAGATCCCGGTCTGGACGGCAAGATTGCCGATCATGACGCTTTGTGCAGGTTCAAAACCCCAGCCCGTCGGACACGGAGAGAAAGCCAGAAGCATTCTCGGGCCACGGAGTGACCTGAGTTTTTCAACCTTTCTTGCAAGATCGAGAGGTTCCGATGCGCTCACCGTAGCGGCATACGGAGGATTATGGGCTGCCCAGAGGGAAAAAAGATCTTTTTTATTCCCCCGGAACCCGCCGTTCCCCCGGCTTGTCGATGTTGCCGCGCCGTGAGGAGTGGCCGGCGAATACTGCTGCCCGGTATTGCCGTACCCTTCATTGTCGTAACAGAGGTAGATGAAATCCAGACCGCGGTCGAGGGCCCCGGACGTTGCGGAAAGCCCCATACCGTAAGCCGCACCGTCACCCGTCAGCACAACGACCTCGAGGTTTTCCTCTCGACGCAGACGATCCGATTCAAGCAGGATATCAAGGGCGTCGCGTACGCCCTGGGCACCTGCCGGAGCGGACGCCATTGCGGTATAGAGCCACGATCCCCTGAACGGAGTATAGGGATAGACCGAAAGCAGGGTCATGCAGCCGGCTGCATTAATGAAAACTGTATCGGAGCCGAGAAGGTCATAGAGCTGATGTATCACCAGAAGCCCGCCGCAACCTGCACACATGGGGGTTCCCGATCCGAACAGCCGGGTTGAAGGAAAATCCTCCATTCCACGGTATTGCATTCCGGATTCACTCATGGTTTCTGCAATGATTTTCCTGTTGCACGCTTGCGATCGCCTGTAATTTCCTGATATGCCGCAACTCGTCGGCAGTGTAGAGCAGCCTCGGCTCCGGAACAGATCCGGAGCGGATGGCATCAATGGTTACGCGGGCGATCCCGATAAACTCTTCTCCGCTGATATCCCTGCCGCCAAGACCGCCGATGAAGCTCAGAAGAACCGGCGCATTCTCCTGGCCGTAAAGTGCCGAGGCAAGTTCGGTGTACAGTATACCACCCTTTCCGACGGAAAGGTTCTGGTCGATGACGGCAATGCCCCGGACCCCTCGAAGCACCTGCCTTAACCGCCTTACCGGAAACGGGCGCAGCAGCCTTGGGCGTACCAGGCCGGCCCTGATTCCGCTCTCCCTCAGCGCATCAACTGCGTTTCCGGCCTTCGTTGCAAATGAGCCGGTCATGAGAAATACCATCTCGGCTTCATCGGTCCGGTATGCCTCAACAGCCGGATGACTGCGGCCGAAACGGCCGAAAAACTCCCTTTCGAGATCATCGTAGACATCAAGCGCCTGCAGTGAGGCGAGATGCTGCTGATACCGAAAATAGGAGTATTGCGAACCGCCAAGTACGGCAACCGCCTGACTGAGTGGAGCACCGGCACGGAAAGCCATTCCGAGCGGATCGAACCCCCCGACAAATTCCGCTGCACCCTGTTGGTCGGGAAGCGTAACCGGTTCGCGTGTAAAGGACAGATAAAACCCGTCAAGGTTTACCATCACCGGCAGGCGGATGTCCGGATGCTCCGCAAGCCGGTAGGCAAGCAGCACCGCATCGACCACCTCCTGGCATGTGGAGCAATGGATCTGAATGAATCCGGAATCCCTTGCCGCGAAAACATCGTTATGATCGGGCTCGAGCGTGATGGGCGCAGAGAGGGCTCGGGAGACATTCACGAGTACGAACGGCACTCTCCAGCCGGCAACCGTGTAGAGCATCTCCATGGCATAGAGCAGCCCCTGGCTCGACGTCGCGCTGAATACCCGCACTCCGGCGGCAGCAGCTCCGCCTGCTGCGGTCATCATCGAGTGTTCCGATTCGAGGGTAACGAGCCTTCCCGGCATCTCGGACGAATCGATCCATGCAGCAAGGTTTTCAATGATTTCAGTCTGCGGCGTGATGGGAAATGCGGGAATATACTCCGCCTTCGCAAGCCTTGCCCCCCAGGCTGCGGCACCATTGCCGGTCAGGAGAAGCCTCTTCATACTGCCTCCTCTCCATTCTCCTGCCGCACACCCCGGCTTTCCGGTACGGCGGAAATTGCGTGAACGGGACACCGGGCAACACAGACCAGACAACCCTTGCAATGTTCGTAATCGATTGCGGGAATGCCATCATCTCCAACATGTATGGCACTGTCGGGACAGAAACTGCTGCACAGCCACCAGCAGCGGCGGCACCGTGCTGTATCGATGACAGGACGGAATGTCCGCCACATGCCTGTTTTAAGCAGCCGGCTGGTCAGGCCGCCGAAAATAACCGGTGCGGCGACAGCAGCGGCATCATGGAAAAGTTCCACCCAGCCGGGAGGATTGTCGCAGGAAAATTCCCGGTCCGGTCGATCCCTGACAACGGCCTCGTATGGTGCAAGTGAATCGAACATCCTCGAAGCTTCCGAAAGGCTGCGTTCAAGAACGGAAGGCGCAAGAAACCCGAGTTCCTCTCTTACCGCGCGTGCAAGGGTGCTTTTCGGAATTGAACCGCAAAGCCTCGCTGCGACAGCCGCACAGCAGACGCCTGCCATTGCCTGCCCGGCATACCCCTTTATGGCGTCAGGCCGGGGAATACAGACTATCGGCGAATCGAGATTGAGGCGGCTGCGCCACGTTCCCTCAGGCACGTCGCTCAGAATCGCCATGACCGTATCGGCTGACTGGCCTCCAAGCACGTCGGCCTCCGGAAGACCTGCAAGCGTATCGTCGGCAACAACCACAAGAGAGGGACGGCGGATCACTCCGCGCTCCTGAATGACGGACCGTGAAGCCCGGACATAGGCGAAAATCGGTGCGCCGCGCCGTTCGGCGCCATAGCGCGGCGCATCCTGCACGTCAAAGCCTTCAAGAAAAAAAGAAGTACCGAGGATTCGGCCTGCGGTTTTCATCCCCTGGCCTCCCCTGCCGTGAAACCTGATCCTGTACATGGCAGCATTCGCTGTTTTTCAGATGAAGCCCGGTGCCGAAGAAAAGAGCGAATACCTGCGATACCCCATGGCGTTTCTGATACGCCCGAGGGCAAGCTGCAGGGCCGCCTCACGCGGCTGAACTCCGCGGGCAATTGCATCACCAAGAACCTGGCGGGTATTTTCGGTAATCTTTTCTGCTACAACCCTCATTGCCTGTTCCTCTGTGGAGCCGCGATACTCCATTGCCGCACAGATCACGCCGCCCGCATTTGCAATAAAATCCGGAATGGAGATGATCCCACGACGATGAAGCTCCGATTCGGCAACCGGCGTGACCGGAATATTCGCTCCCTGTACAACCATCTTTGTCCTGAGTCTGCCGACGTTGGCCTCATGGATCACATCCGGCCTTGCGGCCGGAATCCAGATATCGCACTCGACATCGATCAGATCGTCAAGGGAAGCTCGGGTACCTCCGGTAAAATCAGCCACACTGCGATGCTCCCGCTTCAATGCGACGAGTTTCTCCGCATCGAGACCATCTCTGTTCATAATCGAACCTTTGGAATCGGATGCCGCCACAAGCAGAGCGCCATGTGCGGCAAGCGTTCGTGCGACATGCATGCCTACGGCGCCGAAACCCTGAACTGCGACGCGCGCTCCGGCGAGGGAAAAATCGCAGAATTGAAGTGCAGCCTGAACAGCATTGAACAGACCCCAGCCTGTTGCTCCGATCTCGTCGAGAGGTATACCGCCAAGATCTCGCGGCAGTGCGACCGCACGGCCGATTTCATCCCTCACCCAGGCCATGCAGGTCTCGTCGGTACCCATGTCGGGACCGAAGATGTACTCCTCGATGTTCCTGAGCGACCTTGCCATCGCCCTGATCAGCTCCTCTTTCCTTTCAACCGGCATGGACGGATCGGCGGCGATCACCGATTTGCCTCCGCCATACGGCAGACCGGCCGCAGCATTTTTCAGCGTCATGGCTCGTGCAAGCCGCATGCACTCTTCAACGGAAACATCAGGAGCCATCCGCAGGCCGCCTATCGAGGGACCTCTCGCGACGTTGTCGACAACAAGCACTCCCCTCAGGCCAACCGAGGGTTCAAGGACATGAATGACCTTTGAGGGCCCCATGTCATCGGCCAGGGCAAAGATATCCGGCATAGGTGTGCCTCCTTCGCGTTCGTTAGAGCAGCCGTACTACGAAACACACGGAGAACAGGGCAATCGTAAAAACTGCCGAGCCTGTTCTATCATATACCGTTTCCGAATCTAAAAGGTGCCGGAACAGCAGCTGAATGGATCGATACCGCCGATGCTCACTCGAGCATGGCGGCAAACTCCTCTTCACCGATAACCCGGACACCGAGTTTCCCGGCTTTCTCGAGCTTGCTGCCTGCATCCTTTCCTGCTACAACAAGAGATGTTTTCCGGCTCACCGAGTTCGTCACCTTGCCGCCTCTCGCTCTGACGAGTTCAGAAGCATCGCTGCGGGTGTAGCGCTCCAGTTCTCCGGTAAAAATGACCGTCATGCCCTCGAAATTTCCGTTAACCGGCTCCTGCTCTCCTGCTGCCCGGAACTGCAATCCGGCCTCCTGCAGCTTCCGTAACAGCTCCTGATTGGAAGGATTTGCAAAAAATGAGAGGATGCTCCCGGCAACAACCGGACCAATATCCGGCACGGAAGCGAGCTCCTCCTCGCCTGCGCTGCGCAGATCATCGAAAACAGGATACGCCCCTGCAAGCTCCCTTGTAGTTGACTGACCGACATGGCGGATGCCGAGCGCGAAAAGCAGGCGGTCGTAACTTCTGCTCTTGCTCTTTTCGAGAGCATCGAGCACGTTTTGGGCCGATTTGAGGGCCATCCGGTCGAGGCCTGCAAGCTGCTCCTTCGTGAGTCTGTAGAGATCGCCCGCATCGCCGACCAGACCGCGATCGACAAGCTGTGCCACAAGCGATTCACCAAGGTTCTGAATGTCGAGGGCATTGCGCGATGCGAAGTGCAGAATCCGCCCCTTGACCTGCGCCGGGCAGTGCCCGCTGTTCGGGCAGTACCAGCTCACTTCCCCATCCGGTTTCACCAGAGGCGTCCCGCAGACCGGACACTCGTGCGGAACAGAAATCGTTTCGGAAAAGAGTGTCCGCTTCTCGGAAACAACCCTGACAACTTTCGGTATCACCTCGCCGGACTTCTCGATAATGACACGGTCGTGCACCTGCACGCCGAGCCGTTCTATCTCATCGAAATTATGCAGGGTGGAACGCGAAACCGTCGAGCCCGCAAGCCTCACCGGTTCAAGTTCCGCAACAGGAGTGATGGTACCGAGCCTTCCCACCTGAAAAACGACTCCAAGCAGTTCGGTTTCGGCCTGCTGTGCCGGATACTTGTATGCGATGGCCCATCGGGGGCTTTTAGAGGTAGCTCCGATACGATCCCACAGACCGACGGCGTTAAGCTTCAGCACCACGCCGTCGGTCTCGTAAGGGAGCCCCCAGCGCTTTTCATTCCACTCGTCAATAAACCGTTCAACAGCCTTGAGATCCGGGCAGATCCTATAGTGGCCTCCGGTAAAGAAACCGAGCTGTTCAAGCAACCGGAGACGCCTGTAATGCGGCGTACTCTCATCGGCGATGCCTTTGAGAAAATAAGCCACAAAGGTCATCCTGCGACGCGCGACCTCGGCGGAGTCCTGCAGTTTAAGCGTTCCCGCAGTGGCATTGCGCGGATTGGCGAACCGGTCCTCTTCAGTTCGTCCCTCGTTCAGGCGTTCGAAATCATCTTTCCGCATGAACACCTCACCCCTGACCTCTATCTCCCGGTCATCGCCCTGAAGCTCAGCGCAAAGAGCAGGCTCAAGCCGCAGGGGAATCGTGCCGATGGTGCGGAGGTTAACCGTAATATCATCACCCTGAACGCCATCACCTCGTGTCGCGCCCTGTACAAGCAACCCGTCACGATAGATGAGACTGACAGCCACGCCATCGAACTTCAGTTCGGCTACCATCTCCCACTCTTCGACCCCCTCCTCCCGGAGCTGCTTTTCGAGGCGCCTGTAGAAATCCGACACCTCGCCAGGAGAGTAGGTGTTCGAAAGGCTCAGCATCGGCATCCTGTGCCTGACAGAAGAAAACTCCTTTGTTATCTGACCGCCTACACGCTGCGAAGGACTCTCGGGCGTGACCAGATCGGGAAACTCCCGCTCAAGTCCGATAAGCCGCTCAAGCAGTTTATCGAAGTCATAGTCGGATATTTCCGGATGAGCCTTGACATAATAGAGATAGTTATGGCGCTCGATCTCCGTGCGAAGCTTCCCGATCTCGACAGCGGCTTTTTCTCTTTCCATCTTCCGCGCTCCTGTCATTTCGTCGATGAAAACGCCCAGCCTGCAAGGTTTTTCAGAAAACCCGCGGAACCCTGTACGCCAAGTTTCTGCCAGGTTGCCAGAAGAATTTTCGGATAACGCATGGCAACCCGCAGCATCACCGTCACCAGTTCGTCAAGCCGGAGTTCATCGCGGAACATCGCCTCCCGGTAACGGGGAGGAAGCTGGTCGAGAACGATCATCACCTCGTTCATCATCTCGTTGACGAAATTCGGTTCGTCGGTCCGGGGATTGAAGCACATGTACTTCATGAGGTTGGCCATCGATGCGACATTCGGTTCATAGGCGCTGACGACCGCAAGATCATCCTTTCCAAGAGAATCCCCCCGCAAGGCCCTGTCAAGGCCCTCAGTCAGCCGATGCATGTTGCGCACCATCGAACCGAAACCGCAGAAGGTGAGCGGAGAAGCAAGCGAAGCGGAATCGCCCAGCAGGACGATATGGTCGTCGGCGATCACCCTTGTCCGGTTGAAGCCGTCATGAAAATAAGCCGGTATAATGCCGTATACCGGGCGATGGATGACGAACGATTTTCCGGGACGCTTGTACTCCGGAAGTATGCGAAAATAGGTTTCGAAAAGGCCGAGCAGCGTCTTGTCATTGGGCGAATCGACTTCATCATAAAAAAACAGGTAGGTAATATACTCCTCTCCCCTGGCGGGAAAACCTTCCCATATCAACTGGCGGCACCGGCCCTCAGCAGTTTCTGCAGGACCGGTACTGGCAAGAATCTCGCCGGTATCGAAATCCGCATTTTCAAATCCGCTGGCGATCGTACCGACCGTTGGGCAGACATGGGTCTGAGGACGGCCCTCGTTGAGCTGTCGGGCAACCGGAGAGAGAACGCCCATGACATCGACCAGAACTTTGGCTTTGTAGTAGAATCTCCTGCCCTGACTGTCTTCGACTTCAACCACCACGTGACCGGGAAAGCGATAACAGCAGATAAAGGTTGTTCCGTCAAGCACACTGTTGCGCACTCCCGACAGCACCTTCTCTTTGGACATGCAAAGCAGGCGGTCGGCATCTACAGCGCAGTCGAGCACATTCTGCATATAGAGCCGTTTCTGGCTTCCATCCGGCTGGAAAAACTCCACCCATCCGGTTTTGTATCTCCGTACGATGACCGAATCGAGTTCCGTGCCCGAGTATACGCCGGTTTCGGCAAGCCGCTGCAATTCGTCGCGTGAAATATTCCAGTCCCTTGTGGAACGCGCCGCGATATGCCGGTCGAACACAAGCACCTTTCGTCCATACCGTCTGGCCATCACCGCGGCATGCAGCAGGCCCAGCGTGCCTCCGGCATAGACAAGATCGTACTCCCCGCTCAATACAGCCTCAGGAGGCAATTCGGATCCGGGTTTGATGACCGGATGGACAGTATCCGGAGGCTTCTCCCAGTACCGATCGAGTTCCATGATACGCTGCAGATGACGCTCGCCGTCTGCAAGCCCCCTGAAAACCCTGCAGACATGGGGGTGGGAGCTCTCGATACGCTCGAATACAGAAGAAGACATGGCAAAATAGTTTGATTACTGACGAATTATACGGAAAGCGCCCGGTCCTTCAGCAGACTGTCGCTCTCGATCATGCCGTCAACCAGATGAATTCTTCGCCCGGCCCTGTTGGCGAACTCCTCGTCATGCGTCACCACGATCACGGTCTGATTCAGCTCCCTGTTCAGCCGGTCAAACAGATCGTATACGTTACGTGCGGATTTCGAATCGAGGTTGCCGGTCGGTTCGTCGCCAAGCAGCACCTTCGGCTCGTTTGCCAGCGCCCTGGCAATGGCCACGCGCTGCTGCTGTCCGCCTGAAAGCTGGCTCGGTTTGTTGGTATTCTTGTTTTCCAGACCAACCGTATCGAGCAGCATCCGGGCACGATCGCGAATCTCCTGTTTCGTCAGTCGGCCCCCGATCATCATCGGCATGCTGACGTTCTCCAGGGCATTGAACTCCGGCAGGAGAAAATGAAACTGGTAGATGAACCCGATCTTTTCGTTGCGGATGCGGGTCATCTCCTTTTCGTTTTTTTCAGTAATCTCCTCGCCGTCGAGCCAGACTTTGCCGTAGGTCGGCTTGTCGAGCCCGCCCATGATATAAAGCAGGGTTGACTTTCCGGAGCCTGAAGGTCCGGTGATGGCCACAAACTCGCCTGCCATGATCTCCATCGAGAGATTGGGAATGATGGTCTGACGCACATCGCGCGAAAGTTCGAGTTCCCTGCGGATATTTTCAAGTCTCAGAATGTCTGTTGGCATCGCCGGATCGATTCGTCGATTGTTTCATGAATCATGCACACCCTGCAAGTATACTAAAAAAGCGCCCAAAGAGGGAGTTGAAAACCCCTGGCGATTTATAAAGATCTCAGTACGAACTTAATATTCAGGTTCAATATTATATCTGTGACAGACATGAAACTGACGGGAATAACCATTTTTACCATGACCATCCCGATACGCAGAACGGACCTTCTGAGAAGTTCACGGTTCGGATTTTCCTGTAACCGGTGCCTGCATTGCTGCGCAAGCAAGAAAATACAGGTAAACCCTTATGAAATCGCACGCATTGCAGATCGGCTGGGCATTCCGACAACGGAGTTCATAAAACGTTTTACCGTCGAGAATGGCTCGTTCCTGAAATTCACTGACAGGGAATCATGCATATTTCTGGGATCTGAAGGCTGCACGGTGCATAGCGACCGTCCGCTCGTCTGCCGCCTTTACCCGCTGGCCAGGCATGTCGATCATAAAGGCGAAGAGTGGTTTTCGGAGCTTGAACCCGAAGTTTCCTGCAAAGGAGAATATCTGTCCGTCGGCACGATCGCCGGTTATCTTGCCGAACAGAATGCTTTTTCATACATACAGGCCGCAAACATCTATCTCAACCTGCTCTGGGAACTGATGAGCGCCCTTGAAAACCGGCAGCAGAATGAAGCAGAGCCGTGCCCGATTGAAGAGGAGATTACCCCGGAAAACTGGATGGATATGGATGAAGCAGTGAAAAGTTTCTGCCTGCGACACGGAATGGATGTACCGCGAACAAAAAACGAAAAGATGCGCCTGCACATTGAGGCGCTTCGAAAGTGGATCAAAGAAACCTAACAGGAACTGTCATCATGAACAGACACGCGAAACAAGCCCTTGCGCTTGCAGCGGCCGTAACGTCGCTCGGCACTTCTCTCGGCGTGGCGCCGGCCACAGCTGAAGCCGCCGTAATTCAGAATACAGCCGACTCCCTGAAAAAGGCCAACCAGGGAAAAAATTGAATCGCAAACGCCGATTCCGGTTTCGAACCAGGTCAAGATATCCAATCAGATCAAGTTGCAGACGAAATAACATACCCTTCAGCTTGTGCCGGTATGGGCAGCAGCCCATGCCGGCATCAGCACTGCCCTTTCATGCTGCGGGCGTTCCTCCGAACCACTTCTCTTTGAACCACAAGGAGACGTTGACCAGACCGATAAGCGCCGGAACCTCCACGAGAGGCCCGATCACCGCGGCAAAGGCCGCTCCGGAATCGATACCGAAAACCGCTATGGATACAGCTATGGCAAGCTCGAAGTTGTTACCCGCCGCCGTGAACGAGAGTGTGGCGGTTTTGGAGTAGTCCGCCCCGACCTTCCGCCCCATCCAGAACGAAACGAGAAACATGATGATAAAGTAGCAGAGCAGCGGTATGGCTATGCGCACGACGTCCATTGGAATGGTAACGATATACTCCCCTTTCAGAGAGAACATCACCACGATGGTGAAAAGCAGCGCCACCAGCGTAAGCGGGCTGATGCGGGGTACGAAAACGGTTTCGTACCACTCCCTGCCTTTAAGGCGCAGCATGACGAACCGGGTAAGAAAACCCGCAATGAAGGGGATGCCGAGGTAGATGAAGACTGACGAGGCGATGTCGGCAATAGTGACATCGACCCGGAACGACGATATGCCGAGCCAGCCGGGCAAAACTGTGAGAAATACCCATGCGTAAACGGAGAAAAAAAGCACCTGAAAGACCGAGTTTAAAGCAACGAGGCCCGCGGCATACTCCGAGTCGCCTTTTGCAAGTTCGTTCCAGACGATCACCATGGCGATGCAGCGGGCAAGACCTATGAGAATAAGGCCGGCCATATATTCAGGCATATCGGACAGAAAAAGCACGGCAAGCACGAACATGAGCACCGGCCCGATCACCCAGTTCTGCATGAGGGACAAGCCGAGAACCCTCGTGTTGCGGAACACGTCGCCAAGCTCCTCGTACTTCACCTTGGCCAGCGGTGGATACATCATAACGATAAGCCCTATGGCGATGGGAATGTTTGTGGTGCCCGACTGAAAGGAGTTCCAGAACCCCGCCATGCCGGGAATGAGCCAGCCGGAGAGCACGCCGATACCCATGGCGAGAAAGATCCAGAGCGTGAGATAGCGATCGAGAAAGGATAGCTGTTTAACTGACATGCCCATGCTCTTACCCTCCCGACTGCATATCGTTATAGAAACTCCTGAACCCATCGCGGATTTCGTCGCGAACCCGACGGAAGACGGCAAGCACCTCTTCGCGGCTCCCTTCAGCTTCAGCAGGATCATCGAACCCGATATGCACCCGATGCCTGACCTCTCCGGTAAAGACGGGACAGCTCTCCATGGCTCCGGAACAGACCGTCACGACCCGGTCGAACGACCTCGAAGTAAATTCCTCGACGCTTTTCGGCCTGTGGCCGCCAATGTCGATCCCCACTTCCCGCATCACCGCTACAGCAAGCGGATGCACCTTTTCGGCCGGCTTCGTGCCTGCAGAAAAGACCTCGAGTTCCGGATCGAACGAACGCAGGAACCCCTCGGCCATCTGGCTACGGCAGGAGTTTCCCGTACAGAGAATGAGAGTCGATGACGATGACATTGCTTCTGACAGATTAAGGTTAAGGTTACAGGATAAGGTTGAAAACAAAACCGACGACGACGATGCCCGAAGCCACAATGCCGGCGAACACGGCGATCAGGCGGGGCTTGAGCACTTTGCGAAGGATGATCATCTCGGGCGCCGAAAGGGCGATAACGCTCATCATGAAGGCCATGACCGTGCCGATGGCCGCTCCCTTGCCGATAAGCGCTTCAGCTACGGGAAGCACGCCGACGATATTGGTGTACATGGGCACACCCAAGGCCACGGCAGCCGGAACCGACCACCAGGCATCCTTCCCCATGATCGACACCATGAACTCCTCGGGAACATAGCCATGAATAACGGACCCCAGGCCGACGCCGAGCACAATGAAGAGCCAGACCTTCCCGACGATCGAACGGACCGATGCGAGGCCCTCCCTGAAACGGTCACTGAAGGTGAAAACGGCTCCGTCATCATGGGCCGAAGCATCTCCCTTCTGCAGCTTCTGCACCCATTCCTCCAGATCCCCTTCCATACGCAGGCGCTCGATCACCAGACCGGAAACGACTGCGATAAGGAAACCGAGCAGCACATAGGCAAGAGCGATCTGCCATCCGAACGTGCCGAGCAGCAGAAAGAGGGCGACCCCGTCGACCATCGGCGCCGCAATGAGGAATGAGAAGGTCACCCCGAGCGGAACGCCCGCCTGCAGGAAGCCGATAAAAAGAGGAACGGCGGAGCAGGAGCAAAACGGAGTCACCATACCAAGCAGAGCCGCCAGAGCGTTGCCCGTCCCGATTCTGCGCCCCGAGAGCAACGCCCTCGTGCGCTCAGGAGAAACGAACGTGTGCACCACTCCCATCACGAACACCACTGCCGTAAGCAGCAGCAGAACCTTTGGCACTTCGTAAATGAAAAAGTGCAGGGCTTCTCCGAAATGCGTAGCTCTGCTGATCCCCGCTATTGCCAGCATCAGATCGGCAAGCGGTTCGAGGTTGCCGTAGAGGGCTATCCAGGCAACCGCAGCCGCAACAGTCATGGCCGCAGCCTTAAAACTGGATGTGGTCTGTTCAGACTGATTCATTTTCATTCACTGGATGGAGTTACTCAGCAGCAGCTTCCGCCACCCGCACTTCCCCGGTCACCGCAGCAACATCCTCCCGTTTTGCGCTTCAGCTCCCCTCTCATCGGAAACCCTTTCTCTGCCCAGCGGACAATGCCGTACTGCATATTCGCAACCTTTTCATACCCGTGGTTCATGAGAAAATATGTCGCCATAAGGCTGCGCTCTCCAACATTGCAGGCTACAACCACCTCACGATCGACAGGGATATCCCCGAACCGCTCTTCAAACTCGCTGTAGGGAATCAGCATGACTTCGGGAACATCGAACGATGCTTCCGCAACTTCATCGGCTTCACGAACATCGACAAGCAATGCCCCTTTTTCGATCATTCCAAGGGCTGTCGTCGGACAGACTTCAACGGCATTTTTCATGGGTTATATTTTTTATCTCGTTAACATCTCTTTCAGTTCATCGCTTTCCGGCACCCGCCCCTTGCAGCGCACCTCCTCATCGACAACAAGCGCCGGAGTAGAGAGCACATTGTATGCCATGATCTTCCGGATATCCTCAACCTTCTCCACCGATGCATCGATACCTTCCCGGGCAATAACGGCTTTGACCGCATCGGCAAGCTGGTTGCACTTCGCACACCCCGTACCAAGAATTTTCACCTGCTTCATCTTTCTGTTATCTTATTGTTTATCGCAAATAAACGATCTTTAAAAAAAACACTCCGCTTGTCCATACTGCGCTTCCTTACGAAGGTTCCCCTTCCGCGGCACATCAGCAGTCGCATCCAGTTGCAGCGTGCCCCTGGGAAAAGAAGCCTTCAAACAACGCCTGCGCAATCTTCCAGTTCTCCCTGTTGATACAGTACTTCACCTTGGGCGGGTCGATCTCCCCCTGAATCAGACCCGCTTCGAGCAGCGCTTTCAGATGCTGGGAAATGGTCGATTGAGCCATCGGTATCACTTCCGTCAACTCACCGGTAAAACAGCAGCTCTCTCCGGCAAGCAGCTTGAGTATTTTTACCCGTACCGGATGGCTGAGCGCCTTGGCTATTCCGGCAACGGCCTCCTCCTGATTGCTGTAGGTAACTGGCGACAACGTTCTCTGCATCGATCTCCTTGTTAGTTCATCGTAAATATACGATCAAGAAAACAAAACGACAACTTTTTTTATCTGCCCTTCCGATCTATCGAGGGAACAAGCTGCTGTAAACGATTGTTCAAGCTGCTATCGACGAAACAAACCAGATGCGCGATATGACCATGAAAAAAAATCTTTATCCCATCCTGCTTGCGGCACTGCTGACTGCCGTTTCGACCCCTGCGGATGCGAAGTGCCCGAAAGCACAGCTTACCGTCGAACAGAAAGCCGAAACCGGCGCCTATCTTGCTGACGAAAACGGCATGACGCTCTACTGGTTCACAAAAGACTCTCCGGGAAGAAGCAGCTGTACCGGACCGTGTGAAGAGAAGTGGCCGGTATATTACCGTGATGTTTTTCGTATTCCGAAAAGCATGAACGGTTCCGATTTCGCTTCCATCCTTCGAAACGACGGAAAAAAACAGCTGACCTTCAGGGGATATCCGCTCTACTACCGGGCAGGCGATAAAAAAGCCGGCGATACCGGAGGACAGGGCGTGAACAATGTCTGGTTCGTAGTAAATCCGGACAACTTCCCGCCGAAATAACGGAATACCGTATGGCATTTGGGAAGTTCGAGCTGCACAGGGTAATAATGAGTTTCGGCTGCCCGGTTTTTTCGATGACGGTAATCTTGTTATTCTGACAAACAGGTTTGCAAAGAAATCGCAGAAAACACCGCTGGAACAGATCACGCTGGCCGAACAACGCAAGAATGATTATCTCAGAAGAAAAAACAATGGATGACCTGCAACGCGCGATAACAAAGCGCAAGAGCATTGACCCTGAATTTGCCAGGACTGTCGATCAGGGATACGAAGAGTTCAAAATCGGTGTCCTGTTAAAAGAGGCAAGACAAAGCGCCGGGCTTACCCAGGAAGCTTTGGCCGAAAAGCTGAAAACCAAAAAGTCAGCGATTTCGAGAATTGAAAACCATGCCGATGAGATAAGGCTTTCGACGCTTTACCACTATGCTGAAGCATTAGGGAAGAAAATTCTGGTTTCCACCCAGTAAATCAGAGGGCACTTCAGGGCACCTCTATAAAGTGTGATGAGCGATCAAAGAGTCAAGCTCCATACAGGAGCGTGAGTATCGATGCGCGGACGGAGTCCCGAAAGCATTCGGAATGAGGATTTCGATCCCGAGTTGTCGGAAAAACGCAGCAATCGGGTTTCGGAACAAATATATAGAGGTGCGATGGTTCAAAAAGATGGCGAAAAGCATGTTCGCGCTGTCCGAAGAGCAAATCGATACACTCATTAAAACCGGGGACTTGCGACCTGTGCAATGCCATGAATAAAGTCAAAACATACAAGAGCGACGCATTTGCCGCGATCCACGAAACCATGTCAGGCATGTATGATGCTGGTGTAATCGACAAAAAGACAATGCACCGGTTTGACGAAGCCTGCCTCACGCCGGTTCATGCGTTCACTGCCACAGAGATCAAAGCTCTGCGTGAGCGTGAGGAGGTAAGCCAGAGCGTTTTTGCATTGTACATGAATGTGAGCAAGGATGCTGTCAGCCAATGGGAACGGGGAGTCAAAAAGCCGGCAGGGCCAACACTGAAACTACTCTCACTCGTAAAGCAAAAAGGACTCTCGGCTATCTCATGATCGATGAGAGCCGATTTGTTCTGCATGCATCAAAGGAGGGCGGACATTCCTGTCCGCCATTGGTATTTTTTTCGATCCCTCTTACGACGCCAGGTCTTCATCTACAATCCGGCGTCTCTGCTTATAATCCTCTTATCGTAATTCTTTTACCCTGATCTTTGCCGAAGAACGGCAAATACAGCCTGAACCCGTTCATTTTCGATAACCCGGTGAACGGTGGCTAACAGTTCGAGCCCGAAGGGTGATTCGAAACCGTCAACGAGCTTGTCATTCGGAAAGAGAAAGCAAATCAATTGTTGCTTACCGCAATCACTTACCTCCTCAAGAACCCCCAACAAGTTATTCCGGCATATCCCTATGTTGTTCAAGAAGAGATTTTTTGGCAACGGAACAACGTCCCGGAGCCTCTATCCGGAGCCTTTATCAAACACCCGTTTGTAAAGGCAAAAAGAAAAAAGTTATATTTTAACCAGTTGCAGAACGTTGAACACGTGGACTGATATCATCATGCCAACCATTGCAATGTTTTTTGGAATAATCATTTACATGTATTATTTCGATGACAGGGAACATGCAAAACCCCATATTCATGCCAATTATGCTGAATATGATGCAATTATCTCAATACCGGAAGGTGATGTATTGGCAGGCGAAGTTCCGGGCAATAAACTGAAACTGATAAAAGCCTGGATTGAAATTCATCAGGAAGAATTGATGGCTGACTGGAAGCTTGCCGTAGAAGGTCAGCAGCCATTTAAAATCGAACCACTGAGGTAAACCATGCTGAAGGTAATGAATGTCATGGCGAATGATGACTATACATTATTCGTTGAATTGTCCGATGGACGATCAGGAATATTCGACGTAAAGCCCTATCTGGAGAAAGGGGTATTCACACAATTACAGGACCTGTCATACTTCAGACAGGTGAAGCCATTATTCTGCGGCATCGTCTGGCCGAACGGGCAGGATTTGAGCGCTGACACCCTGGCTCATGGATTGAAACACGTCGAAGCCGCATAGAACTCCTCTGCAAAAACATTGCTTCGCAGACTTAAGTCAAGAATTTTTGTCTACGGATCAACGTCGCCAAGTCCTCCGCACAGATATTCCCGAAACCGTTCAGACTCGGCACATCAATAAATGCTTGTAACTTTCATAAAATGAAAGTATCTTGCATTAATGGAAATACTGACCGAACATATCACCAACGCCGGGCTGGGCGAGCGTGTTGTCACGGAAGCCCAGTTATCCCGTCTGCTCGATGGCACGCCGCAACGCCGTTACAACCTGGTTAACCGCGCTCTGCATCGTGGAGAACTGCTGCGCTTGAGACGCGGCCGTTACCTGCTCTCTTCGGCTGTAAAGCAGGGTAAAATGCATCCCTTTGTGCTGGCCCAGTCACTGCTGCCGGGATCGTATATCTCAATGGAAACAGCTCTCGGTTTTCATGGGTGGATTCCCGAATCGACACCAATCACCATGTCTGTTACACCGCATAGACGACGCCAGACTCTCGACATTCCGAAATTCGGTCAATTCCGGTATTTCCCGTTAGCGCTGAACACAGGATGGTTTCTTGAAGGCGTCGGTCGGGATACGCTTGCAGGACAGAGCTACCTGATGGCACAGCCGTTACGAGCCTTACTCGACATTTTCTGCCTGCGCAAGATTGATTATCCGGGCATCAGGAGTCTGACTGAAGGAATGCGCATCGATGAGTATGAACTCGCCTCCATTGACAAAGACGATCTTGAACAGATGCGGCCGGTCTATCAGCATAAACGCATGGAAACCTGCATCTCTGCCATGCAAAGGGAACTGAAACAATGATCGGCATACTTCGCAAACGGCTGGAGCGCTATTCCGTTTCTGAAGCAAAACAGGAGGAGCAGGCGCTCAAGGAAATCCTGCAGGAAGTGGCGCTTTACGGGTTATGGCGTGCCGACTTTTTTGAGGTCGCTGCATTTCAGGGAGGCACCTGTCTGCGTATTCTGCACGGGTTGCCCCGTTTTTCGGAAGACCTCGACTTCATTCTGCGCACCCCTGACAAGGAGTTCCGATGGAATCCATTTTTCGAAACCCTTGAACCGGTAATGGCTGAATTCGGCATCCGCTGTGAACTTGTCGATCGAGGCAACATGGATCGTGCGGTTCGTGAGGCGTTACTGAAAGATGATTCCTTTGCCGGTCAACTCAATCTTTCGTTTTTCGGCGGCCAAAACCCGCGCAAACTTAAAATAAAGCTGGAAATCGATACACAGCCGCCTGAAGGATCGGATTTCGAATACCGGTATCTCGATTTTCCGCTCGACTTTGAACTCTGCACCCAAACGCTGGCAAGCAACTTTTCGCTCAAGATTCATGCACTGCTTTGTCGTCCATATATCAAGGGTCGCGACTGGTTTGATTTCAGCTGGTATGTTGCACAGAACGCCACACCAAATCTGCTGCTCCTTGAAAACGCACTCCAGCAATACGGGCCGTGGGCAGGAAAACACCAGAGCGTCGATCAGGAATGGCTCAATACAGCATTGAGCGACAAGATCGGTTCCATCGACTGGTCGAAAGCTTCACAGGATGTCGCCCCGTTCCTGCCACCACCCTTCCAGCAGAGCCTCAAGCTTTGGAGCATTCAATTCTTCAAAGCAAAGCTCGCGACGTTAATCCCACGAACCATCACATGATGAAACACACTTGCAGCGCATTCAACCGCTTCCCCTTACAGGTTCTTTGCCAATAGCTTGTCATTCGGTAAGAGAAAGCAAATCAATTGTTGCTTACCGCAATCACTTAACGCCTCAAGAACCCCCAACAAGTTATTCCAGCATATCCCTATGTTGTTCAAGAAGAGATTTTTTGGCACCGGATCAACATCCCGAGGCCTCTCGAATGTGCTTATCTCCGGCATCCTGTTCGGGGGAAAACCCAGGGAAATATTGCGTCACGGCTTTTCCGGAAAAATCACCAACGTCACCTCTCCACCTCTTTTGAAAGAGATCGAGGATGTTCTGCGTCGGCCATTCGGCCTGGGTGAAGCACAGGTGTACGGAATCATCCGGTTGTTCAGGGACACTTTTTCGATTGTCAGTCCTGAAAGAGACCTCAGTGTCGTTACCGCCGACCCCGACGATAACCGTATCCTCGAAGCTGCCTCTGCAGCCGGTGCTGACGCTATTATCTCCGGCGACACCCATCTGCCCGATCTCGCTGAATGGAACGGCATTCCTGTCCTCACGCCCGACACCTTCCTTCAGAAATTCCTTTCAGCCTGACAAGCCAACCGCAACCTCCAGCACAGTTCCGGAATCAGAATGTAACCGTTAAGGCTACGGGTCTCATTCCCTGCAGCATTGTGCATACCCCAGCCATCAAGGTATGAGGGAGAAATGTTTTACAGGAGAATTTTCACGTACGGATGTACGTCGCAAAGTGTTCCTTCTTCCCAAGGATCTTCCTATCCGTAATCATCCTGAAGAATTACAAGCAGGTCTTTGAGGAGTAAAAAAAGATGATACGGATCGGTCGGGCTTGGTTCGAATCCCCAGTTGAGGTACCAGTCACGGGCAACATTATCTTTTGCATGAACCAGAATGGCCCTGATGCCTGCAAGCTCAGCCGCCTGGGCTGTTCGCAACAATGCATCTTTGAGCAGAGCCCGGCCAAGACCTGCGCACTGATACCGGCGATCAACTGCAAGTCTCGCAAGAATCATCACCGGTACCGGATGTCTGGCAAGACCTTTGCTGAGTCGACCGGTTGCCGCTTCCGGTTCAATGCTTCCGACAGCAAGACTGTAAAAGCCTGCAACGCATTCTGTTCCCTGCTCACAACAAACATAGGTCTGGGCACTGTTGGCCTTCTGATTGACCAAGGCAAAACGTTGCAGAAACTGATTCAGGGCATGGTTTCCACAATCGAATACCGCAACGTCGTGGGAGGAAGAGAGTTTCTGAACCTGACTGAAACGGGATGCGTTCAATCCAGTACCCCCGGTTCGGTAAGCAATGCTTTCATCCGGTTACCGGGAGCAGACACAGGCCGGTCAAGGAGTTGCTGAAACTGCTGCCACCCGGCATCATCAAGCTCAAACCGGCGACGGTCGGCTAACGTCTGATTAGCCGCGGTTATACCGGCATCAAGCAAAAACTCGCTGACAGTTTTATGACAAGCCCTTGCTGCCTCCTGCAACAGTTGTTTTACCGGCAGATTAGCGCGAACATCAATCCGTTCTGTTTTAAGAGGAGCGTTCATAGCCATTTTTTTCATATTCAATTGACATTTAACCCCAATATAACGTACAGACATTGTCATGACAACAAAATAATCACCGTGATTGTTCAATGATTCATAACCACTATCAGCAATGGCTTTTAAGGCTTTACCATCGTCCCGGATGATCATTTCACTACATTATGCTCCCAAGGTATGCCCACTCAATTCCCCACCCGGCGGGTGGAGAATTACCCTGTGAATACAGGCTACTGCCTACCTGTCGACTGCTGAGCGCCATTAAAACGAAAAGCATGCCAAACACACAGCAAGGAGTTAACAACACAATATTTATATTGAGAAATCTAATAAAATCACTACATTGAGTTGCTCATCCTACCATATTAGGAGGAAGGAGTTTCGAGGCTCGATGCATCAAGATGTGCACCGAGCCTTGCTTTTTTTAATGCACTTCCGGCAACTTTCGTTGTTTCTTTTTAAAAATCTGCTTTTTTCCCCCCGGTTCATTCAGGTGATAAGCTGTTATTAGATAATAATCTAACCCATTTCTATATGGTTCTAATATTATCACATACTCTTGTGCCGTGTCATAGATATATGTTCTTATGACATCTTTCCGATCAATCCGGTCTTCAAAACTGAATATCTCTACACCAATAGGCACTGATTCTTGTGTATGATGCCTGATCCAGTGTAACCTTTGCGATCTTGCCATCTCAAAGGATCTCGCTTTTGTATCATTACCTTTTTCGTCTTTGTCACATCTGGTTGTCAGGTGATGAAAAAGAACCTGCATTGGAGTTTGACCATAACGCAAAGGTGAGGACGCGATGGCCTGCGCGTTGCGCAGGCACAGCGGCCTCACCGATATTCTGGAGTGGGTCGGTAAAGCCTCTGGAATTGACCATGACGTGCGATCTTCATTCAGTACGGGTGATGGCCGCCAAAATACTCTCCATCGCACGATACTGGATCGGTTCAGGCGGAAACACCTTACCACGTCTTGATGGGTGGCAGGTCATGCACTCTCTTCCCTACTGCGAAGCGATCACCGAAGACGTTTATGGTGATCTGTTCAAAAGCGTCGGGCGCAACGAGGATGGCGTGCAGCGTTACTTTTCCTTCCGTGCCGATCGCCTGGGGCCGGCCCCGGTGCTGGCGTTCGATTCGACCACGATATCGACCTGGTCCGAGAACCAGTCGGAAGCGCGACAAGGGTTCAATAAGGCAGGTGACGGACTGAACACCATCAAGCTGCTGACCTTGTATTCCGTAAGGGAGCGTGAGCCATTGGCTTTCGCCAAACAGCCCGGCAATGTTCCCGACGTCATATCCATAGAGAACACCCTGAAGCAGCTCAAGTGCCTTAACCTTGAGAGACCCTTGATTGTCACTGACAACGGCTACTACAGCGAAGAGAACATGATGAAATTCGCTTTGCGCAACATGAAATTCCTGACTCTGGCTGACCCCAACGTCACCTGGGTTCGCCAGACGGTGGATGCGCTTCGACAGACGCTGGCGAGCATGTCCAGCACGTGTCCGTTTGATCCATCGGTTTGCGGCGCAACGGCGATGAGGATGCACGAATTCGGTCGAGTGCGCCAGCGGTCGCGTAACGGCAAGTAGAGTGGAGAGGAGGAAGCGTTCGTGCGCAGACTTTATGTCCATGTCTTCTACTCCCGCGACAACGACTCCAAGAAGGAAGTTGCCTTCCGCAAGGAGCTGCTTGAACTCAAGGCTCAAGTGGAAAACGGGGTAGAGGAGTTCACGAAATCTGCGCAACGCAAAATCGGGCGATATCTGGTCTGCTCGAAAAAGGGGCGTAGTGGACAAGTGAAGGTAGGCTTCAACGACCAGGCTATTGCCGAAGCGAAGCGATACTTCGGCTATTTCACGCTCGTCAGCAATCAGTCGATGGAACCCTTCACGGTATTGGAAAACTATCGACTGCGTGAAAAGATCGAGGAGCTTTTCGCCGTTGAAAAAGGAGAGCTTGATGGAGCAAGGCCTCGCACATGGTATCCTGACAATTTGCGCGGAAGGCAATTCGTACAGTTTGTCTCACTGGGGTATCATTGCTTCCTGACGAAAAAAATCAAGGAAATACGCACGGGGCTTGGAAAAACCGGAACCGGAAAAACCAAGGCACTTATCGAACTTGAAAAGAAGCTGGACAAGTGGCTTGAGCAGCGCTCACTGGCTCAGATTCTGGATTGGTTTGACTGCGTTGAAACGACTCAGGTAAAGACGGCCATGGGCACCTACCGCTGGTCTAACGAATCAGTATCCAGAGATCGTCTGTTTCTGGAATATCTCGGAGTGACCTCCTGATCGTGTGCGCTTTATACTACTTTCAGGTTGCTATACCTCGCCCGGAGGGTGGTTCACAGCTCGTTGCCTGAATGGCGGACAGGAATGTCCGCCCTCCTTTGCACTCCCTCTTGATACGTCAGGTCTTCATCTTCAAAACGGGGGGCGGACACTCCTGTCCGCCATTGGTTTTTTCGACACGCCGCCAGATCCCGAAACGGCAGCAATCCGTTTCCGAATGACGTACAGGTTGTTTTACCTCGCTCGGCGGGTGTTTCGCCGCTCGTTGCCTGAATGGCGGACAGGAATGTCCGCCCTCCTTTGCAATCCCTCTTGATCTAACTGATCTTCTACAGTTGGGGTTGATTTTTACCCTAAAAAATCCTGTAACTTATTGTTTTTTCATATCCGATGTTTTAAAAACCTGAAAAAGGTGGTGCCACAGAATACGTGGTATATCCTTGTAATAAATAATATTGATCTTTATTTTGAAGGTGTCCTAAATAACAGGAGGCTTTCATGTTTGCTC
>Ga0194119_10000676_pt1 | contig 64999 bp, 46 predicted proteins | sample TA2MahC100mmetaG_FD_148620 | JGI IMG/M metagenome (GOLD analysis project Ga0194119, IMG submission 148620) | Freshwater microbial communities from Lake Tanganyika, Tanzania - TA2015018 Mahale Deep Cast 100m | ecosystem: Environmental > Aquatic > Freshwater > Lake | place: Tanzania: Lake... | reverse complement strand
CTGTACAGCAACGATCACACCCGTTGGCAACGCATCCGGTTCTGCAACCTTGACGTTTACCATCAATGATGGCCTGGCAACGGCGACAGATTCCGTGAGCATCACGGTTGCTGCCGATGACGATGCTCCTATATTCACAGCAATCTCGGGGCAGAGTGTCAACGAAGATAATACCTTAAATGGTGTGATAGTTGCTTGGAGTGATATCGACTCGAGCTACGACTGCCTGACAGATCTGACCAAATCATCGAGCTCCGAAAGCCTTCTTCCCAATGCCAATATCGTGAAGTCGGTGAGTGGCAGCACCTGCCAGTTGAGCTTGCAGCCTGCAGCCAACCAAAACGGAACAGCGACAGTGAGTGTTAGTCTGCCTTATAAGGGAAGCTTTGTGACGACGAGCTTCGCTCTCACCGTGACAGCACAGAACGATCCTCCGACCATCTCGGATGTGGGCAATCAGAGCAGCAGCGAAGACACCGCAGTGTCAGGCATTGCTGTGAGCATTGCAGACATCGATTCCACTTTAACCTGCGGTTCTTCGATTCAGGTGAGCTCAAGCAACACCGACATGTTGCCTGCTGCCAACGTTACGTTTGCTGGCACAGTACCCAGCTGTACGATGAACTTAACTCCAGTCGCTAACAAACACGGTAGTGCAACTGTGACTCTGACGCTGAGCGATGGCTCAGCGTCAGCCGTTGACACCTTCACTTATACAGTGAATCCAACAAACGACGCTCCGACACTCGATGTGATTGCCAACCAGAGCACGGTGGAAGATACGCCCGTTGTTGTGACCTTTACTCCAAATGATGTCGATGGCAACCTGACGTGTACAAGCACCCACTTGAGTTCATCGATCACGAGCAATGCGAGCCTGCTTGCCGGCACTAATGCTGTCCGGTTCGGTGGTGTGTGGCCCAACTGCTATGCGATTCTCACTCCTGCTGCCAATGCCTTTGGCACATCGACCTTGAGCTTCACTCTCAGTGATGGAACGGCTTCAGTCGCGCGAAGTTTTTCATTGGTCATTGATGCCGAAAACGACACTCCAACCATCACAGCCATAGAGAATAAGACCACCAATGAAGACACCGTCATCAACGTGCCAGTGACAATCACTGATGTTGAGGGTGTGCTGAGCTGTGCAACACGTCTCACTGTGCTCTCCGATAACCACGCAGTTCTTAATCCAGCGGGTATCACCCCGACGGGCTCTTCAACGGGCAACACATCGAACTGCACGGTTCCGTTGTTGCCTGTGAGCAATGCGTTTACCAGCGGCACAGCGGTAAATATCACCTTCCGTGTGAGCGATGGAACCTTGACCGCAGACAGTCAATTTACACTGACAGTGACAGCCGTGAACGACAAACCGGAGGTCACGGGTATTGCAAATTTAAGTACCAGCGAAGATACGCCAACAAGCCTGAACACCCTGACGCTCTCGGACGTTGAGTCGAGCCTCTATTGCGCAACCTCGGGCACCACTACGGGTTCTCTTTCGGTTGTCTCATCGAGCGACACCACCTTGCTTCCGACATCGAATATCACCTTTGCGGTGGACTCGACCGACAGCAGCAAGTGCCAGATTAATCTCTCTCCCGCTGCAAATCGCAACGGCAGTTCAACGGTCGTTGTGCGGGTGACGGATCCCAGTAGTCTCTCCAACGACTATTCGTTTGTCTTGGAAGTCACTGCGGTCAACGACAAGCCCACTCTTGCAGGCACAGGCAATCTCTCAACCAGCGAAGACACGCCAACAAGCCTGAGCAACTTGACGCTCACAGATGAAGAATCGAACTTGGTGTGCGCAGGCGGTTCGAGTGCGCTTTCTGTGATTTCGTCGAGCAATACAACGGTTCTGCCTGTTGCTAACATCACCTTCGCCAATGACACAGTGAACAGCGGCAAGTGTAAGATTAATCTCTCACCTGCGGCAAATCAGTCAGGAACATCGACCGTTGTTGTGCGTATCACCGACCCTGTTCTCAACACACTCTATAATGAATACAGCTTCGATCTGTCGGTCAGTGCAGTGAACGACGAACCAACAATCAGTGTGTCTTCAACCAGCAGCACGAACGAAGATACAGCCGTCGAGATTGCATTGTCGGTGGGTGATGTGGACGGTGCTCTTGCCTGTACAAGCACCTACTTGAGTATGACTTCGGCTGCGCCAGGGATTGTTGCGGATGCGAGTGTCACTTACTCAGGAACATGGCCATCGTGTAAGGCTATGGTCACTCCGACGGATGATGCCAACGGCACAGCGCTGTTGACATTCAAGGTGAGCGACAACGTGTCGGGTGCCGTGGGAGCAACCGCAGCGACCAGCCTGAGTGTCGTTGCACAAGACGATGCACCGACCATCAGCACTGTGACAGATCAAACAACCGCAGAAGATACAGCGCTCAACGGCGTGACAGTGACGATCGGTGATATCGATTCGACGGTCACTTGTAACAACCTGACGGTGACCTCGAGCAACACGACCCTGTTGCCCAATGCGAATATCAGTAAGCCCACAACCGGAACAAGCTGTGCTCTGGGCTTCAGCCCAGCCTTGAATCAACACGGTGAATCGACCATCACCCTGTCGATGCCCTATAGCCCTTCGGCAGTGACCAAGACCTTCAAGCTGACAGTGAGCAGCGTGAACGACTCACCCACATTAGCCGTCATCAGCGCTCAATCGACGAACGAAGACACACCTATCACCGTCGAGCTGACCGTGGGTGATGTTGATACCGAGCAAACAGTGAGCTGTACGAGCCATCTCTCTGTGACAAGCTCGAGCAACACGACGTTGGTTCCAAGCAATGCAGTGAGCTTTGCTGCCGGCTCATCCGCTGGCAAGTGCAACATGACAATCAACCCTGCTGCCAATCAGCCCGTGACCGGTGCGAGCACAACAAGTGACATTACGGTCAAGGTGGTTGATGCCAGCAGCAATGCGCTCAGCGAATCGAGAACCTTCACCTTGACGGTGAATCCGGTTGCCGATCGTCCAACCATCAGTGTCATTGATTCACAGGTGACCAACGAAGATACCGACATCGTCATTCCATTCACGGTGGGTGATGCGGATGCGAATCTAACATGTACAACAACCCATTTGATGGCTATTTCACTCGATAGTTCAAAGGTTGCCAACACCGGTACGCCTGCGCCGGTGACCTTCGGTGGAACCTTTCCAAGTTGTACTGCTACGGTCCGCCCTGTGGCGAACGCGCAGGGTTTAACGTTTCTCACCTTTGTGGTGAGCGACGGCGCCCTGAATTCATCTTCAACCTTCTCTTTGAGTCTCACAGCGGTGAACGATGCACCGACACTGGTGAATCCAGGAGCTCAGAGCACGAATGAAGACACGGCCAAAACAATCAACGTCACGATGGCTGATGTTGATACAGGCCTAACATGCGCAAGCAATTTAACTGTCACCTCGGGAGATGCGAGTGTCATCGCGAACTCAGCTTCAGGAATAAGCAAAACCCAGCTCAGTTCTGAGAATGGTATGGTTGTATGTGCAGTGACATTCACACCTGCAGCGAATGTTTCAGGGACGTCAAACATCACCCTCACTGCAGCCGATGGAAGCTTGTCGGCAACACAATCATTTGACCTCACAGTGGATCCGATCAATGATCCACCGACCATGACAGGTGTTGCAAACCTAAACACCAACGAAGACACGGTGGCAAGCCTCAGCAATCTTGCGCTCAACGATGTGGAATCGCCTCTCTATTGTGTGACGTCGGGCAGCAGCGCGGGATCGCTCTCGGTTGTCTCGTCGAGCAATTCAACTCTCTTACCGACGGCGAATATTACCTTTGCAAACGACACATCTGCAGCGGGTAAATGTAAGATTAATCTGACGCCTGCAGCAAATCAGTCCGGCAACTCAACGGTGGTTGTTCGGGTGACCGACCCTGCTAGTCCCGGTGTGACTTCTCAGTACTCATTTATTTTAACAGTGGGTGATGTGAACGATCCGCCGGTTGTTTCTTCAATCGGTGGCGTGAGCAAGAAGCAGGGAACGGGTGCAGCGTCAGCAGCATTTACCCTCACCGATGAGGAATCGTCACTTAGCTGTTCATCAACACATCTGACAGTGACTTCTGGCAACGTGGCATTGTTGCCTGCGAGTGGTCTGTCGCTCAGTGGTACGGCTCCCAACTGTACTCTTTCGATGACTCCAGTAGTGACCCAAACGGGAAGCTCTCTTATTACTGTCACCCCAACCGACGGAAGCCTCTCAGGCGTGGCGCAAACTTTCACGCTCAACATCACAGCGCAAAGTGCGCCAACCATCGATGTTTCCGACAACGACTCGATGACTGAAGATACAGCCAAGACAATCAACTTGTCTGTGGGCGATGCAGATGGTGCACTGTCTTGTACTTCGACACACCTGAGTTACGTTTCAAACACGGCATCCGTGATTTCGAACTCAACCGTCCCAAATCCACTTCCTGTGGTGTTCGGTGGAACATGGCCCAGCTGTACAGCAACGATCACACCCGTTGGCAACGCATCCGGTTCTGCAACCTTGACGTTTACCATCAATGATGGCCTGGCAACGGCGACAGATTCCGTGAGCATCACGGTTGCTGCCGATGACGATGCTCCTATATTCACAGCAATCTCGGGGCAGAGTGTCAACGAAGATAATACCTTAAATGGTGTGATAGTTGCTTGGAGTGATATCGACTCGAGCTACGACTGCCTGACAGATCTGACCAAATCATCGAGCTCCGAAAGCCTTCTTCCCAATGCCAATATCGTGAAGTCGGTGAGTGGCAGCACCTGCCAGTTGAGCTTGCAGCCTGCAGCCAACCAAAACGGAACAGCGACAGTGAGTGTTAGTCTGCCTTATAAGGGAAGCTTTGTGACGACGAGCTTCGCTCTCACCGTGACAGCACAGAACGATCCTCCGACCATCTCGGATGTGGGCAATCAGAGCAGCAGCGAAGACACCGCAGTGTCAGGCATTGCTGTGAGCATTGCAGACATCGATTCCACTTTAACCTGCGGTTCTTCGATTCAGGTGAGCTCAAGCAACACCGACATGTTGCCTGCTGCCAACGTTACGTTTGCTGGCACAGTACCCAGCTGTACGATGAACTTAACTCCAGTCGCTAACAAACACGGTAGTGCAACTGTGACTCTGACGCTGAGCGATGGCTCAGCGTCAGCCGTTGACACCTTCACTTATACAGTGAATCCAACAAACGACGCTCCGACACTCGATGTGATTGCCAACCAGAGCACGGTGGAAGATACGCCCGTTGTTGTGACCTTTACTCCAAATGATGTCGATGGCAACCTGACGTGTACAAGCACCCACTTGAGTTCATCGATCACGAGCAATGCGAGCCTGCTTGCCGGCACTAATGCTGTCCGGTTCGGTGGTGTGTGGCCCAACTGCTATGCGATTCTCACTCCTGCTGCCAATGCCTTTGGCACATCGACCTTGAGCTTCACTCTCAGTGATGGAACGGCTTCAGTCGCGCGAAGTTTTTCATTGGTCATTGATGCCGAAAACGACACTCCAACCATCACAGCCATAGAGAATAAGACCACCAATGAAGACACCGTCATCAACGTGCCAGTGACAATCACTGATGTTGAGGGTGTGCTGAGCTGTGCAACACGTCTCACTGTGCTCTCCGATAACCACGCAGTTCTTAATCCAGCGGGTATCACCCCGACGGGCTCTTCAACGGGCAACACATCGAACTGCACGGTTCCGTTGTTGCCTGTGAGCAATGCGTTTACCAGCGGCACAGCGGTAAATATCACCTTCCGTGTGAGCGATGGAACCTTGACCGCAGACAGTCAATTTACACTGACAGTGACAGCCGTGAACGACAAACCGGAGGTCACGGGTATTGCAAATTTAAGTACCAGCGAAGATACGCCAACAAGCCTGAACACCCTGACGCTCTCGGACGTTGAGTCGAGCCTCTATTGCGCAACCTCGGGCACCACTACGGGTTCTCTTTCGGTTGTCTCATCGAGCGACACCACCTTGCTTCCGACATCGAATATCACCTTTGCGGTGGACTCGACCGACAGCAGCAAGTGCCAGATTAATCTCTCTCCCGCTGCAAATCGCAACGGCAGTTCAACGGTCGTTGTGCGGGTGACGGATCCCAGTAGTCTCTCCAACGACTATTCGTTTGTCTTGGAAGTCACTGCGGTCAACGACAAGCCCACTCTTGCAGGCACAGGCAATCTCTCAACCAGCGAAGACACGCCAACAAGCCTGAGCAACTTGACGCTCACAGATGAAGAATCGAACTTGGTGTGCGCAGGCGGTTCGAGTGCGCTTTCTGTGATTTCGTCGAGCAATACAACGGTTCTGCCTGTTGCTAACATCACCTTCGCCAATGACACAGTGAACAGCGGCAAGTGTAAGATTAATCTCTCACCTGCGGCAAATCAGTCAGGAACATCGACCGTTGTTGTGCGTATCACCGACCCTGTTCTCAACACACTCTATAATGAATACAGCTTCGATCTGTCGGTCAGTGCAGTGAACGACGAACCAACAATCAGTGTGTCTTCAACCAGCAGCACGAACGAAGATACAGCCGTCGAGATTGCATTGTCGGTGGGTGATGTGGACGGTGCTCTTGCCTGTACAAGCACCTACTTGAGTATGACTTCGGCTGCGCCAGGGATTGTTGCGGATGCGAGTGTCACTTACTCAGGAACATGGCCATCGTGTAAGGCTATGGTCACTCCGACGGATGATGCCAACGGCACAGCGCTGTTGACATTCAAGGTGAGCGACAACGTGTCGGGTGCCGTGGGAGCAACCGCAGCGACCAGCCTGAGTGTCGTTGCACAAGACGATGCACCGACCATCAGCACTGTGACAGATCAAACAACCGCAGAAGATACAGCGCTCAACGGCGTGACAGTGACGATCGGTGATATCGATTCGACGGTCACTTGTAACAACCTGACGGTGACCTCGAGCAACACGACCCTGTTGCCCAATGCGAATATCAGTAAGCCCACAACCGGAACAAGCTGTGCTCTGGGCTTCAGCCCAGCCTTGAATCAACACGGTGAATCGACCATCACCCTGTCGATGCCCTATAGCCCTTCGGCAGTGACCAAGACCTTCAAGCTGACAGTGAGCAGCGTGAACGACTCACCCACATTAGCCGTCATCAGCGCTCAATCGACGAACGAAGACACACCTATCACCGTCGAGCTGACCGTGGGTGATGTTGATACCGAGCAAACAGTGAGCTGTACGAGCCATCTCTCTGTGACAAGCTCGAGCAACACGACGTTGGTTCCAAGCAATGCAGTGAGCTTTGCTGCCGGCTCATCCGCTGGCAAGTGCAACATGACAATCAACCCTGCTGCCAATCAGCCCGTGACCGGTGCGAGCACAACAAGTGACATTACGGTCAAGATGGTTGATGCCAGCAGCAATGCGCTCAGCGAATCGAGAACCTTCACCTTGACGGTGAATCCGGTGAACGATGAGCCAACGATCAGTACAATTGCCTCGCAAGTCGCAACAGAGGATACTGCAAAAACAGTTAGCTTTACGATCAATGACGTCGATGGGCCTCTAGTCTGTAACTCAACCTACCTCCTAGCTCTTTCCACCGATTCAAGTAAGGTGACAACCGCAGGAAGTGGGGTTACTTTCGCAGGGACGTATCCCAATTGCGTTGCCACGATAAATCCAGTTGCCAACGCGAACGGCACAACATTCATGACGTTCCTTGTGCAAGATGGCACTGGCTCAGATGCTCTGTCTTCTTCACGAACATTTCAATTGGCAATTGCTCCCGTGAACGATGCGCCAACCGTCACAAGTCCTGGCGCACAGAGTACGAATGAAGACACGGCTCTAACGGTGAACATCACAATGTACGATGTGGATAATACTCTTTTGTGTCCTGACACATCTCCAACGAATACATCTTCGATGACGATCACATCAAATAATACGACGGTGCTGCCAAATGGAAATATAGCGAAGGAACATTCTGGAAGTACTGGTGGACATGTCACGTGTGCTGTGACATTGACTCCGTCTGCAAACGCATCCAACACGACGGCATTTAAGATTAATCTTGACGTCTATGATGGTCAGTACCACGCTACCACCGATTTCAATTTCACCGTCAACGCCACAAACGATTTGCCTACGATGTCAGCAATAGCGACCCAAACGACCAACGAAGATCAAGCAAAGGCAGTTACATTTACAATCAGCGATGTGGACCTCGCAGCCGGAAGCAGCCTCAGTTGCAGTTCGCCAACACTTTCGTATACGTCGTCGAATGGAGACCTCGTTGCGGCGAGTGGTGCAGTTGTGTGGAGTGGTAGCCATGGTTCTTGCACAGCGACGGTGACTCCGACTGCCAACGCGCACGGAAATACAAACCTCACCTTCACCGTAAATGATGGTGCAAACGGCGGAACAGGAGCCCTGACAGCATCTCAGCAATTCCAGCTGACTGTGAACTCCGTCAATGATGCGCCGACAATAACCTTAGGAACCTTGCCCAGCGTGAACGAGGATCCCGCGACTGCTCCCGTGGTTCCGTTCACAGTGAATGACATTGACGGCGGCTTAACGTGTAACAGTGGAAGTCCGACTTACCTCACATACGAGAGCAGCGATATAACGAAGATCGCAAGCACAGGTGCAGTCACTTTTGCTGGTACATATCCAAACTGCACTGCCACTGTAACACTCCTAGCCAATGCCAACGGCACTTCTCCATTCAAAATTATCGTCAACGATAACGCGAATGGAGGAAGCGGTGCGCTTTCCGCTGAACAGAGTGTGAGCTTGAGCGTTACAGCTGTGAACGACACACCGACAGGCACTCCAACGTGTGATTCGTTAAGCTCTGGCAACGTCTTCCGCACGGGAAGCGCCAATGGTGCTGCGTGGAGTCTTGGAAGTTGCGCCGGCGTGAGCGATATCGATGGTGATCCATTAACCTATCGATTAGATTTGGTGGAAACAGGTTCGAGCAGCTCGAGCTCGTATCCCTGCCCGACACCGTTGTCTTCATCCGCTGGTGGCACGTCGATTTCCGGTAATTTCCCGAGTGGTGCGAATGTTTATGGTTCATGCCGATACTTGCTCAAAGCCTGCGATGGTTCAGCAAGTTGTACAGCACAAAGTTCCAACTCGGTGATCATTTCCTCGTACCAACTAACAGTCGGAACTCCAACCACACCGACACTCTCGTCAGCTTGTTTGGTGGGAAGCAGTGGAAGTATTACAGCCTCTGCGAACCTTTCGAGTGTCACTTGGTCTGCCTCAACATCGGCTCCGGGTGCAACTGCAAGCACAGGCTCGGTGAGCACCTTCCCGGGTACCGCCTCTTTTAGCACGGACATAACGAGCCAATTGCTCACAAACACGTTCTTGCCTGCAACGCCAACAAAATCGACGACTCTTTCGTCGTCACAGGCAACCCTTGCAATCACGCAAGGGACACTCTCAGGTGCCACGGCCAACCCGCCAGCCGCGCAGATCACGAGCCCAGCGTCTTCAAGTTCGAGTTACACAGTGACTCGCACTCTGGAAGCGCTTGCTGTGAGGCAGGGTGGAACCTCTGGTGCAGCGTCGACGAGTGGCGAAATGCACAGCGATGGTCAACAAGCAGATTTTACCAGCACTGCGGGCTGTCGCACTTGCACAACCTCGAATCCAGTTGTCTCGCTTTCTGCAGGTGATTCGCATGCGTGTCTTGTCGAGTCGAACGGTAATACCAAGTGTTGGGGTAACTCCAACGAAGGACGCTTGGGTATTGGCTCTTCTCCGAGCCATGCGCTGATGCCGACTTCAATCAACAAGACCAACATCTCTTCATTTACACACACACAGGTTGCTGCCGGAAAAGATTTCACCTGCCTTTTGGGATCGACAAGCAATGGTGTGACCTGCTGGGGTGGGAATAGCCTCTTCCAGCTCGGAAGAGGTGGCACGGCCACGTCCGATATCTACACGCCTTCCGCGACAGTCGTGCAGAATCTCTCGAACCCAGTTGCAATTGCAGCTAGTAAGTCTGGAGGGCATGCATGTGCGATCAATTCATCCGGAAACGTCTCCTGTTGGGGCTCCGGAACTCAGGGGCAATTGGGTAACAACTCAAATTCCGACAACAGCAGCTCTGCCGTTCAAGTCGTCTTGTCGAATGGCAGCACTGCTCTTCCCTACGTCCGTTCGGTTGCAGTGGGTGGTTCCCATACGTGTGCCGCACTCTCTTACCATGCAAGTTACACCGGAGGCATCTACTGCTGGGGCTCGAACTCGAATGGGCAACTGGGTGATAACACCACGACCTTGCGCACCACTGCGACTCCCGTGGCGATAACAAACCAGGGTGCCACAACATCGAGTGTTTGGTTCTCCCAGGTGGTTGCGGGTCAGTCGCATACCTGTGCGTTGCGTAACGATGGAGCTGTGTTCTGTTGGGGTCGCAATGTGAATGGTCAGTTGGGCGATAACTCGACAACTCAGCGCAACGTGCCAACGCAAGTCAATGGTTTGGGAGCATCATCGGGAGTTGTTTCTTTGAGTGCAGGTAATAATCACACATGTGCACTCAAGAGCGACCACAGTGTTGTTTGCTGGGGCGCGAATGACTCGGGTCAGTTGGGTGATAGTTCGATCACACAGCGCACCACTCCAGCGACCGCGCTCAGTGCCGCGAGTTCTACAGCGGTTGCGTTGAGTGCGGGTGGCCGGCACACATGTGTGGCGAACTTTGATGGCACTGCGCAATGCTGGGGTGATGGTGCTTATGGCAAGCTCGGCAACAATGTCAATTCCACAACCGAGGGAGCATCCGATGACTGTGATTCCTCTTCCGAAATTGTTGCCTACTGCTTGAAGTCTCCAACGTCTGTAAATTGGAGCTCGGGCGTGACCAGTAATGCGACTTTGCGTCCACGGACCTGCCATCGATATGCAGTTCCTTGATCATCCGCTCGCTCCGCTTGAAGAGAAAAAAACAGGCTTGACCTATCCGCAACATGTTCGACTCATTTCTACGGTTGGATTCTATTCGCTCCTCCTTTGGACTCTCCGCTTAGGTCATGAATCACTGGCCCCGCTCCCTGCAGCATTTGAAGTGCTCTGGCTCATTGCTGCACGCCCATTGATCCTTATTTTTTTGGATATCTTGTTGCCCGTTACTATTTGCAAATTTTTTCTTTGCCTCGCCGCATGTTTTTCATTCATGCATTCGCTGCAGCTGCAGTGCTCTGCCTTCCCTATGTTCCGGACCTGTATGCATCGTTCGTAAAAGCGGGTGAACAGAATCCCATTTCTCTCGCCCTAGCCTTTTTTGCTCTCGGCATCTTTACTTACGGTTGTCTGCGACTACCATTGACATTGCTCTTGGGGCGTTGGATTTTTCTCCGTAGATTCAGATCATCATATCGAATTACGGCACTCTATATTCTCTTCCTGTCCGGCGAATTTGTTTTTTTTCACTCCTGGAATCCAATCACCTACTTTCCTGCTCTTCCTGCACCACTTCCTCAATCAACTTTTCATTTGGATGCGCCCGCAACCCATTCAAGCGAGCCTCGATCGGTTCTTCTTGTCGAGTCATTTTTTAACAAGTCATCACGCGAAGAAATTCAAAAAGGAGGAAGCCTTGCTCTCTCCTTGCTTGCCGAAAAACTCGGTCGCCATTTCTCAGAACAATTGACTTCGGATCGCTTAGCAGCAGAGATCACGGTGATCTTGCCCGAAACATTTGTGAGTCTCGAGAGTTCGGAAGATGCGTTTGTTTTATCGCAGGCGGTGTATGCAAAATTACGCTTGTCGCATGGCGTCCAGAGGATGGCCTGGATTCAGGGAGCTTTTTGGCAGAATACGAATGTTGTTCTGGGTTGGGAGATCAAGGGAGAGAATGAATCTTTTCAGCTTGAGAGTGTCAGGCAAAAGATTCGTCTTTTGCGGGTAAAGTCTGAACACGTTCCTTTATTTGAGATCGCATCAAAAGGAATTTCCTATTCACAAGTCCAGAACGACAAAACATTGCGTGAGGAAGAGCCTCTCTCAGATCAGCCAATGCTCTCTGAATTTCTTTCAAGGCATCGTATTTTGGTCTGCTATGAATCTCTCTATCCGCACAATTGGAACTTTCAAAAAGAAACAGTCATCATGACTAATCACCATCTTTTCACCGAGTATAAACTAATGAATTGGGTTTATCTGGGATTCATCCGACAACTCTCTTTTATTTATCGCTCGCCAGCTTATGTCGTTTCAAACTATAATTCTTCGGGTCGATTGGATCCCTGGTTGGGGCTCTTTCCCAATGAGAAAAAATCGTTTCGCGCAAGCTGGGAGGTGGTGAAGATCGATTGACGCCGCGCGCATGAAAGTTTATATTGTGACGAGCGATCATGGTGATACTGAGTTGACATCCGACGTACATTTGCAACTGAGTTCAGAAGCCAAAGAGGATTGCTTCAGATTCTCAAGACCCTTCTCGGTGGCATCCGGCCAATGTCTTGTGGCGCGTAGGTAAATTTGAGAGTCGGCCGCATTTTTGCTGACCAGGTTCAGTGGGCCTTCACATTGGCAGGTCCGGCGCGTTTTCCTCGGGCAAGTGTCGGGCTTGCTTTTCGCGTAGAGCCCATTGTTTTGACACTTCGCGGCGAGGTTCGCGGCAATCCGATCCCGTTCGGCTGTGGAGAGCGTTTCCGAAATATAGAGTGAATCACAATTTTGCTCAGTTCCAGAATCAGTGCCGATGTGTTTCCATTCACACGAAACCGCAAATTGATAGCCGGGCACGGCACTGTTGGGTGCGAGGCTGGATTTTCCAAATTGTAAACTACTACATGCGTTCGCACACCAGAGAAGGGTCGCGAGCACTAAAAAAGACTTAATGAATGCCATCATCCCTCTTCCCAAGCCTGGGGTTTTGCGAGTCATTCTTCCTTGAACAATGCGTGTGTCAGGAAATCAAAATTTTGACCTCATATCTGTTTTATAAAGGTGCGATTTCACTGCTTTAAAGGTAAATCGCCACTGCCTAATTTCGCAGCTTACGGGAAATGAAAAAGTTATTTGGAGACAGCAATTGTGCCAGAAATGGGAAACCGCCCAGAGGAGATTTGGGGATTCTCCTGGGCGGCCCTGGTGGGCGAGTGGCGTGGTGGGGTTGGGGCGTTTAGCGGGGTCGAATGACGACGTTCAGAGTGTTGATCGTTTGGGCTCCTGCGTTGTCCTTCAGTGTGAGCTGTACTTTGACTGTTTTTGCCGCTTGGCTCGTGGCCGACATCGCATAGAACTCGATCTGGCAGTACGAAGCTCCACCTGACACCTTCAGATTCTCGGTATCGTTTTCCGCATTAAAGACGAGGAAGCTGTCAAGCGACTCTGCTTTGAGGTCGCGTGCGCATGAAAGGGTGCTGTCAACATCCTTAATGGTAGCCGAGATTAGATACTCGGTACCTGCCCACACACGAACCGACGGTGCAACGACAAGCGTGGGTGCATCATTCACCGCTGTGAGAGTGAGCGAGAACGATTGTTGAGCTACAACCTCTGTGCGTCCACGTTTGAGCTGAACATTGACCTTTGTCTGACCATTCGCGTTTGCGAGCGGGCTGCCTTCCAAGATACAACCGCGGATTGGGTCGGTGCGGAACTTGAGTCGACTTGCAGTGATCAGCGTGTTGCCTTGTGGAACCGCTGCAAGAGAGCTTTCGCATGTCATACCATCGCCTTTGAACTTGACGGGCACCGAGAAGGTTGCGTCTTCCTCAATTTTGATGTTTCCGATAGGTGACAACTCCACCTGCGTTGTTGGTGGTTGTGGTGCAGGTGGTTGCGCCGCTGGAGGCTGAGGAGTTGGTGCGGGTGTCTGCGGCGTTGGTACGGGTGTTGCCGGCGGCTGCGGAATGACGCCGACTATCTTTCTGATCCATGGGAGTTGCTGGCGCACGTCGGTCACATGACTTCCTTCAGTGCAACTCCTTTCACCATGCGAAGTCACACCCAATACAACCAATTGACCGCCTTTAAAGATGTAAGTTGGTCCACCGGAGTCACCGTGGCAATGCTGTTGTGGATTTGGATCAAGACCTGGAAATAGAATACTTCTTTTGATCCTGAGAAAAACAAGTCCAATTGAGTCAGGATCGAACCCTGGGCTGACTCCTGCATAAGTGCCTTGCCCCTGTAAGACAACACCAGAGTTATTGTTGGCGATGTTTGAGCGGCCATACCCAGCAATCGTGACGGAGCTACCCTCGCCGAGTTGTTCGTTTTCCTGTGGTAATTTTGCAGGAACGTACCCTGGAGGAAGGCCCCCCACGAATTCAACAATCGCAATGTCTGGGAAGCTAATTCTACCACCCCTGTTTTCGTTGAAGATACGGACAACGGGGCGTGTGATCGGACGCACTGCCGATCCCGGTTTGTCTAAGTAGGTTTCGCCAAAGACGATCTGTCTTGGGCGGAAATCGTCAACCACACAGTGAGAAGCCGTGAGAATGTGTCTCTCGCTCAAGATGGTACCGGAGCAAAGTGAATTCGAAGTCAACAGAGCAACCGTTGATGCTTTCACGGCCTCTGAAGGCGCACTTCCGTTAATGATTCCGATGCCGTTTTCATCTAGAACAGTTTCAGTCAAATCGTCAGGGGCGCTCATCAGCGATGCTTCGTTTGAGCAAGCCAAAACCAGCAAAGGCCACGTCAGCGGCAAAGAAAAACGCATCAAAGAACAAACTTTCATCTTGTAACTCCTTCTGTTCGACGACGAGAACAGGCGGCAGCCCCGGTCGATGCACGAAAAAACGTTAATTTTTATAAAAACACCAATAAAAATATTAATTTGAGTTATTCTTTTTTTCCTATGATAGTTTCAGTGAAAATCCGACACCGAACGGCGTGTACCGGCCCGATTCTCGACTTGCCGGCCAGTTCGCCGAAATAGATGAGATATCTTTTATATTTACAGGATAAATTATACTTTTTTTGGAAAAGCCGACGTCGGCCCACATGTTGGCGGTCATTTCGCCGCCTTCATAGACGACCCTATTCCGGAGGGATTTATGTTTTCGATTGTGTTTTCGATCTTTCTTTTGCGACTTTTTATTTCTCGAGCACGTTCATTTTCTTGCCCATCGCCGCCACATTCTGAGTGGGTCGCGCGCAATCCCTGATGGACTAAATCTATATTAAAATTTTTGAAGGAGTCTCATTATGAGAACGACGTCACATGTTGCCTTTGTTTTTGTTTTTGCGTGTCTCACAGCCTGTTCTACATATGAGGGAGGAGTCAATAACCTCGCTCCCGCGCAACCAGCACCGAACAACGAAGATTCGAAAAGCCCGCCCTCGGAAGCAAAGCCAAGTACACCCGCAGCTGCAACGAGTTTTGGTTCGTGCAACTATGCCCCTCAGAAAATGTGTCTTGATTTTCACTCTGCTCAGGCAGCTGAGAGTCTGAAAGCTTCGTGTGCACAGGGCGGAGTTCATTCTGAAAAGGAAAGCTGCGCTGCGAAGGCTAAGACCCAAGGATGCCAGATGAGCGTTCAAGGTCTGAAATACATGACCACCTGGGCCTATGATGAAAAGTCGAAAGGCCTCGTAGCATATTCCTGTACCAGCAGCGACGGCATGAATGCCGAGCTTGTTGCGCCATAGGAAAGTGCGGAGGTTCTGCGCAGTGGAGTGAATATCTGCGCAGAACCTCTATAGACCTGTGGACTGCACTGGCGCTTGTTCAGCAGTTTCCCATGGAATATCCGGCCACCATTTCTTTTTCATCTCGTCCTGGATTCCGTTGGGTTCAAAAGAATCCCCTGGCCGAGGAAGGACCAGATCGACCTTGAGCTTCTGCGCACCCGCAATCAATCTCTCACCGGGTTCCGTCCAACTGTGCGTTGCCAAACTGAATGTTGCCCAGTGAATGGGAAGAAAAGTCTAACCTTTGAGATCAAGGCATGCTTGTAGAGCTTGCTCGGGGCCAATGTGAACATCAGGCCATGCTGAATTGTACGCAGCTGATTCAATGGCAACGACATCGAATGGACCATACCGATCGCCAATCTCCTTAAATCCAGGAAAGTATGCCGTATCGCCGCTGAAATAAATCCGATGCTGTTGGCTCTGGAAAACCCATCCGCTCCAAAGGGTCGTGTTGCGATCCAAAAGTGCGCGGCCTGAAAAGTGACGCGCAGGAACACAGGCGAGCTTAACGCCGGCAATGTGTGTCTCTTCCCACCAATCAAACTCTTGAATCAGTGAATGATGCACGCCCATCTTTTCAAGGCGGTCACCCACTCCCAGTGTTGTGATGAAGGGCACCTTGAGCTTCGCAAGGTGTTCGATTGTATCTCGGCACAAGTGGTCATAGTGATCGTGTGAAACGATCACGGCATCAAGTTTTGGGAGCTCACCGAGAGAAAGGGGTGGTGCAAAAAATCGCCTTGGTCCTGCGAAAGAAACGGGTGAAGCTCGCTCTCCCCACACTGGATCTGTGAGAAAGCGCAGGCCAGCCATTTCAATCAGCATCGTTGAATGTCCCAGCCAGGTCACACGACTTCCTGAAACGGGAGCTGTCGCAAAATCTGCCTTGCTTCGTTTTCGAGTTGGAACTTCCCCATCGGGTGTGGTTTGTCGACGTGAGAAAATCATCTTGGTGAAGGCTTGGGCAAATCGGGTGATCTCAGGTAGTTCATTTCGGAATTTGCCATCTTTCCATTGCGGTGAGGCCAATTTTCGCGCCAGTCGAGCCGCACGTGCGGCGTCGGCTGCGTCTTCTGTGGCGGACTGCATGTTCACCTGTGCGCTGGCCTTGCTCCGATTTGCGGGAAGGAAAGTGCCAAGGCTCAGTGCCGTAAATGAATTCAAAAAACGACGTCTAGAATTGTTCTCTCGGGAAAAATCGCTGTTGCTCACGCGCACTCACCCCCGTTCAGTGCATCCAACCATTCAGATTGGTGCGCCTCCAGGTTACCGGGTTTTGCGAACAAGCAAAGGATTCTTCACTTCGAGCCCAGAAAATCTGTTTGGATTCTGCCATTTTTGGAATGGGTGGCATTATTTTGCCACATGCTGGCTCTTTAAAGAGGCTCAAGCAACATGACCGCAGCCATCTCGGCGGGTGGACTTCATACGTGTGCGCTTATGCTCGATGGCTCGATGTCCTGCTGGGGAGAAAATGGCTCCTCCCAACTAGGTAGCAACGCCAGCTCGGGTTACAGCCCTACCCAAGTGAACTGGAGCACAAACGGCGGCACAACGCTCATCAACACCAAGATCAAACCCAACACCTGCCACCGCTATACAATCCCGTAAGTCAGTTCGATATCCTCGAGTGACAGTTTGAACTCGACAGTGTCGAATCCTTGAACAGCTCAGCACACGCTCTTGGATTCGACTCCACTCCAAATTTTCTCATCATTTCTGTTATTTAAAAGAAAATCTAGCTCGCCACACCTCCTGGCACGAGCGTTGCTAAAACCACTCCGTTCAACAAAAAAATGATGACCAGGAGTGAATTATGAAACTCAACAACATCTTCGTGTTTGTTGCTGCGCTGGTGTTCTTTGCCACAGGCTGTGGTCAGCTCGATGTTGGCCTCGACCTCGAGGGCGGAGCGGACGCCGAGGTGAATTCTGTTGGCTTCACTCAGACCGGTATGGCTTCATATTATGGTGTGGGTGATGGTTTCCACGGCCGCCGCACGGCCAACGGCGAAACCTTCAACGCCTATGGCCTCACTGCAGCCCACAGAACGCTGCGCTTTGGAAGCTGCTTGCTCGTGACCAACCTCTACAATGGCAGGAAAGCAAAAGTGCGCGTGAACGACCGCGGACCCTATTCCGGCGGTCGAATTCTCGACCTGAGCTACGGTGCAGCTCAAGCTGTTGGCATGGTTTCTTCAGGAACGGCGCGTGTGAGCATTGAAGGAATCAGCTGCTCTGCGCCAGCAACCACATCCAACTCCGGTGGCGATGCCAGCGCAGCGAATCTCGCACCCGCAACCGACAACGTTCAGTGCAAGATTTTCTTAAGCACAGCTCCAGCTGCCAACAGTGAAATCTCTGTGACTATTCAATCGCGCGTGGGTGACACCACTCGCCCGTGCGGCAAGAAGCTCAAGCTGCTTGGATCAGGCAGTGCTGCTCAGGCAAAAGAAATTGCGGCCGTGGACATGACATCCGGAGACGGCCGCAAAACTCTAAAAGTGAAAGCAAGTGAACTGGAAGGCCTCTCGCATATCTTTGCACAGGCTCTCGACAGTAAAGGCGAACGCATGGGTGAAAGCGCTGCCAAACAGCTGCAGCTTACTGCTGCGGGCTCCTAATTTCGGAGCCTTTCTTTTTCGGTTCTGAGAAAGGTTTGGCTTTGCCAAAATGAGGCTTGCCCTCTCCCTTGCTAAAGTGTGGCTTGCCTTCAGGCTTGCCAAACTGAGGCTTACCTTCGCCCTGACCAAACTTTGGCTTGCCTTGACCAAATGCTGGCTTGCCGCGCTTAGGTCCACCGAAAGACCGCTCTCCGCCACGGAAGCGGTCTCCGCCTTTTCCGCGCGGCGCATCACCGCGGCTCAGACGATCGCCCCACGATCTTTTCTCGCTGAAGTCTTGATCGAGGCGCACGAGTGGTTTGGTCATCTTGATGTCGTCGTTGTAATAAACATCCAACTTTTCCAAGCGACGACCAACCATCTCCTGCAGAATCAAATCTTTTTCTTCTGCGCTGAGCTGGCCAACAGTTCTCTCCACAGCCTTTTGGATTGTTTTGCTGAAGGGCTTCTCGCGTGCCACCTTGAGCTCAGCAACCAAACCTTCTGCAGAGCGGTGAATCACTTCCGAAGCGGAAGGCACATCAACAGCCTCAGGCTTGATTTTGAGTTTGCGCATGATGAATTCATAGGAACGCACCGAAGAAGGAGTCACAATAGTCCAAGCTTCGCCGGCAGCGCCGTTGCGGCCTGTGCGACCCACGCGGTGCGTGTAAGACTCCGTATCAAAAGGCACGTTGAAGTTCACAACCAACGGCAGATCCTGCACGTCAATACCACGCGCGGCGACGTTGGTCGCAATCAAATACTTGAGCTTCTTCTCGCGGAATTTGTCCATTGTCTGGTTGCGCTCAACTTGGGTGAGGTCACCATGCAGAGCCGCAGCATCGAAGCCGCGTTGCATCAGGGCATCGGTGAGCTCAGCGCATTCCTGACGCGTTTTGCAGAAAACGATGGCCTGCACAGGGTTGTGGAATAGCAACGCATTGATGAGTGCCTTTTGCTCAGCGTAACCACGCACTTCGAGATATTTGTGCTGAATTGTGGAGGGGGATTGTGCACCAGATGCAGCAATATTCACCTCAATTGGATCTTTGAGAGTCTTGCGGGCAATCGCGCGGATTTCCGGACTCAGCGTCGCCGAGAAGAACAGCGTTTGTGCTTTGGGAGAAAGCTGCGCACGAATTTTCTCGAGATCTTCGGCAAAGCCAAAGTCGAGCATTTGGTCGACTTCATCCAAGACAAAGCTTTCAATTTGGCTGAGCTCGAGCACGCCTTGATTAAGAAGGTCGTTCATACGGCCGGGCGTACCCACCACAATATCCACGCCTTCCTGCAGAGCGCGTCTTTGCCGCGAGTAGCTGGAACCGCCCGTGATGGCGAGAGTGCGCAACTTCAACGCACTCACTGTGGAATCGAGAACAGCAGCCACCTGTGTGGCGAGCTCGCGTGTCGGCGTGAGAATAAGCGCACGCAAACCACCATGCTTCTTCAAGCGCAGCGCAACGGGCAACGAAAATGCCAGGGTTTTGCCTGAGCCAGTGCTCGACTGAGCCAGAATATCGCGTCCTGTCAGAGCAGCGGGAATTGCGCGGGCCTGGATACTCGTTGGCTCCGTGATCCCCTGGGCGGCAAGCACATCACGCAAAACCTGTGGCAGGAAATCGAAATTTTCCATGACTTCAGGATTTGAAGAGGGCTGCGACTGCTCAGTGTGTGACAGTTCGTTGATATTCAAGGTAGAGTCTTTCTGTGGGTTTCACTTCTAAAAGAGGCTTCAGAAGTAAAAAAGGTGAGTTCTTGCAGCAACTTTTGCCGCGGGAACAACTCAGTCGTTCCACAGAGTGCCCACAGGGTCAAGATGATTCTTGAATTTGAAGATTTTGCTCAAAAATAAAAAAGCTGAGACCCGCAGGGGGCTTATCTGCCGCAGTCGACCTTTTCCGCAAACGGAGCCCGAAAATCGAAGCTCTCAAGAACAGCGGTGTCGTTTTCCTGCATGTCCTTCAAATTGAACGCCCAGCGTCCGCGCAGGCTCATAGGTTTTTCGAAGTTGAGCTTCACAAGAATTCAAAGTAGGGCTTGAACCAACAGCGCGGGCGCTGTGCATTGACCCAGCCATCGCGCGCCAAACACGATGTTTCACCAGCAGCACGCTCTGCTTCAAGACTGGAGCCACCTTGAGCCAGGCCTTTGCCTGGAATGACGCTTGGGTTGAAGGGAACCGTACACAACGCTCCTGCCACGTAAGTATCGAGGCGGCACTGCGCTTCGGGGTGTTCGTCGTTGGTTTGAGTCACGACCTTCTTGCTGGGAGTTTCAAACTTGGGAGTTTCGGAGCTGCGCAACGCCGCAAGCAGCGAGGCAAGCGACAAGCCGGCGTTTGACGTGCGATAGCAGAGGTCACGTTCGGGCTGCTGTGCGTGATTTGTATCACAGAGCGACTTGGCAAATGGCAGAACAGTTTCTCGGTGCTTCGCATTTTCGTTGAGATCGGCACGCCAAATCTCTTTTGCACAAGATTCGGTGGCAAAGTAATCGGATTGTCCTTCATTCGATGCCCAGCCCATATCGGCATCGCGCGCCATCACATAGCCACCCAAATGGTGGCCGAGTTCATGGCACAACACCATCGCAAAACCGTCGGGAGTCACCTCAGGACGACGCGCAAGGCCTCCGTACATATTCACTTCCCAGAGATCGTCGGTTTGCACCGCCGTAGCATTGACCGTGTCGTCTTTCCAAAGCCTGTTGATCTTCAACTTGGCTCCATGACCTTTCACAATCGGTGTGTAAATTTTCTCGGCGCGGGCAATGATCTCCGCAAACTGGCGTGCACTGATGTTCGACTTTTCCAGTGGTGAAGGGCGCAGATGCAACTTGTTGGGAGGAAAGCAGGTCGTTTTAGATGCCGCGCTCAATGAGGCCGGAAAAATTCCCAAAACAATGGCACTGCTCAAGACAAACTGCTTGAAGGCCATGAATCACCGAGGCTTTTAATTATTATTTTAACGCGCAAAGAATAGCAGAGGAAATGTTGCAGCAAAAATATTTCGAAGGAATTATTTTGTGGTAACAGCTGCAAGAATCCGCACCGGCTCACAGATATCATTGTGATACGCGAAGACTTCATCAATCGAATTCACCGCAATCCATGCCACGCCGCGGTGATATGCGGCGTCATTCACGACCCGTGCGTGTGGATTCAACAACCGGCCACAGAGAAATGTGGTGCGACAATCATTAATTTGCCCATCCCACTCAAAATCATAGGTGCGCTCGAGCACAGGTTCTGGAAGTATTTCTATTTGATAACCGGTTTCTTCGAGTGTTTCGCGAACAGCTGCGTGTGCGGAGGATTCGCCCTCCTCAATTTTTCCACCAGGAATGAAGAAATACCGACGCTTGTTGTGTGGATCTTCGGCATAAAACCCAAGCACACGATCCTCGTGCACAACCACAACACTCACCCTGCGACGAACTTGCTTCATGCTTTAGCATTGCCCATCTCACAGAAGATTTCTGGGCGTAGAACCTGAGCATCGCTCACATAGAAGCCCACATCAAAGTGGTTGAAAAACATTTTCTGCAAATGTTCGAGGATAGCAGATACCATTTCGGGCCGCACCAGGAACTCGATTTTCAGTTGTGACTCATGCAGGTCGACACTGGTTTCGTTGCCAAATTCCTCAACCCGAACGGCACTTGTGCGCACACTTTTCACGCCCATAGATTGAAGCAAATTGATAGCTCTCTGCGCCACAGAGAGTTCACACGTCATGGAAATCAATTTCATCGGAGTGAGGGATTGGGTCATGGGAAAATCTCCGTGAGGTACTGCACGATTTTAAGATACAGAGGGATTCCCACAACCAGGTTAAACGGAAATGTGACTGTCAAAGCCGCTGTCAGATAGATTCCGGGATTTGCTTCGGGCAAGGCAATACGAACCGCAGCAGGTGCTGCAATATACGAGGCACTGGCAGCCAATGCACTCAGAATTGCTGTGCCACCCAAGCTGAGACCCGACATGTGTCCAAGCACTGCTCCGAGCATCGCATTCAGGAGGGGAACGAGCGTGCCGAAGAGCACCACAAAAACGCCGACCTTTCTGAGATCCCGAAAGCGCTTCGATGCCACAATTCCCATTTCAAGAAGAAAGAGCGCCACCACACCCTGAAATGGAGCACCAAACAGAGGTTCAACCCGCGCGTAACCCGAACTTCCACTAAGCGCACCAATCACAAGGCCACCCATGAGCAAGAGTAGGCTTCTGCCCGAAACGATTTCGTGCAGCGCTGTGCGCAGGGTTGTCCAGTCGGTTGAAGAATGGGCAGAACCTGAGCCAACACTCGAATCTAGGCCTGAAGCAGGAGATGGCTTGAGCCGTGCCAGCATAAGACCCACAACGATGGCAGGAGCCTCCAGGATAACCACAAGCGTGGAAATAAACCCCTCATAGGCAATCCCAATGGATGAGAGAAAGCTCTGGGCCGCAATGAATGTCACAACAGAAACGGAACCGTAGTGCGCCGCAAGAGCTGCGGAATCGGTCACACTCAACTTTCCGAAAATCCGGGAGACGGTATAAGCAACGAGCGGCGTAATGACGCCTATGGCAAGTGTTGCAAGTGCTGGCTTCCAGAGCTCAGCGACATTTGAATGCGAGAGCTCCACCCCACCTTTGAGTCCCAGGGCAAAAAGCAGATAAATGGTGAGCAGCGAATAAATAGACTCCGGAATGCGCAGATCGCTTTTCACCCAGGTGGCAATACAGCCAAGCAGAAAACAAAGCACAACTGGTGACAGCAGGTTTGTTTGCACGGCACTTAGGGTGTCGAAACCGGACATTCAGCAACCTCATGAAAAAAGCACCGACGGCTGTTCCACAGCAGCGACCTCACAGGGATAAAGAATTCTTGGTTGTTAATCAAATCCGGGCACGGTAGAAATATTCATTGATGGCTCATGAATACGCACCGAGGACGCGACCTTGACCAACATCCACCCGGCACTTCTCAAACGCAAAATCATCCATGTCGACATGGATGCATTTTATGCGGCTGTTGAAATGCGAGATAATCCGGCATTGGTGGGGCGCGCTGTCGTCATTGGCGGATCACCACAATCGCGAGCTGTGGTTTGCACGGCAAACTACGAAGCGCGCAAATTTGGAATCCGTTCTGCTATGGCATGTGCAAAGGCTTACCGCCTGTGTCCCGAAGCGGTTTTTCTCTACCCCAATTTTGAAAAGTATTATCAGGTCTCGGAACAGATCCGTGCGATCTTCGCACGCTTCACTTCAGTCATTGAGCCTCTCTCACTCGATGAAGCGTATCTCGATGTAACGGAGAACACCTCAGGGCTCTATGCCGTGCAGATTGGCAAGGCTATCCAGGAAGCGGTTGCGCGCGAATTGCAGCTGTCGTGTTCTGTTGGAGTGGCACCTAACAAGCTCGTTGCCAAAATAGCATCCGACTTCCGCAAACCCGCGGGTCTGACTGTCGTTCCTCCCGAGAAAGTCGCAGATTTTATGCATGGACTGGAAGTACGAAAGATCTTCGGTGTGGGTCCTGCTACAGAAAAACGCTTACATGCCCTGGGCATCAAAACCTGTGCTGATGTCCTCAACACACCCCTCATCCATCTCGAAAATCACTTGGGTTCTTTTGCGCACTGGATTCACTCTGCGGCGCAGGGGATTGATGAGCGCCGTGTGCACACGAGCCGCGAGCGCAAATCGCTCGGCCGCGAAGACACCTTTTCCAAAGACATCCTGAGTCTTCCGCAGCTGCTTCAAGAGTTACAGACCCTATCCGAGAAAACCGCGAGCGACTTGCACAAACGCGACCTCACGGGAAAAACAGTGACCCTCAAGGTCAAGTATGGTGATTTCCAACAAATCACCCGCAGCCAAACGTTGCGCAGAGCAACCAACAGTGCAGCTGAAATATTTGAATCGACACGAAGACTGCTTCTCGAGCGTTCAGAGGCGGGTCAGCGCCCAATTCGACTCTTGGGACTCAGCGTCTCTAACCTAGAAAAGGCAGACGCAACGGCGTGGGAGTTTTCATCCACCCTGACGGACTGAAATGCTGACGGTATCGAGCGTAATGCCATCGGCCGCTGGAAAACGTGATTCACTCCACGTTTTGGTTTCAGGATTGTAAGTCTTAATTACAATCTGACCGTCGACCAGCGAAATATTCTGAACCGTGCCGTCCGAACAAACAAACTTCCGAATATTTCCTTCGTTCAAACCGCGGCAGCTTGCTTCCGCATAAGCCGACCCGAGTGACACAACGGCAACCATAAAAAGCTTCATCCACATGACACAAAACCCTCGAAAAAAGATTGTCTTCCCGTTGGGAGCGTTATCGGAACAAATCCGAATCGCCTTTAATCTCTTTGATAACCCATTGAAGCAGCGTCAAAAAATCTGAAATGCACATTTTTCTTGCAGGCGCCTGGATTTGAGCCTACTTGACCTCGTTGACGCCAATCCGGAGGGATGAAGGGTGGTTAGATTCAAGTTTCTAATTTTAATAGCCTTTCTTGCTGCGCTCAGCCCCTGGAGCACCGCTCTGGCACAGGGTGTTGGACCACTTTTTCGAAGCGAAATTGAAGCAACCTTCTTCGAGGGTGGAAAAGTCTCACCTCAAAAAATCGACCGCTTCCGCGCGAATGTGGAAACAACTCAAAACGAAATTCAAAAGTCACTCACAGACTATTACATCAATGTGGGGCAAAAGAGCCCCGAAGAGGCTGCAAAAAAAGCCGCTTCCACATCTCTTGTCAGTGCATATGAACGCCTGAACAAAATTATTGCCAAACTAAAAACAGCCCAAGGGCAGGCCGCCTATGACTTGGGAGCAGCAGCGCTGCAGCTTGGTTATGGCGTGCGCTCGGAAGGGCGCTGGATGGACTACGAAGAAATCGCCGGTTACGCGAAAGGTCTATTCAAACGCTATCAAGTCAAGCGCCGCAACAACCACCAGAGCGAGGCTTCGAACCTCTGGAATGCGGCTCAATCGCGCTACTACACTCAGGCAGAGCTGCTGGCACTCAAAGCCAAAGGCGGCGATGTGTCGGCTCTCAACCCGATGGGCGACGGATCCTATTGGACTAACGTGGAGCAATCTCGCCAAGCCATGATGGGTACCTTCCAGCGTGCGGCGGGTTTGTATCAGAACGTGAATTTCGAGTTTCCGATGGATGGTGCAACCGTTAACTTTGATGAGGTCAAACGTTCCCAAAGCCGCCCAAAATTCGACGTCACATGGACGGTGAATGGCAAGAAGAAAAAGTTCAAACTCAAATTCCTTTCTGAAACCAACAGCGAAGTCACAGCAGCAACCCTCCTCTCCGCCCTTGGATTTAACACCGATGCATCGCAGCGCATCAACCGAGTGAAAGTGCGATTCAAGGACGGTGAGAAAGCCATCTTTCATCGCGATTTGGAAAGCTACTATGCCTACTGGGAACTACAGAACGCGGTATTGGAAGATGGTCGCGATGCCCAGGGTGACTATCTGATTTTACGCGAAGCGCTTCTTGAAGGACGCTCGGAAGAACTCACCCGTGTTGGTGCCTGGTCGTACACAAAGACAGGTCATCCTGAAACACGTGAGGTGCGTGCCCTTCCTGTCTTTATGGCTTGGATTGCCAACAACGACATGAAGGAATCAGGTCAAAACAAAGTGATTCTGAACCGCAACTTTCCCGCCGAGAAACTTTTCTTCACCAATGGCGACCTCGGCTGGTCTTTCGGAAACTTCCTGTTCCCTGAGTCAGTTGGATGGTTCAAGTGGAACGTTATCAAGGATATTCGCGAAGATTCCGTGTCGTTCAACTACCTCACGTGGCACTATACAGAACTCTTCCAGCACACAACGTGGGATGATGCCCGCTGGATGGTACGCCTCATTGCACGCCTGAGCCGTGATCAAATTCGTGCCGCTGTCCTTGCAGGGCAGTGGAATCCCAAGGTGGAAAATGTTCTCATCGAAAAGCTCGTGGCACGGCGCAATCAGCTCGTAAAAACATTTGAACTCGACAAAGAGTTTGAACTGCTGAGTGTTGATGGAAGCGTTGCACCCTCCGACAAAGAGACTGAACTCGGATGGCAGACCGATGGTGGCGCAGTGGGCGGAGCACCCACGCAGTCAAATGAAAAACTGCTCGCCATGATCGAGGCCATGAGCCGGCCGGTGTTTGAATATCTGAGTCCATCACTTATGAGCATCCAAGTGGGACTGATGAACTCAGCCGTCAACCGTGCGCTCAAACCAATCACAGAAATACGCTTAACAGGTGATGATCTAGCAGGCCTCGGACTCCCCTTTGCAGCAGGTATAATTCTGCGCGTGAACCGCTCCATAGTGCGCAACGAACAACCACGCAGCATGAATGAACGCTTCCTTGTGCACGACCAAATGGTTGTAGGTTGGACACTCGGTGCCAATGTTGTGAATGTCGGTAGCTCAATCACCTACTACCGCAGCTTCAATCTTGTTTATCCCGTGCGCAGCCAAAGCGAAGGTGCCTACAAAGCAGCCTACTTGCCTGCACTGCTCATGCCCTTTGCGCCCGGGCAATTCAAACTTCCAAACAAACATTCGCTTATGTTCGAAGACTACGTTGAGGGTCGGGGCTCACTCAATGTTGCTGGCCACACGCCCGTGGAACTCAATGCAGGCGCGAGCCTTGCACGGGTCTATTTGAAACGCACCTTGATGAGCGACCGTGCCGACAAAAAGGTCGATATTCTTATCGACAATTCTCACTACACCGAGCTCAGTGCACGTGTGACAGCCGCTCTGCGCGCGGGTTTTGTTGGAATCAGCTTTCCCTTCTTCGATGGAAGTATCAAGAAAGGCTCGCTCGACAGAGAACTCTGGACAATTCCGACTGATTCGCCCGAATCTCGCTTCCGAGCGCGGCAGGCACTGAGCCTGATTGCCACGGCCATGCGCACAGATTCCCTGCCAAGTATTGCACGGCGCAAAGAGATCGATGCGGAATTCCTCTCGCGCAAATGGGGCTTCAATCTCTTTAATCTAGTGACCTCACTCGATACGCGTATCACATCGAACTTTGAGGAACGCGACTCAGCCGCACCCGGTGTTGTCGAAAAGAAATTCCAAATTGAAAACGTGAGCGAGGAATACTGGAAGGCTCCGATTCTCGATATTCAAGAACGCGACACTGTAAAGAGCTTCTTCATGGGCATAAAATCCGAATCAGGCGAACTCAAGGATACAATCCTGGGTTTGAACATTCGCCAGTGGGATTCCGCAACCACCTCGCGCGAACTCAAGGACGATTCTGTTGTGCTTGCGCAAAAAGCAGCCGCAGACCCGAACTTCATTATATTCTCGCCAGAAATTCACACCAATAAAGACCAATGGGGGGCTGTGGTCACATTGCTCGACCTGTTGATTTATCAGGACGGTGTTGAAAAACTCCTGGCCATCAGCGACGAGCAATGGTGGGCGCAATTCACACGCCTTACAAAAATTGTTCCAGTACAGCGGCGCGACGATACCGCCACAGCCACAGAAAAAGCTCTCGTAGAAAACTTCCGTGGGTTTCTTGCCAATGTTTCAAAAGCACGAAGAATCCAAGACGAGCGCAGCCGTGCTCAGGCGCTCACACAAGCACTCGGCCAAACGGCTGTGTTCACCAGTCTCACAGCGGGTATTAAGGGGGACATTATTGGTGTGGTGATCTCTCAGCTCCCCGAAGATAGTTATTACCTTTCGGTTAAGATTTCTTCGCCATTATTTAAGCAAAACATTTTTCCGACCGAGAAACCTCTCGTGAACCGCAAAGGCCTCTTGAAATTCAAAGATGCACGCCTGCACGACTTCTCGCTCAATACTATTTCGGTGATTTACAACTTCTTCGACTCAGTCATACCTGTAGGCAGCATCGTGCCAAGTATTGACTACGGTTACTGAGCCTTCCCCCCACATCAGGGGAACGGAAAAATGGAATTGAAATCGAAACGCTTAAGCCAGATAGGCTTGCCTGTGCCATCGAGGCTCGGGAGGCCCCCAGGCAGTTCGCGCGGCGATAGAGTCTCTCCACTGTAGGGCGAAAGTGTTTGCAGCGAAAATCGACTCTCCATCACGCTCATGGATTCGTTGATATCCAGGAAACTGATGCTCTGCTGAGGACTCACTGCGTGCTCGCCCAACAGGCGGCGCGGGCCATCTCCCACCGCTCCCAGGGCGATTTGCACTGTACCATGCACACGGCTCCACTCGGGGACGCGCCCGGGGAAGAAGGCATGGTGATGACCGCTCACATAGAAATCGACTTTGTTCCTGTCGAACAATTCGTAGAGTTCACGTGAATCTGCAAGAACTTCACCCGCGCGATCGCGCCCCCGGGCAACGGCAACCAGAGGCAAGTGACCAACCACAATGCGCGTTGAAATTGATGGGTGAGAAGCAATGGTACTGAGCTGATTCTCAAGCCAGACGCGTTTGCGGCGCACTTCAGTTGCGGATGAACCATCGATGAATACCAGCGCTGTGGTACCAAACCGCACTGCGTAGAAAAACGGATACTCTTCCTGACTCAACCATTCCACAGCACCAGAAACAGAACCCATCAAGCGCTTCATCCACACTTCGGCTGCGGCGTTGCGTTCGCGCTGATAAATATAGCCGCCACTGCTTCCACGCGCTGCTGAAGCATCGTGATTCCCGAGTGCGGTGAGCATGGGCACGCCCGCCAGGTCGAGGGGCATGAGAACTGCTCTTTGAAATTCATCCCACATCGAACGCAGGTGAGATTCCGTGAGAGAAGGGTCTTGCCCTGCGACCAAATCCCCCGCACCAATAACGAGTCCACAGTTAAGCTTTGTGAGCTGCGACACTCCGGCGTGCACTGAGGAAGGCATTGAAATACTGCCATAGCTGCCATTGAAGTCGCTTATGAAACACAGGCGCGTGCTTGCAGGGTTCGTGCGTGAATTGGCAGATGCAACGGAAATCATCGCAGCACTCGAAAGCAAAACGCTCAAAAAATTCTGGATTGCACGCTTCATGAAGAAAACCTCGGCTGCGGAAAACGGAAACCTTCCGAAGTGGAAAGGAGACAGGCCACAGTCTCTTCGTTTTCGATGGAATTATCAAATGGGTGGGCTTGGCTCGAGAATAAGCTAAAATAACTCAATCATTTGAGATTAAAAAATCAATCCTTCCAACACAGTGCAGCGGGAGTCACCGGACAGCGCGGAATTGTATACTTGGTCACAGCAGAGAGCTGACCCGAAGCATCCATAACGCGCAGGAAGAACTCAGCATCACCTGTATTTCCCGCAGGGAAAGAAATATGCTCAGCCGTGAGGGTTGTTTCAACGGGAACAACTTCTTCGTTAACCAACTTTCGGCATGCGCTGAACTCAGCAATGGGTTTTGCAGCGACGGGAGCTTCGGTAGCACCGATGGCGTATTTTACGAATTGGAGGCCAGGCTCGTAGTAGTTTTGATTTCGAGCCCAAGTTCTATCGAGCTCATCCCTGTAGAGAAATCCGCTAAACGACTTCAACTCGGCATTCACACCCAATTCACCGTTTGCATTCTCATATCCAGAAAAAGCCAATTGATTGCAAATTTGCTCTTGGTTCTCAAAACTCTTGAAACGAAAATTTAGCTCACCTGCCTCAAAGTCAGCTTTGCTCAGCTCGCCAAGAGCAGTTGTTTCTCCTGTTTTTAAAAACTCGAGTTGGTCAAGCGGATGTGCTGTTCCAAGCAGCGGTCCAGAGGTGTCAATGACGACGGTCATCTCGTTCAGATTTCCCTGCGCCAACGTGCTTGAAAGCGCCTCACTTTCGTTGCCGTATTCATTTTTAATAAATATTTGCCAGGGCCGACGACCACCGTTCAAAGCGATTTGCTGGGCCACATCAACCAAACCTGCCTCCTCCGCCGTAAAGGTTGCGGTGTTATTCACGCAGGGTTTGAATCGTTTGCGAATACTCAAAGAGCTGATACCAAATCCAAGCTCCCAGCCTTCCTTGCACAGCGGAGAAGAAATGGTGAAAACTCCACCAGGGTTTCCGTTCACAACATTTTCAAAACCACCCGGGCTTTTGACACTCACATTTTTCCAGTAATCAATTGAATCAGGAATTCCAGTTCCCGCCTCTTGAAATTCAGTGATGACCGCGGGTGTAGTTGAGTTGCTTAAGGTCTTAAGAGACATCAAATTATCCCGCGATGGCAATGAAATACTTCTTTTCCCAAACACCACCAAATCTGGAAACTGCTCTGGATTCAGCTGAGCACCATCCAGCGCGCCTGGGAGTCGAGTCACTTTAATTACAAAGCGACCCTCAAAATCCTTGGGAATCGCCAAATCAAATTCACCCTGATACTGGCTCACCTCACGCACTTCACTGAGTGGCTCTGCCTTTGGCTCATAATTCAAATTCGTTTCGTAAATGCCAACCCGCACACCACGGTATTTAAAAGTTGTGGAATCAAGACGCAGGAATACGCTTGTGTCTTTGGTGTGCACCACCGAACGATTCACACCCTCATCAGCAACATTGAAATATTTAAGTCCCGTAGGGAAGCTCGGCACAAGGGAATTCTTTGCCTCGGAGTCTTTGCTACAGGTTCGCATTGTCAACACAGGACTCTTCGACTCAGTGAGCGAAAAGCGGTTCGAGGGTGCAGAGAGAAAGTGGCAATAGCCCTCGGCCCGGGCAAGAATCTGGTAGGGTGCAAGTTCCGAGGCATCGATAGGACCAATATATGCAATGCCATTGGCATCGGTTTTAGTGAAAACGGGGCGCAGCATTTGCTCGTGCCACAGAGGCACCTCACCATAGGCCGATGCAATTTTTCCATCGGACACGGCAGCCACGCTGACACCACTGATGGGCGCACCAGACTCATTCACAACACTGAGTTTAACAAAACCTGCTTTGCCCAACTCTAAACCCGCACCCAGCCCAAGCTCATCGTTGCCTGAATAGAGATTACGGCGCGTGAGAGGCACTGCAATCTGCAGATAAGGCACAATTTGGAATCTTTCTTCGGAAAGTTTCTTTGGGCGCACTTCGAGCCGCACATACTTTTCAACTTTGCTCACCACACCTGCGTCGCCCAATCCAAGCATAGGAAGACTCTTGCCCATGCTGAGAATCTGCTCGATCAGGGTTGCAGTTTGCGTTTTGTAGAAAACGTCATCGGTGAGGTTCAAACTAAATTTGTTGGTCGCAGGGTCGAAGGTCAGCGACTCGGGAGTCTTCCGGAAGCCCGTTGGTTCAATAATAGAGAATGAAACATTGTTGGGGTCGAAACCGTTCTTGGTCACAAGACTTCCAGCAACAGATCGCGTTTCGTCAATTAAATAAACGCGCTTCTGCTTTCCCGAACCGCACGCAACGGCAAGAGCCAGGGAGGCCACAAAAGCTCCCCAGCTTATCCATTTTCCCGCGCTTTCTCGTAACCAGAGTCCCATCCTTGGACCTTCCTTCACATCGTCTTACTTCTTCTGCGACACCATGAATGCCGTGCTGAAGTAAACGTCATAGCTATTGCAACCCGAGCTTCCGCACTGCGCTGGACCCCAGAACTTCGCCGTGGTGCGCATTTCGTTGCCGTTTTCGAAGCGCTCAGCATCTTTCAAGCGCGTGTGCTTGAGGGCAATGCGGGTCACTTCAGACTGCGCCAAAGACACAACTTCGTCTGAGTTGGTCTTGCCATCGTGGTTGCGGTCGAACCAAACCACAAGCTTGCTGTAGATGGCATCCTTGCTGTCGATGAAGCCGTCTTTATTTGAGTCGTATTGAGCGAGTGCGGCATAGCCATCTTTGGCCTTCTTGCCGGTCTTGTTCACAATGGTCGCTTCACCGAACAACTCTTTACCACTGTCGATAGAACCGTTGCCGTCGAGGTCAAGAGCGAGCAGACCCACATCACGGTAGCCCGCGAGCCAACCGGTGCGTTCTGGGCGACCGTCGCCGTTGAGGTCAAAACGCACCTTGCTCGCTTCAACCGAGCTGAATTGAGGACGACCCACGGTCATGAAATCGAGCACAATTGGTGAGTAAAGCTGCACGGTGTAATCTGCACTCACACTGCCTTGGCCATCAGAGCCGAAAGCTGTAAAGCGGACACGTTCGCCATGCCAGCTGAGTGAGCGCTGCATGTAGGGATCCATGATGTTTGGAATGCGCACATCAAAGACACCCTCGTTCGGCTGACCCACAATTTTAGAACTCACGTTGCTTGTGCCGCTCATGACGCTTGACGTACCGGCCTGATAACGGAAAGTCGCGTTACAGGAGGCGGGGCCATTGCTCCCGCAGTGGTGTGACCAAACCTGCATGCGCTGTGCCGCACCAAACACGCGGAACCAAATTGTTTGCGCCGCGCTCGACCAACGGTTCCAGGAAAGACCGCGGAAGTTCACCCAGCACTGGCCGCCTTGGGTCCAGAACTTCACACCTGCACCACGCTTGATTGTGCTACCCGTGCAGGTGTTTGATCCGTTGGCGAGTGCTGGCGATGCGAAGAAGTGCTGAATCTCAAGAATCTTCGGCTTGACGAGGCCGATTTCCTTCGGACTGTAACCAATCAGCTGTCCTGCTTCCTTGGTTGCAGCCACCAGATCTGGGTGACCTGCGCGAATCGCGAGGCTCATGACCACATCGAGAGCCTTGCTCAGCGAAGCATTCAGGTTATCGACTTTACCCTTCAGTGCATCCACATCTTTGGCGGTCTTGTCGAACGACGCGAGTTTGCCTTCAAGACTCGCGATGCGATTGTTCATTGCTTTTTCACGTTTCTCCGCCGCAGCAATGACAGCAGCATCCTCCTTGTTCTCCTCTTTCAGAGCCTGAACAAACTGCTTCTGAACTGCAACCATTTTGTCGAATTCTTCTTGGCGCGCAATAGCATCGTAAGTGGAATCGGCACCATCGGAGATTGTATTGGCCATCTTGCCAAGTAGATCCACGGCAACGTATTCGGGCTTGGTCTGGCCGAAGATCGCAACAGGGTTGGGCACCTTACCAAAGGCCACGGCAATCTTCTTTTGACCGCGAGCAATGCGGTTTGCGACGCGCTGCTCGAGCCTGTCAGCACCAGCCTTCAAGTCGCCAGCAGCCTTTACGAACTCTGCAACGCGCGCCTGGAACTGGGCACTCGATGCAATTCTATCGCGGTGCGTTTTGAACTCGGGACTGTTGAGAACGTTATTTGCCCAGGCTTTGATTTGACTCATGCACTTAGGATCATCTGAGCCACCTTCAAGGTTTCTGAGTGCCTCGAGCATGATGTAGTGGTGCAAGCTGTCACCATCGGAAAGTTTACCGTTCTTCAGATAAAGTGCATCCACTGCAGAGCCACGCGAACCGGAAATCAGCCCAGCAATGAATTCATCAGCAAGGAAGTCAAACGAGTCACGGCCGAAAGCGTTGGCGAAAGTTGCCTCTGCGTTACCACCGCATTGGGTCATAATAGGAACGAAGGACTTGTCGTAGAATTCAATGCGCTCGCCGCCATCAGAACGCTGCTTGGGTTGCAGTGCTGCGAGGAACGCTTTGCGCACCTCCCCGAAGGTTTCAAGAGTGCTCACCAGTGGTCCCTTGCCCACCACCACAGGCTTACCGTTTTTGAAATCCTTTTTGGTTAACATCAAAGACTGATCTTCAGCTACAAGCTGAGCAAATTCTTCGAGGTCAGAATCCCACTCAAGCTTGAAGAGGTCTACGTAGTGGTTAGTCAGTTTTGCTTCCAGAGCCTTTTGAGCTGAGCGCAACTTGGCCATATCGGTTGCGGTCTTTTTGAAGTTTGCACGAACTTCGTCGCCGAGATTCTCGACCATCTCTTCAGCCTGAGCAGCGACCTCAGCAATACGCTTGTTGAAGTCCTCCTTCATCTTATCAACAGACTCATTGAGCTTCGCAATCTGGTCGCCTTGCAGCTTAAATTTCTTCGCCACATGAGCTTCGTGCGCATTGAGCTGCGCCTTCACGCCATTAATGGTTGTTTCCTGGCGCTTCAGGTCGGCCTTCACGAGCTTGATTTCCTCGGCATTTGCCTCGCCCAGCTTCAGTGCCTGGTTGGCAACCTTGGCAACGTCCTTGATTTCATCTTTGAGCGAAGCGAGCTCTCTGGTCATGCGGTCTTTGAGCGCCTGCTCTTGCTTCACGACCTCAGCGAATTTGGCTTGAACAGCCTCATGCTCGGCCTTCACAGCTGCATTGGTTTTATCGATGGAACCTTCAAGCTGAACGAGCTTATCGCTGAGTTCCTTCTTAACGTTCTGGCTCATGCTTTCAAAGTTGGCAGCCTGCTGCTTCACTGACATCATGATGTCGGCATTGACTTTATCTTGCAGAGTCTTCTGATCCGAGAGCGCTGCATAGAGCGCATCGTCTTGCTTCTTCATGTCTGTTTTGACATTGGCAATTTCAGAGGACATTTTCGCGCTTAAGGAAGCCAGCTGGGATTGGTAATCGGTGATGGCAGATCCAAGTTTATTCTTAATCCCGTCTACATTGGCTTCAACGGAACCAATGCGCTTGCTGAGTGCATCTTTGGCATCAGCAACTTCTTTTGAAATGAGTGCCTTCATTTCTGCGTTTGCACGGGTCATGTCAGCATTCATCACCTTGGTGATGAACTCAAGACCTTCCACGCGGAGCTGAAGCGCCTCGAGCTCACCTTTAGTTGCATAGTTCTTGGCAACGTGCGCCTTGAATTCCTCTTGGGCCTGGTTAACAGCCTCAACACGTGCGGCAACTTTTTGCGTTTCTAGTGCGGCTTCCTCGAGTTTTGTTTCGATCTTCGCCACAGCAGCGCCAATCTGCGCTTCTGTCTTTTTGCGCTCCTCAGAAAGTGCGTCTTTCAAGTTGCTTACAGTAACAAATGTATCATCTTCAAGCTTTGTGAGAGCTCCATTAAGTGCTTTTATTTGGTCTTGCAAAACTGCTTTTTCTGCCTCGCTCTTTCCAGCCAGAGCAGCGACCTTCGCCTGCATCTCGGTTTCCAGCTTTGCACGGGCCTGATCCTGTGCACTCTTCAGAGTGCTCATGTCGTTGCCCAGTTTGAGCAGCTCAGCAGCACGCGCCTGACGCTCCGCCTGCAATGCATCGAGCATCGCTTGTCTTTCGGCAGCTGCTGCAGCATCCTGGGCCGCATTGGCAGCCGCTTGTTGATCCTTGAGAGCTTGAAGTTGAGTATTGTATCCGGCTTCAGAGGCCAGCATGGCTGCCTGTTGCTCTGCAAGCATTTTTGAGAGTGCCGAAGCAGTTTCCTGATTGCGGAGAACCTCGGCTTGGTGCTTGTTGAGGAGCTCCTGAACGGAAGCATCCACAGTAGATTTTAGCGCATCCATATCGGACTTGAGCTTGGCATTCTGTTCCTGCATCTTTGTTTCAAAATTCTTTTCTGCGGCAGCGAGGCCAAGCTTCAAACCCTCCATTTCAAGTCGCTGAGCTGCCACTTCCTTCTGCAGATCTGCACTCAACTGCTTCTCCGCAGCAATCAGTTTTTCTGAGAATTCAGAGCTCAAACCCGAGAGTCCGTTTGAAATTTTTTCACTGAGTTCGGCGCGTGTCGCTGAAAGTGCTGAATTTAGATCCGCAACCTTCGAAATCATTTCGCCGCGCACATTCTCAATGCTGCTGAGCATCCTCTTCTCAAGATCTTCTCTGTCCTTGCGTCCCTCTGCCGCCACACTGGCAATTTTGTTGGTCAAGCCCAAAAGTGAAATACGCGTATCTGCGTCTTGCTTGGCGAGCTTGTCCATGAGCTGTTTCTGGACTGCTTCCACATTCGAAGCCGATGCCTGCTCGACCTGGGAAATGAGTGAGCGCAATTCTGCTTGAGTTTTTGAATCTGTTTTCTTGATGAGCGCTTCTGTTTCACCCTTAAGAGCCGAAATTGCCTCCTGTCGAGCTTTGACTTCCGCCTCAAGCCGACTGTCGAGCGATGTAATCTTCCTATCTGACTCTGCCTGCTTCGCAGCGAGAGCGGCATTTTCTCGGCTCAGCTGATCGTTCATATCGGCCATCTTGCCTTCAAGCAGCTTCACATTCGCTTCCATGGCCAAGCGTTGAGACACACTGGCCGTGTTGAGCTGCTCCTTAAAATCTTTCCTGGCCTGGGTGAGCTGCTGACTTACGCCGCTGATCTGCGACTCCAGAGATTTCCGCGCTTCGTCGAGATCGGCCACTGTTTTATCCAAACGAGCCTTCTCAGCTGCAGCTGCCTTTTCTACCAAGGAGATTCGCGCACTGATTTCTTCTTTCTCTTTTTTCAGCGCTTCCTGCTGCTCAGCTGCGCTCTCTGCAATTCTCCTTACAAGATCCGCCTCTTTCGCTTTTAGATCTGAACTTACCGAGCTAATTGCACTCTCAAGTGACTTCTTCTGATCATCTAATTTCTGTTGGAAGCTTTGCTCAACAGCATCAAATTTCTTTGTTACTTTTGTTTCAAGTGCAGCCTGCTCACTGCGAACCTTTGCAAACTCTTCCGTGCGAGCCTTTGCCTCTGCTTCAATCTGTGCCGCAAGTTCTTTGTCGACTTTCCGCAGCTCTTCGAAATTGCTTGTCATCTCACCACGCAGAGCCGCGTCGCGTTTGTCGACCTCAGCAAATTTCGCATTGACCTGGTCTCTAAATGCCCGCAATTCAAGTTCGAGTGCATCGATACGATCGCTGAGGAGCTTGTCGGCAGCAATGCGCTCTTCGCGTTCCTTGTCGATGAGTCCGCGCAACAGGCGCTCTGTTGCTTCCGCGTTTCGTTTCGTGAGAGAGTCAGCCACACCACCGTTTTGTGCCTTAAGGCGGGTGCTCGCCTTAGCTGCCAAGTCGAGCAACTGTTGATCGTTGCTACCCGCCGTGCGACCGCAAGCTCCCACTGTTGCAAGCAACGTGACCGTTGAAAAAGCCATAAGAGCCATTTGGACGTTGTTCTTGTACGATCTCTTCATAGCCGGACTCCCCTGAATAAGAACGCGGCAAAGTTTGCACCTAGACTTCCAGACCACTGAGTCGGCAATTTTTTTCAAAGCTTGATACGATCAAACAAGATCCTGAAGTAACTGAATTTTTACTGAGTCTCTTGAGTCCTTTTTCGAGTCCTGGAAAAGCGCGACTCGCACATGAAAAGTATTTAGATTCGGCATGTTAGGTTAAGCGAGGGCGATGGGATAATTTCATGAAGAACTCCGGCTTTTTTTCAAGCAGAAAGTCTACACCCTGGCACTCATGGTGCTGGGGGTCGGCCTCCACCCTTCTGGCTCTGCTTGCCATGCCGACGGTCTTTGGCTGTAAGCAGCGGGAGTTCAACACTCCCTCGCACTCCGAGGTAGCACAAGCTGCAAAGATCACGAGCCTAACTCCCTTTTGCCGCGTGACTGACACAAGTACAGACCTCTGGAGTGCTGCGCGGGTTCAGACCGAAATCTCAAATCTTCTCGGCGAACCTGGCTACAAGCAAAGTGGACTTTCGGCCTTCTCTGAAGCCTACCTCGCCATGACCGCACAACGCGATTCCGTCCGTTGCGCCGACAAGGGCTCGATGGTTCCCAAAAGTGAACTCGCGCGCAGACTCAATGATGCCTTGGCGGACATGATGAGCAAAGGGCTGGTTTTCAGCCAACGCGCTTGCCTCAAGTCACTCACGCAGCCCCAAACACCTATCCCGGATATTGGCCGCCAGATGTGCGATACAAGCAAACAGGCTCTCATGGAGCGGTGGTCAGCTCTCGAACTGGCAATGGGCTCAACGGCTGTGTACCTCACAAGCCTCATGGGGATCTCGATTTCTGCGCTGCCACATGCAGAGACGCTCTGGGTCGATACGCCTCACAGAACACTCGAACAGCGCATCGCAGCCTTGGCTGAATTCAGGCCGACCTACGATGCCTTTAATCTATTTCTCTCCAACAACCTTCATACGGTTGCGCGCGCGCTCATGAAAGAGAAGCGCGTTGACTGCAAACTCTTCGAAGCAGCAGCGCGTGCAGCGCAAATCACACGCGCCCCGGCTTTGGTTTTTAAGGATATCCGCGACACGACTTTTGAGCTTGGAGCTGAGTTGGCAAAATCCTGGCCTAAAGGTCTCCATCCACTCACAGCAGGCGAGAATACCTGGAATGTAGAGAGAGTGTTCGGAGCGTTTGCAAGAACTCCTCCGGCACTCATAGCACTCTGGGAGCATGGTACGAAGTCCACCCAATTGCTCCGTAACCCCTTACTCAAGGCGTTCAACGGGCAGGATGCCGCCACCTACGTGACCTTTGAGGGGTTGACCTGCGAAATGCCAAAGTGAGAAGAAACTCTCGCGGCTACCTCTGTGTTTTTGCGCCGCACCAGCTACGCTTGAATCGCCTCTTACGCATTTCACAATCAAAAGATTTGCCCTGCGACCCGCTCCTAAAATTTATTTAACCTCCTTGAGTTCATGTCTGATCACTCCTACGCGAGGTCACCCACATGAAACTCTCACCTAGGTCTGCAGCTCTTCTTGCCGGTTTCGTTTTGCCTGCGACTTTGTCTGCAGCGAATGCAGCCGAACAAAACGCACGCTGGAAAATTGAAGGCTTGGTTGCCAATGGAAATGGCTGCCAGATGAGCGACAACATGGCAGCGATTATTGCGGGCGATGAAATCCAGCTCGTCTTTTGGAACATGGGTATTCATTTACCAGCAAACTCCGGACTTCCGCTGGCACAACGCAAAGCCTGTGCTGTTGCGATTGCTGCAGAAATCTCCCCAGGATTCTATGTCAAGGGATTGAAGCAACAGCTCCGCTTCGGAGGAATGAAGTCGACAAATGCATCTGCTGCAATTGCAGCGCAGGGATCACTCTTCGGACTACCGCTCAAACCTCTCAGTGTGGCTCTCGAGAGCGGGAGTGTCTTCAATGAACTCTCAGCAACAATAGAAACAGAAGATGCCTTTCCTGCACGGATGGCCAATGCAGCACCGTGGTGCGCGAGCGCAGCGAACCCCAATGGTTTGCTCAGCACGCGCGTGGTCACGCAAGGGCTACGTGAGAGCGATGCAGACGACCTTCTCCTGAGCTCCCACATGTACGACCTGAAGTATAACGCCAAACTTCTCTGGGAGCCTTGCCCAGCGACAAACTGAACAACTGCGCTCCTTGATTAAAGATCCAGTAGCCCCTAATACTTTTCAAACAGGTTCTATGGTTTTTTAATCAATTGCATCGACCGCAAGGAGCTGAGTGTGAGCAAACTGACTTTGGTGATCAGAATTATCTTTGGCCTGACTTTCTTTGTTTTTGGACTCAACGGTTTTCTGAACTTTCTGCCGCAGCAACCCTTTCCCGAGGGAGTGGCAGGAGAATACATCAAGATTCTTCTCAATACCGGTTATTTCTTTCCATTGCTGAAACTGGTTGAGGTAGTCTGTGGACTTGCGATCCTGGCGGGCTTCTTTGTGCCACTGGCATTGGTTATCATTGCGCCCGTTGTCATACATATTAATTTTTTCCACATCTTCCTCACACCACCTATTGGGCTTGGCCTAATTCTCTTGGCCATGAACGTCTATCTCGGTTGGGCATATAGGAAGAGCTTCACCGAAGTCCTGAAAATGAAAACGGCACTGTGAGTGCCGTTTTTTTTTACTTGCATCTGGCTTGACTCTCGGGCTGCGATGAGATGATTGTCATAGGCCTGAAGATTTTCTGCGCGAAACAGAAACGCAGACTGATTGTTTGGGAGACTGTCGAAAATGAAAACTTCATTGTGGTTTCTGGCCGTATTTTTACTCAGCCCCATGGTCGCTGCTTGTGATGAAAATTCTTCCCACAAATCCACACATGCTGAGCATGGCACTACTCAGAATCAGGAAGCTCGCGGAAAATTCTTTAAAGCCAAAATCACAAGTTGGACAGCCGGACCAGAGGTGAGTGGCGATTCCATCGATGAAATCAAAAACGCATGCCAAATTGAAATCACAACGCCTGATGGACAAGTTCCAGCAAGCCTAAGTGTACAGGATATTTTTCCATACATGAAAGTTCATGGCCATGGTGCCCCCGACGAGCAAATTACCTTTACCATTGAGGGAAATAAGGTCAGCGTGAATAGAATCGCCTTCACCATGAGCGGCCCTTGGGAGCTGCACATCAAGGCAACTGTTAACGGACAAAGCGAAGAATTAGAAATCCCCGTTGTCGTGCCCTGAGAGAAAGGAAGACGCATGCGAACCCAAGCACTCACTTCGCACGCCTTGCGCGCTTTGGCAGTCCTCAGTTTATGTGCTTTTCAATTCGGTGAAGCAAAAGCATGCGCTTCTTGTGGAAGTGGAAGCGACGACCCACTCGTACTCTGGCCTAACGAACAGCTTAAAACCTATGTGGGCGTCTCAACCAGCGGGAACTTTGAAACCGTCGATACGAGAGGAACGACGGGGAAGGAGTCTGGGCCGAAATCACGCGATGCGATGACGTTTGCAGTGGGCAAAGCGCTCCGCAACGACCTGTTCTTCACGCTTACCGTTCCTGTACAGCAGAATCGCCTAGGAAGGGACTCGCTCCGCAGCGTTGGCGATCCGATGGTCGCAGGGCGCTGGTCGTGGCTCTTGCCCGACTTCACCGAGCCGCTTCAACCGCAAATCCAGCTGATGGCTTATTACAAGTTTGCGCACGCAAAGGCTCTGCAGGAATCCGAACGCCTCGATCTCCTCGATGCATTTGGCACGGGAATACCCGAAACCAAATTGGGCATCGACACGTTCTGGGGACAATCTAAACTCAAAGGGGGCTTTGCCATCGCAGCCCTGTTTCCAGCGGAAAGAATGCTCGGGAGAGCGCAGGTGTTTCCTGGAAATTGCTTGAAGACGACCTCAACTTTGGGGATGTCTCTGGGTGGTGACAACAAGTTGCTGGCAGGAATGGTGCGTGAAATGCGCGAGAAACGGCGCAACAATGGCACACGTGTTTCCGACAGCGAAATTCTCGCTCACTCCGTTTTCATGACACTCGACTGGTCGCCCGCCGCACGACACATGGTACGATTCACAGTATCTGACAAGGGCAGGATTTTCGCGAACCGCAACATGATTGCAGCTACGTCAGCAAGCGTGGCCTGGTTGGCGACCTGGGAGTAAAAACAACTCAAATGATGCCCATAAGAGCGATCATAGTGTGGACGGATGTCATATTGCTGCTGGCAGTAGCGGCTCCGCACGCGTCTGCGAATACTCAAGCTCCGGCTCAACACATCACGTGCCCCCCACTCGACCGCGCGGGGCTGTTGAATTTGGTTCAGGCTTCACCCAACAAGGAATTGCAACTTGTCTTCTTCTCGGGCTGGTGCAGCGAATGCGCTGTTCATCTCAACAACTTAAACAATCAAACAGCTGTCCTGGTGGGTATTTTCGACAAACAGCCCCGCATCGAGAAGGTGGTTGGCAAATTGAAACTTGCAAATCCCTGTTACACAGACTCAGGCATCGGAAAAATTCTTGACGTAAAAACCGTTCCCACAGAGCGCCGTGTAACTTTGGAAATGCTGCTGAAACTGAAGTAATGCACAAAAATAAAGCCAAACATAGGCTCGCCGCAACAATCTGCTGCGTTACCTAAATTTCACGATTGTTGTAGCTTTCCGTAAAGGCGAGTCCTCACGGACTCTCATGCTACACCGGAGAGCCCATGACCAACGACCAACGGCATCTGAAATTCATTCTATCTCTCCGCTGGATTGCTGTTCTGACGCAAATTCTCATCTTGTTTCCGGCACTCAAACTCGGATGGCTGCAAGAACACACACGCCTCCCTGCAGTTCTCATTGTTGCCACTCTGGCTGCGCTTAACGCTGCAAGCACCTTGGCTGAGCGCACCCGCTTGATTCGTCCAACTCAGGGATATTTGCTGACACAACTCAGTCTGGATCTTTTCTCATTCTGCGGTCTGCTGTGGTTGAGTGGCGGTGCTTGGAATCCATTCGTTGTCATGATTTTCTTTCACGCCGCACTCGGAGCTTTGCTGCTCCAGGGACTTTATCTTATCTTTTTCGTCTTGATGATGCTGTGGTCAACAACCGCACTCTATTCTAATCCACTGCTTCCCCCTCCCGTTCTTGGAAACAGTCTGCAGAGCGTTATCCTCTACCCGGTTCATATGAGTGTCATGCTCGGACTCGTGGGGCTTATTTCCTGGATTTCAACAAGGCTTGAACGAAAACGCAGAGAATTTGAAATAGCACAGTCCGAACTGCAGCAGCGCGACCACCTGCGTGCATTCGGAGTTATCGCAACAGGATTCTCGCACGAATTCGCGACACCATTATCAACACTCAAGATCCGCCTGAATCGATTAGCGCGATTCCATCCGGAGCTCGAAGACAATGAGGATCTCAATGAGGCACTACATGCAGCGGACAAATGCGAAGAAAGGCTGCGTGCACTGCTCAATCGGAGGGGCGATCTTTCCGATTGCAAATTCGAAAAAATCGACCTGCGCCATGAACTGATGGAACTGCAAAAGACCTGGCCGTCTTCGCAATCACAACTGAGCGTCGAGTTCCCCAACTCACCACTTGAGGTAAAGACTCCATTGCCAGCATTTCGCCAAGTGATTGCCGATCTCTTGGAGAATGCTCAACAAGCCAATCCCGGGGGACCAATCAGACTCGTAGCAACTGAAATCCCAGGCACGGGGCTGGCAGAAGTACGGGTCGAAGATCACGGCTCTGGAGTGCCTTCATTTATCAGAGAGCACCTCGGGGAACCGTTCTTCACAGCCCGTGAAAATGGGAACGGCCTGGGACTCTTTAATGCCTTCACCTTTGCAAAGGCCATGGGAGGAAGACTGGAAATCAGTGACCGCTCGGAGGGTGGAGCCAAAATATCCCTTCAAATTCCGATGCTCGTTCCGCAAATCAATTGAGCGAATAACAAATGCAAAAGCGACTTCTCATTCTCGATGATGATCCCGACTTCAGAAAGGCTTTGGGACTTGAATTCAGCGAACGGGGCTACAGTGTCACTCTAGCGGATACCGTTAGCACTGCACGTGCTCTTCTCGACAGCGGTGAGATTTTCGACTTTGCCATACTCGATCTTCGCGTTAAATCTGAGCTAAGTCTTGACTTATTGAAGGAAATCATTGCAACAAATCGTTGCTGTCGGACAGTCATTCTGACAGGCTACCCCTCGACAGCGACCACAGTTCAGGCGATCAAGAATGGCGCGGTCAACTACCTTCTGAAGCCATCTTCAATTGAATTGATTGAACAGGCGCTTTGGCTTGAGGGCGTAGGTACAGATTTCAATTTCGAAGCATCTGATACCCAATCGATGACGCTTGCGCATTATGAGTTTGAACTGATCGAATTTGTGCTCGGGCAATGCAATGGAAATATCACACACGCTGCGCAGCGACTCGGATTGCACAGGCAAAGTCTGCAAAGGAAGATTAAAAAAGGTTCGCCAAGAAACTGAAAGGAACTCGGATGCTAAAGTTCAATAGAATATCAGAATTACTCGCATACTGCGCACTAACGCTGCTTAGTGTAGCACTCTCTTGCGGAAAAAAGGAAAGCCCATCCTCGGCAACAACCGACAAACAGCTGATTGAGATTCCCTTCCGTGCAACGGTGGGTGATGAAGATTTTGATTGCAATAAGAACTACACACTCGGCACCGACAACACCCAGGTTCAACCCAAAGATTTCCGCTATTTCGTGAGCGACATCAGATTTATTAGAGCAGACGGCAGCAAAGAAACACTCGAACTCGAACAAGACGGCAAATGGCAAACTGGAAACGTTGCCTTGCTCGACTATGCAACAACTGACGCCAATTGTGCAAAGTCAACTTCACCGGACAGTGAAACACGCAAAGTTGTGCGAGGAGTCATCAAAAGAGGCGAATACACCGGAATTGAGTTTGCACTAGGACTCGACGACAAAACCAACCATCTCGATTCAGCAACAGCACAGCCACCGCTTAACAATCCGGGCATGTGGTGGTCTTGGAAGGGCGGCTACAAAGAGGTTCGGCTTGAGCTCACTATCCTTTCTGATGGAGCAGCGAAAAATAAAGATTACTTGGTGCATCATGGTGCCACAAATTGTTCGGGCAATTCACCCGAGACATACAAGTGCACACATGAAAACAACCTCACAGTGACCCTTTCCGGGAACCCTCTGGCATCGGGCGTGAAGTTCGACATTGCCAAATATTTTGAGGGCGAGAAAGTGCAAGAGGAGCTGACCCAAAATCTCACCACAAGGCAACTCGGAGTGGTCAGCAACCCAAGCATTAGGGGTTGCATGGCGTTTGTCTTAGATGGTGACTGCGAAATCCTGTTCGCAAACCTCGGTCTCACCTTCAAGGATGCGGTTGGCGGATTCACACCGAGCCAGAAGGCATTCACGCTGTTCGCAAGCACAACCACAACACAAAATGGTGATCCCTCGAGCATCAAAACAGATGCCAACACTTGCACCGATGAGAAGAAAAGGTCTGTGGGCGACAACTGTTACTTGCGCGACACTGCGCTGAATGTGAACCTTGAGGTTGGAGATAGCAATCATGCTTCTGGAGCAAATGGATTTGTAAGCCACAATGCTGGCCAAGCCTGTATCAGCTGCCACCAGAGCAAAGGCCCCGGAAAGGGCCTGCACACCTTTTCTGGTACCGTCTACAAAGCCGACCAGAGCACTCCTGTTGCGGGCGCGAAGGTTCGGATTTACAACGATTCTGCGCGAACAAACCTCGTCAAAGAGTTTGTGACCGACAAGAGCGGAAACTTCTATTCCACCTCCGACTATCTCGCTCAACTGACAAATGCAAACAAGGAATACTGGGTCAGTGTTGTTGATTCTGATGGCACCGGCGAGAAAAAAATGATGTCTCCAAAAATCACGGGACAATGTAGCCAGTGTCATGTGGGCGGACAGAGAATTTGGATAAACAAGTAATTGCCAATACTGAGTCGAGACTAAATATTTGCAAGCGAAAACATTTGAGAGGCGCTGTCTTGCAGCGTTCCCTTCTTTGTTTTGCCGTATTTATTTTTGGACTGACCTGCTCAAAACAAGTGTTTGCCCAGCCTCTGTCGAAGAAGGCTGAGTGGGGTAAAGCCCTGTTTTTTGAACCACGGCTTTCAGCGAATGGGAAGATTTCCTGTGCCACCTGTCACGAAACGCAACGGGCATTCACCGAAAGCAGAGCCACATCCAAAGACATTGAAGGTCACTCCGTTCATAGAAATTCTCCGACACTCATCAATTCAGCTCACATGGATATCTTGACTTGGTCGAATCCTGTGCTTCGCAAGCTTGAGAACCAGATCATTGTGCCATTGTTTCTCGACACTCCCGGCGAAATGGCACTCATCCGTGTTTGGCCAAAAGTACGCTCAGAAGTTCTGGAGAAGTCACCACACATTGAGATGTTCCGTAACGCGTTTCCCGAGGAAAGAGGAACACCCGACACGCGCCATTTGTTTTCTGCACTGGCTGAATTTGTACGGACACTCGAGGCATTCGACAGCCCCTATGATCGTTTTCTCGCAGGCGAAAAAAATGCACTGAGTTCCGGTGCTCTTCGGGGGCGGGAGTTATTCTTCTCTCAGCGCACAAACTGTGGTTCCTGCCACTCGGGAGTCCTGCTCAGCAATGCCGCAAAAAAAGAGTTTCTCATTGCCAAAGATCCACTGGCTCTGCCTGCCGTAAAGGACGAAGAAGGAAACGTTCTGCAGTTTGCTCACAATGGACTTTTCAACTGGGATGGCAAAGGCGGTGTTCCTGAAAAGCATGAAGGCCTTTATGAGTTCTCTTTGAAACTGGGAGACCGAGGTAAGTTCAGAATCCCCCCGTTGCGCAACGTAGCCCGCACGCCTCCCTACATGCACGATGGTAGCATCTCGACCCTCGAGGCAGTTGTTGAGCATTACAACCTCGGCGGAACACACCGCTGTATGAAGAAAAGGGGCTGCGTTCCGGCACCACAGAAACACGCTCTCATTCGTCCCTTGTTCCTATCAGCCAGCGAAAAACAGGCTTTGGTCGAATTTCTAAAGTCGCTATCTACCCGGAAATTCTGAACTTCAACTCCGACGGAGAGAGAAAACTCTGAAATTTAAAATATTCTCTGTTTGCTTCTTAAGAACTACAATTTACTAATTTCGTCGGCACACCGTTTCGGAAGCAGATCGGATGTTTTCTTGTATTGAGTCTCGTAAGAAATTCCCTTTTCCTCGCCTTTAACAACTCAATGATCTCCTTAAGCTCAAGGAAGGTTCACCCTCAGAGCAGACCTAATCGCTTGGGAGATAACCCCTGACATTTTCGATTGGTAATTACACTTAAGTCTGAATTGCCTCAACTTTCAGAGCGAAAGATCCGATTGGAGTTTAAAAAAAACTGAGGAAAAGCCTGATGCGAAGCAATAAGGTGTTTGATGCAGGCTCCAACGCACGACGTCGTGCGGTTCATGCACGATCGACTGCCTGGTGGAAGTCGCTGCTCCTTGCGAACGGCGCCTTTCTTATTGCAGTTTCGTGTTCCAATGCTTCTCAGAGTCTGACCGTTCCGGGCAGTTTCGATGGCAAGAATTCAAAGAGTATTGCCGGTGCCGGAGCAGATGCATCACAAGTGTCGGGCTCGGTTGAACTTGGCCTCACACCGCTCGACGTGGCAGGCAGTCCGCTGGACTTAATTAAAGGCTTCAATCATATTGCGTTTGTCGAACGCGAACTGCTCGTGGGCAGCAGCACCATTGCAGCAGGTGCCATTCCCCTTGCGAAGGGTCTATTCGGTGCTCCTGCTCCGCTCCCGTTGCCACCCTTTGCTTCTGGAAAAGCCTACCTTCCATTGCGTGCAGATGGTTCAGAGTTTTGGCTCGTGGAATCTCCCGAGGGCAGAACAATTCTCACACGCTCGTTGGAGGCCGCGGTTCTGCCGCTCGGACAAACGTTGCCGAAAAACGTAAAAATAACCATAGATAGCCCGACTTCTTTGATTGGATTCGGTAAAAATTTTGTAATGTTTGTTTCGAGCAACTCCCTTTGGATTGCTGAATTTGCAGCAGGTAAACTCAAGGCCTCGTCCGTTCCGCTCCCGAACTCGGATTTCAAGCCCGTTTCAGCCGGAGCGCTTGGCGAAGCTGCGCGCTCTTTTTGGATTGCAGAGTCCGACACAATTTGGACCGTTGTTGGAAGCGCTGATGAATGGAAAGCGAAGAAGTTCGAATTGAACGGAAAAGCAGGTTCCTTTGCACTTGAGAAATTCGCGGCACTTGTTGAACTATCGCAGGGAAGTCCAAAGCTGGCTGGCGCTGCCGTTGCAGTCATGAATGCAAAGATTTATTCCGCTGGTGTGACTCTGCCACAAACGCCCAGCACCCTTCCTTCTCCCGTTGCAAGCGCTCCACCGATGCCAAATGTGGGAGCCATGACTTTTGCCGAGGCACGTGCCCTGTGTGACTCATGTCACGCGACATCCTCAAGCAACACACCCGCCAAGGCGAAGCTGACCGGAACAGAAAATATTACGACTTGGGTCAACAGAAAAGAGGCTATCATCAACTCCGTGCGCGATGATGTCATGCCGCTTGGGACGCGCCTCACAGAACCCAACAAAACGCGTTTCTTAAATTTTGCACAAGATCCCAAACTATGAATTTGAATGAGTCGATCTGATAAAGGATCTGTTCGGGGGAAAAATGAAAAACAAGATTCACATGATTTACACGGTTCTAGGTATCGTTGTGGCTTGTGGACCAGCTCAGCTTTCCTCTGAAACAAGCAACGCCAGCACAAAGAAAAGTGGAACAAAGGGAAGCGCCGATGGCAGCGCGACGGACGGTCAGATTTTGAAGGCTGAAAAAACAATTGAATCGTCGACCTCATCTGGCGAATCCGATGGGTCAGCTGGCGACTCTGCACCAAGCGTGACGCTCTCGTTTGCATCGCCAGAGCTCAGCCTACATCAAGGCGAAAGCAAAGAAATTGAAGTCAAAGTGAGAAGCTCAAAACCAAACGGATCTGTAAGCATCACTCCGCCTTCAATTCAAGGTTTACAATTCGAGTTGCTCACGGCCATGGGCTCAACAATGGCTGCAGCACTTCCTTTGGATGCATCGGGCAACGGCACATTTAAATTAAAAGTCACATCACCCTTTCGCATCGCAGCAGGGCTCGTCACTGCACCAGGATCACTCAACGCAAACCTGGATTTGCGCGGCAGTAGCGATGCAGGTGCATTCTCGGCAGTACTTCCCATCAAGGTCTCCAACGTTGCTGTGTACGTGATGTCTGGAGTGACGAATGTGCGAGAATTGCCGGCTCGGTTCGAGTTTCCCGCAGGAACCATCCCCGTCTTTGCAAACCCGAGCAACAGACAAGTCGTTAGTGTGATGCACTTCCAGGGTGGCAGCCAAGCCAACCCGTTCAGACACCAAGCCGTGATGGGTGATATGCCCATGGGCTCGGGTTACTGCCCGTTGAATACCTCAACCAGTGCTCTCGTTCCCCTGGGGGGAGCCATAAACGCAGCGTGCTTGTCCTGCCCCGCAGAGGCGACCGCTGACATCACAGGAACATTTTACAACCACGAAACCGAGAATAACACCCAATCACGAACCATTGTATGTAAGCGGAAGATTTAGGAAAAGGGTGAACAGATGGTGCACCTGCTTCAACATAAGCGAATCGGCTTAGTGTTGCAGTTGTCTGCAATGGCCTGCATTGCAGTTGCCTGTAAGTCAAAGTTTCATGAGACAAACACAAGTAGCGACTTTCAGTCTACCAGGCCAACTGACCCGAAAAGCTCCACGCAATCTGATGCCCCTCTGCCAACAGGTTTAGTGCGCCTTGACGAAATCAGGAATTTTGTCGAGCAGCGGCAACGTATTAATTCCTCACCACTTAAAAAAATGTATTCCTTCGAGTCTTATTGTCTCGACTATTCGGCTCTCTGGCTCAAAGAGCTGCAGCAGAGCCCATTTAAGGGCTATCTTCAACAGACTCAGGGCGTGCATTTCTTCACAATCGACCGCAAGAAGGTCATGCGTTCACCAACTCATTTCTTCATTGCATTCAATCCAAAAACAACCGACGAGATTATCCTCGATGTAACCTACGGTCAGTTTATTTTGGGTGCTGAAAGTCTTGCTCTTGATCCAATTCTGCTTGCAAAGACTTCCGAAATCGAAAACATCTTCTCAAAATACAAAAGCCGTATCAGGATTAAGACGTCCAGCGACGACTTCATTGGACGGTATGATCCTCAGGAAGCTACAGAACTCATTTATTCAACAGGCCGTTTCTCGAAGAACCGCACTTCTTTCGATTCAGATACCAAGACCACACTTGAGTAGAATCACATCCATTGCGCAGCGCGGCTGAGTGAGCTATTTTTCCCCTCAAACAGCACTCGTCTCACAAACCTCTATCAAGGTGGATATAGATATGATGACTCGTTTAATGGTTTCCGCATTGATCTCCGTTGCAGCGGTTTCAAGTCCTGTGGCATTTGCAGAAGACGGGCACCAGCTCGCAAACATCAAGGGCGATCTCAACATCGACCTTAAGGCCTACGACCATGCAATGGCGGGATCAGTTAAGGACTTTGTCATTTGGGGCAGCGTAAACGAAGCCAAGGGGATGAGCGAGCTCATCATGCGCCGCGACGGGCAGGACGTAAAAGCCATCTTCAAACAGGTCGACAAAAACTTTGGTGGCACGGTTGAGCACCGCACCGATTATGGCCCACGCTCGACCTCTGTTCAGTTTGCTGGGCTCGATCGCCAGAAGAACGAATACAGCTTTCTCGTGAATGGTGACATGATCAAAGCGCGTGTCACGTCGGAAGACTTCCAGAACAACCACTTCATCAAGCCGACCTACACAATTGTGAACAGAGATGGCAGCCAGACCACCTTCAAGTTCGAAGGCCAGGCCTGCTACAAGTACTCCATGCACATTCTCACCATGATGATTGCCGCGACCACGCACTGAGGTGCGGTTTTCTCATTTCACACCGCTTGCAGCTGTCCAAATTGAAACAGAAACTATTGATTCGATTTGGGCAGCTTCGCAAGCAGCTGCTGCGCCTGGCGGCCGATCTGAGGATTGGTATCGCGGCTGAATTCACTCAAAGTTGTATTTACCTCTTGCGGATTCAAAACCACTTGGTGCGCGATCGTGTGCAGGGCTTCAACCCGAACTGTCGCACGTGAATCGGAGGTACGGGCAACTGCAGTCGCAGCTTCAAGATTGCCGCGTGCAGGTGCACGCATGCGCATAACGCGCAGTGATTGAATCACGAGGTCACCATCGCTGCCTTTGTCGGTGCTGATTTTTTGCAACCAGACATCAACTGATGGGTCGGAAACAAAGCGCAAATCATAGATAGCCGAGCGCTGCAGAGCAGGCTCCTGTGTGGAAGTCATGAGAGTCTTCACACTCGCCAAGGTCTCCTGCGCACCGGCATTTCCCAGTGCTCCAGAGAGAGTGACCTTGCGCGCTGTGGACGGGGCAGCATCGAAATCACGCGCCAGCCTTGAAACGGCCTCCTGATTCAAATCAGGACGATTTTTTTGTGCACGCTGTGCAAAGGTTCCAAGTGCGAGAGTTGAAGTTGATTTCACCTCATCTGTAATACCATTCTCATATTGCTGCAGCAGTGCATCGCGGGTCTTCTCGCCTGGGCGGCGGTGTGCAGCCATGGCTGGAATGATTTGCATCAAAGCATCGGTGTCGTTGCTCATGCGCTGTGCCAGGGCAACAATTGCTGCTTCGGCCTCTGGTGTTTCCTGATTCGAGAAAGCGCCAGCAAGCAATGACAACTTGCTCGCATAATGAGGGTCATCTTTCTTGAGCTGTGCCATTTCCTCGGCGACAGCCGTACAGATTTCAGGCTGCAAAAACATGAGCGCAGAGAGCTGTTCAAGAAACTGGAAACGCGCAGCTCCGTCTTTGTGAAAGTCAGCGCTCTGCAGCCGTTGCCGCAAAGATTCCCAAGTTTCACCACCCAGTTTTTGCGCAGCCACCTTCTTCTTCAGACCCTCTTCACTGGCCGCCTCCAATTCAGCTTCACTCATGAGATCTTGTGTGGTCGGCTGCTCGGGAGAAGATTCTACTTCACCCTCGTTCTGAGCAACAGAACGCTTTCCGACAAACTCCATGCGGGTAAAAATGTTCGTGGTGGCATAAACGCCCGCCGCCTGGAAACGCAGGGTCCAACGTTGTTCAGCTTTCAGAACATGGCCGGCCTGGGCATCGAAGGTGAGGCGCGTCAGGGAGCTTGGCAAAACTGCGAGTGCATCGCTTTCTGCATTCAGTGCACGTGAACCCGAATGAGCCTGCACAGACTTAGGCTCTTTCTCAATTTCCGCGACTCCATTCTTCAATGAGACAAGACGATTGGTGAGCGTGAAAACACCCGTGGAGTCGGACTCCTGAGAGATCCACTCGGAGAGTTGCTGCTGCGCTGGAAGAAAAAGAGAGCCGGCAAGGACTATGGAACGAATGAGGTTCAAGCTCTCGAGACTCGTGCCACGCGATGCACTGAAGCGCAGGTCTCGGCGGAGTTCATCGGTTCGCACAACAACAAAAGCTGTGGATAGAGATTTCTTAACTGCATCGATATCTTGGGGCGCCATTGCAGGCTGCCCCTGTGCATTGGTGCTCTGGAAGTCGACCTCTTTCAGGTGATAGCGATAAAGACGCTTGCCCTGCGAAGCCTCAAGGAGCTGCTCGTCGAGCTGTGAGCGCAGCTGAATCTGCGATACAGCCGGTTTGCCCTCGGAGGACTGCAGTTCAATGGATACATCTTGCAGAACCGACCAAGTGCGCACTTCATTCAAAGTTGCGCTGTGACTCAATAGCCCTAAAGCAGTTGTTGCTGTTTCACTTGTTTGCACACCACTCAGGGCAGACGATGTTGAAGGAGCAGAGGCCTCGCGGCTGCGGGCGAAATACACACCCGCAGCGAGCAAAAAAATGACAAGCGCACCCGTGAGAATCTTTCCGCGAGAGACGAGGAGATTTTTACGAGTCACTCGGCATCCTCAACCAGAAGAGCGTTAGCATCGTTGTCTGAGTCTATGCCATTAGGATTCACCGGTGGCATAGGGCGTGGAAGTGGCATTGGCAGCGGCATTGGAACGCGCCCGATGGGCAAATTCACACGCGGTGGCAATTTGATAGGTGTCAGCGAGCACTGGTGCACGATGCCAACATTACGGCAAATGCCTGGTCCACATTCTTGTTTGTGGGTCACGGAACCGCCTTCGAAGTCCTGCACGTACGTATTGACAACACCAGGCACATTGCCCAATCCGGGCATGTTAACGGTTGTAGAACGTGATTCGGTTATGCGCTGATCATTCTTTGGATAACCCAAGCATCCACGTTCCCAATTGAGAGATTCCCAACGGTCGCGGATGGCTCCGCGCACGATCCATGTGCCGAATTCAGGATGGTAGTAAACCGAGCCACCTTCAAAGTGGTTGAACCGACCAACGCCATCTGGAGTTTGCCACTCATCGGTAACAGGAAATCCAAGCACACCACGTTCCCACTGTGCATCAGCCCATTTGTTACGAATCAGGCCACGCACTTCAAAAGCACCATGCTCAGGGGTCCAATATATGGAGCCATTCTGGAAGTGGTTGTAACGACCGCGTCCATTTGGAGTCGTGAGTTCATCGGTCGTTGGGTATCCCAGAAGCCCCATGCCACGACGCAACGCAGCCCACTTCTGATAAATTTTGCCCTTCACGAGGAACGCATTCCCGGTAGAAGGATGATACCAAAGCGAACCACCTTGGAAGTGACTGTATTTGCCTTGACCATCGCCCGCCGTGAGCTCGTCGCTCGTTGGAAATCCGAGTTCACCCTGCTCCCAACCTTTAGCACCCCACTTGCTGCGGATGAGGCCAAGAACAACGTGTGCGCCGGTGTTTTCAGACCAGTAGATGGATCCACCGTTGTAATGCCGAAAGAGACCCGGACGCGCTGCAGGTGTTTGCGATTCAGGACTCGTCGGCGCACCAAGGAAGCCTGAGGCTCCGTTGAGCTGACGATATTTCCAACCAATATAGTCGCGCAGTGGGAGGCTTTCGCGTTGATTGAAGATTGCGAGATTCTCTTGGAATCCGGCCCATGAGAAAAGTGTTTTCTCCCATCGCTCGCTATCGAGCCAGTAGTCGATTTCCGCAAAGAGACCAACACGCCCGCTCAGCGCATCGAAGTTGGCGTTCACGCCGAGTTCAGCCGTGAGTTTTGGATCGGCAGACACCATGTCGTATTTCACGTTGGCATCAACCGGGATACTCACACCAACGAATTTTATCGAACCAAAAACACCCGCCGATGCAATGTAGGCATCAACAGCTGCGTCTACATTTCCGTAGGTGTCGAGATAAGGACGCACGAGGCCGGTGACGAGCTTTTCGCCCACAAGACCACGGATGTCGTACTGGGCACCCAAACGGCCACCCACGCTGCCACCCACCGAAAGAGGAACGGGTCCAAGCCAAAAGCGCGCACGCGCACCTTCGGAACGGTCAAAACCCTTGTCGCCTGAGAAGGTCGGCGAGGTTGCATCCCACACTTTCTGACCAAACACGGAAACATATGCGTAGGAATTCTCTCCCGTGGCATTGTGCGCCTGCGCATCGAACACGGAGATGTTTTCTTTAAGCAGCGCGCCCTTCACCGTGAGGCTGGCATCGGCACGCTGGTTGTCTTTGTTGACCTTCACGCCGAATCCCGCGTTTGCATCAACACCGAAATACTCGTTGCCCATGGCGCGCGCGTAGCCACCCGAAAACTCTGCCGAGCGATCTTTGAACTGAGGAGTGTCTTCCACCTGACCAGGATTTTTAAATGCGTCGCCCTGATATTTCAGAGCCTGCAGATGGGCGAGATCCATTGGAATCTGACCCACACGCACGTTGCGGTTCTTGGTGGGGCTCTGCTGATTGAATTCTTTGAAAAGCATGTTCGCAAAAATTGGGCTGCGACCAGCAAAGATTTGATATTCGTTGCGTTGCTCCGCTGCCCAGGTGTTCATCGCATTCTGAACTTCCGAGAGCGACATGTTCTTCGCGCCGTCAACATCGCCTTTATCGGTGAAGTTACCAATGGTCACGAGCGTTTCAGGGCGAAGTTGCGAGAGTGGCAATCTCGGCAATCGCGTTTGGATAGGCGTAACGATTTTAATAGGTATAGTTTTGAGCAAGTACGAGTGCCGAATGACCGGCAACTTGGCTGGATCAATCAAGATAGGCGGACGCGCTGGGAGATTGGGGTTAGGGAGAGGCCGCGGGATGTTGTCGGCGACCGCCCGACCCACGCACACAGATAGCCCCGCAACGGCGAGCACAGACCAGACCGCTGCTCCATTGAAGCTCCCAGAATTTTTCATTTTTCCCCAGTGTTTACGCGAAGTACATAATGTATCCGTTCTCGGATACAACAACACTGGCCGATTGGTCAAACTTTCTCGGCGAACTTTTTTAATCAATTTTTTCAGCAGTTTGCTTGTGCATCCAGACGACCGAAAAAGGAACAAGATTCTCAAAACGGTCCAGCAACAAAACCAAGGTGATCTGAAGGCCAAAGAATCGACGCATCCGCGGGTGCAGCTGAAGCTGTTTCCGGAAACAGCTGCGCCTCGCGCGGTGTCATGCCTTTAAGAAAAAGATAGTCGATGCGCGATGAAGCGGTCTTTTGTTGTGCGGTGGTGCTTTGCCCTCCGGTATGACCAGGCTGCCCTGGATTCACGGTGCTCCAGGCATCCGCGAACCCCCATTTCAAAAACTCTGCACGCACAGCACCATCTTCCGGAGAATTGCAGTCACAGGACACCGCGACGGGTGCATTCTTTTTCTCAACCACCTGATTGATGTACTCGTTGATTTGTGTGGCTTGCCTGACCTGTGATTTCACCGATTCGCTGGTGATGTTCGTATAGAAGTGAGAGTTGAAGAAATGAAAAGAGCGACCCTGTAGAAGCATTTCAGCGCGCATCACAATACGCGATTCGCCAGCAGCCCAGCTTCGACACCGATCGGATGTGCACAACGGCAATTCACTCAAAACACGCGCACTCACCCGCCGCGCACCCACAGAACCAAAAGGCAAACGCGAAACAATCGCATCGCCCATGAACCATGTTGTTTGTGCGAGCTTCTTGGTATTTGCATCTTGAGTGGAATAGGCCGCAGACAACGGTCCTCCACCACCCACACTCACATCCGGTTCTATCGCCGCATGGGGGTTGGATCGAAAGAAACACCAATACCAGTTCTCGCCCGTAAGTTCCGACAAACGGCGCGCGAGAACATCCGCACTGTTCCCCCAGGGAACCATATCTTCAGCTTCTTGAATTCCAATCACATCCGCCTGCACCTTTTGAATGTTTGAGGCGATCTGCTCAATGCGTGCATTCAAAGATGGGAGTGATGTAGCGAACGCACCCAGCATGTTGAAGGTTGCAAAGCGCACCTGCTTGTTTGTGGAAGCATCAGCAACCGACTTTCCCAGCTGCGTTCCACACAGAGGCTGCTTTTCATTTACACCTTGAATAACAACGGGGTTATGTGATGGTACAGTCGTTGAACCAGTTCCATCAGATTGTCCCGGCACAGGCGCAGCCGTTGCAGGCAGGGGCATTGCAGCTTCCGGACTCGTGGAAGATTTCGCGCTGCCACTCAAAGAATTCTTTCTCTGAAGCATTTGACAGGAAATCGAAAGCAAACCAGCAAAGAGCGGTATGGAAAAAAGAACAACTCGATGCATGATCACATCCTATCTCTCATCGGTCTTAAGGAAACATATACCCTCTACGAACCTACCTCATCAGAGCGTACCGCTGGTGCAGGCAACTGAAAACCGAACAAGTGATGAATCGCTGACGGGATTAATTTGCTCAATATATTCATAATTTTAAACGAATCTCTACTCCTTAGGCGCCGCAATTATCTGCGTAATTTTCATCAATGCAGCCTTCTCTTTCTGGCAATCGCTAAAGGCCGAGCGAGCACTGGAGGCTCTGCAGCGTGAGATTGGGATCTTAAGCAAAAGAGTTTCCATTTTCTCAATTGCCCTCGGGATTGCCTTTGCATTGCTTGGTCTTGCCTCGGGGCTACCTGCAAACCAATCCCTACTCCTCGGCGCAGCGCATGGCAAAGCTCAATGCACTCGTTCGGCATCTTCCCGCCGTGGAGGCGCTTGGCTCAACAACAGTCATCTGCAGCGACAAAACAGGCACACTGACGTTGAATCAGCTCGCAGTGAAACAAATTAACTGGCTGGGAGAGACAATCACGGCAGCTCAGATGCATAAACAAGCCGACTACACGGCCGGTGAACAACTCTTTCTGCGTGCTATGCGGTTAACCCACAGCCTGATTCAAAACAGGTCGGACGGTCGAGAATTGGGCGACCCCATCGAAATGGCTCTGGTTCGCTTTGCACGAGATTGCAAGCTGGAACTGAACGGAGTCACACGCATTGCAGAAATTCTATTTGATGACTCACGGCGCCGCCAGTCAGTCATTGTGAGCGACGAACTCGGAAAACAAATACCTCTCTGCAAAGGCGCGCCAAGGGTTAAAGGTTCTTGCACATGCACAGCGACATCTCAAAGAAGCACATCATGAAAATGTCGACTCCAACAAAAACGGCGAGCATGAAGGAAACTTAAAAGCAGCTGCGGAACTCGAAGTCGAACCTGAATTCCTTAGTCTTGTCGGCCTCGATGATCCCATACGTCCTGAAGTTCCCGGAGCCATAATGGCATGCCACGGGGCAGGCATTCGAATCATCATGATTACGGGCGATCACCCCGAAACAGCGCGTTCGGTGGCCAGTGAACTCGGAATATTCCGCAACGCATGTCCAGAAGTGATTTTGGGTTCTGACCTCGAGCACTGGAGCGCAACTCAACTACAACTCGCGCTTGAAGAAAAGGAAATCGCCTTTGCCCGCGTCAGAGCCAATCAAAAGAAACGGATTGTAGAAGCACTCAAACAAAAAAACCACGTCGTTGCGGTCACGGGAGATGGTGTGAATGATCCACCAGCACTGCGTAGCGCTGATGTAGGCGTTGCGATGGGATTATCGGGCACAGATGTGGCTCGCGAGAGTGCCGACATCATACTTCTTGACGATAATTTTGCGACCATAGTGCGCGCAATTCATGAGGGGAGGGGAATATACGCCAATATCCGCAACTTCATGACTTACATTTTCTCGTCAAATGTTGCCGAAGCTCTTCCGTTTGCGCTCTTCATGTTGTTTCCGGTTCCTCTACCTCTCACAATCATGCAAATCCTGGCCATCGATTTGGGAACGGATCTCGTTCCTGCGCTCGGTCTGGGAGCAGATCCAGCCGACCCACGACTGATGCACGTTCCACCGCGCGGCAACAGTCAACACCTTGTGGACTTCTCATTTATCTTGAAGGCATATGTTTGGTTAGGATTGTGGCTTGCGGTGTCCAGCCTGAGCGCGTTCTTTGTTGTACTTTATGAGGCAGGATGGACTTGGGGCGAAACTGTAAACCCGGGCTCGACCTTGGCCAGAAGTGCCGCAACAGCAACATTCATCACTGTCATACTCATGCAAGCAGCAAACGTGTTTCTTTGTCGGCAGCAACCGCTGTCTGTGCGGAACAACATCATTCTTCTTGGGATTTTCTTGGAAATAGCATTCGCTTTTGCCGTGATGTTCTTCCCACCGCTCAAGAACTTGCTTCAGACTGAAATTGTGCCTTGGACTATTCTTCCACTGGTCATCGGCTTCATGATTTCTATGGTCATCGCAGAAATCTTTCGAAGATTCCTGCAGCGTCGCACAAGCAGACCTTGAGTAGGTAAAATTTGCCTGCCTGCGAGGTAAAACTGAAGATTCGCGATATTTGGTGAAAATCTCGGATTTACCCCAAACTTTTGACTCTCTTCAAAGTAAACTCGACAGACGCTTGGCCGAAAATAGAACGTCTGTGCCAGGGAAGAGGAAAAAGTATGAAGTCCGCCAGCGTTAAGACCATCGCTCTGTTTGCAACTCTAGGAAGCTCGACAGCCTTCCCCTTGGGGCTTGAACTCGAATTCGGAAGTGGAATTGGGAAGGACAAATTAGAGGCACGCAATTCAACAACGACAACCAAGGAAGACGCTGACTTTAAGAAATTCAGGGATGAACTTAGTAGTTTTCTGGCCTTTGGATTCCGCCTGGATCCCCGACTTCTTGTCGTGCACAACCGCTCCGTGCACTTGTCGGGAGGAGCAGGATTCGGCTGGGAACGCGCTAGCACAGAGGCATCTCTCCAAGAAACTACGGAAGAATATACGTTCTACCGCTTCATTCTTGAACCTAATGCGCGTGTTGTCTATTTTCCAGCACGAAATTTTGGAATAGGACTGGGGCTGGGCTATTACTTTACGCTGACAGGTAGTATTGATGCAAAGCAGACCGAAGCGAGTACGGTTTATGAAGAAAAAAGCGATATAGATGAGAACAGCGGTTTTAGAATGCGCCTTTTCAGTTCCTTCGTAATGCCAGGCAGCAATCAGCCTCAACTCACAGCCGGATATCAACTCACAGCTGCCGGAAGCTTCAAAAGAGAAAAGGCGACGGAGAAAGCAGATCTCTCTGGTCACTCATTTGTACTCAGCTATGTGCACCCCATCATTTTTTCAAATTCAAATACAGATAGCAACGACGAATACGACGACAGGGATTCTCGCGGACGCCGGAGAACCTCGGATCAGGATGACCGAAACCAACGCCGACGCAAACAACGTCCCCGGTGAATTTCGCAAGATTTTGACGTACTGAAAGGAAACTCCCGAAATAATTCGCCGATACTCCTCACGGGAATAACAAACGTGAGGATAAGTGCCTTGAGAAATATTATTTTACTATTCACGCTCCTGCCTTCGCTTTTCCTGAGCTCAATAGCCTACCCTCTGGGACTTGAACTTGAAGTCGGTGCTTCGGTGGGAACCGAGAAACAGGAGTTCGAAACAAAACCTGAGGGATGGGACGAACTCGGTTCAACAGTGCAAAAATTTACGGAAAAAGTCTTAAACCCATTTACATTCGGGTTTCGGATGGATGGCCGCTTGCTTGTTTTGCACAGCCCCAAAATGCACCTAGGAGTGGGAGCCGGATTTGGGTAGGATCGGGCAAGCACGAGTGCAACACTCAAAATTGAAAAAATGAACCTTGAACGAACAGTTGACCGCTCGTATCTTCGAATTTCTTGTGAACCGAACATTAAATTTGTATACTTCGTGACCCAAAAAATTGGGCTGGGACTCGGTGCGGGATACTATCTTGGACTATCCGGGGACGAGGAAACAAAATCCTCCGGAGGAATGAAAATCGAAATCCCTGATGGATCCACTCCGGAGAACAAACAAGAGACCGTAAAAGTGAAATTGAAGAGCGACAATGGACTCCGCATCCGCGCGGCAGCATCCTATGTTCTCTCCAGCAAGAACCAATCGCAAATTCAGGCGGGGTATCAGCTCACAACAGCTGGCAAGTTTGAAGCTGAGGCGAGCGAACCCGACGACAAATCTGAAAAATTAAAACAATCTGGGCATGCCTTCGTATTGAGTTACATTCACCCAATTATTTTTGGTGGTGCGCCACAGACCGATGAGAGCGCTGCTCAAAACAAAGGTAAACAAAAGCCGGGTGAGAATAAAAACCAACGCAGAAAAAAGCAGCAACCACAGAACTGATTCACGGGAGTTTTGAATGACCGGCAACATGCTTATATGCCTCAGCGCAACCTTTGCACCAATACTCGCCCATGCTTCCGTTGCAGATACTCAGGGGATCTTGTCATCGGAATATACCCTCGGCCAAAAAATCACAGTGGCACAGAGCAACCGCAAGAGCGCGAGCCGAGAGGACAGCAGTCGGGAAGACGAAGAGAAACCGAAGCGGGAATCAGAATACCTTCAGTACAAGATCAAATCGAAACCTGTTTTCGGCGTCGGTGCAGGTGTTGGGCTAAACCCGTACCCCACAACCCGGCTTGAGCTCGGTTGGCATTCACGCTGGGATTCAGGGTTCCTCTCGCTTGCCTATGAAGCAAGCTGGTTCAGCAAACAACACATGCTCGCACGTGCCTTACTGCTCGATACCTACGAGCGCGATCTCAACTACAGGCGGCTGATGCTCAACTGGCGGGGCACCGGATCTGTTTATGCGATGACTTCCATCGGATATGAAAACCAGGCTGTGCAATTATTCAAGCCTGTGAGCGATGAAAGTAAAGAGCTCAGGAGAATCATTAACGGCTCGCGCCAGGGATACTTGTTCGGTCTTGGCCTTGGAAGCACCATAAGCTACGACACTGTGCGTATAAACATGGAGTGGTTGGGATTTACCCTACTCAAGGAATTGCGTTCTCCGACGTTTACGGATCGGGGCACCAACGTCAGCGATGAACAGGCAGAAAAATCGAAAAATGAGTTCAAAGATGAAAGCAGGTTTGGCATTCGCTTTTTGAACTTCTCTCTCTTCTTCGACCTCTAATTTGGCGTCTCTTCAATCATCATCTCCTTCACTTTCGTCGGGCTCAATCAGCTGAAGCTGATCGAGTATATCTCATGAACCTCTACAACGCTGACTGCATAAGGAAATCTTCCCAAATCTTGATGATGCGCCCCAGAGCTTGCTCGCGGGGTATAATCCCCTTTCCGCACATCCATTCAACCAAAGTCATTTTCTTCATGCGCACAAAATCTGAATGCCCCAAATCGTCGAGAAGAACTCTGTTTAGAAATTCAGGATCAACGTGCAGGTAAAAGTGCTTAGGCCCCATGTCCTCCGGCACACAAGAATAACCCAGCCGTTTGAATTGAGACCCCAACTCACTCTCAAGAATTGTTGTCGGAACCCTCAGGGGAGGAAAGCTGCCATCAAGAAAAACAGGAAATCGGCGAGGCGATGAAAACGGTGGTGTTCCATCAACAGGATCCATGAGAAACAGAGCGCGAACGTTTGAATCCAGACTTGCGAGCTTTACCGCGAATTTGCCAGCCTCACTGTAAGCGAAAACCACCAGCCCGCGGGAGGAAGTCTTTGCCGCTTCACGAGCGACGGTAACGATAGTTTGCAGATCTCTGATCTGATTAGCTGTAACCGGATTGTAATCGACCTCTGCGAAGAACAGGTTCGCCTCACGAAGACAATCATTTTGAAGATAAGGCTCGTAGACCTCTGCATTAACAGCCGAGCTTCGCAAAACCAGAACACCGATTCCGCGACAATCCGCGAAACCGGTGTTTGAAAAAAAACAAAAGACAAAAAAAGAAATGAGTAGAATCAGCATCCGCAGTAACATCAGCACCCCATCTCCGTTGCAACACTCGATGGCAAAGTCGACAAGAAACGTTAGCCTTGGCTTGCTGAATTTCGCAGCATCATGTTGGTCGAAACGAGCCGATCGGCCATGATGAGAGCCAAGTTTTTGAAGACGCGGTATCCAATTTTCGGTTGCGATTCAAAAACTCCAATCAATTTTTCTGAATCAACCACGTAACAGCGACAATCAACCTCAGCCTTCGCCGAGGCTGCCCTGCGGGCGATTTTCGCCAACGACAATTCACCAACACACTCGCCAGGGCCAAATTTTGCAATGGATGCATTTCCTCTTTCGCCGATGAGCGGCAGGCAGACCTCGGCAATTCCAGCAACAATGAGATAGAGCTGAGCAGAAAGTTCGTCCTGCTTAATAAATGTTGTTCCGGCAGGCAAAACAATCTCTTTGAAGAGTGGAGCAACGACCGCCACCTCCTCTGAACTCAAATGCAAAAACAGAGGAAAGCGGTTGAGCGTGTTTTCAATTTGGCCATCGAACATCGCATTGACTCCTTTACGGTGCAGTCGTCGCTAGAGGTTAGAAGATATCAATCCAGACAGGCCAAAAAAATCATTGGTGTCAGAAATATTTGAAGCGAGAGAGCAAACGAGAGCTAAAGTACCTATCGCAAGTGCGCCCTAGAACCTGCCACAGATGAAGTGTTCGACTTCCAAGACGGTCGATCAATTCACTGAAATTACTGGATAAAGAATTGCCTAATAAGAAGAATCGGTTGTTGAATGCATGGCTCGAAAAAAACATGCTGCCAGGAATGACCCCATGAGGACACAATGACTTCAAAAGCCGATCTCGATGCTCTCCCCTTCGGCAAAATCCTGAGCAAGCTGATGAAGGAACGTCAGCTGACCATTCAGGCCATTGCCAACCTGGCAGGAGTCAACAAGAGCGTGGTTCATGGATGGATGACCGGTACAACGCCTCATGACCTCTTTGCGATTGGAAAGCTCTCGAGGGCACTGGGGATTGGCTTCCGTGAACTCCTCCTCGGAGAGCCTGAACTGCCCGTCTCGATGACCACTCTTGATCTTCAATTCGACAAAGAAGACGTCTTTGATGGACTCTGTGAAGTCCGCATTCGACGCATCGTGCCCAAGGCACCGCCACAAGAGTGAGAACAATATCAGAGCACAACTTCATTCAATCCGAAGAAGCTCCAATCAGCGCAACATCGGCAGCCAACGATTGAGTCTCACGTTTGAAGTGTGCTCTCTGTTCATTCGTTATGCTCAGAGACAGATCAGATATAAGTTTTGCCCACTGCGCCCGCCGTTCGCGCCTGAGGGCAGCATGTTCGGGATCAAGCTGTGAAAAGGGCAATGTCTGCTGCTGTAAAAATAACTCAGCAAGTTTTTGTGCACTTTGCCTTTCCTGCAGAGCATTTGTGAATTTTTCATGAGAACGCTCACGGGCAACGACCTCGCGCTTCCGCCAGCCAAATTCTTGCTGTGCAAAACCAGAAACTGCGGCGAGCTGCTTTTCATTCAGAGTGCCAATCCAAACTGAGACTTGTTTGGCAGTCTTCTTCCTGCTCCTACTTGCAAATTCGACTTCACCCACGGAAAGTGATTCCGAAATCTCTCTGCGACGCTCGAGTTGAACATCCTTAAACTGGCTGACCTGTTCGGGGTTCAAATCTGCAAGAAAAGCACCAATTGGTGCGCTTGCACGCGTCAGTGCACCGGAATAAAGGGTATCCCAACGAACAAAAAAACTCTCGACCTCATCCATGGTCGCGCCTTGCTTCAGCTGCTTTGAGGAATCAATGAGCAGCTCCTGCACCGCGAGAACCTCACGCCTGTTCAAATCAGTTAGGAAAACATCAAGCTCACGGCGCAAGGTAGCCCTTTGAAGGCTGCTTAATTTGAAGATTGAATCAATTTTGAGCTGCAACAAAAAGCTGGCACGTCGAAAAGCCGCTGCACGAAAAACGCAGCTCGAGGCAATGAACGTAATTGCCACCAAGAAGAAAGTTAAGGTGAGCCTCGCTCGCCTTTTTAACTCGTAAAATCCCATTGAAACCATTTACTGAAAGGGTCGAAATAATCGAAAGAGCTCCAAGCTTAGCACGTGGTTGTCAACGGCGAGGGCTAGACATCACCCCCAAGAAAATGACTCTTGAATCGCCCACCAAGACCAGAGGGTGCCTCCATTTCTCAAATAAATGGTATACTCAACCAGCTCCCCTTTTGCGCTAACTCAAATATCCATTGACACGGAGTTTCAGATGAAAACTACCCAACACGCCATGCTTTTGCTTCTCATTGCCTCAGCTGGATGTACGCAAAGAGCCTTCAACACTTCCGAGAACAAGGATAAATCGACAAAAACTGGTGTCGCAATTGTGAGCGTTGAGAGCACCACTGTTCGCCAACTCACCCGAGTCATTGGAATCGAAAAAGATGAAGCAAGCTGCGTAGGTGGCAATCCGAAGCATCTTCTCACCGTGAAGAGCACCGAGAAAATTGAATTGGAAGTTCCCACAAGCGTCACCCAAATTGGCCTCTGCGGACAAGCCACACCCACCGGAATGGACTACAAACAGCTCCCTGTGGTTCTGAGGGCCGGTCAGAAGATCATCATCAAGAACGATGTCCCGACGCTGGCGATCCCGTCTGGGTTTGCACGCATCCGGATCGAGAGCACTGCGGTGCGCCAGCTGACCCGTGTGATTGGAATTGAAGGCAATGAGGCTTCGTGCGTGGGTGGAAATGCGAAGTTTGTCACCACAGAAACAAGCAAGTTACCAATCGAGTTGGATCTTCCTCTGAGCGTGAAAAAGATCGGTTTGTGTGGCCAAGGAACGCCCACTGGCATGGATTACAAGCACATTGCCTTGACTCTTAAAGAGGGCGAAACTGTGGTTATTGAGAAAGATGAAGTCAAGAAAGACTGAATCTCCGCAGCTGCAGGCCATTGAACCCGCACAGAAAACGCCATCTTTAGGCGAGAAAGCCGCTGCACTTATTCAAAGAAACCAAAAGAAATCGGCCAACAGCGCGCAGCGCGCTGCGAATACACAAAAAGCAACGGATGAATGGAAGGCAATTCGCAATATGCCGAAGTCGCCAAACAATCTGATGGAGGCCGAGGCGAGATGTAATGCAATCAGCGCTGCGGTGAACACGCTCAAGTCAACAAACTCGTCCAAGCGTCCGTTTGATGGTTTGAGAAAAAATTTCAGAATGGCATTGCGCAACCAACGCCAGCACGTCTCAAATGTGACCATACTTTGAAGTAATTTCATTCAATCGCAAACGCCACTCGAACAAATAAACAAAATCGAACATCCTCGGCGGTTTTCCGCTGTGGGGTTGGTCGATGCATGCATG
>Ga0194119_10000675_pt1 | contig 65056 bp, 64 predicted proteins | sample TA2MahC100mmetaG_FD_148620 | JGI IMG/M metagenome (GOLD analysis project Ga0194119, IMG submission 148620) | Freshwater microbial communities from Lake Tanganyika, Tanzania - TA2015018 Mahale Deep Cast 100m | ecosystem: Environmental > Aquatic > Freshwater > Lake | place: Tanzania: Lake... | reverse complement strand
AACCTGCATTAGGTACCTGTAATACCTTCAACTTGGGCATTTTCTTAGTTAACTCAAGTGCAGCTCGCCCTCCCATATAAGTTGGAACATAAAATGTAACCTCAGATAGGTCTCCAGATTCAGCTGGTGTGTTGGCAGGAGATAATCTTTTAAATTCACTAGGAACATTTAAATCATCCCATTGCGTCCAAACCACCTGCTTGCTCATTGTTTAATCCGATAATTTATATCTTCAGGAGTTAGCGCAACCCTATTCACTAAGGTGCCAATTTGATCAACTGTAATGGTAACTAGATCTTGGGCAAGCAGGGAAATATCAAGCGGGGGAACAATCCCAGTTCCCGTAGATAAAATTACCCCGACTGGAAAATACTGACATCTAAATAGATAATCGATTAAGTCATCAAAAGTTCTATTTAAAGATTTAAGTGAGGTCTCTGCCTGCCAAACAATCGATCCAGCTCTTTCTATTTTTGCATAAATTCCCAGTGCATTATGGTCAATAATCTCCCAAATCGGGCGAATCATCGGGCCTAATGCATTAGATCCGTAGTAAATCTTCGCTTGTGAGAGATAAAGTGGGTTTTCACCTTCAATATTTCTTGAGGTCATATCATTGCAGATACTCATTCCAATTAATTCACCAAACTTATTAAGCACAATGGCAACCTCAGGCTCTGGTACTGAGGTTAATGCATCTGCTCTAATTCCAACCTCAGCAAGATGTCCAACTGTTCTACGAGCGGTAGCTTTAAAAAATAACTCTGGTCGATCAGCCTCATAAACTAATTGATAAACATCAGGTATTCCGCTCTCCTCTTTTCGAGCATCTCGTGAACGCTGGTAGGTAACACCTGCACCCCAAACCTCGGTATCTATCGCAACTGGTGCTGCTAGCTCACCTTTTATCTCTTTGCTACCAGCTGTTTCATATTTTTTACGAAAATCAGCTAACCGCATCACTAATGCATCAGATAAATTTTTTAGACCATCAATTTCAAAATACTTACCATTAATTTCTTTGACTAACCGATAAGGCTCTGTTGGAGTTTTAATTACCGCTAAATTGCTCATCTTCTAAGCATCAATTCGATTTATCAGACCTGACTCTTCAAGTGCGTCCCAAACTGCAGCTGGAATCTCACGATCAAAGTCAGCAACATTTGAAGTTAGTTCTTTTACAGTTCTAGAGCCAGTCAAAACCGATGTGACTGCTGGATGGCGAAGTGGGAATTGAATTGCTACCGCTGTAAGTGGGGTATGAAAATCAGCAAGCAGTTGTTTGATTTGTTGAGCACGTTTAATTAACTCATCACTAGCAGGTGCGTAATCGTAGGTTGCACCAGCAACTGGATTTGCCAAAATGCCTGAGTTATAGACACCGCCAATAACTACTGCAGTATTTTTCTTTTTACACTCTTTAAATAATTGCTCTTGCGCAGATTGATCTAATAAGGAAAATCGGCCTGCAATCAAAATAATGTCAAGATCCATTTCCTTAACTGCTTTAATGGAGGGTGCACAGTAATTCATGCCAACTCCAATTCCCTTTAGGACACCTTGGGATCGAAGCTCATTAAGTACTGGATAAGATTTTTCAATTGCTTCACCGATTCGATCATCTGCATCATGAATATATGCAATATCAATAGCAGAAATATTTAATCGCTTTAAACTATCCTCAATCGAGCGAAGTATTCCATCACGTGAAAAATCAAAGACCGGTGTTAATGTTTTATCTACATCAGCAAATCTACCGAGTGAATTATCTATATTTGGATTACTTGGATCGATTTTTTCTATAATTCGCCCCACCTTGGTGGAAAGTACAAAGGGTTTTCCAGATTTGTTTAAGGCCGAACCTAATCTGCGCTCAGCATTTCCATACCCATACAACGGAGCGGTATCAAAGTAATTAATACCTAACTCAACTGCGGTAAGAATTGTTGATTCGGCATCGGCTTCAGCGACCGATGTAAATAATCCTCCAAGGGGTGCAGTACCAAGGGCAAGTTTGGTGATGTATCGATCTATTCGGGGAATTTTTACTAATTCGCTATGGCGGGCCATATTCGCAATAGTATAGGAGCGTGTTGGAATAGTGAATACTGTTCGCCTACTGAGACAGCAGATCGGATTAACAGGTATGGATAAAGAGTTTGCCGGCTTAACAGCAATTGTTACCGGTGCAGGATCTGGAATTGGCCTTGAGGTTGCAAAAGGTTTAAACCAAAAAGGCGCAACCGTATTTGGCTTTGATATTAATCAAGGTGATATGTCAGCTTATGCCACTTATATTAAGTGCGATATCGGTGATGCAAAATCAGTTGAAAATGCTTTTGCAGAGTTTAAAAAATCAAGTAAAGGCCTAGATATTTTGGTGAACAATGCTGGTATTGGTTCACTCACTACGGTAGAACATGAAACTGATGAGGTTTGGCAAAAAGTATTAAATGTAAATGTAATCGGAACAGCCAGGGTTTCAAAACAAGCAATTCCATTGCTTCGAGTGAGTAAATCAGCTGCAATTGTTAATACTGCATCTATTGCGGCAACTGATGGAATTCCAAATCGTGCTGCCTACAGCGCTTCAAAGGGAGCGATAATGACTTTAACTTTGGCAATGGCAACAGATCACCTTGCAGATGGAATTAGAGTCAATGCAGTAAATCCAGCAACTACCGATACACCATGGGTGAAGAAATTACTGGATCAATCTGCCGATGCAAAGGCTGCTCGAACTGCCCTCGAGGCTAGGCAACCGATGGGAAGATTGGTCTCCCCTACTGAGATTGCAAATGCCATAATATTTTTAGCCAGCCCACTTCAGGCCTCTATAACTGGAACTGCAATAAATATTGATGGCGGTATGCACTCTTTGAGAATTCCAAAATAATGAATCCGCTAAATAATTATCGGTTTGGCTCATATGCAATTTTGGCAATTGGATTAATTAATCTTCGCTATCAAACAGGAAGCGATCAAAATCTTGCTAAGAGTTTGGTGCTAATTCTCTCAGGCGCTTTAGTACTTATTCTCACCTTTATGCCGATGATGCGGGAGTTTTTAATTAGAAAATTGACTCAAAAATTAGCCTTAATTTTGTTGCTACTTCTAATTGCTTATAGTTTATTAGTGTAAATCGATGGATCTTGATCAAATAAAATCACAATGGAATGAAGTCTTAGATTTACTGCTGGAAAAGGATCGAATCACATGGCTTGCATTCTTTGATGCCAGATTAGTTTCCTATGAAAACAACCAGTTAACCTTAGATTTTGCTGATAGCCAAAAGTTTGCAAACCCTCATGATTTTAAGAAAACTCGTAATCCATCCCACACTCAGGCCTTAATAGATGCGATTAAATCAGTTTTAGGGATAACACCGACAATAATAGAGAGGTGAAAAGGTTAATTACTTCCGTTTTTGCAATAACTCTTTGCTTAGGCCTGGTGTCATCAGCTAGTGGTGCAACTGCAAAAACTGCTCTGTCATTTAATGTGCAGAGCACGCCAAATGCTGGTGAATCATTGGTGACATTTTATGGACAGGTTAAGCCAGCGGCCAAAGGTAAAATCACGATTCAAAGTTTTGATGGAATCACTTGGAAAGAAACCCCGCTAAAAACCACTGCCTCTGATGTTGGATCCTGGCGAATTACCACTGTAGCCACTGCAATTAAGGCAGAGGGACAGTATCGCGCAACAGTTTTAGTTGGAAAGAAAAAAACAGTTTCAAAGGTTGCAAATTTTAAAGTTGATAACTCAAAAACATTTGCTAATAACAATTCTTTATTTATAACTGAAGCAACTAGCAAGTTAACTGGCGGGCGAATTCAAGGCTCTGATATCAGCAGATGGCAGCACCCAAATGATCTACCAATTGATTTTCAAAAGAAGTTTGATGCGGGTATGAGATTTGTTTTGATTAAAGGCTCAGATGCTCAGGAAAAAGCTGATCAGACAACTATGAAGTGGTTGGTTGGAGATCGAAACGCTGCCCAAGCAGCTGGTCTTTACACCGGCATGTATCACTTTGCTTATCTGCCTAATAGTGAGGACCCAGCTTATGTGATTCGAGATGCAACAGCACAGGCACAAAAGGTGATTTGGAGATTGGCATCCTTAGGTGGATACAACGATCGAGATCTTCCAGTAGCTCTTGATTTAGAAAATAATTGTGTGCGAAAAGTTGGCAGCAACTGTGTTAAAACTATGCCAAGAAGCCTAGTAACTCTTTGGGCTGAAACCTGGCTACAAACTGTTGAAGAAAAAACTGGTCGTAAACCATTTCTTTACTCCTATGCACAATTCTTAGAGATGGCTATGGAGCGAAGTGAGATATTGCGACAGTATCCACTTTGGTTAGCCCACTATGGCGTAAACCCAGCTGATCCAATTGCTCAACCTGGACAGCGAACAAATATTGGCTGCTTTGTTCACTCTTGGAGCACCGCAAACTGCTCATCACAATGGCAAATTTGGCAGTACTCATCCTGCGGTATTGGCAAAAATTATGGTGTACCTAGCTCAAGATTAGATTTAAATGTATTTCGGGGAACACCTGATCAATTTATGTCTTTAATAAAAGGCAAGTGGCAGCCAGAGGCAGCTGACATGATGCCAGTAAATGAACCGACAACAATGAATCTAATTTCAACTACGATTACCGATACAAATAAACCTGTAGTTGTAAATATTGAGGTCTTAAGGAGTATTGGGACTCCGGTGGTTACTGGCACCGTGGTATTTAGGCCAACAGATAAAAATTTAAAGGTTAAGAATCAAACCCCAGTTCGTTCTGCAAGTGGTCGGTGGGAGTTAAGTATTGAGGGCTTGCCAGCTGGCGTAACTGCGGGCACCTTAAATTATGTAGATATCTCAAAAACTCATGCTGATAATGAAATTCCATTCACAATCAACCTAATGCAAGGCCCTGAGTTACCAAAGCCAACGCCAACCCCAAAGCCAACGGTGACTAAAAAACCAACAGATAGCTGCGCTAAACAAATAAAGCATTAATTATTTGCACTACGCTTAACCCATTATGGCCAAACAATTGCCGGGTGGGGTTTTTCGCTCAGATTTAAAACTCTCTGATGAGCGGGATATTTTTTATTACGATAGTAAACCAACATCACGCACAGCAATTGATAAGCGTAGTGAGAAGGCCCAACCAGGAATTGGTCAGCTTAGATTTGATCCATTAGTAAATGAGTGGGTGGCAGTGGCCTCTCATCGACAACACAGAGTTTTTTTACCACCTAAAGAGCTTTGCCCATTATGTGTTACTAGCGGTGATAAGTTAACTGAGATTCCAGATAGTAATTACGAGGTGGTGGTATTTACCAACCGATCACCTGCCCTAACTACACCAGCTGGTAATTACAAACTGCCGGCAGTTTCTGGTTTGGATACGCCAAATGCAGATGCAGCTGGTGCCTGTGAGGTGGTTTGTTACACCCAAGATCATGGATCAACATTTGCTCAATTAAGCATTGAGCAGATTAGAACGGTCTTAGAGGCTTGGAAGGATCGAGATTTGAACTTATCCAAACTTTCCTATGTTGAATATGTATTCCCATTTGAAAATCGAGGTGAGGAGGTTGGTGTAACACTTTCTCATCCCCATGGACAAATTTATGCTTACTCATTTATTCCACCAAGGGTTGAAAAAATGTTGCAGGCGGCTGCCTCGCACCTTTCAAAGACTGGTCGAGTTTTACTAGATGATGTTATTGCTCGGGAGATTAAAGATAAAAAGCGAATTATTTGTGAAAATAGTGAATGGATAGCATTTGTGCCATACGCTGCAAGATATCCATTTGAAATACATATTGCGCCAAGGCGTGGGGTGGCAAGTATTAGTGAGTTAGACGAAGGCCAATCCCAACACTTTCCAGCAATAGCTAAAGAGGCGTTGAGTAGATTAGATGGGGTGTTTGGAATCCAGATGGCGTATATCGCCGCTTGGTATCAAGCTCCGGTAAATGTTGGACGAGATAGCATGAGATTGCACTGGCAGATTGTTTCGGTTAGACGACAACCTGGAAAGTTAAAGTATCTATCAGGTTCTGAATCTGCAATGGGAGCTTTTATTATGGATCTAGAGCCAGAACAGTCGGCCAAGCAGTTACAAGAGGTTAAGTACTAATCAACTGGTGTTATTGAAAGTACCTCTACACCACCAATTGCAGTTAAGACATTTACTAAATCTGTTGGATCACTGCCAGGGACGGCAATTGTAATGTCATCAATACCTCGACCATTTTCACTTCGCAATACAACTAAGCCACGAATATCTCCACCAGCAAATCCAATTGCAGATGCCACCGCACCAAGGGAACCTGGGCGGTCAGGAAGTGAAACCTGCACTCTATATAGGGCCATGCTCCCTGACTTGGACTCGAACCAAGAACCTGCCGGTTAACAGCCGGCTGCTCTGCCAATTGAGCTATCAGGGAATAATCAATCTAATTAAAGATTGTGTAGGGCAAATAGTAGCGAAAAAGTAAAGCCACTCAAACCTACGCTTAATTTATTCAAGTTTTAACTCTCACCTAGTGCTAACTCTTTTTGCACCCGTCTAGCTGCCTCCATGCCAACTAACTGCGTAAAAATCTCTTGATACTGCACTTCATTCTCAACTGGATTTAATCTCTGCAAAGTGGATTTAATCTCTGCAATCGATCTACTCAATGCCACCTCACGTAATCTAGCCAAAATGCTATTGATATATCGATCCGAGACTTCACCATCAGTTCTAATTGGCTCCACCACCAATTCGGTAATTAATGATTTGAGCTCCTCTGAATCTGCTTTATCAATCAACTCTTGAGTATTAAACTCACCTTGATTATCAAGTAATAGCCGTAATTGGTTGTAAAGAGTAAATGAAAAGGCATTTGATTCTAAATCAACCCAACTTGTTGCCAATGTTGGCAGTTGTAATCTCACCTTTAAAACCTCACGCTCTAGCATTAAAACTGGATCGGTCAGATTTACCTTTTTCTCACCCACCACATTTGTTGCGCCACCATTTTTCTTAACCGCGGTTGAAACAATATCTACCTCCATACCCAACCAACCAGCCAATAACCTGACATACTCTGGGCGAAGTGAGGCATCTCTGATCTTGCCAAGTAATGGTGCCACCTGATTTAGAGCATTGACTCTGCCTTCAGCTGCAGTGATGTCGTAATTTGCAATTACAGATTTAATCGCAAACTCAAATAGTGGCACTCTTCTTGCCACCAAGTTTCTTACCGCATCATCACCATGGGCTTGGCGCAACTCACAAGGATCCATCCCACTTGGCTCAACGGCAACAAATGTTTGGGCAACAAATTTTTGATCATCCTCAAATGCCCTAAGTGCTGCCTTTTGACCAGCTGCATCACCATCAAAGGTGAAGATCACCTCGCCCCTAAATGCATCTGCATCCATTAACAATCTTCTGATAATTCGAATATGTTCATCACCAAATGCTGTGCCACAGGTGGCAACTGCAGTTGTCACACCCGCTAGATGGGCTGCCATAACATCGGTGTAGCCCTCCACAATCACAACTTGGCGATTTTTTGCAATCTCTTTTTTTGCTAAATCTAAACCATATAAAATCTGATTCTTTTTATAAACCGGAGTTTCCGGTGAGTTTAGGTACTTCGGTCCAGTATCAATCTCATCACTAGCTAATTTTCTTGCCCCAAAACCCACTACATCACCTGAGATATCTTTAACCGGCCAAATTAATCGATTGCGATATCGATCAATCATGCCCTTACTTCCCTCTTTAATTAAACCAGCAAGATTTAACTCCTCATCAGTAAAACCTTTACCCTTAAGGTGTTTATACAACCCATCCCACTCATCAGGGGCATAACCAACATTAAAGTTCTTGGCAGCATCTCGATCAAAACCTCGTTTAGTTAAGAAATCTCTGCCATGTTGGGCAGCTGGAAGTTGTAACTGCTCCTGATAAAAAATTGATGCAGCAGTATTTGCCGCCACCAACCGAGAACGATTAATACTTGGCCCACTGCTCACCCCACCAGCTTCATACCGCAGGGTGTAACCAATTCGATCCGCTAGTCGCTCAACAGTTTCAGTAAAGGTCAGGTGCTCTAACTTCATAATAAATGCAATTACATCCCCACCAACTTGGCAACCGAAGCAGTGAAAAAAGCCCTTACTTGGTGTCACATGAAAAGAGGGAGATTTCTCATCATGAAATGGGCATAACCCTTTTTTCTGACCACCGCCTGCATTTTTTAACTGCACATAATCACTGACTACATCATCTATCGGTGAGTGATCTCGGATGTAGGTTACATCCTCATCTTTAATGCGACCGGCCATGCTTCCTATCCTAGTTTCAAAGTGGACAACTTAAATTAACCCCTGTTAACAAGGCGATTGTGCAGGGTTAGGGCTCCTGGATCTGTCAAAGATGCAACCTGATCAATTACTACTCGAAGCCGTGCTTGATCAGTTTGTGCTCGCTGCCAATCTTGCAGGAAAAAACTCTCTAAGCTCTTCGGTGCACTTTGTAAAATAGCCTCCACCAACTGGGTAAGAATTTTTTGCTGTTCGATATATCTAATCTGAGAATCAGCGGCATTAATAACATAATGACCAGCCATTGATTTAAGTAGTGCAACCTCAACCCGTTGGGCTCTTGGAACTACTAAATTGGCGTTATATCTTGTTAAATCACCATCACCATACTTTGCTTGGGTTGCAACCTCAGCTGCCTGGGCAAATCTTCCAATTAACTGACTTGCTAAATCTTTAAGCCGAGCAAGTGAACGATGAGTGCCATCGTAGTAGCGAGGCCAACAGGATAAACTCTGTAAATCAGTTAAGGCAGTTTGCATTTCACTCTCTTTAATATCAGCCAGATACATTTGTTGGGCAACTGCAAACAGCTTTGGCAGATCATCACTTAACTGATCTAATTTAATCTGACCAGATACTAAGGAATCCTCTAAGTCATGCACGCTATAGGCAATATCATCAGACCAATCCATGATCTGTGCCTCCATGGAGCTTTTGCCAGCTTCAACACCCTTGCGGTACCAATTAAAGATCTCTAGATCATCCTCATAAACACCAAATTTTTTACCATTAACTGGGCGTATCCAAGGGTATTTAGTTGCAGCATCCAGGGATGCTCTAGTTAAATTTAATCCGATTGATTTACCATCTGGCAGAACTGTCTTTGCCTCTAATCTAATTAACAATCTAAGACTTTGGGCATTTCCCTCAAAACCACCACAGGATTGAGCAATCAGGTTAAGAGCTTCTTCCCCATTGTGACCAAATGGTGGATGGCCAATATCGTGAGCAAGACATGCCCCTTCCATTAAATCAGGATCTGCGCCAAGTGCAGCTCCTAATTCACGGCCCACCTGAGCACACTCAAGTGAGTGTGAGAGTCTAGTTCTGGGAAAATCAGTTGCCCACGGAACTGCTACTTGAGTTTTTGCAGCCAACCTTCGTAATGCAAATGAGTGAATAATCCGAGCTCGATCCCGTGCAAACTCAGTGCGACCGCCACGTTTTGCAGGTTCATCTAAAAATCTTTCCCGATCAAAATCTGAGTATCCCAGATGTTCCTTTGCTGGCCTGATTACCATTTGGTAATCCTATCTGTCCAAGCCTTACTTAGAAATTGCACTAAGAAGTTTAGGCTTTTTTACCTGTGTTGAATTTAGGCAAATGTAAATCAAAGTAAATTGAAATAATTCTAGTAATCACCACAACAGTTGCACCTACTACCGCTGAAATCCTCACCTCAACCGCCAGCTGATACATACTTACAAAGGTGATCGCCCCTATTAATGAGGAGGTTCCGATTGTTTCTCGGTGTAGCAAAACTGGCTCTACCTGACACAACACATCTCGAAGTAATCCACCAGTTACTGCAGTAATAACACCCAAAATAACAGCTGCCAGCCATGGCACCTGCTGCTGGAAGGCAAGATATGAACCAGAGATAGTTGCGATTGCCAACCCAAATGTATCCATCACCAATAAGGTTTTTCCAATTCGGGTAACTCTTCGAAAGACTAAGGTAATTACCACCGCACTCAAAACCGCCACACTTATCCAAGGATCACTTATCCAAACCGGTTTTAATCCTAAAAACACATTTCGTAATGTGCCACCTGAGACTGATGCAACAGCTGCAATAAATGTTATTCCGCCATAATCTAATCCCTTATCAGCTGCAATTCGTGCGCCAACTAATCCAAAGACTAGGGTTGATAAGAGATCTAATACGGGTAGTAACTCCATAGCTTAAGAGTATAGATCTGTTGAAATTAAGCGATCACTTAACTTAATTCCAAGCCTGCCAACAGTTATGTAAGCCAAATACGCACCAATCTCTCGTGCTAAATACTTATACTCTGAGTTAGCAACTGATGCAGGTCCAGTTTCAACTGGTGCACAGGAGGCAGATAACCCCAAATCCTTTGCCATCTTTGTTGATCGAAGACAGTGGTAGGGATCAGTCACAATTACAACTGAATTTAACTTTGCTTTTTTCATCACCTCAACATATGCCTGTGTACTTCCCAAAGTATCTCTTCCCTTTGCAATGGAGGAGATGGCGGATCTTTTAACCCCATTATCAATTAACCAAGCTCTACTAGCTGCTGCCTCAGTGGTTCGATCCCCTGGCGCGCCAGAGCCAACGGTGTAAATTCTGGGCGCTAATCCTGATTTATAGATTTTTAAACTCTCAACCAATCGAGATTGCAAAATCTCACTTGGCCGGCCATCAAATTGGGCAGCTCCCATAACTAAAATAACATCAGATTTAACTGGAGATGAGTTTCTTGCCGTGTACCAAATACTTCCTGCTACATATAGGGGAATGACAATAATCAGAAGTAAAATAAATGAGATTATCCTTCTAATAAATTTAAAGATAAACAATTACTTCATCCACCTGAAATTGCATCATCAATTAAAATGGTGGCAAACTCATCTGGATCATCTAACCAACCATCTGGCAGCTTTACCTGCCGGCCATGGCTGGTTCTACCCCGTGGGCCATCGCCAACTGCTTGCGGATATGGTTGATCTTCAACCTGAGATAACAACTGCTGCATTTGCGCCAATGATGAAACCATTCCTAAGGATGATCTAATCTGCCTTGGCACTGAAAAACCCTTTAAGTACCAGGCCATATGCTTTCTAATATCGCGCATTGCCCGGTCCTCATTTTCAAAGTACTCAATTAACAATTGACCATGGCGAATCATTATTTCGCGCACCTGGAATAGATTTGGATTTACTCGCTTATTTTCGCCATTGATAGCACTTACTAAATCTGCAAATAACCATGGTCGGCCTAAACATCCTCTGCCAACTACAACACCGGCACAACCAGTTTGATTAATCATGTTTACCACATCCTCACTAGACCAGATATCACCATTTCCAAGTACTGGCACATCAGTATCTGATAAGTGTTCAACTAACTGTGTAATTTTATTCCAATCAGATCTGCCTTCGTATAACTGGGCAGCTGTTCTTGCATGAAGTGCCACCCAAGTTACGCCAAGATCTGCAGCTGATTTTGCTGACTCTAAAAAAGTTTGATGATCTGAATCTATCCCGACTCGCATCTTTACCGTCACTGGAATTCCATACTTATTTGCACTCTTAACCGCAGACTCCACAATTGCTGAAAACAATTTGCGCTTAAATGGCAAAGCAGCTCCTCCGCCACGGCGGGTAACTTTAGGAACTGGACAACCAAAATTTAAATCTATGTGATCTGCTAAATCCTCACCTCCCAGTAGATCTACCGCCTTACCTAAGACTGTTGGGTCAACCGCATAGAGTTGAATAGATCTTGGACTTTCACCAACTCCAGGTTTTATTAACCTAAAGGTTTCCTCTCGTCTTTCAATTAAAGCTCGGGCGGTGACCATCTCAGAGACAAAAAGACCAGCCCCTTGCTCTCTACACAATCTTCGAAAGGCAGCATTTGTTATCCCTGCCATGGGGGCTAACACAACTGGTGTACTAAGAACTACCTGATTGTTTTCAAATCTGCCATTAGAAATTGGCAGGGTAAGTGGCTTAACCTTTGTTAACAATTAGCAACCTATTAATTTTGCAGCAAGATAATTTTGTACCTGATCAAGTGCTATCCGCGACTGGGCCATACTGTCACGCTCTCTAATTGTGACTGCTTGATCCTCTAAGCTTTCAAAATCAACTGTGATACAAAATGGTGTGCCAATCTCATCTTGGCGGCGGTAGCGTCTACCGATCGCACCTGCATCATCAAAATCCACATTCCAATGCTTACGCAAAGAGGTAGCTAAATCCTTTGCTTTTGGTGATAGATCAGCATTTCTTGATAGTGGTAGCACACCAATCTTTACTGGTGCTAATCGATAATCTAATTTCATTAATGATCGCTTCTCCATCTCACCCTTGGCATTAGGTGCCTCATCCTCAGTGTAGGCATCTAACATAAATGTTAGAGCGCAGCGGTCGACACCAGCTGCTGGTTCAATTACATAAGGTGTCCAGCGCTCATTTTTTTCCTGATCAAACCAGGTTAAATTTTCACCAGATGCTCTAGAGTGTGATTTCAAATCAAAATCAGTGCGATTAGCAATACCCTCAAGCTCACCCCACTCAGTTCCAGCAAACTCAAACTTATACTCAATATCTGCAGTCCGTTTTGAGTAGTGTGAGAGTTTTTCCTTTGGATGTTCAAAAATTCGAAGCCGATCTGGATTAATTCCTAAATCCTTATACCAAGCCAACCTAGTATCGATCCAATATTGATGCCACTGTTCATCTGTTCCCGGGACAACAAAATACTCCATCTCCATCTGTTCAAACTCACGGGTTCTAAAGATAAAGTTTCCGGGCGTAATCTCATTTCTAAAAGACTTTCCAATTTGACCAATACCAAAAGGTGGTTTCTTACGTGAGGTTGATGCCACATTATCAAAGTTAATAAAGATGCCCTGTGCCGTCTCTGGTCGTAAATACGCCAAACCAGATTCATCCTCTACTGGACCAAGGTAGGTTTTAAGTAAGCCAGAAAATTGTTTAGGTGCGGTAAATTTTCCTTTACTGCCACAGTTTGGACAGTTAATCTCGGCAAGTGAGGCAGCTTTTTTCTTATGCTTATTTTCGTAAGCCTCTACTAAATGATCGGCGCGATAGCGTTTATGACAACTTGTGCACTCAGTTAATGGATCTGAGAATGTCTCAACATGACCAGATGCTTGCCAAACCTCGCGGGCTAAAATCACGCAGGAATCTAATCCGACTACATCATCTCTGCCTTGCACCATAGATTTCCACCATTGGCGCTTAATATTATTTTTTAACTCAACTCCAAGTGGACCGTAATCCCAGGAGGCGCGAAGTCCGCCATAAATTTCAGATGAGGGGTAAACAAAACCACGCCTCTTAGCTAGGGAAACAATTGTCTCTAAACGATCTTGGGCCATTTGGTCTCCATCCGGCTGGCTGTCGGCGGCTTACTAGTTGCTTAAGTGTAAGGGTTGGGCAAAACTGTCTAGCCAAAGGCAGTTTATTAAGGTCGCACGGGGCACGGAGAGGATGATTTTAATAATCATTCTCATTTGTGTTACTTTGCAGGTATGAACATAGCCATTGCTTTAGCCGCAGCCACCGCAGTAGCAACTGCCCTTGGCGGAGTAATCGCACTTCGGTCCCGTGATCGTCTGCACATAGTTTTAGGGCTAGCCGCAGGCTTATTACTTGGCCTAGTTGCCTTTGATCTTCTTCCTGAAATTTTTGAGATGTCTAACTCCACCCTCTTAGGTGCACCAGGTGTATCGGTAGCTTTAATTGGTGGCTTTTTACTATTACACCTTTATGAAAAATTTTTTGGCTCCCATGAACCAGCTGAATCAGATTATGGGCATGATCATAAGCACACAGCAAATCTCACCGGCACCGTTGGTGCCTTGGCAATGGGCTTACATGTATTCCTAGATGGTCTGGCATTGGGTGTGGCATTTTCAATTGATGAAAAATTAGGAATAGCAGTTTTTGTAGCTCTACTTGTCCATGCATTTAGTGATGGTTTAAATACCGTTGCCTTGTTGGTAAAGAGTAATAAGTGGAGCAAGAAGGGTTATTTGCTTCTTGGTGTTGATTCAATCGCCAGAGTAAGTGGTGCTGCAATTGGTTCAAGTTTGGCACTTTCTGAAAATGTTACCGCTTTATATCTAGCTGCATTCTCTGGAATTGTAATTTACATAGCTACCAGCCATATTTTGCCGGAGGCTCATGCAAGGCACTCATCTCGTTGGACATTAGTCGCCACAGTTGCAGGTGTTGGCATTATGTGGGCGCTGGTAAGTCAACTTGAGGCGGTTCATGTTCATAGCCATGATGATGCTCATTCAGAGATACACCAAGAAGAGGGTGCGCATGAGGATGAGGATCACTCAGAAGAAGAAGATCATGATCATGCCGAGGAGGGTAAGTAGTGGCACAAGATCAAGCCCTAATGAATAAATCTGAGGTTAAGGTAATTGGTGCGCTAAAACGACAAGGTAAATTTGCCAGCGCGCAATCGGTTTATCAATTGCTGCGAAAAGATGGTGAATCAACTGGTTTGGCTACTGTTTATCGAACCCTGCAAAAAGCTGCTGCTCGAAATACTGTTGATGTTTTGCGTAAAGATGATGGTGAGGCGTTGTACCGCTTATGCGAAACAGGACATCACCACCATTTAGTTTGTACTAGCTGTGGCAAAACTATTGAGGTAGAGGGCAGCTCAGTTGAAAGATGGGCTAATACAGTTGCAAAAAACAATGGTTTCAGAAAGGTCTCGCATGTAGTTGAGCTATTCGGCTTATGCGCTAAGTGTTAAATATGGGTGACTTTCGAGGTATTCCAACCCCAGTGTGTCCAGCTTGTGGTGGCAACTTAATAACGATTACGGCAATCTTTGATCCAGATACTTATGAGATAGATATGTATTTATTAGATAACGCCCAATGTGCTACTTGTCAGGCACTTCTTACCGCACCAACACCAGCTGATTACACAGCAGCTTAAACTTACGCCTTACCAAATCTTCTTTCCCGCTCAGCATAAATCTCAATCGCCTTCCAGAGTGTTCTGCGATCAGCATCTGGCCAAAGCACATCTAGGAAAACCATCTCCGCATAAGCAGATTGCCACATTAAGAAGTTACTAGTTCGCTGCTCACCGGATGATCTTAAAAACAGATCAACATCACTCATCGCTGGTGCATAGAGGTACTTGTTAATTGATTTTTCAGTAAGTGAATCTGGCCTTATCTTTTTGCGCATTGCATCCTTTGCAATTGCAACAGCAGCATCTAGCATCTCCGCCCTACCACCATAATTGACACACATATTCAAAGTTAAGACTTTGTTGTTTTTAGTTAACTCCTGCGCCTGCTTTAACTCACTTGATACTCCGCTCCACAACCGCTTTTCTCTGCCAACCCAACGGATCTTTACGCCCAATTCATTCATCTCATCACGTCGCTTGCGCAAAACTTGGCGATTAAACTCCATTAGGAATTTAACCTCCTCTGGAGATCTTCGCCAGTTCTCAGTTGAGAATGCATAAGCACTTAACTCTTTAACACCAATCTCAATTGCACCGTGCACCATATCTAGTAAAGATGCCTCACCTGCTTCATGGCCAGCTGTCCTTGCCAATCCCCGTTGTTTTGCCCACCTGCCATTTCCATCCATAACTAAGGCAACATGATTTGGAATTTGTTTTGGATCTAATTTTGGCGGCGTAACACCGGTGCGATGAGGTGTGGGTGGGGTAACTTTTTTGCGCCGACTTACCTTGCTCTTACTTTTAGCCACGACTTATTCTCTCAACTAATGGCAATGAACGTAAACCTCTCTCTAAATGCCACTGCAGATATGCTGCGATTAGCCCGGAGGCCTCGATTCGATTCTTACTCTCACTTCTAATCGCTTGCTCCCAATTTCCAGTTAGTAGATTAGCCATCAAATCTAATGTTGCTTGAGCTGGGGCAGCAGAGGCTGAGGGCTTACAACTTGGACATACCAAACCACCACCTTGCAGTGAGAAGAACTTATGTGGGCCGGGTGCATCACATCTTGAGCAAACTGTTAATGAGGGGGCGTATCCGGCAACTGCTAATGACCTAAGTAGATAGGCATCTAAGATTAAAGAAGCATCATATTTTTTCTCAGCTAAAACTTTTAATGATCCGCTAACTAATAAAAATTGCTGCAAAGCTGGTTCATGCTCTGCTGGGGTAAAGCGCTCTGCTGCCTCCAAAATTGCACTCGCCACCGTCCAACTTTGGTAATCACTAGATAAAACATCGCCATAATTTTCAATACTTACAACCTGAGTTATAGTGTCAAAGGTACGTCCGGTATACAACTGCAGATCAACATAACTTGCCGGTTCAAGTCTGGCACCAAATCGAGATTTAGTTCTTCGCACACCCTTTGCCACTGCTTTGATTCGGCCATGCTCTCTTGTAAATAAGGTAATTATCCGATCTGCCTCACCAAGTTTTTGGGTGCGCAAGACAATCGCCTGATCACGGTATAAGGACATACCCCTAAGTTACTAGAGGAGTAAGACAGAGGCAGTTAGCGAACTGCGCGATTGATTGAGGAGATAACAGCCTTAAGTGCAGCTGTTGTTGTACTTGGATCAATTCCAACTCCCCAATAAACCTTTCCAGCAATCTGACACTCCAGATAGGCAGCAGCCTTAGCATCTCCGCCTGCTGATAGCGCATGTTCGTAGTAATCCAAAACTCTTAGGGAAAGTTTTGGCTCATAAGCATTAACAATTGCCACAAAGGCTGAAATGGGACCATTTCCTTTACCAGTTAACCTCTTTGACACCTCTTTATCTAACAACTCAATAGTTAGATCAACATCTTGATCCATCTGTGATGTTTGGGCAAGCGCGGCTAACTTAAATCGGCCCCATTGATTATTTTTAGCTGGTAAATACTCATCTTCAAACTTATCCCACATTAACTCAGGTGAAACTTCACCACCCTCAGAGTCGGTTAGGGATTGAATAACTTGGCTAAACTCAATTTGTAATCTGCGTGGCAGATCTAATTGATGCTCATGCTTCATCAAGTAGGCAACTCCACCCTTACCTGATTGGCTATTTACTCGAATCACCGCTTCATAGGAACGGCCAATATCCTTTGGATCTATCGGTAGATAAGGAACTGCCCAGGTGAATTTATCTTTATTACTGCCAGCAGCTAGAGCATCTTTTTCCATATGCTCAAATCCTTTTTTAATCGCATCTTGATGAGAGCCAGAAAAAGCGGTGAAAACTAAATCTCCGCCATATGGATGACGCTCTGGAACACGTAATTGATTGCAGTACTCAACTGTTCTCCTGATCTCATCAATATCAGAAAAATCAATCATTGGATCGATGCCATGGGTTAGCAAGTTAAGCCCTAAGGTGATCAAACAAACATTTCCAGTTCGCTCACCATTACCAAATAATGTTCCTTCAATTCGATCTGCTCCAGCTAAGTATGCAAGCTCAGCTGCCGCCACCCCGGTGCCACGATCATTGTGTGGGTGCAAACTTAAGATCACGCTGTCGCGATACTTAAGGTTGCGATGCATCCATTCAATTGAATCGGCGTAAACATTTGGAGTTGCCATCTCAACTGTAGCTGGAAGGTTTATAATGGTTTTCCAAGTCACAGTTGGCTTCCAAATATCATTAACCGCGTTACAAACTTCAACGGCAAACTCAAGCTCAGTTCCAGTGTATGACTCAGGTGAGTACTCAAATGAGACCAAGGTGCCTGGCACAGTTTTGACTAAATCTAAACAGATTTGCGCACCATCTGTTGCAATCTTTTTTATGCCTTCTTTATCTTGACCAAAGACCACTCGCCGCTGCAAGGTAGAGGTTGAGTTATAAAGATGGACAATCGCCTGCTTTGATCCTTTGATTGATTCAAAGGTGCGCTCAATCAAAGGTTTTCTAGCTTGGGTTAATACTTGAATCACAACATCATCTGGGATTAAATTTTCCTCAATTATTTTGCGGATGAAATCAAAATCAGTTTGGCTTGCAGCGGGAAATCCAACCTCAATCTCCTTGTATCCCATCTTTACTAACAACTTAAACATCGCCAGTTTTCGATTGGCATCCATTGGGTCAATCAATGCTTGATTGCCATCACGAAGATCTACTGAGCACCACTTTGGCGCCTTACTCATTTTTTTACTTGGCCAGGTTCGATCAGTTAAGCCCTCACCATTTGGAAATGGATTAAATGGGGCATAACGTGACTTTGGCATTGCCGAATTACTTTGTTCTGGAAAGTTACTCATTTTTGTTTATTCTCCTCGTCGATTAAAAGTGGTCTACCGGTGTGACCGACCTCCGCGACGAGGGGACCGGTTACTTGGCCCCGCCGCGGCAGATAAGAAGGAGTGATGACAGGCGCAATGAAGAGTTAAGTGAAGAGGTAGCACCTGTAATTAACATGGCGCAAGATTAACTCACCAGTGAGAAATTGACCAAATTACTGAGTAAAAACCATTCTATTTACCAAGCAAACTGCCTATCGTTTAGCCATGGCAATTGCAACATCAAAGCCTTACTCAGCTCCTAGGCCAAATGAGTATGCACAAATTCCAGATCCAATCATGCGAAGAGATTGGTTTGGCGATGCAAATTTGCCAGGTCCAAACCCTAAATTTGCAGATCTAATTACCGCAACATTTATGATCAATACACCAAAGTTCTTACTTGGCATGCAACGAAAATATGGTGATACCTGTTCATTCTTCTTATCTCGAAGATTATTTGTTGGATTATTTTCAGCAAGTGCAGTGCATGAGGTAACAGTTGCCCAGCAACATAAATTTGTTAAAGGGGTTGGCTTTGCCAGAATGCGAAAAGTTTTAGGTGAGGGATTACTGACAAATGAGGAGCCAATTCACCTAGCTCATCGACGAATGATGCAGCCACCATTTCACCATGGCAATTTAGATTCATATGTAGCGATCATGCATGAGTTAGTGCGCCAGCACACCAAAGATTGGGAGGATAAAAAGAGCATTGAGTTAGCCCCAGAGATGATGGCGCTAACACTTGAGATCGTATCTAGGTGCTTATTTGGTCTGGACTCACACCAATATACCCAAGCGATTGCAGAGTCGATGGAGGTGGCGATTGACCGCATTGAGCGAACTATGCTGCCTGGTTTAGATAGATTTGATAAATCTGGCATTAAGTACTTTAAAGAGTTTGAGATTGCCTCAGATCGATTGGTTGATATTGCAGAAGCAATCATCAATAAGCGAATTGAAAGCAATCAGAAAAAAGATGATGATCTGTTAGGAATCTTGCTTCAAATGCGAGATCAAATCTCAAATGATCATATCCGTGATGAGGTTTTGACTTTAATTTTAAGTGGACATGAGACCACAGCTAATGTAATGAGTTGGGCTTTTTCATACCTTGCTAAAAATCCTAAAATTAGAAAGCAGTTAGAGGATGAATCTGATAATGCAATTTGGATTAGCGAGGATCGAACTCCAAGCTATCAAGAGTTAGAGGAGAGCTCAAAGGTGGCATCTGCAGTTTTACAGGAGACGATGCGACTTGCTCCTCCGGTTTGGGTTGCCCCTCGAATTGCAACAACTGATTGCACCATTGATGGCATAAAGATTCCAAAGGGTGCTCATGTATTAGTTAGTCAGTATGTAACACATAGAAATCCAAGATTTTTTCCCGAACCAGAAAAGTGGCAACCAGAGCGTTGGTTAGATGCAAACTTTGAAAAATCACTTCCTCGTGGTGCCTACTTTCCATTTGGCGGGGGCAGCCGCAAATGTTTAGGTGAGCACTTTGCCCTAGCAGAGGCTAGGTTGATTCTTTTACTGGTTGCAAAAAACTTTAGATTAAGTGGAAAGTTTCCTAAGGCACAACCAAGAGCTACTTATCGACCAAAGGGTGCGGTTAAAAACAAAGTCTCACTGCGTTAGTTTAGTGAAAAAGATGGGTACTCATCTGTTACCAACAGCAGTGCGTATCCATATAACCGGTTCCAATAAGCAATAACCTTAATAACCTCCTCCGCTTTATCCTCTGGATAAAAGCCTTTGGTAATTACGCTAAACCAGCTAATTAAAGTCAACGCAAAGGCGTAGATGGCGTAGATAATGCCAAGTAGGAACAATGGAATTGCTAGAAACCATTTAACTAATGGCATCCATGGTGAGAGTTTTTTGCCACCATCTATCTCTGGATAGATAAGCCGCACCCTTTGATTTGCCTCAATTGATGGATATTCATCGGTAAGCACTAAAAGATATGCATTTACTCGATTAGATAACTCAAGGAGGGCTTTATTAAAGGATAAAACATATGAAGGGTAAACATTTCGAAATAGCATGGAGAGCACAACTGGCAGAACTAGCAAGCCACCGATCACTCCTGGCAGACCATCTGCAAACTCAGAGAAGCTACTGATAAAAATCAGTACTGGAACTGCTAGAAAAATCCTAAATAGGGCTGTGTTTTTATCTCGATTATCTAAATCAACATGAATTTCAGTAATTATTTGGTTGCTCATGGCAGGTAACTATATCTAAAGAACTGGTAAATACCGGCTTAACTCATATGCGCTGACCTGTTTTCGATACTCATCCCACTCAGCCCGCTTGTTTCTTAAGACATACTCAAAGACATCATCGCCTAAAGTTGTTTTAACTAACTCACTTTTCTCCATAGAACTTATCGCCTCAGCTAAATCAGTAGGAAGTGGGGTGGGATTTGAACTCTCACGCAACTCATAATTTCCTTCCACACCGGCAATGCCTGCGGCAATAATTACTGCAAATGCTAAGTATGGATTGCAGGCAGAGTCAGGGGATCTCACCTCAATTCGAGTTGAGGCCTCCTTCTTTGGTTTGTAGGTTGGAATTCTTACCATCGCATTTCGATCAACCTGAGCCCAGGTAGCAAATGCTGGTGCCTCTCCCCCGCCACTTAATCTCTTATAGGAGTTAACCCATTGATTTGTAATAGCGGTTATCTCAGATGCATGTTTAATAATTCCGGCGGTGAAGGATCTACCAATCTTTGATAACTGCATTGGTGCACCCTCTTCATAAAATGCATTTTTCTCACCAGCAAACAAAGAGATGTGTGTATGCATGGCAGAGCCAGGATGATTGGTAAATGGCTTTGGCATAAAGGAGGCGTAAAAACCTTGATCTAATGCCACCTCTTTAACAACATGTCTAAATGTCATGATGTTATCTGCAGTAGATAATGCATCTGCGTATCGCAGATCAATCTCTTGTTGACCAGGAGCACCCTCATGATGAGAGAACTCAACTGAGATTCCCATCGCCTCTAAGATCGTAATTGCTTGTCTTCTAAAATCATGTCCAACCACAGAAGGTGTGTGATCAAAGTAGCCAGCTGAATCAACTGGTACGGGCTCAACTCCCTCTTTTGGCTCATCTTTAAATAGGAAAAACTCAATCTCAGGATGTGTGTAACAGGTGTAACCAAGTTTGGCCACCTTCTCCAATGTTTGTCGTAACACTCGTCTGGGATCCACAGAGGCTGCACTGCCATCTGGCATTGCGATATCGCAAAACATTCTGGCTGCTCCAGGAGATTCAGTTCGCCATGGCAAAATTGAAAAACTGGCTGGATCTGGTTTGGCCAACATATCTGCCTCAGTAATTCGAGCAAATCCCTCAATAGCTGAACCATCAAATCCAATACCTTCAGCAAATGCATTCTCTAACTCTGCTGGTGCAATAGCTACTGATTTTAGAAACCCTAAGACATCGGTAAACCAAAGTCTTACAAATCTAATATTGCGCTCCTCTAAGGTGCGCAGCACAAATGCTTGTTGTTTAGCTAAATCATTGGCTAAGCTCATGGCAGTATTAAAGCGATCGCCGGTTACAGCCATGTTAACTGAGAAAAGCTGGCTAATTTAAGCGTAATTAGATTACAAAAAACTCCGAAGAGTCCACTGAGGTTCTAGCCGGCACACTCTTTGTCACCACCATATTTGCCGAAATCTTTGCCCCATCCCCAATTGAGATATCACCAATTAAGCGAGCACCAGCTCCAATCACTACATTGTTTCCAACAGTTGGGTGGCGCTTACCAGAGCCACCTGATTTAGCACCCAAGGTGACATCATGATAAATCATTACATCATCACCAACTATGGCGGTGGCCCCAATTACTACCCCCATGCCATGATCAATAAAAAATCTTTTACCAATCTTTGCTGCTGGGTGAATCTCTACGCCAGTTGCTGTTCTAATCCAATTTGAATAGATCCGGGCTAATAACTTCAATTTAATCTGCCATAAAAAATGTGCGATTCGATATCCCCAAACTGCATGCACCCCTGGATAGGTAAGAACAACCTCTAACCAGTTGCGAGCTGCTGGATCTAACCTAAGTGCGGTATCGATATCGGCTTTAATTGATTTAAGCATTTAGCTCATCAAATCTTGGAACAAGATAGTTGATAGATAACGCTCGCCAAATGATGGAATTATCACCACAATAGTTTTGCCATCAAACTCAGATCGTTGTGAGACTTGATGTGCTGCCCAAAGTGCTGCCCCAGATGAGATACCGGCCAAGATTCCCTCTTGGGTGCCAGCCAGCCTTGCGTACTTCACACCATCTTCGGCGGAGGCATCTAAAATTTCATCATAAACAGTTCTATCTAAAACAGGTGGAATAAAGTTTGCACCGATTCCTTGGAATGGATGCTTTCCTGGTTCACCACCATTTAATAATGGTGATGCAGCTGGCTCCACACCAAAAATTTTTACCGCAGGCTTTTTGGATTTTAATAATTGACCAACACCGGTAATAGTTCCACCAGTACCAATTCCAGCCACCACCGCATCAACGGTGCCATCGGTATCTCGCCAGATCTCCTCACCAGTGGTACGGCGGTGAATATCTGGACCAGCTTGGTTTTCAAATTGGCGAACTAAAACCGCACCGGTATCTTTCAAAGACTCTGCCTTAGCAACTGCACCCTTCATACCCTCTGCAGCTGGGGTAAGAATCAACTCTGCGCCAAAGGCACGAAGTAATGCCTTGCGCTCACTAGACATCGACTCTGGCATAGTCAAGATTGTTTTATAACCACGAGCTGCGCCCACCATGGCTAGTGCAATTCCAGTATTTCCACTTGTTGCCTCAACAATTGTGCCACCTGGCTTTAACTCACCAGATTTTTCAGCAGCATCAACCATGGCAATTCCTAGGCGATCCTTCACAGTTGAGGTTGGGTTGTAAAACTCAAGCTTGGCTAGCACCGTAGCCTTGGAGTTGGTCATAATCTTGTTTAATTTAACCAACGGGGTATTGCCAAAAACTTCAGTTATATTGTTATAAATCTTCACTTTTTTTCTCCTTTAATTTTTGTGGGTTAATAAGGTTAAAACATAGGCATAGCCTTGGGTATTGCTAAAAGTTTTTTAAATTAGCAGCTAGTAGATGTTGCGCGGCCAAAATCAACTACCCGACGACGGGTGAAGTACCAAGATTTCATGGTAATTAATTGATCAGTTGAATAAGCCATAGCCAAATAGTAGGAAAGATACTGTGGTATTGCCAATTGCAAATCATTTGCGTGTTTTAAAAGCTAGGCTTAAATTGATTTAAGACTCATTCCAATGTGATGTAATCGGCAATCTTCGATCCTTACCAAAGGCTCGATTTGAGATCTTAGTTCCAGGTGGATACTGCCGGCGTTTGTACTCCGCCCGATCTACTAAACCAACCACCTTATCTACTAGATCTGAGTTAAACCCTGCCGAAAGCGCTGCCGGGCGGCCACCATCTTGGTCAATGTAAATCTGCAGTATCTGATCCAATACTTTGTAATCTGGAAGTGAGTCAGAGTCCTTCTGGCCAGGGCGCAGCTCAGCACTTGGCTCTTTAAAAATTGAGTTCTCTGGAATTGGCGGCACCTGCCCTTGCAAGATTGCTAAATCATTACGCCACTTGGCTAATTGCCAAACTTGAGTTTTATATAGATCTTTAATTGGTGCAAAACCTCCAACTGCATCCCCATACAAAGTGGAGTAGCCAACCGCTAACTCTGATTTATTGCCGGTGGCAAGAACTAGGTGGCCTTCTTGATTTGATAATCCCATCAAAGTAAGACCGCGCACCCGGGCCTGCAAATTCTCCTCCGCCACCCCAGCTAAATGTAAATTTTCAATCAAATTTGAAACCATCGGCTGAATATCAATGATTCGATAATTTAATCCAATATTGATCGCTAACGCCTTTGCATCAGATAGTGAGTGTTCAGATGAGAACTTGCTGGGCATAGCGATTCCATAAACTCGATTAGCTCCAATTGCATCAGCAGCTAAGGCGGCTACTAATGCTGAATCTATGCCGCCAGATAATCCCAAAACCACAGATTTAAAATTGTTTTTCTCCACATAATCTCTAAGACCAATTACCAATCCCTGCCAGATCTGCTCTGGCTCCCCCAACCTTCGTGCCACCCCGGCGGTTATCTTTTTGTACTTTAAAATTGGCGGATTTGAAATTATTAAATCTGGATCACTTGAAGCAAGCTTTACATCAAGATCAATCACCATTAAGCCATCCTGAAATTGCGGAGCCCGAGCAATAATTTCACCACTTTGGGAGGTAACAATGGTATCGCCATCAAAAACTAAATCATCTTGACCACCAGTCATATTTACATAAGCCAGGGGTGCGCCAATCTCAATAGAGCGCTTTTGCACCAAAGCTAATCTGGCATCATCTTTATTTAACTCAAATGGTGAGCCATTTGGTACCAGCAGCAATCCAATATTTCGCTTGGCCAACTCTGCAACCGGCCCACCTGATTGCCAGATGTCCTCACAAATTGCGATTCCAATATCAACCCCACAAACTCTAATTACCAGAGAGTGATTACCAGGGGCGAAGGTGCGATACTCATCAAAGACACCATAATTTGGCAGGTGATGCTTTATATATGTGGCAACTACTTCACCACGATAAATCACCGCCACGCAATTTTGTGGTCTGCCGGTATCACTCTCACCTAAGTAACCAACCAGCAGGGTTAAGTCACCATTGCCCTCATTGTTAATCCGTTGCGCCAGCTCTGATACAGCTGCAATTGAGGATTTTCTAAATGATGCTCGGTTTGCCAAATCCTCAACTGGATATCCAGTCAAAATCATCTCTGGATAAACCACAACTACCGCGCCAGCATTGGCTGCATCAAAAGCGTACTTAGATACTAGGTCAGAGTTTTTACGCAGATCACCAACTGTTGGATTGATCTGGGCTAAGGCAATTCGAATCTGACCGGTATCACTCACTTTTCAAGAGTACCTCAGGTAGCGCACCTGGTGGGAGTTAAGTTAAAGTAGTACTACCTAGAAAAGACAGGGACCTAATTTGGCCTTGATCTATAAGGAGTAAGTAATGAGCAATGCTCAATCTGGTCGGATCTCAATTGCCGATTTAGCTGCCAAAAAAAAGGCGCAGCAAAAATGGGCGATGCTCACCTGCTATGAACAGATCACAGCTGAGATCTTTGACCAAGCCGGTATTCCAGTCCTATTAGTTGGTGACTCTGCTGGTAACAACTTCCTCGGTTTTGAAAACACTATTCCAGTAACTGTTGATCAACTAATACCAATGGCGCAGGCGGTAGTGGGGGCAAGTAAGCAGGCGATGGTGGTGGCAGATTTTCCCTTTGGCTCCTATGAATCATCTGCCGAACAAGCACTTGAAACTGGGGTGAGATTTTTTAAAGAGGCAAAGGTTGGTGCGGTAAAGCTAGAGGGTGGTGCAAAGGTGGTGCCGCAGATAGGCAAGTTAATTGCAGCAGGCATTCCAGTAATGGGACATCTGGGCTTAACCCCCCAATCAGTTCACGCCCTAGGTGGCTTTAAGGTGCAGGGGCGAGGTGATGATGCAGATCAAATAATTAAAGATGCCAAAGCACTTGAAGCTGCTGGTGTCTTTGCCATTGTTTTAGAGGCGGTGCCAGCTGAGCTGGCGGCAAAGATAACTGCGCAATTGACCATCCCAACAATTGGTATTGGCGCAGGTGGCGATTGTGATGCCCAGGTTTTAGTTTGGACTGATTTAATGGGATTAAGCGCAAAGATTCCAAAACTGGCCAAGGCTTATCGAAATCTTCGCAAGGAGATGGCAGATGCTGCCACTGAGTTTGCACAAGATGTAGCAGCAGGTAGATTTCCTACGGCAGAGCAAAGCTTTTCCTAATCTAACTCTGCCCAGAAGGGGCGTAACGTTGGCAAATCTGGCTATTGATTTTTCACCGCTGCGAAAATATCCAGATTTTAGAAGGCTTTGGGCAGCTGGCCTGATCTCCTACTTCGGTTCGATGTTCACCTATGTGGCGCTGCCCTTTCAAGTTAAGGAGTTGACCGGTTCATTTTTGGCAGTTGGCTTAATTGGTTTGGTTGAGATCATTCCATTGGTGATCTTTGGTCTCTACGGTGGGGTGCTAGCCGATCATATGGATCGCAAAAAGATGATCTGGGCAACTGAGTTTGCCTCCTTATTTTTATCCGCCACCTTACTAATTAATGCACTTCTGCCCTCACCTAGTTTGATTTTGATCTATGTAGTAGCAGCAGTATTTGCTGCAGTAGATGGCCTACAACGGCCAAGCTCTGATGCAATTTTGCCTAGATTGGTAGAGCACAAAGATCTGCCAGCTGCTAGTGCGTTAATGAGTATGCGCTGGCAGATTGGCATGATTGCTGGCCCATCCATTGCTGGAGTTTTAATCTCTATCTATGGAGTTCCAGCTGGATTTATTTTGGATATCCTCACCTACTTTTTATCCCTGGCAATTTTGCTGAGAGTTAAAAGTGTTCCTCCGATAGAAATCAATGAAAAACCCACCTTTTCCAGCCTGGTGGCAGGGGTTAAGTATGCAACTAGTCGCAAAGATTTAATGGGTACATATTTAGTAGATCTTTCGGCGATGTTTTTTGCAATGCCAACTGCGCTTTATCCATTTTGGGCAGATCAAGCAGGTGCGCCATGGGCGCTTGGAATTTTTTATGCCGCAGGCACCATTGGCTCCATCCTGGTGACATTAACTAGTGGCTGGGTTAAGAGCTACACCAAACATGGCCGGGCAATATTTTTAGCCGCGCTAGGTTGGGGGGCAGCAATAACTATTGCTGGCTTGGTAAATCATGTGGCATTGATTTTGCTATTTCTAATATTGGCCGGGGCCTCCGATATGGTCTCGGCACTTTTCCGATCTGTGTTGTGGAATCAATCCATTCCAGATGAGTTTCGGGGCAGATTAGCTGGAGTGGAGTTAATCTCCTACTCCGTTGGACCATTGGGTGGCCAAACTAGAGCAGGCTTTACCGCCGAACGCACCTCACTGCGCACCTCTGTGGTCTCAGGTGGCCTTCTTTGCATAGGTTTTGTCACTTTATTTACCGCTTTACTGCCAGATTTTCGAAAATATGACAGTAAAACCAATAAATTTGCTCTTTCGGAGGCAAAAAAACGAAAAACTCTCCCAAATAATTAACTCACCAGTAGTTTTTTACCAATTTTGGCAAGAAAATTACCCAACTTTGGTAAAAAAATGGATAAAAAACTTAATAAATAAAGTTGCGACACGCACCAATATTTTTGCCAAATAAGTGGAAAGTTTTCCTATTTAATGCCACGCTTATCCATGAAACAGGTTCGGTGACGGATCGAACCACTTTGATAGGAGATATACGTGGCTGCAAAGCGTCGTAAGAAAGCAGCAAAAGCTGCACCAAAGCGTCGTCGTCGTAAGAAGGCGGCAAAGGCTGCTCCAAAGCGTCGTCGTCGTAAGAAGGCAGCAAAGGCTGCCCCAAAGCGTCGTCGTCGTCGTAAGAAGGCTTAACAGTAAGTTATTAAGTAAAAAATCCCGCCAATCAAATGGCGGGATTTTTTATTGCCCGAAAGCAATTTAAGAAAGATAGGCTAACCCCCTAATGAAAAGCGGCTTAGATCTATCCCATATTGACCCAACTGTTCGGCCACAAGATGATCTCTTTAGATTCATGAATGGCAAATGGCTAACTGAATCTGCAATCCCGGAGGATCGGGCAAGTGATGGGGCCTTTTATTGGCTATATGAGCAGGCTGAAAAACAGGTCAAACAAATCATTTTGGATCAGGCAGCCGCTAAGGCAGCACCTGGAAGTAATGCTCAAAAAATTGGCGATCTATACAACTCATTTATGGATGAGGTGAGAATTGAACAATTAGGCATCACGCCAATAGAGAAGGATTTAGCAGCTGCGCAAGCCATCACCTCTCGGGGTGAGTTCCTGCAAAGATTAGGTGAGTTTGAAGCCCGTGGTTTATCTGGTCTTTTTTACACCTACGTCTCAACTGACAATAAAGACTCCACTAAAAACATCGTCTACCTAGGTCAATCAGGACTCTCACTGCCGGATGAGGCGTACTACCGGGAGGGTGAGTACCAAGGGATTAGAGATACCTTTTTGCTTCATGTGCAAAAGATCTTTGAGTTAGCAGATATTGAAAATGCTCAGGCCCAGGCAAAGCAGGTGCTAGAGATTGAAACCTTGATTGCAGCCTGTCATTGGGATCAGGTTAAGGATCGAGATGCGGAGTTGACCTATAACAAGAGGAGCTTTGCTGAGCTGACCGCCCTAGCTCCAGATTTTGATTGGCAACTTTGGATCACCTCCTCCCAGACACCAAGTGGGGTGCTAGAGCAGGTGGTGGTAAGACAGCCCTCCTACTTTGAAGGTTTATCTAAGTTATTAGCATCCTTTGATCTACCAAGGTGGCGAAGTTGGCTCACCTGGCATCTGATCTCTGGCGCTAGCCCATATTTAAGTAGCAAATTTGTTGATGAGAACTTCGCCTTTTACGGCACCACCCTCTCTGGAATTCCAAAGTTAAAGGATCGCTGGAAACGTGGGGTTGGTTTAGTTGAGGGCTCCCTTGGTGAGGCGGTGGGCCAGATCTATGTGCAACGCCACTTTGGTGAGAATGCCAAAACCAAGATGGTTGAACTTGTTGCCAATTTAATTAAGGCATATCGGGTAAGTATTGAAGGACTCTCTTGGATGAGCCAGGAGACAAAGGAGCGGGCATATGTGAAGCTTGAAAAGTTCACACCAAAGATTGGTTATCCAGATAAGTGGCGAGATTACTCAAAACTTTCAATTTCACCCGATGATTTGATTGGCAACTTAGCGCAGATTGCAAAATTCTCTCAAGATTATGAGTTTGCCAAGATCGGCAAGCCAGTTGATAAAAGTGAGTGGTTTATGACCCCACAAACTGTTAACGCCTACTACAACCCAGGGATGAATGAGATTGTCTTTCCTGCTGCTATTTTGCAGCCCCCATTTTTTGATGTTACCGCCGATGATTATGCGGCAAATTATGGTGGGATTGGTGCGGTGATTGGCCATGAGATTGGCCATGGCTTTGATGATCAAGGCTCTAAATATGATGGGGATGGCAACTTAGTAAATTGGTGGTCAGATGATGACCGCGGTGAGTTTGAAAAACGAACTAAGAAATTAATTGATCAATACAATCAATTATCACCTGAGGTTGCCCCGGATGTTAAGGTCAATGGGGCGTTAACAGTGGGTGAAAATATTGGCGATCTGGGTGGATTAACCATCGCTTATAAGGCTTATCAGATATCACTAGCTGGTAAGCAGCCACCAGTGGCAGATGGCTATACCGGCTGGCAGAGATTTTTTATGGGCTGGGCCCAGGTTTGGCGTAGTAAGTATCGAAGTGAGGAGGCAAAACGAAGGATTGCAATCGATCCCCACTCACCAGCTGAGTTTAGATGCAACCAAATTGCCTCAAATTTAGATGAGTTCTATCAGGCCTTTAATGTGGGTGAGAAAGATCGGCATTTTATGCCGCACAATGAGCGAGTGCGGATTTGGTAGCGTAATTACTACCACTTTCTTAGCCAGATTAAGAGCAGGGATTAAATGTGATGGGGTTTAACTTCTCAGTTCAAAAGCAACTACCTCACCATTTGGGTCGAAGTGGGGTAATTACCACCCCCCATGGGCAGATTAAAACCCCAGCCTTTATTCCAGTTGGTACTAAAGCCACCTTAAAATCAGTTCTCCCTGAATCAATTACAGATTTAGGTGCCCAAGCTGTCTTAGCAAATGCCTACCATCTTTATCTGCAACCAGGAGCAGAGATCATCGATCAAGCAGGTGGTTTAGCAAACTTTATGAATTGGCAAGGGCCAACCTTTACCGACTCAGGTGGCTTTCAAGTCTTATCCCTTGGGGTTGGCTTTAAAAAGGTTATCGCCATGGATGAAAACACCTTTCAAGCAGATGATGTAATCGCCGATGATAAAGAGCGGCTAGCCCATGTTGATGATGATGGGGTTACCTTTAAATCTCATTTAGATGGCTCACTTCACCGCTTTACACCTGAGGTTTCGATGCAGGTGCAACATCAAATCGGGGCAGACATAATCTTTGCCTTTGATGAGTGCACCACCTTGCACAACAGCAGAGGTTATCAAGAGCAGGCTTTAGAGCGCACTCGGTTATGGGCGATTAGATGCTTAGCAGAGCATGATCGATTGACCAAAGATCGAGCTGATAAGCCATACCAAGCACTCTTTGGGGTGTTGCAAGGTGCGCAGTATGAGGATTTAAGACGCAAGGCAGCGCAGGATATATCAAAGATGAAGGTGGATGGGGTGGGCTTTGATGGCTTTGGCGTTGGTGGAGCACTTGATAAACAAAGTTTAGGAGATATTTTAAGGTGGGTAAATGAGGAGCTACCAGCGGATAAACCACGCCACTTTTTAGGAATTGGTGAACCAGATGATTTATTTGTTGGGGTAGAAAATGGCGCAGATACCTTTGATTGTGTAGCACCATCTAGGCAAGCAAGAACTAGCTCAGTTTTTACCAAGGATGGTCGGGTAAATATCTCAAATGCCCCACATAAAAATGAGTTTTTTCCAATTGAAAAAGATTGCACCTGTTACACCTGTCGAAATTACACCCGGGCGTACCTGTGCCATTTATTTAGATCAAAGGAGATGCTCGCTGCCACTTTGGCCACCATCCACAATCAGCACTTTATTGTTGGCTTGGTGGATCAAATGCGAAAAGGTATTGAGGATGGCACATTTTTTGAATTTAAAGACCAATTTATGGCTAGGTACTACAAAAAGTAGTTTGACGGTAGATTAGATATATGAATGAGGCTCGCAAACCACTTCGAATTGGCATATTAGGGGCGGCCAGGATTGCACCAGGTGCAATTGTTTATCCAGCTCAAGCAACTGGACATCAATTAGTAGCTGTTGGTGCCAGAGATAAAACACGCGCTGCTGAGTTTGCTAAGCAATATCAGATACAAAAATCCTATGGTTCATATCAAGAGGTATTAGATGATCCTGAGATAGATGTCATTTATAACGCACTACATAATGGCGCACACGCCCCATGGAATATCAAAGCTTTAGCCGCTGGAAAACATGTACTAAGTGAGAAGCCATCAGCTAGTAATGCGGCCGAGGCAAAGGAGGTCCTAGCTGCGGTAAGTAAATCTGGAAAAATCTTTATGGAGGGGTTTCACTACTACTACCACCCAGTTTTTCAAAGGTTACTTGCAATTTTAAAATCTGGTGAGATCGGTGAGGTAATTAAGGTTGAATCTGCGCTGTTAATTCCAATGCCAAAACAAGGTGATCTGCGTTTGCAATTTGATTTAGCAGGGGGCTCACTTATGGATGTGGGTTGCTATGCAATTCATAGTCAGCGAATGATTAGTCAATTAGTTGCCGCTGGTGAGCCAGCGGTAGTTAAGGCGGAGGCAAATGCTGCAGATGGCAAGATTGATACTAAGTTATATATCCAACTTAAGTACCCAAATGGTGTTGCGGCATTGGCTAAGGGTGATTTTGAAACCAAAAGCATGCAAGCACCACTTACAGTTACTGGAAGTAAGGGAAGTGTTTACCTACCAAATTTTGTAATCGCAGGAGTTGATCCAAGGGTGGTTGTGGAGTCAGGTGGGCAAAGGCGAGTTGAGCATCTGCCATCTATCTCAACCTACACCTACCAACTTCTAGCCTTTGCCGATGCGGTCGATCTTGGTAAACCAGTTAAAACCGATGCAAAGGATGCCCTAGCCCAATCAACCTTGATTGATAATGGTTACCTGGCTGCACAACTGCCACTGCGACCGGCTTTAAAGATTTAATATTAGTTAGGTAAAATAATTAAGTGAAGCTTGCCAAGGTGATTCTCTATTACATCTTTACTCCCCTCTTTGACCCTGCTGCCATAAAGATCTGGCAGAAAAACCTTTGTGACGGTTTAAATTTAAAGGGTCGAATAATAGTTTCACCCCATGGCATAAATGGCACCTTGGGTGGAGATATGAATGATCTAAAAAAATACATCAGGCAAACAAGATCATATGAAGGTTTTGCCAAGATGAAATTTAAATGGTCAGATGGAACGGGAAATGATTTTCCAAAATTAAGTGTCAAAGTTAGAGCTGAGTTAGTTGCCTTCGGAAATCCTAATGAGATTAAGGTTGATAAAAACGGTGTGGTAGGTGGTGGAAAGCACCTAAAGCCTGCCCAAGTGGAAGAGTTAGTGGCAAAACGTGGTGATGATGTTGTTTTTTTTGATGGTCGAAATGCCTTTGAAGCACAGGTTGGTAGATTTAAAAATGCAGTAGTACCAAATACCTCAACTAGCAGAGATTTTGTAGCAGAGATTGAAAGTGGCAAGTATGACCACCTTAAAGATAAGCTGGTAGTTACCTACTGCACCGGTGGAATTAGATGTGAAGTCTTATCTTCAGTAATGAAGACTCGGGGGTTTAAAGAGGTTTATCAAATAGATGGTGGCATCTTCACCTACGGCAAAGAGTATGGTGATGATGGGCTTTGGGAAGGCGCGCTATATACCTTTGATAATCGAATGTCGATTGAGTTTAGTGATAGGACAAAATCAATTGCCAATTGTGAAAAATGTAATGCGCCAGCAAATCGCTTTTACGATTGCCCGCAACCACCATGTAACTCATTAAATTTACTCTGCGCAAATTGTGCTAAAACTTTAAATGATGATATTTGCAAACACCCTCAGCGCAAATACACCAACGCGGAGTTAATTGGCTAATAACTGATTGGCATGATCCTTTGGGTGGTTGATATAACTTTTAAACCACTTTCGCAGATCATATGCACCACTTTCGGTGTGGGTGCCTGATTTTGAAAGATCTGAAAGCTCTAATCGCTTTATAATTTCAAGAGATGCCGCTCGAGCGGCCTTAAACAATGCCAGGGATGCCTCAACTGGTAGTACTAGGTATCCCAGCGTGGGATTTTGCGCCCATTTGTTTTCATCATAACCCTGGATGATGGTGCCAGGCTCTGCGATTAATCTCTTTAAGCGAGCGCAGGATTGTGACTCACTATCTGCCAAGTGGTGAATTACCTGCCGTGGATTCCACCCATCACTTTTTGGCTTATCTAAATCAGCCGGATCTAACTTGGCGTAAGCTGCTAGAAAAACCTCTGTAGCTGCTTGGTAATCACTTGCTAGTGCCTTTAAATCTGCCTGGCTCATAGATTTATCCTATCTGCGTAAAAAGGCACGTAGAGATCTATAAACCCTCTGGCCTGCCTTGTTTAATCTACTAATTGGGGAAGTGCCAATAACCTTAACACTAACTGGCTCACCTGGGGTAGCAACTGAAAATAGAGCAGGTGCACTCTCATCTAATGAGTTTGCAATTATCTTCATCTGGGAGACTAGGGAGATACACCTGACAAACTGATTTCTTGGTAACTGCTCTGCCATACCAATTATCTCCTCAGTAAAGTTATCAGCGGCAAGACGTAAATCCTTTGCAATATTATCAATCTGCTTATCTCGGCTTTTACTCTCAATTAACTCTAACTTTTCCGTAATTGCATTACTTGTTGCAGAGAGTGCAAATGCAATTTGTCGATCGATGCTATTTTTTCTATCTTTATCCAAGGTAGAGTCAAATAAGGTTCTGGCTATTCCGCGTATCTGCACCACCATATGCTCAATTGCAACACCTTGAATATACAAAGACTCTGCCTGATCAACCTCGGCAAGTGGTGACCACTTGGCATACCTTCTAGCTTCAATGGCTTGCGAGCGTAAGGTGGGAATCTCATCCACTAATAATCTTGCTTTGGCTAACCATGATCCGGCCTGCTTTTGGGTGGTACCTGCTGCTACCCCCTCTGCCATCTCACTAATCAACTCAGCACCACGTTTGCCCAATCTTGAAATTTGATTAACAGTTCGCCCGGCTGGGGTATTGGCATGGGAGAAGTAGGAAAAAACTATTGCCACAGCTGCGCCAATTAAGGTTGAGACCAATCTATGTTCTGCAGTTGAGCCTGAGATGCCAGGACCAATCACAATTAATGCCGTAACCGGCACATTTACCGATGCCACCTCACCAAGCCGCAACCCTCGAGCTACAACTGAGCAGAGCAAAACTGTCATACCAATTGCAATTGGACCAAAGGAGAAGTAGTAAACTGTAAGTAAAGCAACCCCGGCACCAATTGCCGTACCAACAATCTGTCCTAATCCTTCTCTTACCGATTTATAAAGTGAGATCCGGATACTTAAGGCACAAACAATTGCAGCTACTAAACCACCTTTAAAAACTAATGCATCACCTATTAGCCAGGCGGTGGTGGAGGCCAGGGATGCAACAACAATCTGCCTGACCCAGGTTCTACGATTAGTAAAAAGCTTGACAACCCAGATTAAAAAACTCTTCACGGGCGAAACTTAATTTTTTTAGCATTCATCAAAACTTTAAGCCTGGCAATTGCGCTCTTGCCCATGCCATGTAGATCCTCTAACTCACTTTGTGAGATCTTTCTAAGATCTGAGACTTTATACAACTTAGCATCTACTAAAGCTCTTCTTGCCGGGGCAGCAATCCCATACTCTCGCCACTCTCGATCTAGCTTTTCATACCTATCTAGCTCACTTTGGGAGATATCACAATTTGAATTAGAGTTTTGGCGATTTTGACCCATAAGGTAATTCTACAACGCTACCTGCGCTTCTTTTTGACCATTACTTGCACCATTCGCTGTGTCATTAATTTTTGAACTAAGGTCTTTGGTAATGGTGTATCAAAGTGCAGCGCACTCTTTGTTTGCTTATATTTAACTAAATCACTTTTTAGGGCCGGCAAGACTGAACCACTAAATGGATAAAAGGAGCAGCCAGATTTTCTGGCAGCAATTCCACAAATTACATCAGACTCTAATTTAAAGGCCGGAAATCCATATGAGATCACCTGCTTTAAGGAGGGTTCAACCTCTAAGATAATTTTTCGCATTTGCTTTAACAATGTGCGCTCTGGCTCTGATTGGGCAGAGATATAAGCATCGACATCTTTCTTGGACATGTCGATATCCTATTTACTTAATCGGTTAAATACTTAGATTTCGATACATCGGAAGGTAAAGCTGGTTAGGTTTTGATCTACTAGGGATTGGTTTTCCCCCATCGATAAAACCTAACTTTAGGTAGGCATTAATTGCACGTTGATTCTCTGGCCATACACCTAATCCCTGGCGAAGCCAGTTGTTTTCAATACAAAACTTATCAATCGCAGCTAACATCAAAGCAGCTACACCTTTGCCACGGTATGTGGGGGCAATCCACCAACCAAAGATCCAGCAATCACTGCCCCGATCAGCGCCAGCTTTCTCCACGCCAATTAATCCAATATCACCCTCAGCTGCTGAGGTAAAAAACCAATTAGAGCCAGCCAACCACTCTTGCCAAAAGGTGATTGGTTTTTCTTTATCCTCCTCATAAACGGCGCCATAGGCGTAAGGGGCATCCTTTAGCGCAGCAAGACGTAAACTCCGAAGCCGCTCTGCCTCTGACTTACTACTTTGAGTTACTTTAATCTGCACTTAAATAATTAACCTTTAATTAGGCGAGAGAGAAAATTAGATTTTTTTGGCTCTTTTGGATGACCTTGGCAGCGATCTGCCTTAGCCACATTTGCAAGCACTTGTTCAATATGTTGTCCGCAACCAGCCCAGGTTGGTTTGTTACATTTTCGACAGCTTACTTGATCACACATTTAAACTACTCCCGAGAGATCTATTAATTATTAATTTAGATGATGAAACAATACACCTGATCGGCTCTGATCTAAGATTACTATCCTAAATCTAAGTAGGATAGGCTTTTGCTATGAGTATCAAAATTCGTCCAATCACCCCAGCTGATAAGCCTCGATGGCTTGAACTATTTAAAGAGTACATAGTTTTTTACAAATCCAATTTATCTGATCAACAGTATGAGCTAACCTGGAATCGGCTTCACTCCCCTTTTAATATCAATGGCTTACTTGCTGAAAAAGATCACCAGGTGGTTGGTCTTACCCATTACATATTCAGACCTTCAACCTGGGAGGTTGAGGATTTTTGCTACTTAGAGGATTTGTATGTAGATCCAAAGGTTAGAGGCGGTGGGGTTGGCAGAGCTTTAATCAAAGCGGTGGAGGAGATTGCAATTGCTAAGGGTTCAAAACGTCTTTATTGGAGTACCGCACCTGATAATGAGGCTGCTAGAAAACTTTATGACAAAGTGGCAATCTGTAATCGAGTTCAGTACCGAATCGCCCTAAATCAATAAGCAGCACTTAACTTTTATTGTCTTTACTCTCTTTTGTAACTAACAAGGTGCCAATTGCCGCTAAGCCCATCCCAAACAAACCTAAGGTATTAATTTTTTCACCAAAAAATAAAAATGCTTGAATGGCAGTAAGTGGTGGAACTAGGTAATACAAGCTAGAAACTGATGAGGCACTGCCTTTGCGTAGAAGGTAAAAGAGTAGAAATATTGAGCCAATAGAAAGAGCCACCACTATCCAGATAAGAGCTAAGACAAACTCCAAACTTACCTCCACCTTTAATGGTTCAAATATCACAGAGGCGATGGCAAAGATGATGGTGGCAGCGGTAAATTGAACTGCGGTGCCAGCTAAAAATGGAATATCAGCTCCACCCTTTTTTTGAATCAGATAACCAGCGGTTGTGCCCAGCAAGGCTAAAAGACAGGCTGTAATTCCAAATGCAGAAAACCCGATTGATAGATCTCCTTGAAATAACTTTGGTACCAAGAGAAAAACTACTCCAATAAAGCCCAGTAGTAATCCAAAGATTTGGCGATAACCTAGCCTTTCATTTAGTAATGGCATTGCAATCGCTGAAACTAAAATTGGCTGCAAACTTACAATTACCGCAGTAATTCCCGCTGGAATATCAATAAAAATCGCATAAAAGACCCCACCGATGTAGATAACATGTAAGAAAACACTTACTAGTACTGATTGCTTTACCTGGGGCCAACTTATCCGAAGGGATTCACCAATTGCTTTGGCAATTGAGACCAAAATAAGGGTGGCAAAGAAATATCTGATGGTTAAGAAAACAAAAGGCTCAGCGTAAGGAAGTATGTATTTAGCCCCAATAAAACCGGTGCTCCACAGCAAGACAAATATGATTGGTATAAATGTTTTTACCCGACCCATTGTTTAAGGCTAAAGGGTGGGCTAGCAAGAGCAAAATCTGCCAGGGTGTAAGTGTTATCCTTACGCTCTGACATTGGGGTCAAGTTCAATTTTTCTGCTTATTAAAAAGTTGAGGTAAAAAAAATGAATTCAGCACAATTTGCACAAATGAAGAGTGGTAAGGGCTTTATTGCAGCTCTTGATCAAAGTGGAGGTTCCACCCCAAAAGCACTCTCTCTGTATGGCATCCAGCCTGGCACCTACTCAGGTGATGAGGCGATGTTTGATTTAGTACACCAAATGAGAACTCGGATCATTAAATCTGCCTCCTTCACTTCAGAGCGAGTAATTGGTGTGATCCTCTTTGAGATGACTATGGATCGAAAGATTGATGGCATGGGAAGTGCTGAGTATTTGTGGCAAAAAAAGCAGATTGTGCCATTTCTAAAGGTTGATAATGGCTTAGCTGATGAAAAAGATGGCGCTCAGGTAATGAAGCCTATTCCTGAGTTAGAGAAAAGATTAAGTAGTGCAATATCTCATGGAGTCTTTGGAACCAAGATGAGATCTGTCATCAAACAAGCAAACCAAGTTGGTGTTAATGCTGTTGTTAATCAACAATTTGAGATTGGTAAGCAAATATGTGCCAAGGGTTTGGTGCCGATAATTGAGCCTGAGGTTGATATCAAATGTCCAGATAAGGCAGCTGCTGAAGATTTACTGCTCACTGCTCTAACAAAACAATTAGATGCTTTAGGTTCTTCTGAAAATGTGATGTTGAAGTTGACTTTGCCAGATAAGGCAGGGCTGTACTCAAAGCTTGCTGATCACCCACGGGTAGTAAGAGTTGTCGCACTCTCTGGAGGATATAGCCGAGATCATGCAAATGAAATGTTGGCAAAAAATCCAAGATTAATTGCTAGCTTCTCCCGTGCCTTGACCGAAGGGCTAACTGCTCAACAAAGTGAGGCTGAGTTTGATGCCAAATTAGGTGCTGCGATTGAGGGAATCTACCAAGCCTCAGTTAAGTAAAACTATCTTCCACACCTTCTACTCTTTAAGTAGAGTTAGATCATATTTGATAAGGAGTAAATGAGGTTTTATGGCAGCCACAATTGTTGAGACCGCACCATTAGTTCTCAATGTAGGTGTAGTGCTACTTGCTGCCGCCACCATGGGCTTTGTTGCCCGAAAATTTGGCTTACCAGCAGTCTTTGGTTATATCTTCACAGGATTACTTGTTTCTCCCTTTACCCCCGGCTTTGTAGCAGATAACAATCAATTATCGCTTTTAGCAGATATTGGCGTGGTTTTACTTTTGTTTGAGGTTGGAATTGAGATCGATTTAAAACGGATGAGTAGGGAAAATCGATCGATACTTTGGGGTGCACCGGCGCAGATTTTGATCGGAGTTTTGATTGGCACACCAGTATTCCTTTGGCTTGAGATTCCGATCTTCGGTGCACTTTTGCTTGCCTTATCAATTGCAATTTCTTCAAGCGTAGTAATTGTTAACATAACACGAAGTCCAAGACGAACCACTAATACTTCAACTGAATCTGCCATGTTGGGTTGGGCAATTGTGCAAGATATTGTGGGAGTAGCAGTTGCAGTAATTATCTTGACTGCATTTGGCGAAAGTGAGAAATCTCTACCAGTAGCTTTTGGCGGATTATTTGGCTTTGTTTTGCTTGCCTACGCAGGCTCGAAACTCTTACCAAAATTACTAAAAATGGTCAGATGGGAGAGAGATCTATTTTTGATTTACTCAGTCTCAATTGGCTTAGTATTAGCTGCAATCGGCACAGTGGTATTTGGCATACCAATGGCGCTAGCTGCATTTATTGCAGGTCTTGCCATAAATCAAAATCAGGATACCGACGAGGTTCGCAAAGCAATCTTGCCATTTCGAGATTTGTTTGCAGTTCTATTTTTCGTGGTGATCGGAACCTTAATTCAGCCAGCTCAATTAGAGAAGGCTTGGCCATTTGCTGCCTTAGTTTTGTTACTAGTAGTAACCTCAAAAACAATTCCAACTATTTTTTTAGTAAAGATTGGAAAGCTAAATGTGCAGAAGGTTAAATTTGGAGTTGGAATCAGCCAGATTGGCGAGTTCTCCTTCGTGCTAGGAAGCATCGCCTTTGCCCAAAAAGCTATTACCTCATCCCAATACACCGGGTTGTTATTAGCTGTTGTGATCTCAATTGTTGCCTCCAGCTTGCTGGTGCGCAAGGTGGAAAAATCACCCAAAATTAAAAATTAATTACCTGGACTTACCGTTGACATATTGAAATCCTTAATCACCAGTGCTGGAACAGCCATACTGGTCACATCACCTGCCCACTCTCTTGGTTGAGTCCACTCAGTTGCCCCTGCAGCATTAATTCTAGAAAGTGCGCTAACTGGTGAATCATTCCAACGGAAGTTGTTTGTTACCCCCTGCACCTCACCATTTTTAACATAGTAAACACCATCTCTAGTTAAGCCAGTAAGCAGCAAGGTATTTGGATCTACCATTCTGATATACCAAAGGGTAGTAACCAATAATCCATGATCTACCTGTTTAACCAAATCCATAGTTGAACCAGTACCATCATTAACACTCATAATTAAGTTCTCACCCATTGGCGTGTAAGCAAGTGAGGTCAATTTTGAGGTTGCTCTTGTTTGTAATAATGCCTGCAAAACACCATCTTTGATCCAATCAGATCGCTTTTGTAGTTGGCCATTATCAAATACGGAGGTAAAAGGTGAGCTAGCGGCAGCATAAACAAACTGCGCACCTTTTAGTTGTGAGTGGTTTGGATCGCTAAATAATTGCAAGCCAACATTGGATAACTTTTCACCAACCCGGGTGCCGCCACCTTTTTTAGAAAATACACTTTGACCTTCAAATGCATCCCTAGCCCCGGCCATCCACATCATGTAAACGTAAAAGTCAGCTACAGAGCCTGATGGAAGGAGTGTGTCATAGCGGCCGGCAGGCAACTCAACCTTGCGCTCCTGCCAGGTAAGTCGCTGCCTTATATCCTTATCAATGCTGGCAACTGATACATCAGAGAAATCATGGGTCTCAACACCAAACCAGGTGGAGCGAGTTCTACCATGAGATTTAGCAGTCATCTCAACGCGACCAACTGGCTTATCACTTCGCAATCGCAATCCACCTTTAGAGCCAACCCAAACTGACTCATGGGTGTGCTCGGCAAATCCAAATAACTCAATTGCATCCGAAACTGATTTACTCATCATCTGACCTAAATCTGGGGCAAACTTTTTAAATACCTCAGCTCCCGTTGGCTGATGTGGCGCTTGCCAATTACCCAGGCTTAAATCCTTTGCAATCGGTGCGTAATCCTCAGCTGCTCCAGCTGCTTCTGCTGCAGCTGTTGCCTGTTGCAATAGTGAATCAATATCACTCTCTTCAACATTCGTACGGGTAACTGCGCCAGATGCCATTGAGTTTCCAGTGTTGATAAATGCAATAACAGTCACACTTCGCTGTTGTAAAACACCATTGGTAGTTAATGTGCTGCTTGCCCACCTTAGATTTGCTTGGGTGCGATCGGTAACAATAACAATGCACTCATCAGTTGTGGCGCGAGCTAAAATCTTCTCAACTAGATCCTGGGCTGTAATCATTTTCCAACCTCAGCAACTGTGTTAAGAATATTGATCTTGCTAAATACTGCAGCTGGGCAACCATGGCTTACCGCTGCTACCTGTCCAGGTTGAGCCTTGCCGCAGTTAAAGGCACCACCTAATACATAGGTTGATGGTCCACCAACAGCTTTCATCGCACCCCAAAAATCAGTGGTGGTTGCCTGGTAGGCAACATCCTTTAATTGTCCTACTAACTTGCCATTTTTGATTCGATGAAACTGCTGTCCGGTAAATTGGAAGTTATATCGCTGCATATCAATCGACCAGGATTTATCACCCAAAATATAAATACCATCATCTACCGATTCAATTAGTTTTTCTAGAGTCGGTCCAGTTGGATTTGGCTGCAGGGAAACATTTGGCATCCGTTGAATCGGCACATGTCCTGGTGAGTCGGCGTAGGCACAACCATTACTGCGCTCTTGGTTTACTACCGCAGAGATTCTTCGATCGGTTTGATAACCAACTAACACCCCATCTTTAACAATCTGCCACTTTTGCGCAGCTACTCCCTCATCATCAAAGCCAACTGTGCTCAAACCATGCTCTGTTATTCGATCCCCCGTTACATTCATTAACTCAGAGCCGTACTTGAGTTTTCCTAATTTATCTGGGGTTGCAAAAGAGGTGCCGGCGTAATTAGCCTCATATCCAATGGCTCGATCCAACTCAGTTGCATGTCCAATAGATTCATGGATAGTCAGCCAAAGATTTGATGGATGGATTAATAAGTCATACCTTCCTGGCTCAACAGATGGGGCGGCAACCTTTTCTGCTAATAATGTTGGCAGCTGATCAATCTCACTATCCCAATTCCAGATTGAGTTACCCATCCACTCCCAGCCATATCCGGCAGGTTGAGCCAAGGTACGCATTGATTCAAAGCCATGGGAGCCAATTGAGATCGCTTCAATCTGTGTTTGAACTCTTACTCGCTGTTGTGTGGTTGATGTGCCATAAATATCTGCGTAGTACTTCTGTTCCTTTACGAAATGAGTGTGCGCACTGGTGTGATTAACTGATTTACTACTTAGCAATTTATTACTTAGCGAAGCAAGGCGATCCTTCTTTTCACTATCAGATACGCAGAAGGGATCAATCTCATAAGCAGATACCCACATTTTGTTTGGGTATACCGGCTCAGCAGCAAGTGAGACAAAATCAGTAGATAAAGGTTTTGAAGTCTTTGCCATCTCTACCGCTGAAAGAGCCAGCTGCTTTGCTAACTCAACACTTAATCCAGGTGCGGCAGCAAATCCCCAGGCACCATTTACGATTACTCGAACACCAATTCCAAAATTTGTCTCATCTGTTTGAGTCTCAGGTTTAGCATCACGAAGTGATAACAGGCCAGTTCTAGTTCTTTCAATTCTTACATCCACATGCAATGCACCAGCAGATTTCCCAGTTGTAATTGCAGCATCTGCACAGTTATCAAGTGGGAGTGCTAAAAAATCTGCATCCACAGTAGTGATCATTTCGCAGCCAACCGTGCCTCTCGGCGCTTTTTTTGCTCAGCAGGATCTGGTACCGGAACAGCCGCAATCAACCGACGGGTGTACTCATTTTTAGCATTTTTTAAGATGGAATCTCGATCGCCATCTTCAACTAAACGCCCCTCCTGCATAACTGCAATTCGGTGAGCAAGTATGTCCACAACAGCTAAATCATGGCTGATAAACAAACAGGCAAACTTCAACTTATCTTGTAACTCAAGTAGTAACTCTAAAAATCTTGCTTGCACTGAAACATCAAGAGCTGATGTTGGCTCATCTGCAATAAGTAGATCTGGTGTTAGGGCTAGTGCTCTTGCGATTCCAACCCGTTGACGTTGCCCGCCGGATAACTCATGCGGGAAACGATTTCGATATGATCTTGGAAGTTCAACCTGTTGTAGTAACTCTTCGACTCGATGATTTAACTCAGCTCCCTTTGCAAGTCCAGCAAGAAGAATTGGCTCACCAATTGATTCACCTATTGGCAAACGTGGGTTAAGAGATGATGCTGGGTCTTGGAAGACAATTCCAGTATGACGGCGGATTGGGAACAGCTCTTTCTGAGTCGCCTTTGAAATATCCTTTCCAACAATCTCAAGTTTTCCAGATTTTATTGGAATTAATCCAATTGCAGCTCTACCTACCGTAGTTTTACCAGAGCCTGATTCACCCACTAAGCCAACAATCTCACCTGGATATATCTCCAAATCAAAATTTTTCACAGCAACAAACTCTGGAATTCTTCCCCGCTTTGGGTAAGCAATTGTTACATCAGTTAACTTAACTACTGGCTGCTTCTTGCTATCAATTTCTGCGCGCTGCTTTACCGTACCTAATTTTGGTACGGATTTAAGGAGTGATTGTGTGTAAGGATGGGTTGGTTTATTGAAGATTTGATCTGCAGTTCCATGCTCAACTGTTAAACCATCCTTCATAACCAATATTTCATCAGCCATATCCGCTACCACGCCCATATCGTGGGTGATCAGCAAAATTGCAGAGTTTAATTTGGTGCGAAGTCCGCGCATTAAATCTAAAATTTCAGCTTGGACTGTTACATCTAATGCTGTGGTTGGTTCATCTGCAATTAGAAGTGCAGGATCACATGCTAGTGATTGAGCAATCATTGCTCGCTGGCGTTGACCACCGGAGAGTTGATGAGGGTACTTATCAAAGGAAAGCTCAGGATTTGGAATCTCAACCAAGGTGATTAATTCAATTGCCCGAGCTTTAGCAGTCTTTGGTCCCATATCAAAGTGGGTACGAAGAGTTTCAACTATTTGAAAACCAATTGTATAAACCGGATTTAATGCAGTCATCGGCTCTTGGAAGATATAAGCAACCTCACGGCCACGGAATTTACGTAGTTGAGACTTGGCAACACCCACTAACTCACTTCCCTTGACCTTAACGCTGCCACTCATTCGAGCATTTGATGCTAAAAGATCCATAATTCCCAAGGCGGTCGTAGATTTGCCTGAGCCAGATTCACCAACAATTGCCAGAGTTTTACCCGCTTGCAGGTCAAAATTCATATTTACTGCAGCTGGATACCAAGCCCCATCAACCCAAAACTCAACTGTGAAGTCGCGAACTTGTAAGACTGGCTCAGACATTTAAGCTACCTGCTTTTCTTGTAAGCGTGAGAAGATGCGTGGGTGAATAATCCCCACATCTTTCGACCTAAAAGTGGTTACATTTTTGCGAGTATGACCTTTTGGATAGTGGCCACGATGCTCTATCTGCAAGTTATTGATTATGGATTTAATTTTGGATTGATCACTTCCAGTATCTGGGGAGCTTTGATTTGTCTCATCGGCTATCAAATCTTTATTCATCCTAAGGTTGTTTTCTTTGATGAAGGAGTTGAGATTGTAAATCCCTTTACCCGCTATTTGATTGGTTGGCAAGATGTTGATCAAATTGACACTCGCTACACCATGTCGATTAGAACCATTGGCGAAGGTGTTGGAGATCGAAAAATCCATGCTTTTGCTGCCCCTGCACCAGGCAGATATCACAGCAGATCGATTCATCAAAGTGAGTTGCGCGGTTTGAATATTCAAGGAGCAGGCAGTATTCAAACCAGTCAAAGCCCAAGATCTCACTCTGGAGTTGCCTCGGTGATAGCCAATCAAAGATTGATTGAGTTTAAAAGGATTAACCAACCTAAGTTTGTTAAATATCAATATGAATTTAATAAGAAGGCGCTTTTTATGGATCTGACACTTTTGCTTGCTGGTACTCTGTTTTCGATTATTCATAATTAAGCAACCTGATCTCGAGAATTTATCTCACGAGCATTCTCTTTATCTTTTTTAGTGAGTCTACGCCTTTGGCGTGGATCAAATGCATCACGTAAGCCATCTCCGATAAAATTCACACAAAGCGCAATAGCGATGATGAAAATACCCGGATACCAAAATAACCAAGGTCTGGTTGTAAAAGCATCTTGGTAATTTGAAATTAAAAGCCCCAAAGAAACATCTGGTGAGGTAACGCCAAAGCCTAGGAAGCTGAGTGCGGTTTCAAGCAAAATAGCACCTGACATCAACAATGTAACTGAGACAATTATTACTCCTATAGCATTTGGCAGAATATGCTTAAAGATAATTCTCCTGGTTGTGGCACCAGCAACTCGCGCAGCATCAACAAACTCCCGCTCTCGAAGAGATAAAAACTCTCCTCGCACTAACCGAGATAGTCCAGTCCAAGAAAACAACCCCAACAGCAAACCAAGAAATGCAGCTCCTTTATTTCCGAAATAAAATCCAATTACAGAGCCGATAATGATCACTGGGATTGTGATGATGAAATCAACCAAGCGCATTAATAACGCATCAGTCCATCCTCGAAAAAAGCCTGCTAATGATCCAACGATTGTTCCTATTGTGGTTGCAATCAACCCGATTATGAACATAACCAATATTGAGCGTTGCGCACCACGCATTACCAACGCAAAATAATCTCTACCAACATTATCTTGCCCAAAGGGGTGCTGACCTAACTGGACTCCGTCACCATCCACAAATGGGACAAAATCAATAGTTGGGCAACCAAGTGTTCCTTCTGAACAACCCTCAGATAACAAATCTGGCATATCTTCAAAACCATAACGCCACCAGCCTGGGATAGTGAACCTAGGGTTGCGTGGATCTCCAATCCGCCAATCAAGAGCTGTGTACACGAGTACCACCAAGGTAGTGAAGAAAAACAATGCCACCATGGCAGCACGGTGGCGAACAAACCTCTTTATAATAATTTGACTCTGACTTAACCCTTCAGTCTCCTTATTAAAAATAGCGTTCTCATTACTTTCAAGGACTACCTCTGTTTCATTTGAACTCTTATTAGTTTTACGCGCCATTATTTTCCAGCTCCAACTCTGATGCGAGGATCAAGCACTGAGTAGAGAAGATCAGCTATCAAATTTGCTAAGATTGCTAGAGTTGATAGAAAAAGAATTACTCCCATAAGTAGGTTCAAATCAAATGATGTTATTGCTTTGTTGAACAAAGTTCCCATTCCATACCATCCAAAAACTTGTTCAGTAATAATTGCACCGCCTACAATTGCTGCAATATCTGTAACCATAATGGTGGTGAGAGGAATCATGGTATTTCTGAAAGCATGACGCATGATTACTGTTCGCTCATTTAGACCCTTTGCTCTAGCAGTTCGAATATAATCTTGATTTAATACCTCAAGTAAAGTTCCGCGCGAGAATCTAATGTAACCTGCAAATGAAATCAGAGTTAGTGCAATAGTTGGAAGAATCATGTGCAGAACAATATCTAGGAATCTAACCCAAAATGGTACTTCATTCAACCAAGATGTACTCTGCCCAAAAGTAGAAATTGGTCGATAATTAATATCATCACTTTGGATATAAGGTCGCCAAGCCTGCATTAACTTGTCAACAACTATTAGTAAACCAATAATTGTTACCGTAATAACGTTGGTGCGAATAATTGGTCCTCTGTCAATTTGATTAAATAAAATTGATCCCATTAGAGCAATTCCAACTAAAGCAACAAACAAAAGCATTATGCCTACTCTAGGACGGTTCGAATCGAGCAGAAGCTGTGCTGGGAAATAGATGATGGACGCAAAAGCAGCACAAAACAAAGCACTCTTTACCACAGATTTATTCTCAAGCCCGACCGAAAGATAGGTAACTCCGAAAGCAATACCAATTGCGGCAATCAAAATTAAAAAAGGACCAAGCGTTGGATTTAGAAACCATTTAGCAGCGCTTAATATAGATAGAAAAATCACATTTACTAAAAATGCTCCGCTAAATATCAGAAAAACTCTTTTTCTCGTTCCACTAAAAATTGCAGCCCAGAAAAATCCAACCACAATACTGGCAAAAATTATTGTAGGAAGTGAAATTTGAGCCGAAACCAGGAAATCATTAAAGTCAATTGCCAAAAATTGCTTTAGCAAAACGGCTACCCAGAAAATTGGTAATGAGTAAAGCAAAAATGCAAAAAATGTCATGGCGTAATCAAATCTTGAGTATTGGCGAAGGGCTGAGGTAATTCCCAATCCAATTCCTAAAATGATGGCAACAATTGTTGATACAAAAATCAGTCTAACGGTGATTGGAAGAGCGAGAGCTATCTCTGAGATCACCGGTTGAGTATCTCTGGTTTGTCCAAAATCAGCCTTACCCACAAAAATACCTAGGACGCCTCGAAGCCAAATGAAGTATCTAACGGGAGGAGGTAAATCTAAACGTAACTCACGAGTTAAATTGATGATTAACTGCTCCCGGTTTGGTGCAGTACTTGTACGCAGCTCTTCTAAAGGATCTGCGGAGAAAGCTGTCAGATTGTAGATGATAAAACTTGAGCCAAATAAAATCATTACTAAAGCGCCTAGACGACGTGCTACATACGCGAGCATTTACTCTAACCTTCTAGTAGCTAAGACAATGAATATCAATCAATATATTGAGTGGCGTTCAAATCTCTTTGAACGCCACTCAATTTACTTCTTATAACTACTTATTGCTAAGTAATCATTTATTAAGACCCGTGGCCTTAATTAGTGTATTTCCACTCCCAGTAGTTGTGAACTATCTGTGGTGCTAGCGGTCCTGGCTTAATATTTTGGAGCTTGCCATTTACGCCAACTAACTCGGGGAATTGAACAATTGGAAGAGTTACAGAATTAGCCATTAACTCTTTTTCAATAATTATGTACTGTTCCAATTTCTGCTTTGGAGTCAACAGAGTCGCGCCAAGCTTCTTTTCTGCTGCATCAATCTTGGCATTTGAGTGTCCAAGGTAGTTTGATTCACAAACTGTGCAGTAGAGAGAGGCCATACCTTTTTGATCAAGGGCTCCCTTGCCAAATGCAAAGTGCTGCGCATCATATGCACTATCAGCGAGGAATCTTGACCAACCCTGTACGCCCGGAGCTGGAATATCAAATCCAGCACGTTTTCCAGCTGCTCGGACCAACACCATAATGTCAGTTCGTCGAGCGTTGTTTGGATTTCCCCAAAGAAGGTTAACCTTCACATCAGTTGCTGAGTGCTTACGCACTAATGCAAGAGCTGCGGCTTCACGACTTGCCTGTGTACCTTCGGTGAATTTAGAGACGCCACTAGCTGCGATAATCTCTTTAAACCCTGGCTCGCTTGGAAACACTAGAGGTGAATCCAATCGGATTGAACCAGGATTGAGCGGTTTGAAGACCTTCTCAACTATTTCATCTCTTGGATACATCAAAAGGAATGCTGTTCGCAAATCCTTAGCCTTTTGGCTATCTCCAGCAAATGGACCGGTGTATTCAACTGTTGATCCTTGTGCCTTATCGACTCTTAAGTCAATGTGCTCGAAGAATGAGCTGCTTCCACCAACAACCTTAGCGGTTGGAATTGCTTTCAATAGTGCAACTGAGTCAGCAGTTGGTTGCCCAGCGTAGATATCAATCTCCTGGTTTCGCAACGCCTGTGCTGCTGCAGTTGCGTTATCGATGATTCTGAACTGAATGTTCTTAATTCCACTGGTTTTTGGACCAGAAGGATTGGTCTTGTGTCTTGGGTTTTCTACCAAAGTAATTGTGCCATTTGGAACAACCTCTTTAAGTATAAAAGCACCATTGCCTACCAAAAGTAATGGATTGGTTTGGGCATCAACTTTGTTAGTGTTGTAATCATTTGACCATACTTTGCCCATGGCTGCCATAAGATTCTTGTCATAGGAGTAGAAGGCTTTCTCAAACTTTGCCTTTGCAGCTAGGTTTGCTGCAGCACTTTGTGCAGACTTCTTTCCTTCTGCCATCTGAACAAGTGCATGAACTGGAGATGGTCCAGGGGCGTTGATCTCCCAATCTGGAATCGCTGAATCGTACTCAATTGTTAGCGACATCTTATCTGCAGATAAGACTGGCAGATAAACAGCGTGGGTGTCATAAACTCCACCATAACCACCTGAGTTGAAACCAGGTTTAGTATCCTCATTCTTTGGATCACCTAAGCCTGCACCAAGTGAGTATGAGCTTGAGCTAAGAACGTGTGAAAGTAATAGATCAACTGCGGTGATTGGTGTGCCATCTGACCAGACTTTGCCAGGATTTACTTTATAGCGAACCCTAAATGGATTCTTACTTATAATCTGATAACTTCCAAAAGTTGGATTTTTTACAAGTTTTGGAGATGCGTCGTACCAGAAAAATCCAAAGCTTTGTAGATAATTTACATCGGTATTGATGGTTAAATTCATCGATGAAACTGATGGATTTAGACCAGTCAACGCGTTGCTGGTAACGATTACAACTGTGGAACGGGTTGCTGCGTTAGCTGGTACCAATGCACCAGCGACTAGGCCCGCCGCCGCAGTAGCAACGAGCGCTACCTTAGATAAGCGATTTAATTTCATTTACTCTCCTAGGTTTAGGTCAAGAGAATCTGGAATGAGAAGTCGACTAATCCCACACCAAATCACTTGAATTGAGCGTAAGTCTGCCCTACTGATCGGCCTATCCACAACCCCTTCAAGGGGTGAGGGTTACTTGGCAGCCGTGCGGGCTGATTCAATCTTTGCTGTGGTTAATCTGGGAGCGGCAAAGAAAAAAAGGATTAAGCCAGCTGCTGCCACCAAAAGATATGGCAGACGCAGGGCAAACTGGCGATCTGCGCCTAATTCAACAAGATCAACCAATGCCCCGCCAATTAAGGTGCCAATTGGCAAACTGCCCCAAGCGAAAAAGCGGTAGACACTATTTACTCTTCCTAATAAATGGCTGGGGATAATGGATTGACGTAACGAAACTGTTATCACATTCCAAAGCACTGCAAAGCAGGTTCCAATTACTGAAAGTGCCCAAAATAGTTGCCAAGATGAGGTTAAGCCAATTATCAAACTGATCAATGGTGCGGTCAGTAAGGTCAGATAAAGGGATGGTCCACTTCCTAACTTTGCTGAAATCTTTGGACCTAAAACACCTCCTATGGTTCCACCAATAGCACCTGCGGTTCCTAAGATTGCAAAAACAAATACAGAGGTTTTTAAAATTTCTTGAGCAAACAAAATAAAAGTGGCAGCGGTAATTGCACCTAAGGCGTTTAAGCTTCCCAGGATAATTGCCATTGGGCGAAGTAACTCATGCTTCCAAAGCCAGGTAAAACCCTCTTTTATCTCAGCTCTAAAGTTAAGATCTCTTTTCTCTGGCTTATCCTTTATCGGGCGGGCAACTGTTGCCAAGGTTGCAATCAATGCAGCTGAGACAAAAAAGGTAGCTGCATCAAAGTAAAATGGTAAAAAGACAAAAATACCAATCAAAAAACTACCTAATGGTGGCCCAATAAAACTGTTGGTTACAAACTCAACCGACCAAAGCTTGCCATTGGCGCTCTCAAGTTGATCTGCCTCAACAACCTCTGGCAGAAAGGTTTGCGCTGAGTTATCTCGTAATACCTCTGCGCAACCAAACAGTAGAGCGGTCACAATAAGCACGGTATATAAAAACCAGTTTGTCGGCAGGGCAGCTCCACTTGCCACAGTATCTAAGGCAGGAAGATTATCTACCTCAACAGTTACCGCCACCGCAACAAGTAAGGCAAGGGCGGCTCTAGTGATGTCCATGGCGATAATTATTTTCCTGCGATCAAAGCGATCGGTAATTACTCCTGCTGGCAGGGTAAAGACCAACCAAGGCAGCCGGCTAGCTACAGCAACTGAGGCGATTAAAAGTGGTGATCTTGTTACCGCAGAGGCTAACCATGGGTATGCCACCTGGGAGATGCCATCTCCCAAATTACTTACACCATGGGCAAACCAAAGCCGCCAGTAATTCTTACCTAATGGCTTGGTGGTGCCTTTTTTGCGCTTTTTAAACACCAGGTGAGCCTACTTTGTTTTATGGGTTAACTCTTGGAAACAGTTGGGGCATTACCTAGGTTGAGGAAAAATTTAAGTGAGTAGATTGCAATAGCTGTTGAGATAAAGCCGCCTACATAAAGTGGGGTTCGCAAGGTAATTGTCGCAAGTACACCACCTAATACAGATCCAATTGGCATCATTCCCCAAACCAAGGTACGTCGGGTGCCATGTATTCGTCCATAGATCTCATTTGGAATCACACTTTGATAGGTAGACATCAACAATATGTTCCATTGTGAGATGGTAAATGCCCCAATTGCTGCCAGTCCAACAAATAGATAGATATTTGGTGAAAAGCCTTGGATCAGTAAGAGAAAGGAGCTCATAAAAATAGCAAAGCTCATAACTCGATCTCTGCCAAATCGCTTTGAGGCATGAGGAGCAACAACTGCGCCAACTAATCCGCCAACTCCTTGAATAGTTAAAGCCAGGCCAAATAATGGCTCAGGAAGATCAAGCTCGCGCACCATAAAGAGCACAATTGTGGCGGTTGCCATGGAGTAGCAGACGCCAATCAGTGAGGTAGTTAAAACCAAGCGCCTGAGTAATTTGTGGTTAAACAGGTATGAGATACCAAATCTCATATCAGCTAAAAAATGCGGTTTTTCTGCCGCTTTTTTCTCATTTCTAACATCCTGCAGAAAATTAATCGGCATAGAAAATGCCAAAATTGCAGCAACTATGTACCCAACGCTGTTGAAGAAAAATGGGATATAGATTGCAAGTGCGTATAGAAAACCGCTAAATGGTGCGCCAATAAAGCCCTGTACCACCGTCTCTGAAATTTGCAATCTAGAGTTGGCTTTCTCAAACTGCTTCTCCTCCAAAATCTGAGGAATCAAAGAGGCTGCGGTGGTATCTGTTGCCACCTCACAGGTGCCTATGATGAATGCTGCCAATATCAACAGATAAATATTTACTAAATCAGCTGCAATTGTGAAGGCAAGAAGGCCTACGATGCCACTTCTTAGAAAATTTACACCAGCTAAGATATATCTTCGATCTAATCTATCTACTAATGTGCCAATTGGAATGGCAAATAACAGCCATGGCAACATCACCATCGCACCCAACAATGAGATCAATACCGTGTTGTCAGTTAAAGTGATTGCCAAAAGTGGAGCAGCAGCCAGCAGCACACCATCTGCTAGATTTGAAACTAAGCTAGCAGACCATAATCGGTTAAAGGCTTTACTCACTCCATAACCCTACCTGTTTGCAGGGGCAGGACGAAAAAATTAACAACTAATAAAGCATTTTTTGTGGTGAGCTTACGATCTATGTTTCTCTTACAATTTAAAAAGTGGGTCAATACTGCAATCATTAACGCTGGTATAACAATCTTGTTTTGGGATGGTTTCATGCCTGATTTAACGGTGGGCTTGATATTGAAATGCTAAATTCCAATGCAGCGATAAAAAATTGAGAAAATACCGAGAATTAATCAAAACCATATAAATGCTTCTTATCAAAAAATGTTAGTGGTGTAGAGTGCATGCATGCAGATGCAGCTAGCGGTCTTGGTTTTCTTATTTGCCTATATTTTAATTGCCACTGAAAAAATAAATCGAGTGGCGGTAGCCCTAGGCGGCGGCGCTGCGATGATTGTTATTGGTGCGACAGATGCCGATGCGATTTTTTATAATCACGATACTGGGATTGACTGGAATGTAATCTTTTTACTTTTAGGCATGATGATCATTGTTGGAGTCATTCATAAAACTGGTTTGTTTGAGTATTTGGCTATAAAGGCAATAAAAAAAGCAAATGGTGAGCCAAAACGGGCGTTAGTTTTTTTAATCATTTTAACCGCAGTTGCAAGTGCAATTTTGGATAACGTAACAACCATTTTGCTTGCCGTTCCTATGACTCTAGTAGTTTGTAAGCAACTTAATATTTCATCGGTTCCATTTATTTTGTCCCAAGTTTTTGCATCAAATATTGGCGGCGCGGCAACATTGGTTGGAGATCCACCAAATATCATAATTGCTAGTCGCGCAAATCTTTCCTTTAATGACTTCTTAGTTCATATGGCTCCTTGGGTAATAGTGGTAATGATGGTTATAACGCCTATGTTGGTTTTCATGTTCCGTAAAGAGTTGGTTAACACTGCAGCAGATAGAGCTCGAATAGATAAACTTGATGAGAATTCCTACTTAAAAGACAAAGTTTTATTGAAGAAGAGCTTATTTGTTCTTGGCGCAGTAATGATCGCATTTGTGCTGCATACTGCACTTCATCTAGAGCCATCAATTGTTGCCATGCTTGGTGCAGGTGTACTAGTGGGAATCAGTAAATTAAAACCTAAAGATTATGCAATGGATGTTGAATGGGCAACCTTGGTATTTTTTGCAGGCTTATTCATAATGGTTGGCGCACTTGTCAAGACTGGTGCGTTGGGAGAGTTTGCTGATTTTCTAAAGGGTCAAGTAGGAGATCAAGCATCCCTTGCGGCCATGATGCTGTTATTTGTCTCGACAATACTTTCTGGAATAGTAGATAACATCCCATATGTTGCAAGTATGTCACCGGTTGTAACTGAGCTTTCTACTGGAATCCCATCACAACATGGGGATGTTTTATGGTGGTCATTGGCATTCGGCGCCGATTTTGGCGGAAATTCCACAATCATTGGTGCCAGCGCAAATGTGGTTGCGATTGGCTTAGCTCATAAAGCAGGAATTAAGATCTCATTTTGGCAGTTTGCAAAATACGGTGTTCCAGTGACTCTAGTTAGTGTACTTATGGTTGCCCCATATATTTTAATTAGATACTTTTAATCAAGAATTGATAACGTACCATCTAGCTTATGAGTTCTGCAGCGATCGTCACTGGAAAGATGCGAGCGTTAGCAAATGATAAGCTGGCGACTGCTCAACAAGGTTTTTACCAAACCCAACCAGGTGGATATGGGGCTGGAGATAAGTTTCTAGGGATCACAGTTCCCCGCTCTCGCCAAGTTGCCAAAGAGTTTAAAGAGTTACCACTCTCTGAAATCAAAAGATTATCAACTAGCCCATTTCATGAGATTAGATTTGTAGCCCTTGTAATCCTAGTTAATCAATTTAGAGCAGCTAAAGATCAAAGAGTGCGCAAGCGGCTGTATGAAACATATATTTCAATGGTTAAAGGTGGCGGGGTAGTAAATAACTGGGATCTAGTTGATGCCACAGCGCCATATCTGGGTGAGTACCTCATCAATCAACCTGGTCAGGTAAAAACTTTGATGAAGTTAGCAAAAAATAAAGATTTATGGGTTCAAAGAGTTGCAATAATCTTAACCTTTGCATTAATCAGAGCAGGCAACAACAAACCAACATTAATTTTGGCCAAAGAGTTTTTAAACCACCCACATGATCTCATTCACAAGGCCACAGGTTGGATGTTGCGAGAGGCAGGAAAGAGAGATCTGGTGGCACTTCGTGGTTTTTTAAAAAAGCACGTTCACCAAATGCCTAGAACAATGTTGCGATACTCGATTGAGCAGTTGCCAAAATCAGAGCGAAAAAGATGGTTACTAGATAGCAAGAAGTAGCAAAATGTATTTAGCTATGCTCTCAACAACTAGGAGGCTCTCCAACAGTACCAAGCAACAACGCTACGCATTCCTTTGAAGGGCTCTCCTAAAAGATAAAGTGCTTTAGCCTTAGTCGGTTTTGAATTTGCGTGAATGTTGTCCCATCCTCGCCTGACGGCTAAATCATCAACTGGCCACACATCCAGCCTTCCTAGATGAAAAATCAAGAACATCTCTACAGTCCAGCGACCTATTCCAAATAACGGAATCAACTCTTGGGCGATTTCTTCATCACTTAAGTAAGCAAATTTTCTGAAACTAACCTTTCCGGACAAGGTTGCATGTGTTAGTTCGCTTATGGTTCTTACCTTTGCTCCTGTTAAACCTATCGATTGGAGCTGCTTGGTTGATAATTTCCCTACCTTTGTTGGTGTAATTGATCCATCACACTTAGTTTCTAAGCGCCATGAAATTGTGCGAGCAGCCTTAGTGCTTACTTGTTGTGCGATCACAGCACGAATAAGTGATTGGTACTGAGTCATCCTTGGATTTTTCAGTCCAAAAGTACATGGCTCTAAATTCTTAATGGGCGAGGCAAAAGCTGGATCTATCCTTACTATCGCGCGCTTTACTGAGGCGAGCTCACTTGCACGTCTCATAAATCCTTAAAGGCCATTTTTTTATCTAGTGCTCAGTTTCAATCTCAAATGCCCATAGATCTAACTCATCTAAATCAACTGGGGTAAATCCTTTAGCTTCAAGTGCTGATGCGATTTGAGCTCGGTGCTCTGTGGCGTGGTGGATTGCTTGAGAGAGAATGGTTGAACGCCATCTTTTAACAAGCTTTCCTGAGTAGTTTGTGAACTCAATCTGCACATCATCTAATGAGACCGCCTGCAATAGCGCAGCATCAATTGCTGCAGCCTGCTTTGCAATAAGTGCTAAATCGGTAATAGTTTTAATCTCAGGAATCGACTCTCCAGGTATCTGTGGGTGATTTCCGGTAATACGAAATGCATATGCATCAGCAGCATCAACAATGTGGTGGGTAATCTCTGAAACCTGCCACTTTGGGTTGGTGGCAAAGGCTGATAAAGATTGCTCAGGCAAAGTTTGAAGATGTGCAATGGTTTTTTGGTTGGCCCAACTCATATGGGCTAGTAATCGATTAAGTGCAATAGTCATATGGACAGTCTAGGTGAAATATATTTAAAAGGTAATTTTTTTATTAACCGCTACCCCGATTAATTTGCCCGTTTTGATTGGCTAAAGTGAAATCAGTTTTGTCAGAAATGATTCCAAAAGAAATAATGAAACTAGGCGGGATTTTGTCCCGCCTAGTTCAATTTAAAGAAGAGTCGCCCTATAAGCCGGATCCTGTAGTTCTTGCGAACTGATCATCATCCATCTAGATCTGTAATTACTTACAGATTCAAGCAACCTACCCGTTGGCTCGAGCGAGTAGCTCTTAAAATGCCAACAATCTGGTCTTGCTCCAGGTGGGGTTTACCTAGCCATATACGTTGCCGTAAATGCTGGTGGTCTCTTACACCACCGTTTCATCCTTACCATTATTGCTAATGGCGGTTTATTTTCTGTGGCACTAATCCCGCAGGTCACCCTGGATGGCCGTTAGCCATCACCTTACTCTTTGGAGTCCGGACTTTCCTCGGTATTTTCATAACGCGATGATCCAGACGACTCTTCAGTGCTAATGATACTCCAGTAGGATCACTGTTATGACGGCAATAAAGTTAGCTAAAGATGGCTTATGGCAAAGAGCTAACACATTATTTAAGCCCAATCTAAAGCAGGCAGATATTGCGCTTTTAGGTTTTCCAGTTCATAAATCATCGATTACCCCAAACTCCTGCCACCTTGCGCCAAAAGCAATTCGATCTGCCCTAGCAAGGTATTCAACATACTCAGCCTCTAATGATGTTGATCTACGTGAGTTAAAAATTACCGATCTTGGTGATGTGACGGGAGCTGATAGTAGTAATGGCAAGAAAGTAATTGCTAAAAAAGTATTTGGTTTACTTGATAAATATGGCTTACTTATTGCATTAGGTGGAGATAACTCAATCACCTATAGCCTAACTGCTGGTTTATTTGGTGATCTTTCCAAGGTTGGGCTGATCACTTTAGATGCCCACCATGATATTAGAGATGGCAATACAAATGGCTCACCAGTTTGGCGATTAATTCAGGCAGGTCTTCCTGGAAAAAATATTGTGCAGATTGGTATTAGTGATTTTGCAAATAGCAAAGAGTATTCAGATCGTGCCAAAGAGGCGGGAATCTTTGTTATTTCAAGAGCCCAACTTAGAAATAAATCTATTGCCGATGCCATGAAGCAAGCATTTGCCCAACTTGGAAGGCATGTTGATCATATTTATGTTGATCTAGATGTTGATGTTTGTGATCGCTCAGTGGCACCAGCCTGCCCAGCTGCAACTCCTGGTGGTATTTCAGCAGATGAGCTTCGCCAAGCAGCCTTTTTAGCTGGTGGTAATTACAAGGTGCAAGCTATTGATATTACTGAAGTTGATCCAAAGCGAGATAGCAAAGATGAGCGAACAGTTCGACTTGCAGCCCTTTTAGTGCTTGAGATCGCAGCAGGTTATAAAACTCGCTAAATTAACGAAGCAACAACTGATTTTGCTGCCCTTACCGCTCTGCCCTCTTTAATTACTAAGGTAGCTTGCTCTAACTCTGGGGATAAAAATCTATCTGGGCCAATTGAATCAACTACTTTACGAAGCTCTGAAATCACCGTATGAGTGGCCTTAGCTGGTTTTAATCCTTTACGTAACTCAACTGCACGTGCTGCGGTTAATAACTCAATTCCTAAGATATGGGTGAGGTTATCTATTACTTTGCGTAGTTTTCTAGCTGCAGACCAACCCATTGAGACATGATCTTCCTGCATCGCACTCGATGGAATTGAATCAACACTTGCTGGAGCTGAAAGTCTTTTATTCTCACTTACAAGTGCTGCTTGGGTGTATTGGGCGATCATTAAGCCAGAGTCGACCCCTGCGTTAAATGCTAAAAATGCTGGCAGTCCAACAGATCTGGCTGGGTCTAACATGCGATCAGTCCTGCGCTCTGCCATAGAGCCTAGATCAGTTGCGGCAATCGCTAGAAAATCTAAGACATATGCAATTGGTGCGCCATGAAAATTACCATTTGATTCAACTCTGCCATCTGGCAAAACAACTGGATTATCTATAGCACTTGATAACTCCCGCTCTGCAATAGTTGTTGCGTAATCAATAATGTCACGTACTGCGCCATTTACCTGTGGTGCACACCGCAATGAGTAAGCATCCTGCACACGGGTATCACCCTCAAAGTGGGAGGTAACTATCTCAGATCCCTTAAGCAGTGCGTATAGATTGGCAGCACTTGTTGCCTGTCCAACCTGATTGCGAAGTCCTGCATGAAGCTCTGGTGCAAATACTCGATCTGTTCCTAGTAATCCTTCGATACTTACTGCAGTGGTGATATCAGCAGAAAGTGTTAGGTTTCTTAGATCAGCTAGCGCCATAATCAACATTCCCAACATGCCATCTGTGCCATTAATTAGGGCAAGACCCTCCTTCTCCCTTAACTCAATTGGAGCAATTCCAGCTTTTTTCATCGCCACAAGTGAGTCAACAATTTTTCCATCACTATCAATTACCTGCCCCTCGCCCATCATGGCAAGAGCGCAATGAGAAAGTGGTGCTAAATCACCACTGCAACCTAAGGATCCAAACTCTGGAACAACGGGTGTGATATTTGCATTTAAAAAATCAGCATATGTTTTTGCAAGCTCATACCTAACGCCGGTGCGGCCAGATGCAAAGGTGCGAAGACGTAAAAAGATCAGCGCTCTAACAACCTCGATCTCTATTGGTGCACCAACTCCTGCAGCATGGGATCTAATTAATGATTTTTGTAACTGGATGCGATCTTTTGGCTCAATAAATTTATCAGCCAGCGCGCCAAACCCTGTTGATACCCCATAAATAGCCTTGCCACCTTGGGTGTACTCATCAATAAATTTGCGTGATTTATCAATAGCAGTTTTGGCTTCATCACTTATCTCAACCTTGGCATTAAATCTTGCAACATTAATTACATCTTCAAATGTAACTCCTTGTGGTTTTAAAACCACTGTATTAGATCCGTTTGTCATGTTGCCACACCTGTCCTATTAAGTTAACACCTGGCCGATAAGCAAGATGAATATATGAACTCTCCTTTAAAATGACAAAATCAGCTCTTGAACCAACTGATAAATGGCCAACATCATCACGTTGCAAAGCCAGTGCTCCCCCTTTAGTAGCAGACCAGATTGCTTGCTCTGGGGTGAAGAACATATCCCTAACAGCCAGTGCGATAACAAAGGGCATATTTGTTGTGTAGGAAGATCCTGGATTGCAATCACTAGCTAATGCCACAGTAACCCCAGCCTCAAGTATCCTTCTTGCATCTGGGTAATTACTCCTAGTTGAAAACTCAGCAGCTGGTAAAAAGGTAGCAACAGTTTTTGATTTTTTAAGTAGCTCAATATCACCATTATTAAAATGTGAGATGTGATCAACAGAGGCTACCCCAACCTCAACACCCAAGGCGATTCCATCACCTTGTTCTAGTTGGTTTGCATGAAGGCGAGGGCGCAATCCTGCAGCTTTGCCAGCAAGTAATATCTTTCTTGCTTGCTCTGTTGTAAAAGCTCCTTTATCGCAAAAGACATCTATCCACTTTGCATATGGTTTGACCTGAGCAATCATCTGCTCACAGATTAGCTCCACATACTCATCTGCTTTGCCTTTGTACTCACTTGGCACAACATGGGCACCTAAAAATGTTGTCTCATCCGTTAACTGCTTTGCGATCTTAAGGCTTCTAAGTTCATCTATGGTAGTTAATCCGTAACCAGATTTAATCTCAACTGTTGTTGTACCACTATGCAATCCCTCATGGACTAAATGTGTGGCATTAGCGAGTAGATCATCATCGGAGGCACTCCGTGTTGCTGCAACAGTGGTAGCAATTCCACCTGCAGAGTAAGCCTGCCCCTTCATTCGGGCAGAAAACTCACCGGCTCGATCTTTGGCAAAGATTAAATGGTTATGAGAATCAACAAAGCCTGGAATTACCGCTTTGCCTTGCGCATCAATTGTTTTTTCTGCAGATGGTGCGCTCTCACCTGCTCCAACCCAAGAAATCTTGCCATTTTCAATAAGCAGGGCAGCGTTTTCAATTAAACCTAACTCGGTCTTTCCTAAAGTGGGATTATTTGTTACCAGAAGAGATATGTTTTTAACTACAGTTTGTGACATTTACTTTAAGTTTTATTCAGTATCTAAGGTCGGAATATGCACATGTTTTTGGCGTGCAGTTTTATCTGCAATCTCATACCCTGCATCAACATGTCTGATCACACCCATGCCTGGATCATTTGTTAATACCCTGGCTAATTTTTGGGCAGCAAGAGCTGTGCCATCGGCAACTGAGACTTGGCCGGCATGGATTGATCGACCCATACCAACTCCACCACCATGATGAATTGATACCCAGGAAGCACCAGAGGCAATATTGATCATTGCATTAAGTAATGGCCAATCAGCAATTGCATCTGAGCCATCTAACATCCCTTCCGTCTCCCGGTATGGGGATGCCACAGAGCCACAATCTAAATGATCTCTGCCAATAACAATTGGTGCTTTAACCTCACCCTTTGCAACTAAATCATTAAAGGCAAGCCCTGCTTTATCTCGCTCACCATATCCAAGCCAACAAATTCGAGCTGGCAATCCTTGGAAGGCAACCTTTTCTTGCGCCATTGTTATCCAGCGATGCAGCGCCTCATTTTCTGGAAATAAATCTAAAACTGCTTTATCGGTGCGATAAATATCCTTTGGATCTCCTGATAATGCCACCCATCTAAATGGACCCTTACCTTCACAAAATAATGGCCTGATATACGCCGGTACAAAGCCAGGAAATGCAAAGGCGCGATTAAAACCACCCTGACGTGCTTCATCCCTAATTGAGTTACCGTAATCAAAGACCTCAGCACCTTTATCCATAAAGCCAACCATCGCCTCAACATGTTTTGCCATTGCTTCTTTGGCGCGAAGTGAGAACTCCTCCGGCTTATCTTTTGCAAAAGATTGTGCCTGATCAAACTCAATACCAATTGGCACATAGGAGAGTGGATCATGAGCTGAGGTTTGATCGGTGACAATATCAATCGGCACATCCATCTTAAGTAGTTGTGGAAAAACTTGCGCTGCATTGCCAACTACACCAACAGAAAGTGGAGTTCTGGCACTTTTTGCCTTTAAACATCTTGCCACTGCATCATCTAGATTATTTGCAATCTCATCCAAATATCTAGTTTGAATACGTTTTTCTAATCTGCTCTTATCAACATCAACTACTAAACACACTCCGCCATTCATAGTTACTGCAAGTGGTTGAGCTCCACCCATGCCACCACAACCACCAGTTAAGGTGAGAGTGCCTTGGAGAGTGCCATTAAATCTTTTGTTAGCAACAGCGGCAAAGGTCTCATAAGTTCCCTGCAAGATTCCTTGGGTGCCGATATAAATCCAAGAGCCAGCTGTCATCTGGCCATACATTGTTAAACCTAACTGCTCAAGCCTTCTAAACTCTGGCCAATTTGCCCAATCACCAACTAAGTTTGAGTTAGCAAGTAAAACCCGAGGTGCCCACTCATTGGTTTGAAATACCCCAACTGGTTTACCAGATTGGACCAACATCGTCTCATCATTTTTTAGATTTGTAAGTGTTTTAACAATCGCATCAAAGGATTGCCAGTTACGGGCTGCTTTTCCAGTGCCACCATAAACCACTAAATTCTCTGGGTGCTCTGCAACCTGGGGATCTAAGTTGTTATGCAGCATCCGAAGGGCAGCCTCTTGTCCCCAGCCCTTTGCAGTTAACTTATTTCCAGTTGCCGCATGAAGTACTCTTGAGGTGTCGGTAAGCATGGTGAAAGATTACTCCCCTTTTACATTCGGCTGTCTAGTACATCATTAAGTATTGAATCTGCATGTGAGTTCGCCTCACGGGGAATCCACTGATATGAGACAAGTTTTGGATCATGGGTAGCAAAGGCTTGTTTTGCTAACTCCTTCATATTTGGATGTTTAACCTTCCATCTACCACTCATCTGCTCAATAACTAATTTTGAATCCATCTTTACCAAGATAGTTGCAGCAGGATCAATCTCATTTACAGCTTTTAAACCGGCAATTAATCCCTGGTACTCAGCGACATTATTAGATGCAACTCCAATAGCTGCACCAATCTCCTTGACTACCTTCTCATTTTCATAAACAACTGCGCCAAAGGCAGCAGGTCCTGGATTTCCCCGACTGCCACCATCAGCGGTGATTACAAAGTGGCGGGCCATTAGATTCTGACCAAAATTCGCCGGCACTCTTCACACCTTAATAACTCATCCTTACTTAAGGATTTAATTCGCTCCATCTCAACTGCATTAATGGCAAGGTTGCAACCATTGCATTTATCCCCAACTAGGGCAGCTGCCCCCACCCCGCCACCATTTGCTCTAATTTTTTCATAAAGATCAAGTAATGGTTTTTCGATTTTAGATGCCACCGCCGCTCTGGCAGAGTTATTATCGGCGATTAATTTACTTATCTCACCAGTTGCAGTTTGTAATCTGCCCGTAATCTCATCCTTTAAAGTTTGCAGGGAGGTTAGATCAGTTGTAAGGGTATTGCTTCGGGCAGAAGCAGCATCACTTCTGATCATAATCTCAAGCTCAATCTCCTCTAACTCCTCCTGCCGTTTTTTTAATGAAACAATCTCATGTTGAAGCTGCTCTAACTCCTTTGGGGTGGCATTACCGGAGGCTAACCTAGCCTCATCTTTTTTAATACGATCGGTAACAGTCTCAACATCAACCTCACTTCGTTTAAGCTCTAAGCCAATCTGCTCTACCTCTGCTTTAACAGTTGCCAACTCATCACTTGCACTACTAACCCGTTTATCAATATGTAGTAATTGCTCAATCTCAGGCAGTGATTTTAATTTGGTATCGGCCTGCATAATCTTATTATCAAGTGATTGCAGCTCTAAAACTAATAATTGTTGCGCAACGGAGGCTTGCATAGGTTACCCCCTTGCTTAATTTGGATCTAACTTACTTTTTAGTTGTATTACCTGCAGTGAGTTTACTGATCTTTACCCACCCTTTCTACCTGGTGATTGCAGCCTTAATTTGTGCACCAAACTGCTTAATCTTTGCCAACTCGCCCTGATAATTGCTAGATACCTTAAATTGATCACTTCTTAATGCCGTTGGTAATTGTGAGAGCTGGGTAATGCAGATGCCACCACCATATAACTTATTGAAGGCAGCAACCTTTGGATCAAATGAGATTGCAATATATGGTCGATTAAAGGCGTAGGCGATGATGGCGCCATGTAATCGGGTGGTAACTACATAATCACAATCTTGATACATCTTTAAGTTCTTCTTTAAAGGATTTTTGGTAGTTTCAATATTGTCAGTAAATTTGTAATCAAATCCCGCCTGTCTGATAACTTTTTCTATCTCACCAGCTGCACCAGTTGGCTCTAAATCAATATGTGAGCTATGCAAAATCTTTTTTTCAGATGAAGTTTTAGGGGCTACCTTAAATTTATTTGCCACATAAACCAAGGTAGGACAGGCGGTGATAGAGATATCAGATTTTAGATCGTAGAAATCTCGAGTTAGCTCATCCCTTACATTTGCAAAGGTTACTCTGTTAAAGACTGATTGCACAACACTCTTTGGCACACCCTTTACTGAATCATTATCAGGCAGGCATACCCCTATCCCCCAGATAATAATTGGCGACTTACAGTTCTTATCTAGATCAACCCAAAACTTTTCAAAGACTGAGTGCAATAACCCTGCGCCACCAACAATTACCTGATCGTAGTTTTTATGAACAAACTCCCAATCAACTGGGGATTTATGGATATTCCAGGTATCTAACTCTTGATCTAACATCTGATGGATGGCTAGTACCGGCAGATAATTGCCGATATTTCTATTTGCTGAGTAAAACTGAAGGATTTTGCTCTTTACCCGCCTTGGCGGTTTAGATAGATCATTTACCTGAGTTAATTTGTGCTTAAAGAAGGTAATGGCGCTGCCTTTAATACTTACCAGATGGAGATTTTTGTCAGCATGCGAATAATCATTTTAAACAATGATTCGATGCTCTGATTTAGTCCTTCTAATATTTGTAAATTTGTTGGTGGGGCAACTTTAAAATTCTTTGATCCAAAGGCATCTTGAGCAGCTAACATACAGGATAAACACATAGGCCAATAGTAGCCAAGTGAAATTGGCTGTCAATCATTTACCTTCTAAAAAATCAGAGTGTAGATAACTACCTCAACTGCAAGTAATTAGTGAGAGTGCTCTGACTTTTTAGGCGCAGTAACACGACCTGCGTGGGCGTGGGCGGTTGGATCCTTCTTAGATTTAATCAAGCTGGCAATAGTTGAGATTGTTAAGACCAATCCAATTACAGCAAGGCTAAATAGGGTTGGAATCTTTGGCACCTCACTCCAGGTCTCGTGCAGGTAGGTAAAGATCAGCTTCACCCCAATAAACATCAAGATGATTGAAAGTCCAAGGGATAGATAAATTAGTTTGTCCAACAAGCCTTTAAGTAAGAAGTAAAGAGCGCGCAGACCAAGGAGTGCAAAGGCGTTAGCGGCAAAGACCAAAAATGGCTCACTTGTTACACCAAAGGTTGCTGGAATTGAGTCTAAGGCAAACAACAAATCGGTTGAGGCGATGGCAATTAAGACTAAAAACATTGGTGTGGCAACCTTTTTACCATCAACCTTGGTGAAGCTCTTTGAGCCATCAAACTCTTTGGTGATAGTCATGCGTTTTGAAATCGCTTTAACCATAAAGTTATCTTCAGGAGTTGGATCCTCATCCCAATGCTTAAACAATCCAAATCCAGTCCAGATCAAAATTGCACCAAAGATGACAAAGGTAAAGCTAAATGCAGCCAAGGCTGCTGCACCAATTGCAATAAAGATTGCTCTTAGCACCAGTGCTAAGAGCACCCCGATCATCAAAACTCTTTGATGGTAAATCGAGGGCACTTTGAATTGCGCCAAGATAATAATAAATACAAATAGGTTATCTACCGAAAGTGATTTTTCTACCAGGTATGCAGCAAAGTACTCAGTGCCATATACCGAGCCAGCACTTTGCCAGACCCAAAGGCCAAATACAATCGCAAGTG
>Ga0194119_10000666_pt1 | contig 65261 bp, 69 predicted proteins | sample TA2MahC100mmetaG_FD_148620 | JGI IMG/M metagenome (GOLD analysis project Ga0194119, IMG submission 148620) | Freshwater microbial communities from Lake Tanganyika, Tanzania - TA2015018 Mahale Deep Cast 100m | ecosystem: Environmental > Aquatic > Freshwater > Lake | place: Tanzania: Lake... | reverse complement strand
CCCGCTCCGTAACCTGTTTGACCGCCTCGATCTTGAATTCTTCCGGATAACGATTGCCGCTCATGACACCTCCTTGATAGCCTCAAGTTTAAGGCTTCGAGGTGTCTACCAAAGCCGGGGCGATTCAGCCACGACGCCGATCACGCCGGCCGCGGCCAGCCAAAGTGCTTTTCTTTGCATGACGCACTCCTTTCGTTTGCCGTTGGGGGAGGGCCATCTTGCGTCAGCCGCTGCGGATCGTCAATGCGAATGCTTGTTGCGCTGCGGCGATGGTAAGGTGAGGTTTTCTCATTGTTCGGAACAGGAACCCGACCATGAAACGATGCACCTTGCCCGCCTTGCTGTTCGCGCTGTACTGCTTGCTGACGGCGTCGGCCTCCGCCGCCGACGTCGACGAATCGCCGCTGTGGGATTTCGTGCGCGGGCGTTACACGCTGATCGGCCGCCAGCCCGACAGCCAGGCCACGTACACCGGCACGGCGAAGATCGAGCGGGTGGGCCAGAAGCTGCGGCTGACGCGCACCATTGCGGGCAAGCAGGAGCGCATCTTCGGCACGGTGCGCCGCGCCGATCCGGGCGAGGCCTGGGTGCTGGCCTTCAAGTGGGGGCAGAAGAGCCCGATGGAGATGGTCTGCCTGGTCGGCCCGGATCTCGACAACTACGCGCGCCTCACCTGCCATTGGGGTAAGGCCGGCAACCCGCACGCCCAGCCGGGCATGGAAGCCTACTTCGCCCAGGAGCCGTGGGATCCGGTGAAGCCCTGAATGGACCGGCTATAGCGCCCCGATTTCGGTGACGCCCTGTCGATGGCAGCAGCGGCTTGTAAAGCGTCGCTTTCCGCATTACAATCGGCCATGATTAAATCGTTTCGTCACAAAGGCCTCGAGGCGTTTTTCCGTCGCGGCAGCAAGGCGGGCATACAAGCCCATCACGCGGCCAAGCTGAGGATCATGCTGACTGCGCTGGATTATGCGAAGCGGCCTGAAGACATGAAAGCGCCGGGCTGGCGCTTTCACGCACTGACCGGCGAACTGAAGGGCTTCTTCTCGGTCACGGTCAATGGCAACTGGCGAATGATTTTCCGCTTCGATGGCAAGGACGCCGAGTTGGTCGATTATCTCGATTATCACTAGGAAGGAATACAGCATGTCTCGTATGCACAATCCTGCGCACCCTGGCGAAGTGCTGCGGGAGTATTTGCCTGAATCGCTTGGCGTGGGCGAGGCCGCTCGGCGCCTCGGTGTCACCCGACAGGCACTGTCGGCATTGCTGAATGGCCGTGCCGGCGTCAGTGCCGCCATGGCCCTGCGCCTCGAAGCGGCGCTTGGCATGAGTGCCGAGATGTGGCTGGAGATGCAGGCAGGCTATGACTTGTGGCAGGCCAGACAGCTTCGCCGGCCAAAGGTGATGCGGATCGCCGCATAGCGGCCGGTTACTTCGCCATCCGCGGGGCCGGGTCGCGCAGGATGAGCGCGGGCGAGGCGAAGGGGGCGAGGCGTTCGAGCAGGTCGAGCAGTTCCAGCGCCGGCGAGTTGGCGAAGAATTTCGCGCGCGGCGTTTCCATCCAGATGCGGTCGGTGTAGAGCCAGACTTCGTGCGGCGTGTCGCCGATGCCGTTGCCGTCGCGGTCGAAGCCCTGGTAGTCGCTCCAGGCGTTGCCGCGCCACTCGTTGGCCTCGCCGACGCCGGCGGCGCTCACCGCCACCTGGGTCAGGTTGTTGTCGAAGCGGTTGCCGGTGATGCGGTGGCCGCCCTTCTCGCCGTAGAAATAGATGCCGACGACGTTGTGGGCGAAGCGGTTGTTGCGCACCGTGAGGACGGCTTCCGTGTTGAGCGGCGCGTTGGCCGAGAGGCCGGTCGCGCAATGCAGGACTTCGTTGTCCTCGACCAGGGCGCTGCCGCTGTCCTTGAAGGCGATGCCGGCGCCGCCGCCGTCGAGCGCGTGGGCGATGGTGTTGCCGCGCAGCGTGACGTCGGGCGAATAGAGCACGACGATGCCGGTGTCGGTGTCGCGCAGCGCGTTTTTCTCGACCAGCGTGCGCGGCGAGAATACGATGTGCATGCCGTAGCGGCCGTCGGCGAGCGTGTTGCCGGCGATGCGGTTGTCCGGCGAGTTGGCCAGCGTCAGGTCGCGCACGCGGGCGAAGGCGTTGCCCTCGACGCGGTTGTGGCGGCTGTTCCACAGGCGCAGGCCGTCGCCGCGCGCGCCGCGCGGCGCGGATCGGCTGGCGACGCTGTTGTTCAGGATGCGGTTGCGGTTGCCCTGCCTGACGTGGATGCCGAACAGCACGTCGTCGATGGCGTTCCCCTCGACCAGATTGTCGTCGCCCTCGATCAGCAGGCCGGCATCGACGCCGTCGTGGCTGTCGCCGGAGCGCGTCAGGCGCAGGCCGCGCAGGGTCGCGCCGCTCGCGGCCAGCGTCAGCACCGTGCCGCGGCCGCTGCCTTCGAGGATGACCTTGCCGCCGCCGTCCAGCGTCATCGGTTTGGCGAGGGTCGCCGGGCCGGCATAGAGACCGGGCGCCGGGCGCAGCACGCCGCCCGCCGGCGTGGCGTCGATGAGCGGCTGCAGCGGCGGCGCGGCGAGCGCGGCATTGCAGAAAACAAAAAGAAAAGTCAGACGGTACGACACGGCGACATTGTTGCCGCCAAGGGGAATCCGGCCTTGTCTTGCGTCAATTACCAGCTGCCCGAGGCGCCCCCGCTGCCGGAACTGCCGCCGCCCCCGCCAGCAGAAAAGGCAGTCCCGTCAGCACGGCGTTCTGCAACATCGCAGTAGCCGCCAGCGCGGCGAGGGCGGAGAACAGCGCGAAGGCCTTCCAGGGAACCTCGGCATCGGACAGCGTCATTGCTTCCTCAGGAACAGCAGTGGGTCGACCGCCGCGCCGTTGGCGAGCACCGTCCAGTGCAGGTGCGGTCCGCTCGTGCGCCCGGTGTTGCCGGAGAGGCCGATGCGCTGTCCGGCCGCGACGCGCGCGCCGGGCTTCACGTCGACGCGGTCGAGGTGGCAGTAGAGCGTCACCAGGCCCTGGCCGTGGTCGAGGTACACCGAGTGGCCGTTGAAGAAGAAGTCGCCGGTCTCGACGACGATGCCCGCCGCCGCCGCGCGCACCGGCGTGCCGACCGGCACGGCGAAGTCGATGCCAGCGTGCGGCATGCGATCGAGGCCGTTGATGACGCGGCGCAGGCCGAAGTTGCCGGTGAGGCGGCCCTGCGCCGGTGCACGGAAGGCGAGGTCGATGTTCGGTTCGTCGCGAAAGTGCGCCTTGATCTCGTCGATGCGCTTCTGCTCGCGCTCGATGCGCAGCATGTCCTCGGGCGGCGGCTCGACCTTGCGCCGGTCGGGCACGCTGAAGCGCTGCGTCGGGTAGTGCTTGGCGGCGACGCGGACCGGCTTCGTCCCCTCGCTGCCGCCGGCCTGCACGCGCAGGGCGTGCTCGCCCGGCTCCAGCGCGAGCGGCAGTCCGACCAGCGCCACCCAGCCCTGGCCATCGCGCAGCACGGCGACGCGCTTTTCGCCGAACCAGGCCTGCGGCCGCTCGCTGCCGTTGCCGAGGCGGACGAGGGCGACGCCGCCGGGCACGGCGGCTTCCCGCGGCAGGGCATGGGCGGGCAGGGCGGCGAGGAAACCCAGCGCCAGGAAGGCGAGTCGAACAAAGGACCGATTCATGACGGCAAGATTGTAGCCCTTGTGCCGGGCCCGTTTTCAACCTATCGTGAAACGCATGACGCAAAGACGCGGCTTTCTGCAGGGCCTGGCCGGGCTGGGTCTCGCGCTGGCGCTGGAGCCCGGCCTGGCGGACGAACGCGTGCCGCTGACCAAGCCGATTCCTTCCAGCGGCGAACGCATTCCGCTGATCGGCGTAGGCTCCTGGCTGACGTTCGACACCGGCGCCGGCGCCGCGGCGCTTGCGCGCCTGCAGCCGGTGCTGCAGGCCTTCTTCGACCACGGCGGGCGGCTCATCGACTCATCCCCGATGTACGGCACGGCCGAGCGCGTCATCGGCGAGTTGCTGCCGCGGCTGAAGGGGCGGGAGAACCTGTTCTCCGCCACCAAGGTGTGGATCTACGGCCAGGCGCTGGGGCGGCGGCAGATGGAGGCCTCGCGCAAGCTGTGGGGCGTGCCGCGCTTCGACCTGATGCAGATCCACAACATGCTCGACTGGGAGGGGCATCTGGAGGTGCTGCGCGAGATGAAGCGCGAGGGCCGCCTCCGCCACATCGGCATCACCACCTCGCACGGCCGTCGCCACGACGAGCTGCTGCAGGCGATGAAGAAGGCCGATTTCGACTTCGTGCAGTTCACCTACGGCCTGCACGACCGCGAACCGGAGCGTCACCTGCTGCCGCTCGCCGCCGAGCGGCGCATGGCGGTGATCGCCAACCGGCCCTTCGACGGCGGCGATCTCTTTACGCGCGTGCGCGGCAAGCCGCTGCCGGCCTGGGCGGTGGAGATCGACTGCGCCAACTGGGCGCAGTTTTTTCTGAAATTCGTCGTCTCGCACCCGGCGGTGACCTGCGCCATTCCCGCCACCTCGAACCCGGCGCACATGCTGGAGAACATGGGCGCGAATTACGGCCGTCTGCCCGACGCTGCGCTGCGCCGGCGCATGGCGCAGCATTTCGACAGCCTCTAGCGCGAGCGTTCCGCCAGAAAGTCCTTCAGTATCCGGCCGGTGTGCGAGGCCGCGTTGGCCACCTTCTCGGGCGCGCCCTGGGCGACGATGCGCCCGCCCGCCGCGCCGCCTTCCGGGCCGAGGTCCACGATCCAGTCCGCTTCGGCCATCACGTCGAGGTTGTGCTCGATCACCACCACCGTGTTGCCGCCGTCGACCAGGCGGTGCAGCACGCGGATCAGCTTCTCCACGTCGGCCATGTGCAGGCCGACCGTCGGCTCGTCGAGGACGTAGAGGGTGTGGGCGCTCATCTGTCGGGGCGCACCTCCCTCTCCCCGCGCGCGGGGAGAGGGCTGGGGTGAGGGGCGAACCTTCGCCAGCTCGGTCACCAGCTTGATGCGCTGCGCCTCGCCGCCGGAGAGCGTCGGGCTCTGCTGGCCGAGGGTGAGGTAGCCGAGGCCGACGTCCTGCAGCAGGCGCAGGGCGTGGTGGATGGACGGATGCGCCGAGAAGAAGTCGACGGCCTCGTCGACGCTCATGGCCAGCACCTCGCCGATGTGTTTCCCCTTCCAGCGCACCGTCAGCGTCTCGGCGTTGAAGCGCGTGCCGCGGCAAGAGTCGCAGGGCACCTTCACGTCGGGCAGGAAGCTCATCTCGATCCTCACGACGCCCTGGCCCTCGCAGGCCTCGCAGCGGCCGCCGGCGGTGTTGAAGGAGAAGCGCGAGACCGAGTAGCCGCGGATGCGCGACTCCGCCGTGTCGGCGAAGAGCTTCCTCACGGCGTCCCAGAAGCCGACGTAGGTGGCCGGGCAGGAGCGCGGCGTCTTGCCGATCGGCGTCTGGTCGACTTCGAGCACGCGGGCGACGGCTTCCCAGCCGCGCAGTTCGCGGCAGCCGTGCAGGGGCGCGCTCTTGTGCTTGCGCCCCTCGGCCACCCGCCGGTGCAGGTTGTCGCGCAGCACCTCGCGCGCCAGCGTCGACTTGCCGGAGCCCGAGACGCCGGTCACCACCGACAGGCGGGCGAGCGGCAGGGCGAGGTCGAGGTCCTTCAGGTTGTGGAGAGTGGCGCCGACGATCTCCAGCGCCGTATCGCGGGGACTGACTTTTCGCCGCGGCGCGAGCGGGTGCAGCAAGGGCTGCGCGAGACATTGGCCGGTGACGGAGTCGGGGTGGCGCATCAACTCCTCCGCCGTGCCTTCGGCGACGACGCGGCCGCCCTGCGTGCCGGCGCCGGGGCCGAGGTCGAGCACGTGGTCGGCGCGGCGGATGGTGTCCTCGTCGTGCTCGACCACCACCAGGGTGTTGCCCTTGGCCTCCAGCTTCGCCAGGGTGTCGAGCAGGATGCGGTTGTCGCGCGGATGCAGTCCTATCGTCGGCTCGTCGAGGATGTAGCAGACGCCCTGCAGGTTGGAGCCGAGCTGGGCGGCCAGCCGGATGCGCTGCGCCTCGCCGCCGGAGAGCGTCGGCGCGGCGCGGTCGAGCGCCAGGTAGTCGAGGCCGACCTCGCGCAGGAAGGCCAGGCGCGAGTGCAGTTCGACGAGGATGTCGCGGGCGATGGCCTCGTCGCGGCCGGCGAGCTTGAGTTTGGCGAAGAACGCTTCGAGTCCGGAGACCGGCAGGGCGGAAAGATCGGCGATGGAGTGGTCGCGGAAGCGCACCGCCAGCGCGGTGGGGTTGAGGCGCTTGCCCGAGCAGGCCGGGCAGGCGTGCGCTTCCCCTTCGAACCATTCGTTCCACCAGATCTCCTCGCCGGTCTGCTCGGCGTCGAAGCCGGTGATGGCCAGCCCCGTGCCGTAACAACTTCCGCACCAGCCGTGCCTGGAGTTGTAGGAGAACAGGCGCGGGTCGGGTTCGGCGAAGCTTTTGCCGCAGGAGGGGCAGGCGCGTTTCGTCGAGAAGCTGTGCTGCTCCAGCTTCGCCTCGTTCCTGCCCTGGCGGATGGCCTGCGCCAGCGCGTCGAGCGGGCCGACCACCTGCAGCGTGCCCTTGCCGAATTCCAGCGCGCGGGCCAGCGCGGCGCGCAGTTCCGCCTCGTTGTCCGCCGTGACGACGAGGTCGGCCACCGGCAGCGCGATGTCGTGTTCGCGGAAGCGGTCGAGGCGCGGCCACTTGGCCGTCGGCAGGAAGGCGCCGTCGACGCGCAGGTGCGTGAAGCCCTTGGCCGCCGCCCACTTGGCGAGGTCGGTGTACACGCCCTTCCTCGCCGTCACCAGCGGCGCCAGCAGGCCGATGTGCCGGCCGCGCCAGTCGCGCAGGATGCGCGCGGCGATGGCCTCCTCGCTCTGCGGCTCGATCGGCACGGCGCAGTCGGGGCAATGCTGCAGTCCGAGCTTGACGTAGAGCAGGCGCAGGAAGTGCTGGATCTCGGTGAGCGTGCCGACCGTGCTCTTGCGCCCGCCGCGGCTGGTGCGCTGCTCGATGGCCACCGTCGGCGGGATGCCGAAGATGGCGTCGACGTCGGGCCGCGCCGAGGGCTGCACGAACTGGCGGGCGTAGGCGTTGAGCGACTCGAGGTAGCGGCGCTGCCCCTCGGCGAAGAGGATGTCGAAGGCCAGGGTCGACTTGCCCGAGCCGGAGACGCCGGTGACGACGGTGAAGCGGTTGCGCGGGATGTCGACGTCCACGCCCTTCAGGTTGTGCTCGCGGGCGTTGTGGATGCGGATGCTGTCGTCGGCCTGCGGCGGCGCCGGCAGGGCGACAGGCGACGCCGCGCGCGCCCAGTCGACGAAGGCGGATTCGTACTCCCGCAGCGCCTTCCCCGTATGCGACGCCTCGCACCCCATCACCTCCGCCACCGTGCCGGCGCAGACCAGCTCGCCGCCGGCCTCGCCGCCCTCCGGGCCGAGGTCGACGATCCAGTCGGCGGCGCGGATGACGTCGAGGTTGTGCTCGATCACTACCAGCGAGTGGCCGGCGGCGACCAGGCGGCGGAAAGACTTCAGCAGCTTGGCGATGTCGTCGAAGTGCAGGCCCGTCGTCGGCTCGTCGAAGAGGAACAGCGTCGGTTTGCCTTCCGTGTCGCTGTCGGCAAGGTGGCCGGCGAGCTTGAGGCGCTGCGCCTCGCCGCCGGAGAGCGTCGGCACCGGCTGGCCGAGGCGCAGGTAGTCGAGGCCGACGTCGGCCAGCGGCGCCAGGCGCGCCAGCACTTCCGGCCGGTCGGCGAAGAAAGTCAGTGCCTCCGATACGGTGAGCGCCAATGCGTCGGCGATCGACTTGCCCTCGAGCGTAACCTCCAGCACTTCGGCGCGGAAGCGTTTGCCGTCGCAGTCGGGGCAGCGCAGGTAGACGTCGGAGAGGAACTGCATCTCGACGTGCTCGAAGCCGTTGCCGCCGCAGGTCGGGCACCTGCCGTTGCCGGAGTTGAAGCTGAAGGTGCCCGGCGTATAGCCGCGCTCCTTCGAAACCTCGTCCTTCGCGAACAGGTTGCGGATCGGGTCGAAGGCGCCGACGTAGCTGGCCGGGTTGGAGCGCGTCGTCTTGCCGATCGGCGTCTGGTCGACCATCGCCACTTCGGCGATGTGTTCAAAGCCGCGCAGCGCGCGGTGTTGGCCCGGCGCCTCGGTCGGCTTGCCCTGCTGCTTGCGCAGCGCGGCGTGGAGCACGTCCTGCACCAGCGTCGACTTGCCCGAGCCGGAAACGCCCGTCACGCAGACCAGGCGGTTGAGCGGCAGGGCGACGTCGATGTTTTTCAGGTTGTGTTCCTGCGCGCCGAGGATTTCCAACCACCCCTCACCCCGGCCCTCTCCCCTGAGGGGCGAGGGGGCGTCTACCCCCTCTCCCCGCTTGCGGGGAGAGGGCTGGGGTGAGGGGGCAGCACCTTCGGCCCGCTTTCGCCCCGACAAATACTCCGCCGTCAGCGTCTCCGCCTGCCGCATCTCGCTCGGCGCGCCGAAGAACACCACCTCGCCGCCGCGCTCGCCCGGGCCGGGGCCCATGTCGAGCAGCCGGTCGGCTTCAAACATGATCTGCGGGTCGTGCTCGACCACCACCAGCGAATTGCCGGCGTCGCGCAGGCGGCGCATGACATTGATGACGCGGCCCATGTCGCGCGGGTGCAGGCCGATGGACGGCTCGTCGAGCACGAACAGGGTGTTCACCAGCGAGGTGCCGAGCGCGGTGGTGAGGTTGATGCGCTGCACCTCGCCGCCGGAGAGCGTGCGCGACTGGCGGTCGAGCGTGAGGTAGCCGAGGCCGACCTCGCACAGGTAGGCGAGGCGCGTGCGGATCTCGCCGAGCAGCAGGTCGGCCGCCTCGTCGAGCGGGGCGGGCAGGGCGAGCGCGGCGAAGAAGTCGCGGCAGCGTTCGATCGGCAGCAGCATCAGGTCGTGGATGGAAAGCTTCTCCGCGCCGAGCTTCCACAGCAGCGACTCCGGCTTCAGGCGCGCGCCGTCGCAGGCCGCGCAGGGCGTGTAGGCGCGGTAGCGCGACAGCAGCACGCGGATGTGCATCTTGTAGGCCTTGGTCTCCAGCCAGTCGAAGAAGCGGCGCACGCCGTACCACTTGCCGGGCCAGGATTGCTTCCAGCTCACCCAGTCGTCGTCGCCCTCCAGCACCCAGCGGCGATGCTCGGGCGGCAGGTCGCGCCAGGGGATGTCCATGGCCACGCCGCGCTTCGGCGCGTACTTCGCCATATCCTGCTGGCACTCGCGGTAGGACTCGGTCTGCCAGGGCTTCACCGCGCCGCCGGCGAGCGTCTTCGACTCGTCGGGCACCACCAGGCCGAAGTCGACGCCGATGATGCGGCCGAAGCCGCGGCAGGCCTCGCAGGCGCCGAGCGGCGAGTTGAAGGAGAAGCTGCTCGGTGTCGGCTCGGCGTAATGGATGTCGCAGTCGGCGCAGTGCAGATCGGTGGAGAACTTCCACGGCGTCGCCGGCGTGCCGTCATCAGTGAGCGGATAAATGGCAACGCGGCCCTGGCCGACGCGCAGCGCCGCCTCCAGCGCCTCGATCACGCGGGCGCGCTCGGCATGGGCGAGGCGGAAGCGGTCCTGCACCACCTCGATCGTCTTGCCGCGGCGGGCGTGGATGCGCGTGTAGCCCTGGGCTTCGAGCAGGCGCAGCACCTCGTCCTCGCCGAAGTTGTGCGGCACCTCGACGGGGAAGGCGACGATCAGGCGCGGGTCCTGCGCCGTGCCGCAGCGACTGACTATTTCCGCGTGGATGCTTTCCGCCGTGTCGCGCCGCACCGGCTGGCCGCAGCCGCGGCAGTAAAGGCGCGCCGCGCGGGCGTAGAGCAGCTTGAGGTGGTCGGCGAGCTCCGTCATGGTGCCGACGGTGGAGCGCGAGGTGCGCACCGGGTTGGTCTGGTCGATGGCGATGGCCGGCGGGATGCCGGAGATCGCATCGACCTGCGGGCGGTCCATGCGGTCGAGGAACTGGCGCGCGTAGGGCGAGAAGGTCTCGACGTAGCGCCGCTGCCCCTCGGCGTAGAGCGTGTCGAAGACCAGCGAGCTCTTGCCCGAGCCGGAGACGCCGGTGACGACGATGAGTTCACCGGTGGGCAGGTCGAGGCTGAGGTTTTTCAGGTTGTTCTGGCGCGCGCCGCGGATGGCGATGACGGGCTGCTTCCTGTCTGACATTTGGGATTTCGATTGGCGAAGAGAAAAGCCAGCTTGCCACAGCGGACGGCAAGCTGATAGCTTATTGATCCCAACGGAGAAACCCCAATGACAACAGAAGAATCCAGCAACGTCCAGCCGCTCTTCGAGGACAACCGGCTGTCCTTCGACGAGGCGGTTCATTACGTCCTGCAGCGCAAGGCGGCGGCCTTCGCCGTGCATCCGGTGTTCGAGGAGGAGGACGAGGAGTCGCCTTCGGGCGCCCGCGTCTTCGTGCTCGCCGCGGATGGCAAGGGCGGTTGTTTTCTGCGCTTCGTGGCGGGGCGCTTCTTTTCGGGCGCCTATGCCGCCGACGACATCCTCGAAGCGGCGGATATTCCCGAGCGCGTCAGGGAATTGCGCTTCTTGCCAACGCGCTACGAGGAGGCCTGGTTCGCCGACCAGATCCAGGTGCTGATCGGCAAGCTGATGGCTGCCTCGGGCATTTCAGCGCCGCACATGCCAGACTACCGGAACGCGCAGCAGAAACACGCGGCGGCGGACGTTGTGTTCCCGGTGGCGTTCATCAATTCGGCGAAGAAGCCGCATTGAACAGCGCTTCGTAGTCGGCTTCGCTGGTGATGGGGCGCGGCACACGCTTCAGGCCGTCTTCCAGCCAGGCAATGTGCTCCAGCTCCTCGCCGGCCAGTTCGCGCGCGAGGCGCTTCACTTCCGGATCGTCGCTGACGACGATGGCCTGCTCGTAGAGCGCCTGGGCGCGCTTCTCGGCGCCGAGCGCGATCGTCAGCGCGTCGTGCGGCGTCATCAGGTGGAAGACGAACTCGTGGTCGACCTGCTCCGAGGGCGCGTCGTCGAGCCAGCTGAATTCCCATGATCGCAATGCCGGCAGGGGCATGCCGGCGGTGCGGCGCTCGAGTTCCTCGACGTGCTGCTGCTCGAAGCGCGCCAGGCGGCGGAAAAGGTCCGCCGTCGCCTGCGCGCCGTGGTCCTCCAGGAAATCCGCGAACTGCACGCTGCGCGCGGCCGCCTCGCGTTCGATGGCGAGGGCGTTGGCATAGCATTCGGCAAGCGTGCCGATCGGTTTGGCGCTGGCCATGGCTGTCTCCTCGATCACTCCTTTTGGAAGACCAGCCTACGCCGCAAATGTTTCAAAATAAAGAGGCGGCGCAGCATATTGCGCCGCAGCGAAGAGAAAGGGGCTACTTGTCCTCGCCCGAGGGCTTCTTCGCCGGCGCCTCGGATGGGCGCCGGTTCTGGTCGAGCACCTTGCGCGCGTCCGGGTTGCCCTGCACGGCGGACAATTCCAGCCAGAAGCGGGCCTGCTGAAAGTCCTTTTCCATGGCGATGCCGTTGGCGAGCAGCCGGGCGAGTTCATATTGCGCGCGGGCATCGCCCTGTTCAGCCCCCTTGCGCACCCAGGCGGCGCCCTCGGGCTCGTTTTCCGCCACGCCGGCACGGCCATGGATCAGCAGTTCGCCGAGCAGTGTCTGGCCGAGCGGATCGCCGTCGGCCGCCGCCTTGCGCACCCAGCGCACGCCGTCCTCCTGGTTGCGCATCTCCGGTGCGGTGATGAGCGTCAATCCGAGCAGGCCTTCGGCCTTCGGATAGCCCTTCTCGGCTGCCAGACGCAGCCACTTGACGGCCTCTTCCGGGCTGCGCGTGACGGCCCGTCCGCTGAAGTAGGACAGCCCGAGCAGGGTCTGCGCCTCCGGCTGGCTCTTGTCCGCCGCTCGTCCGAGCCAGACGATGGCCTCCTCCAACTCGTTGGACTGGAACAGGGTGCGGGCAAGCCAGACTTGGGCATTGGCGTCGTCCTGCTCGGCGAGGGTCTGCCACGCCTTGCCCTTGAGCGGGGCATGCGGGCGCATGCCCTGGAAGAAGCGCGCGGATTCCTCGGCGAGACGCGGATTGGCGGACCCGGCGGAGCCGCGCTCGGAGTAAGAGACGGTGAGGACGATGCCCTCATCGGCCGGATGCAGGCAGGCCAGGCCGTACAGATCGATGATCTGCGCCTTGCCGTCGGCGCCGACGGCGCCCTTGTCGCGCGCCTGCTGTCGATAGCGCGCGCACTTGCGCTCCCCCGAGGTGTCGACCTGAACCTCCTCGGCCAGCACCTCGAAGCGCTTGTCGTCGGTCTTGCCTTTCAGTTCATCCCGGATGTTGGCGGCGAGCTCCTGCGCGGTGCGCGCGCGCCGGTCGGGCACCTTGCCCGAGGCGATGGCGACCAGGCTGTTGCGATTGCCCGTCGCCGGCCGCATGAAGGTGAGTTCCTGATCGGTGCGGCGCACCATCACCCAGCCGTCGCCCGAGGGCCGCTCGACCGACATGGGCACGAGCACGATGCGGCCGGGACGATCCTCGGCGGGAGCGTAGGCCGGCTGCGCCAGCGCGGCCAGCGGCGCCAGCATCAGACCGGCGAACAGGGCGGTTTTCAGGGAATGCATGGTCGGACCATGATAGTCGCTAACGGGGGCCGACTGTCGGCCGCCCATCGGATCCGGGCGGTCAGCCTTTCAGCCCCTCGGCCTTGAGCGCCTCCTGCACGGCCGGGCGCGCGGCGATGCGCTTCTGGTATTCGGTGACGCCCGGCCAGCGGGAGAGGTCGATCTTCACCCAGTGCGCCCAGTTGAGCACGGTGAACAGATAGCAGTCGGCCACGCTGAACGTCTCGCCCATGAGGTAATTGCGGCCTTCGAGCGCCTTCGCCACGTAGTCGATGCGGCGGTCGAGCAGCTTGCGCGCCGCGTCCTTCCAGTCCTCCGAGGCCTGCTTGTTGAACAGCGGGCTGAAGGTCTTGTGCAGTTCCGAGGTGATGTAGTTCAGCCATTCCTGCAGGCGCACGCGCTCCATCGTGCCGGCGGGCGGCGCCAGTCCCTTTTCCGGCGCGCGGTCGGCGATGTACTGGACGATGGCCGGCCCCTCGGTGAGGACCTGGCCGTCGTCGAGCGCCAGCGCCGGCACGTAGCCCTTGGGGTTGATGGCGCGGAAGTCGCTGCCGTCGGCCAGGGTCTTGGAGGTCAGGTCCTTCTTCACCAGTTCGAAAGGCAGGCCGGCCTCGCGCAGGGCGATGTGCGGGGAAAGGGAACAGGCGCCGGGGCTGTAATACAGCTTCATGTCTGGTCTCCTGGGAGGTTTGCTTATGGAAACGACAAGTTTAGCTTATGATTGCCTGAAAAAATTTGCTCGCCCTTTGAGGCATTGCCACTGTGCCGCGCATGGTTTTCCGCGGTCGCACATGGCACACTCAACCTTTTTTCCAACCGAGGCCTGGTCAACATGAACGCCCGCAAATTGATTTACGCCTTCGAGGAAGGCGACGGCAAGAACAAGATGCTGCTCGGCGGCAAGGGCGCCAATCTGTGCGAGATGACGCAGATCGGCCTCAACGTGCCGCCCGGCTTCACCATCTCCACCGAGGCCTGCCTTGCCTACCTCGAGCGCAACCAGCTGCCCGAGGGCCTGATGGACGACATCCGCGCGCACATGAAGGCGCTGGAGAAGAAGACCGGCAAGGGCTTCGGAGCCGCGGACAATCCGCTGCTGGTGTCGGTGCGCTCCGGCTCGGCCATGTCCATGCCGGGCATGATGGACACCGTCCTCAACCTCGGCCTCAACAAGGCCACCCTGCAGGGCCTGATCAAGCTCACCAACAACCCGCGCTTCGGCTACGACGCCTGGCGCCGCTTCATCCAGCTCTTCGGCAAGATCGCGCTCAATATCGACGACCGGCATTTCGACGAGGCCATGCACGCCATGAAGCGCAAGGTCGGCGCCGCGCAGGACGTGGACCTCAAGGCCGAGCATCTGGCCGAACTGGCCGAGCAGTTCGCCAAGATCGTCGAGACCAAGACCGGCAAGCCCTTCCCCGAGGATCCCTACCAGCAGCTCGAGATCGCCGTCGGCGCGGTGTTCAATTCCTGGAACGGCAAGCGCGCCGTCGACTACCGCCGGCAGTTCAAGATCACCCGGGAGATGGCCAACGGCACGGCGGTGAACGTGTGCACCATGGTGTTCGGCAACATGGGCAACGACTCCGGCACCGGCGTCGGCTTCACGCGCAACCCGGGCACGGGCGAGAACCTCATCTACGGCGAATACCTGGTCAACGCCCAGGGCGAGGATGTCGTTGCCGGCATCCGCACGCCGAAGCCGATCGCCGAGATGGAGCGCGACATGCCGCCGATCTACCGGCAGCTGCTCGAACTGCACAACCGGCTCGAGTCGCACTACAAGGAGGTGCAGGACTTCGAATTCACCATTGAGCGCGGCACGCTCTACTGCCTGCAGACGCGCAACGGCAAGATGAACGCCCAGGCCATGGTGCGCACCTCGGTCGAGATGTTCAAGGAAGGCCTGATCGGCCGCGAGCGCGCCCTGACGCGGATCGACCCGGGCATCCTCGAGCAGTTGCTCGTGCCGCAGCTCTCGCCCGGCTTCAAGGGCAAGCCGCTCGCCACCGGCCTGCCGGCCTCGCCCGGCGCCGCCTCCGGCCGGATCGTCTTCGACGCCGACACGGCGGAGGCGCGCGGCAAGGCGGGCGAGCGCATCATCCTCGTGCGCGAGGAGACCAAGCCGGAGGACATCCACGGCTTCTTCCAGGCCCAGGGCATCCTCACCTCGCGCGGCGGCAAGACCTCGCACGCCGCGGTGGTGGCGCGCGGCATGGGCAAGCCCTGCGTTTCCGGCTGCGAGGCCATCCACATCGACGACATCAAGCGCTGCGCCGTCATCGGCGACACCACGCTGCACGAGGGTGATGTCGTCACCATCAACGGCAGCAACGGCAACGTCTATGCCGGCGAGGTGCCGACCGTGCAGGCCGAATTCAGCGAGGACATGCAGACCCTGCTCAAATGGGCCGACGAGGTGGCGCGCCTCCAGGTGATGGCCAACGCCGACACGCCGGACGACGCGACGCGGGCGAGGGAGTTCGGCGCCATGGGCATCGGCCTCTGCCGCACCGAGCGCATGTTCAATGCCACCGACCGCCTGCCCATCGTGCAGGAGATGATCCTCGCCGAGAGCGCCGAGGAGCGCCAGGCCGCCATCGACCGGCTGCTGCCGATCCAGCGCGCCGACTTCAAGGGCATCTTCAAGGCCATGCGCGGCCTGCCGGTCACCGTGCGCCTGATGGACCCGCCGCTGCACGAGTTCCTGCCCACGGCGGCGCAGCTCGAGCTGGAAATTGCCCACCTGCACCACCTGCGCGACTCGATCAAGGCGCTGGAGGAACTGCCCGAGACCCTCAAGCTCCTCAACCCGCGGCTCTACCAGCAGTACGCCGACGGGCTCAGCAAGCTCTCCGGCAGCATGGAGGACTTCAAGGACAGCCACCTCGAGGACGACATCATCCTGAAGAAGGAGAAGACGCTGAAGAAGGTGCGCGCGCTCTCCGAGGTGAACCCGATGCTCGGCCACCGCGGCGTGCGCCTCGGCATCACCTATCCGGAAATCTACAAGATGCAGATCCAGGCCATCCTCGAGGCGGCGGCGCTATGCGCCAAGGAGGGCATCGAGGTGCATCCGGAGATCATGGTGCCGCAGGTGGCGACCGTCGAGGAACTCAAGCGCATCCACAAGTACGTGCAGGACCTGCACAAGGTCGTCGAACTCACCCACGGCATCAACGTCGGGGTCAAGTTCGGCAGCATGCTCGAGGTGGTGCGCGCCTGCCTGCGCGCCGGCCGCATGGCCGAGATGGCGCAGTTCTTCAGCTTCGGCACCAACGACCTGACGCAGGCCACCTTCTCGTTCAGCCGCGAGGACGCCGAGAACAAGTTCCTGCCGGGCTACATCGAGACCGGCATCCTCATCGACAACCCCTTCGAGGTGCTCGACCAGAAGGGCGTCGGCGAGTTGATGAAGCTGGCGGTGGCCGATGGCCGCAAGACCAACCCGGACCTCAAGGTCGGCATCTGCGGCGAGCACGGCGGACACCCTGCCTCGATCCGCTTCTGCCACCAGATCGGGTTGAACTACGTGTCGTGCTCGGGTCCGCGCGTGCCCATCGCGCGGCTGGCGGCGGCGCAGGCGAAGCTGCTGGAAGGGCAGTAAAGGGATCCGGCGCGCCTACTTCCCCTGCGTCGCGGGAAGCCCGCGGCTCAACTGCTTGGCCTGCACCTTGTCGTTCACGAACTGCACGGAAATCTCGGTGTTGCCGTCGCGCCAGGTGGCCATGCCGCCGGACAGGCCGCCGATGCTGACGGAACTGGTCTCGGCCGGCTCGCCGAGGATGGCGACGACCTCCTTCTGGGTCATGCCGTTCCGGATGCGTTCGAAATTCTCGGCCGAGACCTTAGAGCCGCAGGCGGCGAGGAAGAATGCCGTTGCCAGCAGGACGGCGGCGCGGCGGAAGCGGTCGTGTTGCCTTGAGCGGCCGGGACGGCCGACCGGGAAACTATGCCACAACCGTCCGGCGCGGGGGCCGTTTCATTCGTCCTTCCGGCACCCGTCAAGGATATCCAGCTCCGGCTTGTAGAAAGCGGTTTTGATCTCGAAAAAGCCGAGGAGGGTGTGGAAGAGGTGGTCGTGGGTGTAGCGCCGATGGCGCTTGCGCTCCAGCGCCGGCCGGTCGAGTTCGTCGAAACCGCTGCCGAACCAGAGAATGGCCGGCACGTGCAGCTGGCTCTCCGGGGCGATGGGGCGGGGCAGGCCATGCAGATAGACGCCGCCCTCGCCGAGGGATTCGCCGTGGTCGCTCAAGTAGAACAGCGCGGTTTCGAACTTCGCGTCATTCCGTTTCAGCAGCTCGATCGCCTTGCCCAGGAAATGATCGGTGTAGAGGATGGCATTGTCGTAGGCGTTGCCGATCTCCTCCTGGCTGCACCGGCTCAGATCCTTGCTCCGGCAGGCCGGCCGGAACTTCTCGAACTCCGGCGGATAGCGCTTGTAGTAGGCCGGCCCGTGGTTGCCCATCTGGTGCAGGACAACGAGGATGTCCCCCGAGGGGTGGCTGTCGATGTAATCCTGCAGCGGCACCAGCATGCCCTCGTCGCGGCATTCCTGGTCGCACACGGTGTTGATCTCGGGGGACTTGTAGTCCAGGTAGGGAACGCGCAAGGCGATGCCCTTCGAGTCGGAATTGTTGTCCAGCCAAAGTACGTTCACCCCGGCGCGCTGCACGATGTCGAGGAGATTCTCCTCGTGCCGGGCCTTGCGCGGGTCGAAGCGGGCCATGCCCTGCGGCGAGAACATGCACGGCACGGAGACGGCCGTCGAGGTGCCGCAGGAGCGGAAATCGGGCAGGCTGATGGCCTGGGCTTCCCTCAGACGCGGCGTGGTGTCGCGCGCGTAGCCGTTGATCGAGAAGCGGTCGGCCCTTGCCGTTTCGCCGATGACGAGAATGATCAGTTCCCGGTGTTTGTCGTCCTTGGAGATATGCGCGTCTGCGGCAACGACCGCCAAGGGGCCGTCGGGGTCATGCCGTCCGCTGCCGAGGAACTTGACGGCGGACAGCAGGAAATAGGCGGGATTGGCATAGCTTCTCAGCGGCTTGTGCACGCGCACGAAGGAGGCATAGAAGCTGCCGAAGGCGACGACCAAGATCGTTGTCCCAAGCAGGCACAACGCGAGCAGCTTGGCCCGGCTGAGCAGTTCGTGCCGCCATCCGCGCCAGGCCAGTGGGATGCGCCCGATCACGGCGGCGGGCAGGACGCCGAGCAGGCAGAAATAGGCCAGCAGACCGGGCGTGACCAGGTCGAGCGCCTCGCCCGCATGGGTCTGGGCGACGTTTCGCAGCATATCCACGCCGATGACCGTGCCGAAATTGTCCATGAAATAGGCGCTGATCGAGGCGGCCAGCAGCACCGTGATCAGGACCGGCTTGGTTAGCTTTCCCAGTGCGAATCCCCCCAGCAGGAGGACGTTGAGCGCGAGGAAGGCGCCGGCGAGCGACAGCAGGGCCGGCAGGTTGCGTGCCGTGGGCGGGAAGGCCTGCAATACGTTCGCGATGAAACTCGCATTGCCGCCGCCGACCAGGACGAGGCAAGTCAGCAGCAGCAGGGCGTTGCCGCTGAGTTCTCTTTTGAATGCAAGCCGTCTCATCTGGTCGGTGCGAAAGGGCGCCTGGATGACTCACGGGCTAATGGGGGGGCAGCGTGCTCAGGTCGACCAGGGCCTTCTGCGAGCCCGGGTTGCCGACCAGAAGGGGGCGCTCCCTGAAGCGGGCATTGACGACGCTCTTGCTCGGGTCGTAATCGTCGAAGGAGAGCCCGGCCAGATCGGCCCAGGTATGGATCAGGTGCGATGTCTGGTAGGGGCGGTCGACCTGTTTGTCGAAATTGCGTCCCCGGGCCTGCTGCCAGGCCGCGGAGCGCCAGAGCAGGAACGGCACGGCGTACATCGGCAGCGTCGGGCGGGCCTCGTTGCGGCCGATGAAATCGTGCGCAGGGGAATCGAAGACATCTTCCCCATGATCGGAAAAGTACAGCAGCATCGACTTGCCGCCCAGGCTGTCCAGGCGCTCGATCAGGCTGGCGAGGACATGGTCGTTGTAGCGCACGGCATTGTCGTAGTGGTTGATCAGCGGCAGCTGCCTGTCGGTGACCCACTCCGGCAGTCCGCTCCTGTCCTTGAACACGTTGAATTCGGGCGGATAGCGGTATTCGTAGATCATGTGCGTGCCGAGCAGGTGCACCACGATGAATTTGCGCTCGGCCTTGTCCGTCAGGATGCGCGAGAAGGGGTCCAGCACGTTGCCGTCGTAACGGTAGGAGTTCTGCGAGCGGCTGTGGTTCAGGTAGACCTGCTCGTCGGCCTGTTCCGAGAAATTGGTCAGCATTGTGTTGCGCATGGTCAGCGTCTGCTGGTTGGTGACCCAGTAGGTTTTGTAGCCGGCCTGCTTCATGATGTTCATCAGCGAGGGACGGGTGAGGTAGAGATCCGGATGCTCCTGGTCGGCGAAGGTGAGCGCCTGCTGCAGCGTCTCGATGGTGTAGGGCCGCGAGGCCACCACCCGGTTGAACACGGTGAGCCGGTCGCGCATGGCTTCCAGCCGCGGCGAGGTCTGGCGGCCGTAGCCATACAGGCTCATGTGCAGACGGCTGGTCGACTCGCCGATGGCCAGCACCAGCGTCGCCGGCTGGCCGGCATGGGCATCGGCCAGGTTGGCGACCGGCGGCAGGCGCCGGTTCCGCTCGAGCAAGTCGTGCATCTTCGTCAGTTGCTGCTCGTATTTGAAATAGCCGACGGCGAATTGCCAGGGCACCGCCGGTTCGAGGCTGTTGGCGAGCGCGCGCGAGAAGGTGTTGGCGTCGAGCCCCTTGTTCTTGTAAAGGATCCGGTAGGTCCCCGGCAGGGCAATCAGCGCCAGGATGGCGAGCGCCAGCGACCACGCCGCCCGCCGCGGCATGGTGAGCGGACGCAGGCGGCGCCACAGCCACCAGGCGCCCGCCGAATAGGCCAGCAGGGCCGGCACCATCCACCAGGCGAAGTAGTTGCCGATGTATTCGCTCGCCTCCGCGGGATTCGAGTCGAACAGGATGAAGAGGACGCTTTGCGAGAATTCCTGGCGGTAGATGGCGAAGTAGCCGAGGTTGACGAGCGAGAACGCCCAGAGCGCCAAACCGATCAGGCCGGCGAGGCGCACTCCCTGGCGGGGAAAGGCGAGCAGCGGCACCAGCCAGAGCAGGCTGTTGAGTAGGCCGTGGCGCAGCGGCGAGAAGCCCGTCGCGCCGCTGGCGACGAGCAGAAGGTGGGTGACGCCCGAGAAGTACCAGAAGAACAGGTAGGCGCGGCCGAGGGCGTCCCAGTCGAGGCCGGTGCGCGGGCGCGGCAGGCTCAGGGGGGACGCGGTTGCGGCGAAGTCTGTGTTCATGTGAGCGGGTTGTCAGCGGCATGGCCGAACGATCGCCCACTCTAGCGGCCCCGTCGTCAGGGGCGTGTCAATCCGGTGTGAAAAATTCGTTAAACGGCAAGCTCGACGCGGAACTCGCAGCCGCCGCTGTGGTTCTCGCCGAGGTGGACGCGCCAGCCCTGGCGCCGGCAGATGCGCTGCACCAGCGATAGACCCAGGCCGAGCCCGTCGCCGCGACTGCGGTCGCCGCGCACAAAGGGCTGGAACACGCTCTCGCGCTGCTCGGGGGGGATGCCGGCGCCGGAGTCGCAGACGCTGAAGCCGCCCGGCCGCAGCACCAGGCGGACGTAGCCGCGGTCGGTGTAGTGGATGGCGTTGCGCAGCAGGTTGGAGAGTACGGCGCGCAGCAATGGTGCCGGGTAGCGCCCGGCGTCCTCGCCTTCGCTGATCAGGCCGAACTCCAGGCCGCGGTCGGCCGCTTCGGGGCGCAGGCGGTCGATCTGCTCGCCGGCGACCTGGGCCAGCGTGACCTCCGCTTCTTCGCGCTCGCCGTCGGATACGCGCGCCAGGCGCAGGAAGGTTTCCACCAGTTCCTGCATTTCGTTGCAGGCGGCCTGGATGCGCAGCACCTGTGCCAGTTGTCTGGGATCGGCCAGCCCCTGTGCCATCATCAGGTCGCATGAACTGGCGATGACCATGAGCGGTGTGCGCAATTCGTGGCTGACGTCGCTGGTGAAAATGCGCTCGCGCTCGAGCGCCTGGCGCAGCCGGCCGAGCGTGGCATCGAAGGCGGCGGCGAGGCGGCCGACCTCGTCGGCGGGATAATCCGCCGCCAGCGGCGGCGCCCCCGTCAGTTGCTGCTCGCGGTGCTGCACCTGTTCGGAGAGACGGATCACCGGCGCGATGACGCGGCGCGCCATGAGCAGGCCCAGCCCCCACGCCGACAGCATGCTGAGAACGAAGGCGACGGCGATGACGACATAAAGGACGTCCTCGCGCTGCTCGAACTCCTCCTGGTCCTGCACCAGCACATACAGGGTGCCGTTCGCCTCGCGCGCGTAGACATGCTGCTCGTCGCCCTCGCGCTCGATTTCCTGGAAACCGGGCCTGACGTCGCGCAGCCAGGCCGGCAGGGGCGGCTGGCCGTCGGGGCCCCTGACATAGAGCTGGGCATCCTGCTCGAGATGGAAGGGCCGGCCCTTGTCGAGGGCGGTGAGGATGTCGTCGAGCTGTTTGCTCATGGTCGAGGATGCGTAGTTCTCCTCGGTGTAGCTGATCGACATCACCACGGTGAGCGAGAAGACGCCGGCCACCACCAGCGTCATCAGCACGAAGGCGACAACGATGCGCTTTGCAAGACTTCGTCTTGCAGTCATGTGCGGCCTTTCCCCCGCCCCCCTTCCCGGGGAAGGGGGGGACGACGGTTCACCGCTGCGCGGCTCCATGTCATTTCGCTGCATCTTCGGTTTCGGCGAGACGGAAACCGACGCCGTGTACGGTGTGCAGCAGCGGTTTCGGGAAAGGCTTGTCGATCTGCTGGCGCAGGGTGTGGATGTGGCTGCGCAGGCTGTCGCTGTCGGGCGGGGCATCGCCCCACAGCGCCGATTCGAGCGTCTCGCGCGTCGCCACGGCGGGGCTCTTCTGCATGAGCACGGCGAGCAGCTTGAGCCCGATCGGGCCGATCTTCAGGGGCTGGCCGGCGCGCGTGACTTCGAGGGTGTCGAGATCGTAGCTGAGATCGCCCACCCTGAGCAGGCGGCGGCCGCCGGCGCGCGTGCGCTTGAGCACCGCCTCGATGCGCGCGGCCAGCTCGGGCAGGGCGAAGGGTTTGGTTACGTAGTCGTCGGCGCCGCTGCCGAAGCCCTGCAGGCGGTCGTCGAGGGCGTCGCGCGCGGTGAGCATGATCACCGGCGTGTCGCGCCGCTCGCCCTCGCGCAAACGCTGGCACAGAGTATAGCCGTCCATACCGGGCAGCATGACGTCGAGCACGATCAGGTCATAGGGGTTGGTCGCCGCCAAGTGCAGGCCGGTGAGGCCGTCGTGGGCGCAGTCCGTCTCATAGCCCTTCAGTGCCAGATAGTCGGCCAGGTTGGCCAGGATGTCGCGGTTGTCTTCGACCAGCAGCAGTCGCATCGATGCCGTGCCTTCTTGCGGAAGCGCAAGACTACCATTCCACGATCAGGACGGGGCGCGGCTGAAGCGGGAAAGATTGCCCATGATCTCCAGCATGGCAGTGCGGATCGCCTTGATCACGCCGGACGAATCGGCCAGTGGGCGGTCGTCCCCGTCGGTGACCTCGTTGCGGATGGCGCCCAAAGCATTCAGCGGGAAGGACACCTTGAAGTCGTCGCCGAGGTAGGCGATGCGGTTCCAGTCGGCTGCGACGGCATATTCGCGCCGGTAGCCGGGCGCCAGCAGGTCGTAGCCATGCGAGTAGTCGGACGGCGGGTTCTTCACGCCGAGCAGCGGCATGAGGGTGGCCGGGATATCGAGGTGGCTGGTGATGCCGGAAACGACGCGTGGCGCCTGGCCGGGCACGCGGATCACCGCCGGCGTGCCGGTCTGGAAGCGGTTGAATTCCGCGCTGTGGCCCCAGCGGCCGCGTTCCATGAATTCCTCGCCGTGGTCGCCGAGCACGATGACCACGGTTTTCTCGAGCAGGCCCTTCGCCTTTAGATGGTCGATGACGCGGCCGATCTGGGCGTCGACGTGGTGCGCGGCGTTGATGTAGCGGTTCTTGATCTGCGGCGTTTGCGTGGCGAAGTCGGCCGTCAGGTAGTTGAAGTTCTCCAGGTAGGGCCGCGCGATGGCGCCCTCCTGCGGGAAGTCGTAGGGCGCGTGGGTGGACTCGAAGAACATGTAGCTCATGAAGGGCCGCGACGGCTCGCGCCGGTCGATGAAGGCGAGGATGTCGTCGATGTTCTTCGCATCGCGCTGCCAGGGCGGCGGGCCGGATTCGAAGGCGTGCATGTCCTCGGCACGCATGTTCACGAAAACGGTCTTGTCGAAGGCCGGATAGGTGAAGCGCTGGCTGGTGTGCAGGGCGAACTGGTAATCCTGCCGTTGCAGCACGTCCATCAGCACCGGCGCGCGCCGCGCCGCGTGCATGGGAAACCAGTTGTTGCCGTAGAGGCCGTAGAACATCGAGAAGACGCCCATCTGCGTCAGGTTGCCGCCGCTGTAATGTTTTTCCAGTCGCAGCGCGTCGTTGGAGAAGGCCCACAGGCGCGGCATGATCCTCGCGTCGAGCATGTCGAAGCGCAGCGACTCGGCCACCAGCCAGACGACGTTGAGCGGCGCCTTCGGCGTCTCGACGCGCAGCGGCGTCAGCGGATAGGCGAGGCTGCCCTCGCGCACGTTCAGGCTTTGCGCCTCGCCGCGGGGCGACTCGATGCCGAGGTGCTTGGCCAGCTTGCGCATGGTGAGCGGCTGGTAGAGCGGATAGCGCTCGCTGGCGAAGAGGATGGGCTGGTAGTTCGAGGCGGCGCTGTAGGCGTAGGCCATGCGTTCGCCCATGCCGAGGAGGGCGACGGCGAGAAGCGCCCAGCGCCAGCGGATTCTTACCGTCCACCGTGCCAGGCCGTCGCGGCGCACGATCCAGATATACAGACCGGCCTGCGCCGCTCCGAGCAGACTGACGATTCCCGCCGCCGTCAGTTGGGTCGCCGTGGTGGCGCCGAGGGAATCGATGCCGCCGGGCGTGGACACGAGGTCGATGACGAAGCCGTTGATGTGGAAGCCGTACATGTCGCGGATGATGCGGTCGGCGTAGAGCAGGGTCTGGGTCAGTGTCGTCAGGCCGACGGCGGTGGCGGCGAGCAGGGCAGAGCCGGTTTTCGGCGAGGTCTTCCTGATAGCCAGCCGCAGCAGATGCGTGGCGAGCAGCGCCGGCAGCAGGTAGAGGAAGGCGTAGCTCAGCGTCGCTGCCAGGGTCCAGCCGGCGACGGCGGGCACGAGAAACTGCCGTGCGCTTTGAAGGCCGGCGACGAGGGCGAGGGCGATCAGCCAGGAAAAAAGGAAATAGCGGTTGAGCTGGCGGGCGGACGGCAGGGCAGGCATGGCAGGGCTCCGTAATCGTACGGGCCATACCGTATCAAGCGGGGCGTCAAGACCGCTTCAAGATGACGTGAAAAAAACGTGAACAGGCCCTACTTGGCGAACAGCCGCGCCGGATCGCTGAAGGCCTTGAACTCCAGCGCGTTGCCGAAGGGGTCCATGATGAACATGGTGGCCTGCTCGCCCGGCTGGCCCTTGAAGCGCACATAGGGCTCGATGACGAACTCCATGCCGGCGGCGCGGAAGCGCTCGGCCAGGCGCTGCCACTCGTCGATCGGCAGCACCAGGCCGAAGTGGCGCACCGGCACCTGCTTGCCGTCGACGCTGTTGGTCGGGTCGTCCGCGCCGAGCCGCTTGACGAGATGGGCGACGATCTGGTGGCCGCGGAAGTTGAAGTCCACCCACTCGTCCGAACTGCGCCCCTCGGGACAGCCGAGGAACTTGCCGTAGAACTCGCGCGCGCGCTCGAGGTCGGTGACGGGGAAGGCGAGGTGAAACGGCGGCAGTGGGGCGGCCATGCGGTTCTCCTTGGGTGGTTTGCTGTCCGCTCTGCGGCGGCTCGGGCGGCTAGTGTGCCACAGCCCTTAGGCGGCGGCTACCGTGCCCGGCCAGGGAATGACGTAGAACAGCACGGCGAAGAAGTGCAGCGCCGCGCCGGCCAGCACGAAGCCGTGCCAGATGGCGTGGTTGTAGGGCAGGCGCTTCCACTTGTAGAAGGCGACGCCGGCGGTGTAGGCGAGTCCGCCCGCGGCGAGCAGGATCAGGCCGCCGGTGCCGACATGGCGCAGCATCGGCTCGGCCGCCACCACCACGATCCAGCCCATGGCGATGTAGATCGACACCACCAGGCCGTGCAGCCGACCCTTGAGGAAGAGGCGCAGGCCGATGCCGGCAAAAGTCAGTCCCCAGATCACGGCGAGGAGCGACCAGCCCCACGGCCCGCGCAGGTTCACCAGCAGGAAGGGGGTGTAGGTGCCGGCGATGAGGACGAAGATGGCGGCATGGTCGAGGGCGCGCAGGGTGTGCTTGAGGCGCTCGACCTGCACGCTGTGGTAGAGCGTGGAGGTGGTGAAGCAGAGGATCAGGGCGGCGCCGAAGATGCTGCAGCTCGTCACGTGCCAGGCGTCGCCGTTTATGGCGGCGAAGGCGACCAGCACGGCCAGGCCGGCGATGGCGAGCAGGATGCCGATGCCGTGCGTGACGCTGCTGGCGATCTCCTCGCGCAGGGTGTAGCGGGGCAGGGCGGGCAATGCATTCATGCGGGCTGGGCTCCTCGGCAAGGAGGCAAGTATACTCCCGGCAACCGACCTGCATTTAGGCCTTGCGCCCCAGAATGTCCCGACCGCTGGATTTGACCGGACTCACCCTCGCCCTGCTGCGGCGGCTGCTCTACCTCTGGGTGAAGCCGGCCGTGCTGCCGGACAAGCCGGAGGCGCTCGGTCTCGATCAGGCGCGCCCGGCGTGCTACGTGCTCGACGAGCGCTACCTGTCCAACCTGCTGGTGCTGATGGAGGAGACGCGCCGCGCCGGCCTGCCGCCGCCGCGCGCCCCGATCGCGCTCGGCGCGCTGAAGTCGCGGCGCTCCTTCTTCTTCATCGCGCGCCCGCGCCGCCTCGTGTCGACGGCGAAGGAGCGCTACGGACATTCCCCGCTGATGGTCGGCATGGTCAGGGCGGCCCTCGCCGATCCCGCCTGCGACGTGCAGATCGTGCCCGTCTCCCTGCTCTGGGGGCGGGCGCCCGACAAGCAGGAGACCATCCTCAAGGCGCTCTTCGCCGAGACCTGGCGCGCGCCGGGGCGGTTGCGCCAGTTCTTCGCCGTCCTGCTGCACGGCCGCCAGGCCATGCTGAACTTCGGCGCGCCGCTTTCGCTGCGCGCGCTGCTCGAGGGCGAGCCGGACGAGGCGCGCGCGGTGCGCAAGCTCTCGCGCGTGCTGCGCGTGCATTTCCGCCGCCAGCGCGAGATCGCCATCGGACCGGACCTCTCCCACCGCAACACGCAGGTCGACGCCCTGCTCGCGGCGCCGGCGGTGCGCGCGGCGATCGCCGCCGAGGCGGCGGCCAAGGGCGTTTCGCAAGCCTCGGCGGAACACGCGGCGCGCGGCTTCGCCCTGGAGATCGCCTCCGACTACACCTACGGCGTGGTGCGCGCCTTCGTGCTCTTCCTCACCTGGCTGTGGACGCGCCTCTACGGCGGCGTCGAGGTGCGCCACTTCGAGACCCTTGCCCGCATCGCGCCGGGCCAGGGCATCGTCTACCTGCCCTGCCACCGCAGCCACATCGATTACCTGCTGCTGTCCTACGTCGTCTACCAGCGCGGCCTCACCCCGCCGCACATCGCCGCCGGCGAGAACCTCAACATGCCGGTCATCGGGCCGCTGCTGCGCCGCGGCGGCGCCTTCTTCCTGCGGCGCAGCTTCAAGGGCGATCCGCTCTACGCCGCGGTGTTCCACGAATACCTGCACATGATGATCGCGCGCGGCTTTCCCATCGAGTTCTTCCTCGAGGGCGGGCGCAGCCGCAGCGGGCGCATGCTGGCGCCGCGCACCGGCATCCTCGGCATGACCGTGCGCAGCTTTCTGCGCGAGCAGGCGCGGCCGCTCGTCTTCGTGCCGGTGTACCTCGGCTACGAGAAGCTGCTCGAGGGGCAGTCCTTCCTCGACGAACTGCAGGGCAGGCCGAAGCGCGGCGAATCGCTCTCGGGCCTGCTGGGCGCCTGGCGCCTGCTCGGGCGCAAGTTCGGCAAGGTGCACGTGAACTTCGGCGAGCCGCTCGCGCTGGCCGAGTTCCTCGACGCCCAGCATCCCGGCTGGCGCGAGGATGGCGACGGGAATGATTCCTGGGTGCGCCCCCTCGTCCGCGCCGCCGCCGAGGAAGTGGCGCGGCGCATCAACGCGGCGGCGGTGGTGACGCCGGTCAACCTCGTCGCCCTCGCCCTGCTGGCGACGCCGAAGCACACCGCCGACGCGCAGGCGCTGCTGCGCCTGATCGAGCACTACCAGGCCCTGCTGCGCACGGCGCCCTATTCGCCCGGCGCGGCGGGCTGCGAGCTGACCGCGGCCGAGGTCGTCGCCTATGCCGAGCAGCTCGGCTTCGTCGAACGCCTGCCGCACGCACTGGGCGAACTGGTGCGCGTGCGCGCCGACGCCGCGCCCCTGCTGGCCTACTTCCGCAACAACGTGCTGCATTTTTTCGCCCTGCCGGCGCTGGTCGCCTGCCTGCTCGGGCGCAACCGCCGCATCGAGGCTCACCGCATGGACGAGGTGGTGTCCGGCATCTACATGCTGCTGCGCGCCGAGCTGTTCCTGCACTGGCCGCCGTCCGCGCTGTCGGGCGCGATGGCGGCGGCCATCGCGGCACTCACCGCGCGCGGCCTGATGCGGCAGAACCCCGAGACCGGCCGCTACGCCGCGCCCGAACCGCACAGCCAGGCCTTCGCCGAGCTGCGCCTGCTCGGCGAGACCATCCGCCCGACGCTCGAGCGGCACTTCCTCACCCTGGCCCTGCTGCAGCGGCACGGCTCCGGCCGCATCACGCGGCGCGCGCTCGAGGAGTCGAGCCACCTCCTCGCCCAGCGCCTGGCGCTGCTCTACGAGTTCAATGCGCCGGAGTTCTCGGAGAAGTCGCTCTTCGCCGGCGTCGTCACCCAGTTCGTCGACTCGGGCATCCTGCGGGAGGATGCGGACGGGCTGCTGCATTTCGACGAACGCATCACCGTGCCCGCCGCGCACGCCGAGCTGGTGCTCTCCGCCGAAGTGCGCCAGACCATCCTGCGCATGGCCGGCGAGAGTGCCGCCAACGGGCACTGACATCGATCCCATGAATAAGGCCCCCACCCCCACCCCCGTGCGCTCGCCCTGCGTCAAGGTCTGCGAGATGGACGAAGCCGTCGGCCTCTGCAAGGGCTGCTGCCGCACCCAGGACGAGCGCGACTGGTGGGTGGCCTACACGGACGAGCAGCAGCGCGAGGCGCTGCGCGAAGGCCGCGCCGAGCTCGCGCCGAGCATGGGGCCGGTGGAGCCGAAGCGGAAGGGCTAGCGTGGAACGCACAGCCCAGTCCATCCTCGACCGGACCATCGCCGCGCACGGCGGGGAGGCGTTCTGGCGCGGCGCGAGGCCTTCCGCGGCCTGCGCCGGCAGTTCCGCTGGGACGAACTGGATTTCCTCTACTTCGGCGGCTACGCCACCTGGAACTACCTGACGACGCCGTTCCTCTTCCTGCGCCCCGGCTTCGAATTCGAGCGGCTGCCGCCGCTCGAGGGTGCGCAAGGCAAGGTCGAGCGCATCGTCGCGCTCTTCCCGCCCGACATCCCGACGCACAGCCGCCGACAGGTGTTTTATTTCGACGAGCAGGGCTTGCTGACGCGACTGGACTACACGGCGGAAGTGGTCGGCGGCTGGGCCCATGCCGCGCATCTGTGCGAGGCCTACCGCGACTTCGGCGGATTGAAAGCGGCGACGAAGCGCCGCATCTGGCCCACGCTGTTCGGCGACAGGCCGATGCCCTTCCCGAATCTCGTCGCGCTGGATATCGACGAGATCCGGCGGATCAGCCTTTAATCCAGGAGTCCTTCAGCGTCACCGCCCGGTTGAACACCGGCGCGCCGGGCTTCGAGTCGACGCGGTCGGCGACGAAGTAGCCGTGGCGCTCGAACTGGAAGCGTTCCTCCGGTTTGGCTTCCTTCAGCGCCGGTTCGAGGCAGGCCTTGATGAGCGTCTTCGAATCCGGGTTGAGGTCCGCCAGGTAGTCGCGCCCGCCGGCGCCCGGGTTCGGCTCGCGGAACAGGCGGTCGTAGAGGCGCACCTCGCACGCGTAGGCGTGCGCCGCGCTGACCCAGTGGATGTTGCCCTTCACCTTGTAGGCGTCGGCGCCGGGCGTGCCGCTCTTCGAATCAGGCAGGTATTCGCAATGCACGGCGACGACATTGCCCGAGGCGTCCTTGTCGCAGCCGGTGCACTTGACGACGTAGCCGTAACGCAGCCGCACCGAGTTGCCGGGGAAGAGGCGGAAGTAGCCCTTCGGCGGGTTCTCGCTGAAGTCCTCGCGCTCGATCCAGAGTTCCTTCGAGAAAGGCACGGCGCGCTTGCCGAGTTCGGGCTGTTGCGGATGGTTCGGCGCGAAGCATTCCTCGTCCTGCTCCGCCGGGTAGTTGTCGATGACCAGCTTCAAGGGGTCGAGCACGGCGATGCGGCGCAGGGCGCGCGCGTTGAGGTCGTCGCGCATGCACTCTTCCAGCACGCCGTAGTCGATCCACGAGTCGGCCTTGGCGACGCCGATGCGCTCGGCGAAGAGGCGGAAGCCCTCCGGCGTGTAGCCGCGCCGGCGCGCGCCGACCAGCGTCGGCAGGCGCGGGTCGTCCCAGCCGTCGACGTGCCGCTCCTGCACCAGCTGGATGAGTTTCCGCTTCGACAGCACGACGTAGGAGAGGTTGAGGCGGGCGAACTCGACCTGCTGCGGCAGCGGCTTCGCCAGCAGCCCGCCCTCGGCCAATTTGTCGAGCAGCCAGTCGTAGAACGGGCGCTGGTCCTCGAACTCGAGGGTGCAGATCGAGTGGGTGATGCGCTCCAGCGCGTCCTCGATCGGGTGGGCGAAGGTGTACATCGGGTACACGTTCCACTTGTCGCCGGCGCGGTGGTGCGTGGCGTGCTTGATGCGGTAGAGGGCCGGGTCGCGCAGGTTGATGTTGGGCGAGGCCATGTCGATCTTCGCCCGCAGCACGTGGGCGCCGTCGGGGAACTCGCCCGCCTCCATGCGGCGGAAGAGGTCGAGGTTCTCTTCGGCGCTGCGATTTCGGTAGGGGCTGTTTTTGCCCGGCTCGGTCAGCGTGCCGCGGCTGGCGCGCATCTCCTCGGCGCTCTGCGAGTCGACGTAGGCATGGCCCGCCCTGATGAGGTACTGCGCCGCCTCGTACATGAAGTCGAAGTAGTCCGAGGCGAAATAGCCGTGCGTGCCCCAGTCGAAGCCGAGCCAGTGCACGGCGTCGACAATGGCGTCGACGTACTCCTGCTCCTCCTTCTCCGGGTTGGTGTCGTCGAAGCGCAGGTGGCAGGCGCCGGCGTAGTCGCGCGCCAGGCCGAAATTCAGGCAGATCGACTTGGCGTGGCCGATGTGCAGATAGCCGTTCGGCTCGGGCGGGAAGCGCGTGCGGATCCTCGCCGGGTCGGCGGGCGCGCCGGCGTGGGCGGCGGCCGGGCCGGGCTGGCCGCCCCACGTCACGCCGTCGTGCTTGCCGGCGGCGAGGTCGGCTTCGACGATCTGGCGGATGAAATTCGAAACGGGTGGGGTGGGCGCCGCGGCGGGCGCGCTTTTTTCTTTGCTCATGATGCCGCGATTTTACCGCGAGGCGGGGCGCAGCGCTGCGTATAGGGCAGAGGCGGAGAGCAGGACGAAGGCGATCAGCGAGAGTTCCGGCACGGAGAGGCCGAGGAAGGTCCAGTCCACCTTGGTGCAGTCGCCGTTGGCCTCGAACATCGCCGGCCACCACTTCGCCAGCGGCAGGCCGTTGAGGAAGCGCTCCTCGGGGCTGATGCCGCATTCGGCGGCCTGCGGGTTGTAAGTGAGGTACACCTGCCAGGCGGCGACCGCCGCGCCCAGCGTCGCCCACAGGTCGAGCAGGCCCGCATACAGCCAGCGCGCCGTGCCGGCGGGCCGGTGCATGGACGCAATGAGCGCGGTGATGCCGAACAGGATGAAGGCGATGCGCTGCACGACGCAGAGCGGGCAGGGCAGCAGGCCGAGGGCGGCCTGCAGGTAATTGACGGAGAAGCCGACCAGGGCGAGGCAGCCGAGGCCGGTGGCGAAATGGATGTGGTGTGCTTTCATGGGCCGCCATTATGGCTTGAAACGACCTGCAAGGCTGCCGGCCGGCCGCAGGGGTCAGCCGAAGCGCCTGACAATGAGTGAATCGAGCGAAAGCGGACCCGGACCACGGGCGACGAGGAAGAGCAGCACGGCGGCCCAGACGCCGTGCGTCGGATAGGCGTCGGGATAGACGAAGACCTGGATCGTCGCCGTCATGATGAGCAGGGCGAGGGCGGAGAAGCGCGTCGCCAGGCCGAGCAGGATCAGTGCCGGGAAGACGTGCTCGGCCCAGGCCGCCATGATGGCCGCCAGCTCGGGCGGCAGCAGCGGCAGGCGGTACTCGTCGCGAAAGAGGTCCACCACGGCGTCGGCGAGGCGCGGCATGCCGAACTGGAATTCGCCGGAGACGATGTCGAGGGAAAAGCCCTGGATCTTGGTCTGGCCGGACTTCCAGAAGATGGCGGCGACGGAAAACCGGCCCAGCAGGGCGATCCACGCGTCGGGCATGCGGTTGCACAGAGCGACGGCGCGGCGCGCCAGGTCGACGGCGATGTGACTCATGGTGCTCTCCTCGAAGGCGTCATCGCCACGACGGCGCCGCTGCGCAGCAGCAGGCCGAGGGCGGCGGGAAGGTCGAATGGCCCGGAGGCCTGCGCGGCTTCGCCGAGGGCGGCGCCCCGCAGCAGCTTGTCGACGAATTCGGCCGCGCCGGCTTCGATGTGCAGGATGGCCACGTCGAGCCCCTCGCGCACGACCAGCGCCGCCTCGGCATCGGCGAAATCGACTGCGCCGAGCGCCGCGGACACGTCTTCCGCCTGGTGCGCCGCCCACAGCGACACCACCGGATGCGCCGAGCGCAGCAGGCGCAGCGCCGGATGCAAGGTGAGCCGCAGCGCGGGCAGCGCGGCTTCGTCGGCCAGGCATGCGCCGACTTCGGCCAGCGGCACGGGATCGGCGTCGGCGGCATGCCAGGCCTCGACGCGCAGCCATTCGAGCCGGGCGACGTCGGCGAGATAGGGCAGGCCGGCGGCGGGCGGGAAATCCGCCACGAAGTCGGCGAAGCCGGCGCCGTACCAGGCCAGCACCGGCGAGCGCGGCGGGTTGCCGCGGGCGAACTCGGCGGCCATGGCGCGGAAGAAATCCTCGCCGACCAGCGCCTGCACCACCGGGTAGCTGTCGGCCAGCGCGTCGACCAGCGAGACGATGACGTTGTTGCGATAGACGGCGAAGCGCTGCGCCGGGTCGGAGCCGTTCCAGGTTTTCAGTCCGGCCGGGCAGGGCGCGTCCGGCCGCAGCAGGGCGTCGGCGAAAGCAGCGCTCACTGGAGCACCCTCCCCCCAGCCCCCTCCCCAAGGGAGGGGGTGACGTTGGTTCGCCGCTGCGCGGCTCCTGTTTGTGGCTGGCGCCCCTTCGGGCGGCCGTGCCGGGCGCTCATGCCGCGACCTCGAGTTTCGCGTGGCGCGCCATGACGATTTCGGCCTGGCGCGCCACGGCGGCGAGCACGGCGAATGCCGGGAGGTCGTTGTCGCGCTCGATCAGGGTCGGCTGCGGGCCGACGAGGGAAAGGGCGAAATCGTAGAGCGCCCACACCGCCTCCGCCACGGGCGCACCATGGCTGTCGATGAGCAGCGGCGCGCCGGCGGCGTCGACCTCGCGGGCATGGCCGGCGAGGTGAATCTCGCCCACCGCCGCCAGCGGCAGGGCGCGCAGGTAGGCGCGCGCGTCGCGATGGTGATTGGTGCAGGAAACGTAGGCGTTGTTGACGTCGAGCAGCAGGCCGCAGCCGGTGCGGCGGACGACCTCCGCGATGAAATCCGTCTCCGTCATCGTCGAGGCCTCGAACTCGACGTAGGTGGCCGGGTTCTCCAGCAGCATGCGCCGGCCGAGGCGTTCCTGCACCCGGTCGATGTGCGCGCAGACGCGGGCCAGCGTGCCGGCGTGATAGGGCGCCGGCAGCAGGTCGTTGAAGAAGGCGCCGCCATGGCTGGACCAGGCCAGGTGTTCGGAAAACGATTCGGGCTGGTAGCGCGCCAGCAGCGCCGCGAGACGGTCGAGGTGAAGTTCGTCGAGCGGGTCCTCGCCGCCGATCGACAGGCCGACGCCGTGGATCGAGAGCGCATGGTCGGCGCGGATGCGCTCCAGGTAATGGTGGAAGGGGCCGCCGGCCACCATGTAGTTCTCGGCATGCACCTCGAAGAAACCGATGTCCGGTTGCGCGTCGAGGATGTGGCGGAAATGCTCCGGCTTCAGGCCGACGCCGCCGCGCTTCGGCAGCGCGGCGGGGGCTTTGGCGCCTCCCCTGATGGGGCGATGCGGGTTCGCGTTCGTCATGAGAGGCGCTCCGTCACTGCGCGCTCGATCAGGCTTTCTTTTCCTTGAACTCCTTGAGCTGGCCGAAGCCGGTCGGCGAGGTCGGCGAGGCGGTCTTCTCGCAGGTGCCCTTCGGCACCATCGACCAGGCATTGCCCTGGTAGTCCATCTTCGAGCTGCCGGCGCAGGATGTGCCGGCGCCGGCCTTGCAGTCGTTCTTGCCCTTGAGGGCGACGCCGTAGCACTTCTCCTTGTCGGCCATCTTGTCCTGCGCCGCGACGGGGGCGGCGGCGAGGGTCATGGCGGTGCCGAAGGCGATGGCGAAGGATGCGGCGGTGAGGGCTTTTTGCATGTCGGTCTCCTATTGGATTTGGGGTGCAGGGCCGGCCGGAATGGCCGGCCCTTGTCGAAAGAGACCGGCCGGCAGTCGAATTCCTTACAGCCTGAAATATTTAAAAGTCAGTCTCTGCGGGACGGCGCGGCGTTGGCGTTTGCCGCCGGCTGATGGATCTCGGAGTCCGGCCGGAAGGCGAGCCAGGCGAAGGCGAAATGCACGCCGCCCGGCACGCTTTCCAGCCGCTTGCCTTTGAGCGTGCCGGCGGTTGCTTCGCCCAGGGCGTTCCAGGACGAGCCGGTCTGCAGATCGATGACGCGGTCTTCCCTGGCGGCGAACTCCAGCACGCGGCCGTCGAGCGTGCGCAGATAGGCCGCCGCCGCCGGAATGCGGCGACCGTCCTCGATGCGCTCCGTGTCCAGCGCGCTGCTCAAGCGGGCCTTGGCGAAAACGACATAGGGCGTGCGCTGCAGCGACTCGTTGAGCACCAACTGCTTCTCGAGCTGGGCGAAGGGATGCAGCCGCGTCCTGCCGCCGAGTTCGACGGCGAGCACGCGTTCCATCGCCGGCAGGCGCTTGTCGACGGGGTCGTCGAAGAGGAAGGGATTCTGGCCGACGCGGTCGTAGCCGCGGTAGGGATTGCGGCCGTAGGGCCGCGAGTGGCCGGTGCGGCGTGAAAGGACTTCGCCCGCCGGATAGGCCGACAGGAAGTCTTCGAAGGCGACGACTTCGGCGGGGAGGATATTCAGGCGCGCGCCTGGCTGGCGCTGTCGAAGCGCGGCTTGTCGATGGCCGGGATGCCGTCCTTCGGCGGGCCGCCGAACTGGATCTCCGTCAGCTCGACGCTGCGCTTCGAGAAATCCGTCTTCGGCCAGGCCTGGCGGTCCTCCGGCGCGAGCTGGGCCTGGACGGCCGGTGCGAGGAAGCAGGCAGCGGCCAGCAGGACCGCTGAAACGGTACGCACGATCAGCCGCGCCAGCGCACGCGCTGGCGCACCAGTTCGTCCACCTTGCCGAGGGTCTCGGGCGATTGCGTGATCACGGCGTAGTAACCCTGTCCGCCCGGACGCGCCAGCGCGGTCCAGCCGCCCACCGTCGCCTGCTCCCTCTGCGACTGCATGCGCTTGGCGGGAATCAGGATCAGCGTGGCGAGCTCGCCCTGCTCGGTCTCGAAGACGATGTGCCAGCCGGTGCCGTCCGGCACCGGGCAGAGTTTCATGAAGCGCACCTTGCCGAGGGAAGCCTGCATCTCGCCGCCGAAGTTGTGCATCACGCTGCGGAACAGCTGCGGGTCGGCCAGGCGCGTGCTGGTGAACGATTCCGGCTCGTGCATGACATGCTCGATGGCCAGCCGCGCATAGTCCTGCGAGGAGAAGTCCTTCCACTGCTGGAAGCCGAAGGCGAAAGTCAGCACGACGGTGGCGGCCATGGCCCACAGGCGCGGCGACGCCTTTGCAACATTCCGGGCGCCGGCCCTGCGGCGCAGAACGATGCGCTCCGCCAGGCCCTCGGGCACCGGCACGTCGAGCGCGGCGGCCAGTTGCGCCTCGTTCTCGTTGATCTCGGCGGAGAAACCGCGGCAGGCGGCGCAATCGCTCATGTGCGCCAGCGCCCCGGGCGAGAGGTGGCGCGGGTCGGCGAGTTTCTCGCGGCGGAAATCCAGGCAGTTCGTCATTGGGCTACCCTCGCTTTCGCGGGATCGGACAGATGCGCGCGCAGCGCCTGCCGCGGGCGGGTGAGGCGGGTCATCACGGCCCCCTCTGTGGTGCCGAGCATCTCGGCGATTTCCTTGCACTCGTAGCCGCCGAGCACCTGCAGCACCAGCGGCTCGCGGTAGGTTTCCGGCAGCGCCTCGACCAGCTGCTCCAGTTCGAGGTGGGATCCGGCCTGTGCGGCCGACGGCAGGTCGAGTTCCTGCGGGTCGTCGTCGGTGTAGTCGAGGCGCTTGCGTTCGTAGAGGCGGGCGTGCTCGTTCCTGAGTATCGTGATGAGCCAGGGCTTGGCGGCGGCGAGGTCCTCCAGGCTGTCCCAATTCTTCCAGGCGCGGGCGAAGGTCTCCTGCACCAGTTCCTCGGCGACGAAGCGATCGCGGCACAGCCAGTAGGCATAGCGATAGAGGTCGGCGCTGTAGGCGCGCGCGGCCTGGTCGAACTGGCGCTGGCTGAAAAGGGACATGGCAATGGCCTCCGCAGGATAAGACCGGCGCATGGGGCAAAAGCTTACAGCGTGTCAGCGGGAGTACGACAGGACGCGCTACAATCGCAGGCAAAATCCATGACAAACATGAACTTGGGATCATTCCTCGCCGTCGGCGGCGGCGCCGCGCTGGGCGCCTGGGCGCGCTGGGGCCTCGGCGTCGCCCTCAACCCGCTGTTCCCGACCGTGCCGCTCGGCACGCTCGCCGCCAACCTCATCGGCGGCTATCTGGTCGGCTTTGCCGTGGCGCTGTTCCACCACCACGCCGGACTGTCGCCCGAGCTGAAGCTCTTCCTCATCACCGGCTTTCTCGGCGGGCTGACGACCTTCTCGACCTTCTCCGCCGAGGTGGTGGCGCTGATCGAGCGCGCGCAGTACGGCTGGGCGCTGGCGGTCGCGGGCGGGCATCTCGTCGGCTCGCTCGTGATGACGGCACTGGGCATCGCCACTTTCGTCGTGCTTGCCAGGTGATCTGCTAGTATTGGCCGTCACAGGGTAAACAGGAGCATCGAATGGTCACGGCCGACATAGCTGATTTGCCCGTCGCGGAACGGCTGAAACTGATGGAAGCGCTCTGGGATTCGCTGTGCAAGTCGGATTCCTGGGTCGAGTCGCCCGCCTGGCATGGCGCAGTGCTGAGAGAACGCATGCGCCTGATCGATAGCGGTGCGGATGCCGTCACGTCCTGGCAGGAAGCAAAGGAGCGCATTCGCAACCAGACCAAGGCGGGTTGATGCAGGTCAGGATCGCCCGTTCGGCAGAGACCGATCTGCTCGAAGGGTTCGTGTTCTACGAGAAGCAGCAACCCGGCATCGGCGACTATTTTCTCGACAGCCTGTTTGCCGACATCGATGCGCTGGCGCTGTATGCGGGCATTCACATCAAGTTCGATGATCGACTGCATCGCATGCTTGCCAGACGGTTCCCGTTTGCGATCTATTATGAGATGCGTGACGACACGACTACGGTCGTCGCCGTGCTCGATTGCCGCCAGGATCCTGCCTCCATCACGGAGCGTCTCCAGCGTTCCTGAGCCGCCGTCCCGCAGGGACTGACTTTTTCATGAGATTCGATCCGGAAATCCGCCTGGCCGCGCGGCCGGCGATTGCCTACGATGACGAGCTGCCGGTCTCGGCCCGCCGCGGCGAGATCGCCGAGGCGATTCAAAACAACCAGGTGGTCATCGTCTGCGGCGAGACCGGCTCGGGCAAGACGACGCAGTTGCCGAAGATCTGCCTGGAGCTCGGGCGCGGGGCGAACGGCCTCATCGGCCACACCCAGCCGCGCCGCATCGCCGCCCGCGCCACCGCCACGCGCATCGCCCAGGAGCTGAAGAGCGAACTGGGCCGTGCCGTCGGCTTCAAGATCCGCTTCACCGATCGCGTCAGCCCCGACAGCTACATCAAGCTGATGACCGACGGCATCCTGCTCGCCGAGACGCAGGGCGACCCGCAGCTCAGGCAGTACGACACGCTGATCATCGACGAGGCGCACGAACGCAGCCTCAACATCGACTTCCTGCTCGGCTATTTGAAGCAGCTGTTGCAGAAGCGGCCTGAATTGAAGGTCATCGTCACCTCGGCGACGCTGGACGCCGAGCGTTTCGCTAAGCACTTCGCGATCAACGAAAAAGCGGCCCCGGTGATCGAGGTGTCGGGCCGGCTCTATCCCATCGAGACGCGCTGGCGGCCGCCGGCCGACGACGTCGATGTCGCGGATGCCATCGTCGACGCCGTGGACGAATGCCATCGCAACGGCCCCGGCGACGTGCTGGTGTTCCTGCCCGGCGAACGCGAGATCCGCGAGGCGGCGGAAGCCCTGCGGAAGCACCATCCGCCCGGGACGGAACTGCTGCCGCTCTACGCCCGCCAGTCGGCGCAGGAGCAGCAGCGCGTCTTCGCGCCGGCGAAGGGTCGCCGCGTCGTGCTCGCCACCAACGTCGCCGAGACCTCGCTCACCGTGCCGGGCATCCGCTACGTGGTCGACGCCGGCCTGGCGCGCGTCAAGCGCTATTCCCACCGCAACAAGGTGGAGATGCTGCAGGTCGAGGACATCGCCCGCTCCGCCGCCAGCCAGCGTGCCGGGCGCTGCGGCCGCGTCATGAGCGGCGTCTGCATCCGCCTCTACGACGAGGAGGATTTCGCCAAACGCCCCGCCTACACCGATCCGGAAATCCTGCGCTCCTCGCTGGCCGGCGTCATCCTGCGCATGAAGTCGCTGCACCTGGGCGAGGTGGAGGCATTCCCTTTCCTCGACAAGCCGCTGCCCAGAATGATCACCGACGGCTATCAGTTGCTGGAGGAGCTGGGCGCCGTCGATGACCAGCGCGAGCTGACGCAGTCCGGCCGCGAGCTGGCCAAGCTGCCGCTCGATCCGCGCATCGGCCGCATGATCCTCGCCGCGCGTGACGGCCACTGCCTGCGCGAGATGCTGATCATCGCCGCCGTGCTCTCGGTGCAGGACCCGCGCGAGCGGCCGCCCGAGCAGGCCGGCGCGGCCGACCAGGCCCACGCCAAATGGCGCGGCGACGAACAGCAGCAGCGCTCGGAATTCCTCGCCTGGCTGAATCTCTGGAAGGCCTTCGATCAGATCTGGATCCACGAGTCGCAGCGCAAACAGCGCGACTGGTGCCGCAAGAACTTCCTGCATTACCTGCGCATGCGCGAGTGGCGCGAGGTGCACGCCCAGCTGCACACCCTCTGCGGCGAGCACAGCTGGCTGAAAGGACACCTACCCCCCGCCCCCCTTCCCGGGGAAGGGGGTGACGGCGGCTCGCTTCGCTCGCAGGCGCACAAGCGCCCCGGCTTGGGGCGGCCCGGCGCCGGGGCGAACGAGCAGCCGGCGACCTACGAGCAGATCCACAAGGCGCTGCTCGCCGGCCTGCTCGGCAACCTCGGCCTGAAGAGCGAGGAGGAGGGCCACTACCTCGGCGCGCGCGGCATCCGCTTCTGGCCGCATCCCGGCTCGGCGCTGGCGAAGAAGGCCGGCCGCTGGATCGTCGCCGCCGAACTGGTCGAGACGACGCGGCTCTACGCGCGCTGCCTGGCGAAGATCGAGCCGGAATGGCTGGAAGAGGTCGGCGCCCACATGGTGAGGAAGAGCGTCTACGACCCGCACTGGGAAAAGAAGACCGGCCAGGTCCGCGCCTGGGAGCGCGCCACCCTGCACGGCCTGGTGCTCTACGCAAAACGGCCGGTGACCTATGGCCGCATCGACCCGAAGCTCGCCCGCGCGCTGCTCATCCGCGAGGGCCTGGTGCAGGGCGAACTGCCCGACGAGATGGCGCGCCACGCCCGCTTCTTCCAGCACAACCGCAAGCTGGTGCGCGACATCGAGCAGCTCGAGCACAAGACGCGCCGCCAGGACGTGCTGGTCGACGAGGAACTGATCTTCGCCTTCTACGACGCGCAGATTCCTGCCGAGGTTGTCGACGTCGCCGGCTTCGAGCGCTGGCGCAAGGAGGCGGAAAAGGCCGAGCCGAAGCGGCTCTTCCTCACGCGCGATCAGCTCATGCGCCACGATGCCGCCGGCGTCACCTCGGAGCGCTTCCCGCCGCAGCTGGAGATCCACGGCCAGCGCTATCCGCTCGCCTACCATTTCGAGCCCGGCACCGAGGACGACGGCGTCACGCTGACGGTGCCGGTGGCGGCGTTGAACCAGGTGCCGGCGGTGCGCTGCGAGTGGCTGGTGCCGGGCCTGCTCGAGCAGAAGGCGGCGCAGTTCGTGAAGACCCTGCCGCAGAAATACCGCCACCGCCTGCAGCCCATCGATGAATTCGTCGCCGACTTCGCGGAAGCGCCCCGCGAGGCCGACGAGCCCTTCCTGCGTGCGCTGACGCGCGCCGCCGAGGAGAAGATGCAGTTGAAGCTGCCGCTCGACGCCTTCCGCGCCGAGATGGTGCCGGCGCACTTCTTCATGAACTTCCGCGCCGTGGACGAGCACGGCCGCATGCTCGGGCAGTCGCGCGACCTCGCGGCACTGCGCAGCCGCTTCGCCGAGAAGATCGAGCAGAGCTTCGCCCGCGCCGAGGTGAAGGAGGAAACCGAAGGCGCCGTGCTGCAGGGACTGACTTCCTGGAGCTTCGGCGCGCTGCCGGAGATCATGGAAGTGGACGTCGGCGGCCGCAAGGTGATCGGCTTTCCGGCGCTGGTGGACGAGAGCGACACGGTGGCGCTGCGCGTGCAGGACACGCCGGAGAAGGCCGCCGCCGTGCACCGCAAGGGCCTGCGCCGGCTTTTCGCGCTCGAGCTGCGCGAGCAGGTGAAGTTCGTCGAGAAATCCCTGCCGCGCGAGCTGGGCCTGCTCTACATGGCCTGGGGCACGGAGGCCGAACTGAAAAGCCAGATCGTCGCGGCGACGCTGGAGCGCACCTGCATGCTGGAGCCGCTGCCGGCCGATGCCGCCAGTTTCGCCAGGCGCAAGGACGAGGCGCGCGCCCGCATCAGCCTGGTCGGGCAGGAAATCGGGCGGCTGGTCGGGACGATTCTCGCCGAGCATGCCGCCCTGCAGAAGAAACTCGCGACGATCAAGGCGCAGCCGGCCGCGGCGGAAGACATCAGGAGCCAGTGCGCCGAGCTGCTGCCGAAGGTCTTCGTCGAGGCGACGCCCTTCGAGCGCCTGGCGCATTTTCCGCGCTACCTGAAGGCGGCCCAATTGCGCGTGGACAAGCTGCGCGCCGATCCGGCGCGCGACGCCCGGCTGGCGCAGGAGTTTGCGGCATTGTATAAACCCTGGGAGCGCGAGCGCCTGGCGCGGCGCAAGAGCGGCGCGCCCGACCCCTGGCTGGAGGATTTCCGCTGGCTGCTCGAGGAACTGCGCGTCGCGCTGTTCGCGCAGGAGCTGAAGACGCCGATGCCGGTGTCGGTGAAGCGCCTGCAGAAGGCCTGGGAGAGCCGGCCGCGGCATTGAGGAACGGAATATGACGGAAGTGCTGAAAGCCTATTTGCGCGCCCTGAAGAGCCTGCTCACACCAGGCATCCTCTGGCACCTGCTGTGGCCGACCGTGCTGGCGGTCGTGTTCTGGATCGCTGTGGCGTGGATGAGCTGGGACACGGTCGGCGCCGGCGTCGAGCGCCTCTTCAACGAGGTGAGCTGGCTCAACTGGCTGCAGCTGCGCTGGGAGGCCTCGGCCCTGGCCGGCGCCATCTTCGTCAAGGTGGTGCTGGGCCTGCTGCTGATCCCGCTCATCTACGGCACGGCGATGTTCATCGTCGCCGTCTTCGCCCTGCCGCTGATGCTGGAGCGCGTGGCGGCGAAGGACTATCCGGAACTGGAGCGGCGCAACGGCGGCACGCTGGCCGGCAGCGTCGGCAACGCCCTGCTCGCGGTGATCGTGTTCCTCGTCGGCTGGGCGGTGACGCTGCCGCTGTGGCTGATCCCCGGCATGGGCATCGTGCTGCCGGTGCTGCTCGCCGGCTACCTCAATTACCGCGGCTACAGCTACGACGCGCTCTCGGCGCATGCCGGCGCGGACGAGCTCGATGCCGTGCTGGCGCGAGAACGCGGCGGCCTCTACCTCGCCGGCATCGTCGCCGGCCTGCTCGCCTTCGTGCCGGTGGCGAATCTCATCGCGCCGGCCTATGCCGGGCTGGCCTTCATCCACTACGGCCTGGAGGCACTGCGGCGGACGCGGAACGCATGACGATCGGAGCCATCATCATCGGCGACGAAATCCTTTCCGGCAAGCGGCAGGACAAGCACTTCGCCAAGGTCGTCGAGCTGCTCCGCGCGCGCGGCATGGCGCTCGACTGGGCGCAGTACCTGGGCGACGACCGGGCGCGGCTGACCGCGGCGCTGCGGGCGAGCTTCGCCTCCGGCGACATCGTCTTCAGCTTCGGCGGCATCGGCGTGACGCCGGACGACCACACGCGCCAGGCCGCCGCCGCGGCGCTGGGCGTCGGCATCGCCCTGCATCCCGATGCCGAGCGCGAGATCCGTGCGCGATTCGGTGAGGAAACCACGCCGCAGCGGCTGATGCTGGGCGAGTTCCCCGTCGGCAGCGCCATCATCCCCAATCCCTACAACCGCATTCCCGGCTTCTCGATCCGCGACCACTGGTTCTTCCCCGGCTTTCCGGTCATGTCCTGGCCGATGCTGGAGTGGGTGCTGGACACGCGGCTGGCGCAGCTGCGCCACGCCGTGGCGCGCGAGGAACAGGCGATCGTCGTCTACGAGGCCCCGGAGTCGGCGCTGCTCGACCTGATGAACCGCATCACCCGGGATTACCCGAAGGCGACGCTGTTCAGCCTGCCCTCGTTCGGCGGCGAGGGCGTGCGCCGCCATATCGAACTCGGCGTGCGCGGCGAGCCGGAGTCCGTCCGCTTGGCGATGGAAGTCATCCGAGCCGAGGTGACGCGGCTTGGTTATGAGTGGCAAGAACCGAAATAAAAAAAACCCCGGCCGGAGCCGGGGTTCGAATCGCTCCGCTTTGCGCGGGGCGGGAGGAGGAGGTTGAGACTTAGGCGGCTTTTTTCGCCTTGGTCTGGGCGGCGCCGACAGCCTTGACGGTGGCGTTGGTCGCGGCGGCGACGTTGGCTTCCGCGATCTCGGCGACCTGCTTGGCGGCCTTGCTCATGGTGTCGTAGGCCGAGTTGGCGGCGGCGATGGCGGACTTGACCGCGGCGACCGCGACGTCGGAACCGGCCGGGGCCGACTTGGCGGCCTTGTCCAGCGTCGAGGCGACGTTTTTGTTCACTTCGGCGAACTGGGCCTCGACCAGCTTGGAGAACTCTTCCTGGGTCTGGGCGGAGATCTCATACACGCTGCGCGAGTAGGCGACGGCCTTCTCGACGGCGGGCTGGGCCAGGGTGGCTTGCAGGGAAACGACTTCCTGCAGGTCCTTGGCGCCGAGCAGGGACTTGGCGTTGTTCACGCCGTCTTCCAGCACGGCACGGGCGGTGTTCAGGTTCAGCGCGGCGAAGCGCTCGGCGCTCGCGAACGCGGTGTTGGCCAGGGTCAGCATGGCTTCGACGTTGGCTTTGTTGGCGGTGGCCAGTTGTTCCGGGGTGGTAAACATTGCTCTCTCCTTCAATGAAAAAGTTGAAAATCAAATTGCATCGCGCAGCAGTCGAATAATCGTTTGTTGCATTGCAGCACGATTCAATTATAAGGGCGGCATGTGCCAAGTCAAGAACTATTTTGTGCAGAGCACAAAATATTTTTAGCGTTTTATAATTTTATTGTTAACAATCAGATATAAGTTAGTAAGCACTTAACTTTGTTGCGATGAATGGTTTCATTTGTCGCGATGCAACCAGGCCTTTCGAAATAAATGACCGAAAAAGACTTGCCCAGAATATGGTTATTGGCCGTTTCTCCCGGCTTGTTCGTGCTGCTCTGGAGCACCGGCTTCATCGGCGCCAAGCTGGGGTTGCCGTATGCCGAGCCCCTCACCTTTCTGATCGTCCGCTTTGCCTGCGTGATTGGCCTGCTCGGCACGCTGGCGCTGGTTCTGCGGCGGCCCTGGCCGCAACGGCCGGAGCACTGGTTTCACATCGCCATTGCGGGAATCCTGCTGCATGGCGGCTACCTGTCGGGGGTTTTCCTCGCCATCCACCGCGGCATGCCGGCGGGCGTCGTGGCGCTCGTCGTCGGCATCCAGCCGCTGCTGACCGCCTTTCTCAGCGCTTCGATGGTGGGGGAGCGGGTCAGCGCCCGGCAGTGGGCCGGCCTGGTGCTCGGCTTCGCGGGGGTGACGCTCGTGGTGTGGGAGAAACTGGGACTGGCCGGGCTGAGCGGCGCCGGGCTGGTGTTTTCTGCACTGGCACTCGGCAGCATCACCCTCGGTACGCTCTACCAGAAGCGTTTCTGCGCCGAACTCGACCTGTGGAGCGGCTCGGTGATCCAGTTCGTCGCGGCGGCGCTGGTGCTGCTGCCGTTCGCCCTGGCCTTCGAGACGATGCGCATCGAATGGAGCGGCCGGTTCGCCTTCGCGCTGGGCTGGCTGATCTTCGTGTTGTCGCTGGGGGCGATCTCCCTGCTGCACCTGTTGATCCGGCGCGGCGCGGCAACGCGCGTCTCGGCCCTGTTCTATCTCACGCCGCCGACGACGGCGTTGCTGGCCTTTTTGATTTTCGGGGAGAAGCTCGGTCTGACGGCCGTCGCGGGCATGGCGATCGCCGCCCTCGGCGTCGCCATCGCCGTCCGGAAGTGACTGACTATTTGTTCTTGAAGTCCGGCTTGCGCTTTTCGACGAAGGCGGCCATGCCTTCCTTCTTGTCGGCGAGCGAGAAGGCGGCGTGGAAGGTGCGGCGCTCGAAGAGCAGGCCCTCGTCGAGCCCGCTCTCGTAGGCGCGATTGACGCACTCCTTGACCATCATCACCACCGGCAGCGAGAAGCCGGCGATGGTCTCGGCGGCGGCGAGCGCTTCCTCGACCAGCTTGTCTGCAGGCACGACGCGGGAGACCAGCCCGGCACGCTCGGCCTCGGCGGCGTCCATCATGCGCGCGGTGAGGCAGAGGTCCATGGCCTTGGCCTTGCCCACGGCGCGCGGCATGCGCTGCGTGCCGCCGGCGCCGGGCAGGATGCCGAGCTTGATCTCCGGCTGGCCGAACTTGGCCGTGTCGGCGGCGATGATGATGTCGCAGGACATCGCCAGCTCGCAGCCGCCGCCCAGCGCGAAGCCGGCCACCGCGGCGATGACCGGCTTGCGGCAGGTCTTCACCCGCTCCCAGTTGCGCGTGATGAAGTCGCCCTTGTAGACGTCCATGTAGTCCATCGTGCTCATGGCGACGATGTCGGCGCCGGCGGCGAAGGCCTTCTCCGAGCCGGTGATGACCATGGCGCCGATGGCCTCGTCGGCCTCGAATTTGCCCAGCGCGTCGCCGAGTTCGTCGATCAGGGCGTCGTTGAGGGCGTTGAGCGCCTTCGGGCGGTTGAGCGTGATGAGGCCGACCTTGCCGCGGGTCTCGACGATGATGTTTTCGTACGTCATGACGTTTCCTATCGTGGGTTGGCGATGCCGGGCGCCATTTGCAGGCGCACGGGCGCGCCCGTCGAAGCAGCCTGCGGATCGGTGTCCTTGCCCTTGTCCTTTGTTTTCGGCTGGATCACGGCGCGCACGCGGCTGTCGCGACCGGGCGCGACCGAGCCGGCCGGGCCGCTGGTGACCGAGTAGTTTTCGTTGCGGCCGTCCACCATGATGTACTGGCCGCGCACCTCGTCCTGGCCGCTCTTCACCCAGGCGCGGTTGAAGAATTTGGTGACCTCGGTCTTCGAGTCGTGCTCGATGCGCTCGGCTTCGCCCTCGGTGTACTCCTCCTTGCCGTCGCGCTTGACGCGGAAGTAGGCCACGCCGCCCGGATTGGCCGTCGCCACGCCGCTCTGGTAGCCCTCGGCGTCCTGCTTGACGACGATCCTGTCGCCGCGGATGACCAGGGTGCCCTGGCTCAGGGTGACGCGGCCCTCGAAGACGTGCACCTTGTTGATGTCGTCCACGGTGACCTTGTCGGCTTCGAGGTTGACCGGCTTGTCGCGGTCGGCCTTCTCGGCCAGGCAGGGCAGGGCGGCGGCGAGGAGGGTCGCGCACAGGGCGGCGCGGGCAAGGGTGTGTGTGTTTGTCATGGCTTTAGCGTCGCTTATTCACGATGGTGCTGTTGACCTGGCTCAGCAGTTCGACGATCTTGGTCTTGTTGTCGGCTTCCATGCCGACGGCGCGCACGACGGAGGCGCCCTGCACGAGGGTGACCGGGGCGCTGGTGCGCATGGTGTCGTTGTCCGGGAAGACGTTCAGGTGCGTCGTGGTGAACACCATCTCCGGATCGGTTTTCGTCGCCTCGCGCACGCCGCGCACGCTGTCCACAAAGACGACCTCGCGGCCGTCCGGGGTGACCAGCCCCTGCTTGGCGGAGAGGTGGGTCGGCCGCGGCCCTTTGAGAAAGATGAGGCGCGGTGCGGTGACGACGGTGGTGTCGTCGTCGGGATAGTGCACCATCTTCTCGGCGACGATCGTGTTCTGCAATTCCCCGCTCGGGCCGAAGCGGTGCATCGTCAGCTTCTCGACGAAGAAGTCGGGATCGTGCCGCAACAGGCCGTCGCTGCCGGGGCGCTTCAGTTCCGTGGCGCGCTCCAGCCAGAAGGTGATGGCGACCAGCAGCACCAGGATGGCGATGTGGAAGATGCCCTGGCCGAGGCGCTTCATCAGATGACCTTCGCCCGGAAGAGGTCGTGCGTGTTCAGCGCGCCCACCAGCACGCCGTTCTCGACCACCAGGATCTGGCTGATCTTGTGTTCCTCCATCATCTGCGCCGCCTCGGCGGCGAGCCGCTCGGGTCCGATGCTGCGCGGATTGCGGGTCATGACCTGGGTGACCGGGGTGCCCTTCAGGTTCTCGGTCTTTTCCAGGGCGCGGCGCAGGTCGCCGTCGGTGAAGATGCCGAGCACGCGCTCCTGCGCGTCGACCACCGCCGTCATGCCCATGCCGCCGCGCGAGACGACGAGGAGCGCCTCGGCCAGCGTCGCCCCGGCGGAGACCTTCGGCACCGCCTCGCCGGAACGCATGATGTCGCGCACGTGGGTGAGCAGGCGCCGGCCGAGCGCGCCGCCCGGGTGCGAGCGGGCGAAGTCCTCGGCGCCGAAGCCGCGCGCGTCGAGCAGGGCCACGGCGAGCGCGTCGCCCATGGCCAGCGCCGCGGTGGTGCTGGCCGTGGGGGCGAGGTTGAGCGGGCAGGCCTCCTCGGCCACGCCGGCGTCGAGGTGGGCGTCGGCCTCGCGCGCGAGCGAGGAGGCCGGGTTGCCGGTGATGGCGATGAGCTTGCCGCCCTCGCGCTTGATGAGCGGCACGATGGTGAGCAGCTCGTCGCTCTCGCCCGAGTTGGAGAGCACGACGAGAATGTCCTCGCGCGTGATCATGCCCAGGTCGCCGTGCGCCGCCTCGGCGGCGTGCACGAAGTAGGCCGGCGTGCCGGTGCTGGCGAGCGTCGCCGCGATCTTGCGCGCGACGTGGCCCGATTTGCCGATGCCGGAAACGACGACGCGGCCCTTGCAGGCGAGGATGAGGGCGACGGCGCGGGCGAAGCTGCCGTCGAGGCGCACGACGAGGTCCGTCACCGCCTGGGCCTCGATCCTGAGCACCCGCCTCGCCATGTCGAGGGCCTGCCTGCCGGCCGCCTCGATGTCCCGGATTTGGTTCATGCCATCGAATTGATTAGACTTGGGCGAAAGTATAGCAAAGCGCCCCTTCCGCCCCCATGACCACATTGCAACTGGTGCTCGTCCTTCTCGCCTCCGCGGTGCTGGTGGTGGCGCTGTTCCGCTGGCTCAACCTGCCGCCCGTGCTGGGCTACCTGCTGGTGGGCGCGGCGATCGGGCCGCACGCCCTCGACCTGGTGCCCGATTCCGCCGCCGCGCACCACCTGGCCGAGTTCGGCGTGGTCTTCCTCATGTTCTCCATCGGGCTCGAGTTCTCGCTGCCGCGCCTCTACAGCATGAAGCGCATCGTCTTCGGCCTCGGCCTGGCACAGGTGCTGCTTACCATCCTGCTCGTCCTCGCCGTCGCCGTGCCGGCGGGACTGACTTTATCCGCCGGCATCGCCTTGGGCGGCATTCTCGCCATGTCCTCCACGGCGCTCGTCGTCAAGATGCTGGCCGAGCGCCTGCAGCTCGAGTCGAAGCACGGACGCGAGATCATCGGCGTGCTGCTCTTCCAGGACCTCGCCGTGGTGCCGCTGCTGATCGTCGTGCCGGCGCTGTCGCAGCCGGCGGAGGCCATGGCCGGCACCCTGGCCGTGGCGGCGGCCAAGGCGGCCGTGGTGCTCTCGCTCATCCTCTTCTTCGGCCAGCGCCTGATGCGCGGCTGGTTCCACATCGTCGCCCGGCGGCGCTCGACCGAGCTGTTCATGCTCAACGTGCTGCTGGTCACGCTCGGGCTGGCCTGGCTCACCGAGCTGGCCGGCCTGTCGCTGGCGCTGGGCGCCTTCCTCGCCGGCATGCTCATCTCGGAGACCGAGTACCGCTACCAGGTGGAGGAGGACATCAAGCCCTTCCGCGACGTGCTGCTCGGCCTCTTCTTCATCACCGTCGGCATGTTCCTCGACGTCGGCGTCATCGTGCGCCAGCTGCCCTGGGTGGCCGGCCTGCTCGTCCTGCTCCTCGCCGGCAAGTTCGCCCTCGTCGCCGGGCTCTCGCGCGCCTTCGGCGCCTCGCCGGGCACCGCCATGAGGAGCGGCCTCTGGCTGTGCGCCGGCGGCGAGTTCGGCTTCGTGCTGATCGCCCACATACGCGACCTGCCGCTGCTGCCGGCGCCCGTCCTGCAGGTGGTGACGGCGGCGCTGGCCCTGTCCATGCTGCTCGCCCCGCTCATCGTCCTGCACAGCGAGAAGCTGGTGATGCGCTTCTGCGCCTCGGAATGGATGCTGCGCTCGATGGAGCTGACGCAGATCGCCGCGCGCTCGATGGCGACCGAAAAGCACGCCATCATTTGCGGCTACGGCCGCAGCGGCCAGTACCTGGCGCGCTTCATGGAGCAGGAGGGCGTCTCCTACGTCGCGCTCGACCTCGACCCGGAGCGCGTGCGCGAGGCCGCCGCCGCCGGCGACACGGTGGTGTATGGCGACGCGGCGCGGCGCGAGGCGCTCGTCGCCGCCGGGCTGATGCGCGCCAGCGTGGTGATCGTCTCCTACGCCGACCCCGATTCGGCCCTGCGCGTGCTGGCCATGGTGCGCGAGCTGCGGCCGGAACTGCCGGTGGTGGTGCGCGCCGCCGACGAGAGCGACTTCGACCGGCTGTCGCAGGCCGGCGCCGCCGAAGTGGTGCCGGAGGTGCTCGAGTCGAGCATCATGCTCGCCTCGCACGCCCTGGTGCTGCTCGGCGTGCCCATCAACCGCGTCGTGCGGCGCTTCCGCGAGGTGCGCGAGCAGCGCTACGACCTCATGCGCGGCTTCTTCCACGGCACCTCGGACGCCGCCGACGACCTGGATGAAGCGCGCCAGCCGCGCCTGCATTCGGTGGCGCTGAATGCCGGCGCCTGGGCCATCGGCCGCACGCTCGGGGAAGCCGGGCTCGAGCGCTTCGACGTGTCGGTCTCGCTCATCCGCCGCCGCGGCATCCGCGCCGTCAGCCCGGCGCCCGAGGCGCGCCTCGAGGCCGGCGACGTGGTGGTGCTGCTGGGCGTGCCCGACGGGCTCGAGGCGGCCGAGAACCGCCTGCTGAAGGGGTGAACGAAAAAGCCCGCCGGGCGGCGGGCTTCTTCTTGCAGGAGAGGGGACGCTCAGTTGCCGACGCAGACCGTGTAGACGTTGGCGTCCTCCGCCGGTGTGAGGGCGACGTAGGCGTTGGACGTCGCGCACTCGTTCTGGCAGAGCACCCGCATCGTGCCGGTCGTCGTGTTGCCGTCATCCACCGTGGTGTCGAGCTGGCGTGCGAAGCGGCCCTGGATGTTCGACGAGCAGATGAAGAAGTTGGCGGCCCAGGGCGTGGCGCCGGTGAACACGGCGTCCCCCGTCACGCCGAGGCGGCCGCCGTCGGCGTTCTTCGGCACGTACTCGTCGCCCAGGCTGAGGTTGCCCACGGTCTCTCCCTTGGTCAGTCAGGCCGCATCCGATGCGGCGCCCAGTTCGCGTTCCAGCACTTCCATGCGGTTGTACAGGGTGGTGCGGTTGACCCCGAGCAGCTTGGCCGCCTGGCTGACGTTGCCGTGGGTCAGCTTGAGCGCGGCGCGGATGTAGCCCTGCTCCCAGCGCAGCAGCGTGTCGTCGAGATTGAACTGGCCGCGCTGCTGCAGCTGGCGCAGGGCGATCTCGGCCAGTTCGCCGACGTCCTGCGGCGGCAGCCAAGTCGAGGAGACGAGCGCCTCGCCGGTGTCGAGCTCGTCCTCGATCTCGGCGAGGCCGACCTTGCGGCCCGGGTGCTTCGTCGCCAGGCGGATGACGATGTTGCGCAATTCGCGCACGTTGCCCGGGAATGCGTAGGATTGCCAGCGCTGGAGGGCTTCGTCAGCCAGTTCGAAGGGCAGCTGCTGCGCCTGGCGCGCATAGAAGTCGCGGTAGTGGCGCAGCAGCAGCACCTTGTCGTCGCCCATTTCGCGCAGGTGCGGCACGTTGATGGTGAATACGGAGAGGCGGTGGTAGAGGTCGGCGCGGAAACGCCCCTCGCGCACCTCCTTGCGCAGGTCGCGGTTGGTGGCGGCGATGACGCGGGCGCGGCTCACCCGCTGCTGGGTTTCGCCGACGCGCTGGAACTCGCCGTTTTCCAGGACGCGCAGCAGCTTGGGCTGCAGGTCGAGCGGCAGCTCGCCGATCTCGTCGAGAAACAGCGTGCCGTCCTCGGCATCCTCGAAATAGCCCGACTTGGCCTGGGCCGCCCCGGTGAAGGCCCCCTTGGCATAGCCGAACAGGGTCGGCTCGACCAGGGTCGGCGAGATGGCGGCGCAGTTGAGGGCGAAATAGGGCTTGTCGCGGCGCGAGGTCTGGCGGTGCAGGCAGCAACTGGCGACGATCTCCTTGCCGCTGCCCGATTCGCCTTCGATGAGGACCGGGAACGGCGAATCCCCGTACTGCCTGATCTGGGCGCGCAGCTTCTGCATGGGTACGCTGTGGCCGATCAGCCCGCAAGGATCCTCGTCCGCAACCGGCGCGGCGGCCAGCTCGGCCGACTGGTAGGCCAGGATGCGGCGCAAGACCTGCTGCAGTTGCTCGGGGTCGGCCGGCTTGGCGACGAATTCCGTCGCGCCCAGGGCGCGTGCATGGCGGGCATTGGCCTCGTCGTTCTGTCCCGAGAGGACGATGATCTTGATGCTCGGCGAGTGGGCGAGCAGGTCGGTGATGAGGGCAAAGCCCTCGTCGGGCTGGTGAGGTCGGGGCGGCAGGCCGAGGTCGACCAGCGCGAGCTGCGGTGCCGTTCGATTGCTGCGCAGCAGCGAAATGCAGTCGGCGCGGGAGCCCGCCGTGCTGATCGCGAATTCGCGGCCGAGGAAGAAGCTCAGGGTGTCGATGATGAGCGGGTCGTCATCGACGATCAGGAGGGAAGGCTTGCGGGTGTCAGGTGAGATCATGCCAGCGCTTGCCCGAAGCAATCATGCGGCGAACTATAGCAGACCCGCCCCTGGCGAGATAAGCGGATGTGCCATATTTCACGGCGGCCGGGCGGCTACGCCACTATCATGGCCGCGGCCATGCTCTGATAGAATGCCGCCTTGCAAAAACGCCGGATTTCCTTCGTGTCGAACGAGCCTCTCGTCCAGATTCGCGACCTGAACTTCACCTACGATCGTCGTCCGGTGCTGACCGGGATCAACATGACCATCCCGCGCGGCAAGGTCGTGGCCATCATGGGGCAGAGCGGTTGCGGCAAGACGACCACCCTGCGCCTGATCGGCGGCCAGCTCAGGCCGACCCAGGGCGAGGTGCGGTTCGACGGGCGCGTGGTGCACGAGCAGGACGTCGACGAGCTGTATGCGATGCGCCGCCGCATGGGGATGCTGTTCCAGTTCGGCGCCCTGTTTACCGATATCTCGGCGTTCGACAACGTCGCCTTCCAGATGCGCGAGCATACCGATCTGCCGGAGGAGATGATCCGCGACCTGGTGCTGTGCAAGCTGAACGCGGTCGGCCTGCGCGGGGCGCAGGACCTGATGCCGGCCGAGCTCTCGGGCGGCATGGCGCGGCGCGTGGCGCTGGCCCGGGCCATCGCCCTGGATCCCCTGCTGATGATGTACGACGAGCCCTTCACCGGCCTCGACCCGATCACCATGGGGGTCATCGGCCAGCTTATCCGCAAGCTCAACGACGCGCTCGGCGGCAGCTCGATCATCGTTACCCACGACGTTCAGGAATCCCTGCAGATCGTCGATTACGTGTATTTCATGGCCGACGGCAAGGTGGTGGCCGAGGGCACGCCGGACGAGATCCGGGCCTCGGACAAGGCCTATGTGCACCAGTTCGTCTGGGGGGAGATGGATGGTCCGGTGCCGTTCCAGTACCCTTCGGCGCCCTACCGGGAACAAATCTACGGAGCAGCCCATGCTTGACCGCGCGACCTCGGCGCTGCGCGGCCTCGGCAACCGCGTCACCTCGCGCATCTGGCGCCTCGGCTTCGCCAGCCGGTTTTTCCTCGCCATACTGCTCTATTCGGGCACAAGCTTCCGCCGCTTCTTTCTGACCATCCGGGAGATATACTTCACCGGCGTCCTCTCCCTCATCATCATCCTTGTGTCGGGCCTGTTCGTCGGCATGGTGCTGGGACTGCAGGGCTACGACACGCTCCAGCGCTACGGCTCCTCGGAGGCGCTCGGCATCCTGGTCGCCCTGTCGCTGGTTCGGGAATTGGGCCCGGTGGTGTCCGCCCTGCTGTTTGCCAGCCGGGCCGGATCGGCGATCACCGCCGAGATCGGCCTGATGAAAGCGACCGAGCAGCTTTCGGCCATGGAGATGATGGCTGTGAATCCGATCGCCCGCGTCGTCGCGCCGCGTTTCTGGGCCGGGGTGATTTCCATGCCGCTGCTGGCGGCCCTGTTTTCCGCCATGGGCATCTTCGGCGGCTACCTGGTCGGCGTGGTGCTGATCGGCGTGGACGAGGGGTCTTTCTGGTCCCAGATGCAGGCGTCGGTCGATTTCCGCGAGGACATCGTGAATGGCGTCATCAAGAGCGTGGTGTTCGGCATCCTGGTGTCCTGGATCGCGGTTTTCGAGGGCTATGATTCCGAACCCACCGCCGAGGGCGTGTCGGGCGCGACGACCCGAACCGTGGTGACTTCCTCGCTGGTTATTCTTGCTGCCGATTTCATTCTGACGGCATTCATGTTCCGGGGTGCGTAAATGAACCGTATGACATTGGATATCTGGGTAGGCGTTTTCGTGGCCATCGGCCTGTGTGCACTATTGTTTTTAGCACTAAAGGTCGGTAATCTGGCTTCTACAAATACCGGCGAAACCTATGTACTCAAAGCAAATTTTGATAACATCGGGGGCCTGAAAGTCCGTGCGCCGGTGAAGAGCGCAGGGGTGGTGGTGGGACGCGTTGGCGACATTCGCCTGGATGCGGAACGCTTCGAGGCGGTGGTGACGATGAACATCAGCAGCCAGTTCAAGTTCCCGCGCGACACCTTTGCCAAGATCCGGACGTCGGGCCTGCTGGGGGAGCAGTACATCGGCCTGGCAGTGGGAGGAGATGAACAGGTGTTCAAGCCGGGCGAATCCGTCAAGAAGACGGAATCCGCCATGGTGCTGGAAGACTTGGTCGGGCAGTTCCTGTTCGACAAGGCGGCTGAAGGAAAAGACAAGAAATGACGTTGCTACGCTAGAGTATCGGAAAAAAACAGAAAGGCGCCCCGATGGAAACGACTTATTTCAGGCAAATCAGCAGGCTGGCGGTGGTTGTGGCTGCTGCCGGACTGCTGGGCGGATGTGCCACGAGCGGAAATCCGAAGGATCCGATCGAGGGCTTCAACCGCGCCATGTACGGTTTCAACGAGGGTCTCGACAAGGTCATCATCAAACCCGTGGCCACGGGCTACGAGGCCGTCCTGCCTTCGCCGATCCAGACGGGCATTTCGAACATCTTCTCGAACATCGCCGACATCATGATCGGCGTGAACAACCTCCTCCAGGGCAAGCCGGCCCAGGCCGCTTCCGATGCCGGCCGGGTGCTGGTGAACTCGACCATCGGATTCCTCGGCCTGCTCGACGTGGCGAGCACCATGGGCATGGAGAAGCACGAGGAAGATTTCGGCCAGACCTTCGGTCGCTGGGGCATGGAGGATGGCGCCTACGTCGTCTGGCCCTTCTTCGGGCCGCGCACGGCGCGCGACACGATCGGCCTCGTGTTCGATGTCGCAACCGACCCGCTGAGCTATATCGACCATGTTGCGACCCGCAACACGGTGTGGGCCGTCCGCATCGTCAGCAACCGTGCCGATCTGCTCAAGGCCGACAAGATCATCGAGGAGGCGGCGCTCGACAAGTACAGCTACGTTCGCGATGCCTACCTGCAGCGCCGCAAGAGCCTGATCCATGACGGCAATCCGCCGAAGTTCGACCCGTATTCCGGGTCGCAGGACGGCAAGGTCTCGGAAGCGTTCGGGGAAGGTGCCACCCATGAGCAAGTGGCGTCCCGCAACTGATCAATCTGCTTTCCGGTAAACCATGAAGCTATTCGCCTTTTTGCTGGCGTCGGCCGCCAGCCTTTTCCTGCCCCTTGGCGTCCACGCGCAGGAAACCGCACCCGACGTTCTCGTCAAGACCGTCACCAACGAGGTCCTCGATATCATCCGCAAGGACAAGGACATCAAGGCCGGCAGCACCAAGCGCGCGATCGAGCTGGTCGAACAGAAGGTGCTGCCGCATTTCAACTTTTCGCGCATGACGGCGCTGGCGGTGGGCAAGGACTGGCGCCAGGCCGATACGGCACAGCAGAAGGCGCTGACCGAGGCTTTCAAGGAACTGCTGGTGCGCACCTATTCGAACGCGCTGATCGCCTACAAGAACGAGACGGTGGATTACAAGCCCTTCAAGATGCAGCCGGGCGAAACCGATGTGATCGTGCGCACCCAGATTCACCAGCCCGGCGCCAAGCAGCCGATCACGCTGGACTACAGCCTGGAGAAAAACGCGCAGGGCTGGAAGGTCTATGACGTGGTCATCGCCGGCGTCAGCCTGGTGACCAACTACCGCTCCAGCTTCGCCACCGAAGTGCGCAACGGCGGCATCGATGGCCTGATCAAGACGCTGCAGGCCAAGAACAAGACCCTGGAAGCCTCGGCCAAGTAATGATTCGCGACGCCGGAGATCGGCTCGAGGTGACCGGCCCGCTCACGCTCGGGTCCGCCAAGCAGATGCTGGACGCCGGCAGCCGGCAGGTGGAAAGCAGGAAGGATGTCGTCTTCGATCTGGCGCAAGTCCAGGAAATCGACTCCTCCGGCCTGACGGTCATCTTCGGCTGGGTGCGCGCGGCGCAGCGTGCCGGCAAGACGGTGCGCATCGCGCACCCCCCGCAGAACCTGCTCAGTCTTGCCCGGCTCTACGGCGTCACCGATCTCCTTCCGCTGGCCTAAGCCGGCGATTCAATAGAAATCAGCATGGGTCCGGCGATACGCATCGAAGGCGTGACCAAGCGCTTTGGCAGCGTCCTTGCTCTAGGCGGCATAGACCTCGAAGTGGCCCAAGGGGAGTTCTTCGGACTGCTGGGGCCGAACGGGGCGGGCAAGACCACCCTGATTTCCGCCCTCGCCGGGCTGGTGCGGCCAGATGCCGGTCGTCTGGCCGTCATGGGACACGACGTGGCTTCGGACTATCGCGCTGCCCGCCGCCTGCTCGGCGTTGTGCCGCAGGAACTGGTCTTCGATCCCTTTTTCACGGTGCGCGAAACGCTGCGGATCCAGTCGGGCTACTTCGGCATCCACGACAATTCTGACTGGATCGGCGAGATCCTCGAGAACCTTGATCTGACCGAGAAGGCGAACACCAACATGCGCCAGCTCTCGGGCGGAATGAAGCGGCGCGTGCTCGTCGCCCAAGCGCTGGTGCACCGGCCGTCGGTGATCGTGCTCGACGAGCCGACCGCCGGGGTCGATGTCGAGTTGCGCCAGGCACTGTGGGGCTTCATCCGCCGGCTCAATCGGGATGGCCATACCATCGTGCTGACCACGCATTACCTGGAGGAGGCCGAGAGCCTGTGCGGGCGCATCGCCATGCTCAAGCAGGGGCGCATCGTCGCGCTCGACACGACCGCCAACCTGCTGCAGCGCTTCTCCGGGCACTCCCTGCGCCTGCGCCTGGGCGCGGGCACGGCGCTGCCCGAGTCCTTGCGCGCACGCGTTTCGGCCGGTCCCGGCGGCGAGCATGTGCTGGCTTTGGGCAGTTGCGGGGAAATCGAGCTGGCGCTCGCCTGCCTGCGCGAGGCGGGCTGTAGCGTCGAAGACATCGAGATTGGCAAGCCCGACCTCGAGGAAGTCTTCCTGCGCGTCATGGAGCGCGGCTGATGGGCGGATTCGCGACCCTGCTCTACAAGGAAGTGCTGCGCTTCTGGAAAGTGAGCTTCCAGACGGTGGCGGCGCCGATCCTGACGGCGCTGCTGTTCCTGCTCATCTTTTCCCATGTGCTCGAGCGGCATGTGCGGGTATACGAAAACGTTTCCTATACGTCCTTCCTGCTGCCCGGGCTGGCGATGATGTCGCTGCTGCAGAACGCCTTCGCCAACAGTTCCTCATCGCTCATCCAGTCGAAGGTGACGGGCAACATCATCTTCATGCTGCTGCCGCCGATCTCCTATGCCCAGTTTTTCGCCGCCTTCGTGCTGGCGGCCATTGCGCGCGGCATCGTCGTCGGCCTGGGCGTGCTGCTGGCGACGCTGTGGCTGGTCGACCTGCCCTGGCAGGCCCCGCTGTGGATTCTCGCCTTCGCCTTGCTGGGCGGGGCGATCATGGGCGCGATGGGCGTGGTTGCCGGCATCTGGGCCGAAAAGTTCGACCAGCTCGCAGCCTTCCAGAACTTCATCATCATGCCGTTGACCTTCCTCTCCGGCGTGTTCTACTCGATCCATTCGCTGCCGCCCTTCTGGCAGCAGGTCTCCCATTTCAACCCGATCTTCTACATGATCGACGGCTTCCGCCACGGCTTTTTCGGCGTTTCCGACGTCTCGCCCTGGACCAGCCTCGGCGTGGTGAGCGGATGCTTCGCGGCGCTCACCCTTTTCACCTTGTGGCTGCTCAGGATAGGCTACAAGCTTCGCGCATAGGAAAACACATGGTTTCACCCGACGACATCAAAGGCTACATCGCGCAGGGCCTACCCTGCGAACACCTCGCCGTGGACGGTGACGGCGCCCATTTCGAGGCGCTCATCGTCAGCGCGGCGTTCGAGGGCCTCTCGCGCATCCAGCGCCAGCAGGCCGTATACAAGGCGCTCGGCGGGCGCATGGAGAGCGGCGAGATCCATGCCCTGTCGATGCGCACCCTGACGCCGCAGGAGTGGGAAGCCCAGCGTGGATAAGCTCCTCATCGAGGGCGGCGTGCCGCTGGCCGGCGAGGTCGGCATCTCGGGCGCCAAGAACGCCGCCCTGCCGCTCATCTGTGCCGCGCTGCTGACGGATCGGCCGCTGACGCTCGCCAACGTGCCGCACCTCAATGACGTGACGACCATGCTGCGCCTGCTGGCGCAGATGGGTGTGGATGTCACACTCGACGAGAGGAACAGCCTGGTGCTCGATGCCGGCGGGCTCGACAAGCCCGAGGCGCCCTACGACATGGTGAAGACCATGCGCGCCTCGATCCTCACCCTGGGGCCGTTGCTGGCGCGAACGGGCCGCGCGCGCGTATCGCTGCCCGGCGGCTGCGCCATTGGCGCGCGGCCGGTGGACATTCACATCCGCGGCCTGCAGGCGATGGGCGCGGAAATCCGTGTCGAGCAGGGCTACATCCTGGCCAGCGCGAAGCGCCTGCGCGGCGCGCGCGTCTTCTGCGACCTCATCACCGTTACCGGCACCGAAAACCTGATGATGGCGGCGGCCCTGGCGGACGGGAGAACGGTCATCGAAAACGCAGCGCGCGAGCCGGAGGTGGTCGATCTCGCACATTGCCTGAACGCCATGGGCGCCAGGGTGAGCGGGGCGGGCAGCGACATCATCACCGTCGAGGGGGTCGAGCGGCTCACGGGGGCGGAGCACCGCATCATGCCCGACCGCATCGAGACCGGCACCTTTCTCGTCGCCGCGGCCGTCACCGGCGGAAAGGTGCGCCTGAACGGCACCCATTGCGGCATCCTCGATGCCGTGGTCGAGAAGCTGCGCGAGGCCGGCGCGCGGATCGACTGCCACCGCGATTCCATCGAGATTTCGACGGAAGGTCCGCTCAAGGCGGTGAGCCTGCGCACGGCGCCCTATCCGGCCTTCCCGACCGACATGCAGGCCCAGTTCATGGCCCTGAATAGCGTCGCACGCGGCACGGGGGTGGTCACCGAGACGATCTTCGAGAACCGCTTCATGCATGCCCAGGAGTTGCGTCGCCTCGGCGCCGACATCGAGATCAGCGGCAATACCGCGGTGGTGAAGGGGGCGCCACGCCTGGACGGCGCGACCGTCATGGCCACCGACCTGCGCGCTTCGGCCTGCCTGGTCGTCGCCGGCCTGGTGGCGCGGGGCGAGACCCTGATCGACCGCATCTACCACCTCGACCGCGGCTACGAGCACATCGAGGAGAAACTCTCCCAGCTCGGGGCAAGGATCCGGCGCGTGCATTGACGCATCGCCGTCCCGCAGGGACTGACTTTTGTCTGCGGTAAAATCATGTTTTTTTAATGATTGGAAAAGTGCCGTGACCGGCATCACCATCGCCCTCTCCAAGGGCCGCATCTTCGAGGAAACCCTGCCGCTCTTGGCGGCAGCGGGCATCGTGCCGGCCGACGATCCGGAGACCTCGCGCAAGCTCATCCTCGATACCAACCGCGCCGACGTGCGCCTGGTCATCGTGCGCGCCTCGGACACGCCGACCTACGTGCAGTACGGCGCCGCCGACCTCGGCATCGCCGGCAAGGACGTGCTGATCGAACACGGCGGCGCCGGCCTCTACCAGCCGCTGGATCTCAAGATCGCCCGCTGCCGCATGGCGGTGGCGGTGCCCAACGGCTTCGACTACGCCGCCGCCGTGCGCCGCGGCGCGCGCCTGCGCGTGGCGACCAAGTACATCCAGACAGCGCGCGAGCACTTCGCCGACAAGGGCGTGCATGTCGACCTGATCAAGCTCTACGGCTCGATGGAGCTGGCGCCGCTGGTCGGCTTGGCCGACGCCATCGTCGACCTCGTCTCGAGCGGCAACACGCTGAAGGCCAACAACCTCGTGGCGGTGGAGGACATCATGCCGATCTCCTCGCGCCTGATCGTGAACCAGGCCTCGCTGAAGATGAAGCGCGAACTGCTGCAGCCCGTCATCGACGCCTTCGCCGGAGCCGTCCGTGATTAAGCGCCTCACCACCCGCGACCCGGATTTCACCCAGCAGCTTGCCGCGCTGCTGGCCTTCGAGAACGCCCAGGACGACAGCATCGAGCAGGCGGTGGCGGAGATCCTCATGGCGGTGCGTACCGTCGGCGACGCAGCCGTGCTGGAATACACGCGCCGCTTCGACCACCTGCAGGCGAAGGCCATGGTCGAACTCGAATTGCCCAAGCGCGAACTGGAAGCGGCGCTGTTCAACCTGCCGGCCGAACAGCGCGAGGCGCTGGAGCAGGCCGCCACGCGCATCGCCCTGTATCACCAGAAGCAGCTCGCCGCCTCCTGGGAGTACACCGAGGCCGACGGCACGCGCCTCGGCCAGAAGGTGACGCCGCTCGACCGCGTCGGCCTCTACGTGCCGGGCGGCAAGGCGGCCTATCCCAGCTCGGTGCTGATGAACGCGATCCCGGCCAAGGTGGCCGGCGTCGGCGAACTGATCATGACGGTGCCGACGCCGCGCGGCGAGAAGAACGCCCTGGTGCTGGCCGCGGCGGCGCTCGCCGGCGTCGACCGCGTGTTCACCCTGGGCGGCGCGCAGGCGGTGGGCGCGCTGGCCTACGGCACGCAGACCATCCCGCAGGTGGACAAGATCGTCGGTCCCGGCAACGCCTACGTCGCAGCCGCCAAGCGGCGCGTCTTCGGCGTGGTCGGCATCGATATGGTGGCCGGTCCCTCGGAGGTGCTGGTCATCGCCGACGGCTCGACCGATCCGGACTGGGTGGCGATGGACCTCTTCGCCCAGGCCGAGCACGACGAGCTGGCGCAGTCGATCCTGCTCTGCCCGGACCTGCGCTTCATCGACGCGGTGGCGCACAGCCTCGCCCGCCTGCTGCCGGAGATGCCGCGCAAGGACGTGATCTCGGCTTCCCTCGCCGGGCGTGGCGCGCTGATCGAGGTGCGCGACCTCGAGGAAGCCTGCACCATCGCCAACCGCATCGCGCCGGAGCACCTCGAACTCTCCGTGGCCGAGCCGAACGCGCTGGTGGACAGGATCCGCCACGCCGGCGCCATCTTCGTCGGCCGCTACACCTCGGAATCGCTCGGCGACTACTGCGCCGGGCCGAACCACGTGCTGCCGACCTCGCGCAGCGCGCGCTTCTCCTCGCCGCTCGGCGTCTACGATTTCCAGAAGCGCACCTCGATCATCGAGGTCTCGGCCGGCGGCGCCGACAAGCTCGGCCGCATCGCCTCGACGCTCGCCCATGGCGAGGGCCTGCAGGCCCACGCACGGGCGGCGGAATTGCGCCTGAAAAAGGGCTGAGTCTCGCCTGCAGTTCCTGCAGTCCCTTGCGCAAATGTACCAATATTGGTACATTGCTGCCCATGAAACCCGTCCTGGACGTGCGCTTCTTTCGGACCGATGCCGGTGCCGAACCCGTTCGGGATTGGCTGAAGGAACTGCCGGCCGCAGAGCGCAAGACCATCGGCGAGAACATCAAGACGGTGCAGTTCGGCTGGCCGCTCGGCATGCCGCTGGTCGATCACCTGACGGGCGACATATGGGAGGTGCGGATCAGGCTGGACAACCGCATCGCCCGCGTGCTGTTCGCACTGGACGGACAAATCATGGTGCTCCTGCACGGTTTCATCAAAAAGCAGCAGGCCACCCCCAAATCCGATCTCGATCTGGCCCGGGATCGGCTGAAACAGTTGAGACGGAGATGAGCATGGGCAAGAAAAACATCGGCAGCAATTTCGATGATTTCCTCATGGAGCAGGCGATGCTCGAGGATGCCACCGCCGTTGCGATCAAGCGGGTGATCGCCTGGCAGATCGCCGAGGAAATGAAGCACCAGAAGATCACCAAGACCGAGCTGGCGAAGCGCATGCACACCAGCCGCGCCGCGCTGAATCGCCTGCTCGACGAGGAAGATACCAGCCTGACCCTGACCACGCTGGCGAGCGCCGCGGCCGCGCTCGGCAAGACGATCAATTTCAAGCTGGCCGCTGCTTAAACCCTTTCGTACTCTCTGCCCGTGGGCCAAGGGCGAAGCTGCCGCCTCATGCGCGGCCGCCCTGCGGGTGCCCTTGCGTCGTCGCGCCCGCCGGCCGGGCCTGCAAACTCGCTGCGCTCGGACAGCAGGCCCGGACATCCCCGGCGAGCGCGCCGCCGCGGCGGCGGCCGCGAAATCGGCGGCAGCCTCGCCCTTGGCCCGCTCCTCCTTTGCTTCCGAATCGTCGGGGGAAAAGTCAGTCGCTGCGATACGGCGATTCATTTCATTGACAATGTGTAGCCGCGCGGCTACAGTTACTCTATGATCGAAATCCGCAAGACGGAGGTCTTCGCCGTGTGGCTGGACGGTCTGCGCGACATTCACGCGAGGGCGCGCGTCCAGGCGAGGATCGAACGGCTGGCGGCGGGCAACCCCGGAGACGTCAAGCCGGTCGGGGAGGGCGTCTCGGAATTACGGATCGATTACGGCCCCGGTTACCGGGTGTATTTCAGAAAGCGCGGAAGAGAGCTGATCATCCTGTTGGCTGGCGGCGACAAGAGCAGCCAGGCCAGCGACATCAAGACTGCCTTGCGCCTCGCCCGCAACCTTTAGGAATGACGATGAAAATAACCAAGACCACCCGCTACGATGTCGCCGAACATCTCCGCACCACGGAGGAAATGGCGGCCTATCTAGAAGCCTGCATGGAGGAGGCGAACGGCGATGCGGCCTTTATCGCCAAGGCGCTCGGCGACATCGCGCGCGCCAAGGGCATGGCGCAGGTCGCGCGCGATGCGGGCCTCTCGCGCGAAAGCCTGTACAAGGCGCTCTCCGGCGAACGCAGCCCGGGCTTCGACACCATCCTCAAGGTTGTGCACGCTCTCGGCTTGAAGCTGCATGCCGAAGCGCATCGCGGATGAAGATCATGGATCCAACAATAGACTACTACGCTGTTCTTGGGGTACTGCCAAACGCAGAAGATGTTGTAATCCGCGCAGCATACAGGGCACTCGCTCAGCGGTATCATCCAGATAGATTTACTGGCTCTGAGAACGAAGCGAATCGCCGTATGAGCGAAATCAATGAAGCGTATCAGGTTCTATCTGACCCTGTTATGCGGAGCAAGTATGATGATCTAAGGGGATCAAATGCATCTGCTAGCGATCCATATTTTGCCGATGATGCAAGTGCCGAGCCTACTGGCTCCGATCCTCTCATGCGGGATTGGAGTGTTGCTCTCAAGTATTATCCTGACCTTCTTGAACTCAACTCCCGGCTCGCAAGGATCTCATGGCGCCTTGCGAACACTTATCGTGCATACCTGTTGGAGGCGAAGGTTTTTGCTGATCGGGTAAAGCTCGCTCAAACGATGGAATCTGATTTTCTCAAGTTGTATTTTGGAAGCGACCCACAGTTGTTGGATTTCGCTCGTGAGCTTATTGGAAGCGGGAACAAGGCGGCGGCGAAGGCACTTAACGAAGCAATTCGCGTTCTAGGTTCCTCGGCCGGCCCGCAACGCGTTATTCGTCAAATCCGGATCGATTTCAATCTGGCGCAGGTGTCCGGTGACATGCGTGGTGACGGTAATCCCCTTAACTGGAGGAGCTAGAGAATAACTTCAACTCCTTGGGTGACATGGCTTCCCAGATCGACCTCACTGCGCTGCTTGACCAGACATTCTATGGTCTCGATACCTTAGCAATGCTTGGGGATCTCGAAGACTTTATTGAATTCTCAGAAAGCAATATTGGATGGCAAAAGAGAAGAGAACTTAGACGTGCTGAGCAAGAATGCAGCAGTGTAGAGTTCGAAGAGCCCGGGATGGAAGCGCAATATCGCGATCAAGTGCTTCAAGGCGTTGAGTATCGGTTTGAGGTGAGCTTAAGGCAACGGGTTCGGTACGCGGCGCTAGTTGCGCTTATTACTACAATCGAGTGGTTGCTGCTGATACTGAAGAAACGCGCATGCTTCACGTTTCCGAAAAGGCCGGAGAAGGTAAATGAAGCGGTTTACACTTTAAATATATTCAACGATAAGGCAATCCTCAAATTGGATGTGAAAATTCAGCTTCTGGAAAAACTGATTCACGTCCGAAACTGTATCGTTCATGCGGCGGGGTTGTTGCAGTCGTATCAACATCATGAGCAACTACGTCAAGCGGTCGCAGCGCTACAGGGGATTCAAGTTACCAATCAAAATTTTCTTGGCGATAGCATCGAGATTGAAGCGGGGTTTCTTGAAGGGGTAATACAGGATGCTAGGATCTGGTTACCGCACGTTGAAAAAGTAGTGACCGAGCTAGGGCTGATCCGATAACTACGCCAAACCTCCCGCGTTGATGGGCGCGTTCGTTATATGGACAATGGGTTATTTGAAGTTTAGCTGAGGATATCCCTCAGCGCTGCGGTGAGCGTCTTGCACTGCATATCCGTCCCTACCGTGATTCGCAGGAACTGCTCGATGCGTGGCAGGCGGAAGTGGCGGACGATGATGCTGCGGCTCCGCAGGGCGGCGGCGAGCTCGCCTGCGTCGCGTTGCGGGTGGCGGGTGAAGATGAAGTTGGCTGCGGAGGGCAGCACCTCGAAGCCGAGGGCGGCCAGTTCCTTGACCAGTGCCTCGCGGCTCTTGATGACGGCCTGGCGCGTCTGCTCGTAGTGGGCGCGATCCTCCATCGCCGCCACGGCGCCGGCGATGGCGAGGCGGTCGAGGGGATAGGAGTTGAAGCTGTTCTTCACCCGCTCCAGCGCCTCGATGAGGTCTTCGTGGCCGACGGCGAAGCCGACGCGCAGCCCGGCCAGGGAGCGCGACTTGGAGAGCGTCTGCACCACCAGCAGGTTCGGGTGGCGATCGATCAGCGGCACCGCCGTCTCGGCGCCGAAATCGACGTAGGCCTCGTCCACCACCACGACCGAATCCGGGTTGGCGGCGAGGATCTGCTCGATGTCCCCCAGCGCTAGGGCGCGGCCGGTCGGCGCGTTCGGGTTGGGAAAAATGATGCCGCCGTTGGGCCGCGCGTAGTCCGCAGGACGGATCTCGAAGGTCTCCGTCAGCGGCACGGTCTCGAATGCGACGTCGTAGAGCCCGCAATACACCGGGTAGAAGCTGTAGGTGATGTCCGGGAAGAGCACCGGCTTTTCGTGCTTGAGCAGGCCGAGGAAGACGTGGGCGAGCACCTCGTCCGAGCCGTTGCCGACGAAGACCTGCTTCGGCGTCACGCCGAAATAGCCGGCGACGGCCTCCTTGAGGCGGTCGGCATTCGGATCGGGGTAGAGACGCAGGGTGTCGCCGGTCTCGGCACGCAGGGCCTCGAGCACCTTGGGCGAGGGGCCATAGGGGTTCTCGTTGGTGTTCAGCTTGACCAGGTTGGGCAGCTTCGGCTGCTCGCCCGGAACGTAGGGGGTCAGCTTGCCGACGACGGCGCTCCAGAAACGGCTCATGCCAGGGCGGTGCTCAGAGGGAAAATCCAATGTTATCATGCAGTCCTGAATCACTTTTAACGTCGTAGCGACCGCCATGCGGCAAGCCGAAATCTCGCGCAAGACCCTGGAGACGGAGATCATCGTCCGCCTCAATCTCGACGGCAGCGGCCAGGCCAAGCTGGCCACGGGCGTGCCCTTCCTCGAGCACATGCTCGACCAGGTGGCGCGCCACGGCATGATCGATCTCGAGGTCACGGCAAGGGGCGACCTGCACATCGACGCCCACCACACGGTCGAGGACGTCGGCATCACGATCGGCCAGGCGCTGGCGAAGGCCGTCGGCGAGAAGAAGGGCATCCGCCGCTACGGGCATGCCTACGTGCCGCTCGACGAGGCGCTGTCGCGCGTGGTGGTCGACTTCTCCGGCCGCCCGGGACTGACCTTCAACGTCGATTTCAGCCGCGCCATGATCGGCGCCTTCGATGTCGACCTGACCCAGGAATTCTTCCAGGGCCTGGTCAATCACGCCCAGATCACGCTGCACATCGACAACCTGCGCGGCGAGAACGCCCACCACCAGTGCGAGACGGTGTTCAAGGCCTTCGGCCGGGCGCTGCGCATGGCGGCGGAAGCCGACCCGCGCGCCTCGGGCAGCGTGCCGTCCACCAAGGGAGCGCTCTAGGGCCCCTTCCGCCGTATCACCGGCACTGACTTTCATGAACTCCGTCGCAATCGTCGATTACGGCATGGGCAACCTGCGGTCGGTCGCCAAGGCGATCGAGCATGTCGCGCCGCAGGCGCGCGTGCTCGTCACTTCCGACCCCGCCGCGGTGGCGTCGGCCGACCGCGTGGTGGTGCCCGGCCAGGGCGCCATGCCCGACTGCATGCGCGAACTGGATGCGCGCGGCCTGCGCCCGGCGGTGATTGCCGCAACGCAAAACAAGCCCTTCCTCGGCATCTGCATCGGCCTGCAGATGCTCTTCGAGTCGAGCGAGGAGGGCAATGTCGCCGGCCTCGGCGTGCTGCCGGGGTGCGTGCGCCGCTTCCCGCACGAGTTGATGGTGGGGCCCGACGGCAGCCGCCTGAAGGTGCCGCACATGGGCTGGAACGAGGCGAATCGGGCCGAGCCGCACCCCCTCTGGGAAGGCATCGCCGACGGGTCGCGCTTCTATTTCGTGCATAGCTACTATGTCGAGGCGGGGGAGCCCTCGCTGGTGGCGGCCTTCAGCGTCTACGGCATCCCCTTTACCTGCGCGGTGGCGAAGGATAATATTTTCGCCGTGCAATTCCACCCCGAAAAAAGCGCCCAGTCCGGCCTCGCCCTGCTGGGCA
>Ga0194119_10000657_pt1 | contig 65507 bp, 53 predicted proteins | sample TA2MahC100mmetaG_FD_148620 | JGI IMG/M metagenome (GOLD analysis project Ga0194119, IMG submission 148620) | Freshwater microbial communities from Lake Tanganyika, Tanzania - TA2015018 Mahale Deep Cast 100m | ecosystem: Environmental > Aquatic > Freshwater > Lake | place: Tanzania: Lake... | reverse complement strand
AAATGGCACTGCGTCTTTCAAAGACACTGGGACGTTCTCCCGAAAGTTGGTTGATAATGCAAAATAATTATAATCTTTGGCAGACGAGACAAACAATCAACCTTGATGAAGTTGAAGAGCTGGTAATCGCCTAAACGACAGTTGGTTGGGTTGAGACACGAAACCCAACAGATTTTTGGTACCACGAACGGTTGATGTTGGGGTTCACTTGCGTTCAACCCAACCTACCGCCTGTAAACCTTGATTAGGAATAAACGGTAAAAATGCCAAACGTCTTGGTTCAATCGTGGACGAGCGAACCAGCCGAAAATGTCTGTGTAATCTGCGGAATCTGTGGTTGCTTTTAAGGCTTTATTGCTACAGTAACCCTATTCTAAAATTTCCAACATAGAATTTTAAACCTTGCTTAGTTGCGACCATCCCGCTCTTCCTTTTTACACCGAGTAGTCCATGTCAACATTGTTGATTGCATCTTTTACAAAGTATCTATTTTGTATTTGACTTGTACATACGCTGTACATACAATTTGTTTATGTCTTACCAATGGGACACTGAAAAAGCAGATTCTAATTTAAAGAAACAATTTATGAAAGAAAAAGAGTATGATTTTGACGATGCGGAGCAGGGTGCAGTAGTGAAACCTGCAAAAGGAAAGACGCGTATTACCATACGTATTGACACAGACATACTAAATTGGTTCCGCAGCCAGGTTCATAAGGCTGGCGGCGGTAATTATCAAACGTTAATCAATGATGCGTTGCAAGAGTATATTCAGCAAACGAATAATACGCTTGAAAGAAAACTACGTAAAGTAATTCGAGAAGAACTCAAAGTAATTACGAAATAATCTATTCTCATCGGCAATCGGATAGAGTAGGGAACTGGCGTAGTGGTTTAGGTTTGGCCTATACCTATTTTCATGAGGATGTATCTGTTTTTCTCCTTTCATCCGACAGTACTTCCGGGCCTAAAATAGAAGGTGGAAGATATTAACCATAGTACTGAGGAGGAGCGTTTTTACTGTATTGGCCGTGTTGGTGACGGTATCATGACTGTGAGATTCACGTATAGAGGTCATGTCATCCGTATTTATGGCGCTGGATATTGGAGAAGAGGGAGGAATATCTATGAAGAGCAAAATAAAATATACTGAAGAACCGATGGGGAAAGTAAAAGTCGTTAAAGATTTCCTTCCCCCGCCGGAACAATTGGTGCTGAAAGAAGAGCATGTTAAAGTGACAATTTCTTTGAATAAATCAAGCGTCGAATATTTTAAAAAAGAAGCTCAAAAACATCATACGTCATACCAACGCATGATTCGACGGCTCTTAGATTGGTACGCTTCACAGTATCAAAAGAGCGCCTGACAAGCAAATCCGTTGGACGGCTAACAGCCGCCGCTGAGTTTTTAAGCCTTGACTTGTTCCCAAACTCTGTTTGGGAACACAATAACCGAGAAACTCTGTTTCGAAGAAATTGTTACAACGGCAATTCATCAATAGGGATAACCGAATGATCATTTAACAAATAATTCCGGGAAGAACTATAACGCCAGTGTTCAGGTGCGTCAACCAGGCCGTGTCTTACAGGATTATAATGAGTATACTCAATTTTTTGCATCAGCATTTCCTCATTCAATATCAACTGTGGATGGATACCTTCCTGCCATACCTGATAATCACTTTCTGTCTCGTATTTTTTCTGTAATTCTGTATCGGGTTCTCATTTGATATCTAATTCCGTAAACGAAACAGAGTTTCTCTACAAAATTGTGTTCCCAAACAGAGTTTGGGAACAAGCAGTGGCCGTAAAATGCCAAACGTTTCGATTCAATCGTGGACGAGTGAACCAGCCGAAAATGTCTGTGTAATCTGCGAAATCTGTGGTTGCTTTTGAGGCTTGAATGCTACAATAACCCCCTTTCAAAATTTCCTACCAGCGAATTTTTAATCTTACACTTTTTGTGAATGGCAGAAAAGATATCATTAATCATTTCAGGCGAATAATCCCTGTAACATAAATCAATCCTGAAATCCCTTTGTCCGGACTCAATGAGTTTCGGAATAAGATGGGCAATTGAGAATGGCCTCTCGTCAATAACCACTGTTTTACAATTCTCATCTATTGCCACAAACTGGTCGCCGTATTCGTTTTCCAGCATTATCTGTTTGAAACCACACCGATTCCTTCCTGGACACGATTTCTTCATATTCGCCCAAACACATGTTTCTGAAGTAAAAAGCGGGGTGTCCTGATAAACAATTACATCCGAATTTGGAGAAAACAGCATCTCCAAATTCCCCTTGCCATCTTCAGGAGATAACGTATGCCTGCAAAATCCCAATTCCCTGAGTTTTATTGCTGAAAGCGGGTTCAGGCAGTACAAAGGATAATCGGCATACAACTGTACGTCCTCGTCATCAAATAGTTCCAGAGCGCCAAGATTGGAAATCTGGAATTGTCGAAAACCCTGTGAAATCAGTTCCTGCACGACTTTCTTAAAATACCCATACGTCATACATCCGTTCCCCGTATCTCGCATAATGGTGGGCAAAGAGAAGACGATTTTGTCTCTTACATTCGATGGGAAGATACTTTCATTATTTTCTATGCACGTATTTAACAACCCCCTTATCGTTCGACTGAGCTCACGACGAAGTCCCCCTTTGTTAAGGGGGATTTGATTGTGGCTTTGCTGCGCCAGGAGATCTCCAATCGTTTCATCTGTCAAGACAATGTATATCTTATAAAACTTCTCTAAAGGAATGCGGTTCAAATACTGTAATTTGTCTATCTTCAGGGACCGCCTGATTCCATCTCCCCCTGAGTTCTCCTTCAGTTTACCCCCTCCCCCCGTATCAGGTACGGGGCAGGCTCTAACCCCTCCCACCAGGGGCGGGGAATACACATTGTCCCGTAGTTTCCTCTCCCTGTCCCCCTCACTGAGGGGGAGAAAGGGGGAGGGAAGGCGGTTTCGGTGGGGGTGAACCGTTCCCCCCTTTTCTAAAGGGGGATTTATGGAGGCTGAAATGGAACTTTCGCCAGGCAATTGACTGCTTGCACTGCTGTATTCAATACATTTTTCATGCATCCACTTCTTTATCTCTTCACTTCTACAATCTCTATCCTTCCGCCATTCTTCACAAAAAATTTGGAAATAATCCCTTCGAATCTCATTTAATACACTAAGCGGAACAAATAATCCCTCAGAAATTTCTGTATGAATACCAGCCAGTTCAAATGGCGTCTCGCCCAGACGAGCAAAGCATTCCTTTATATTTTCTGTATCAGTTGTCCTGTTGATTCCCTTTTCCAGTTTTACACAAAAATCCCTGGAAAAAGAAGAATGCCTTGTATCCCCCTTTATGCCTATGCCATCAGGCGTTATTTTAATCTCCACATCTACCGGTATCTTAGAAGTCGCCAATTTTTTCGGCACTTTTGGCGCAAACATTTCTTTGACCTTTTGCGAGGAAAGCAAATATATCTTCGCCCCCTGTTTATACTGTCGTTCTGTATCGACTATAGCAATATCGCCGACCTTTATGCCAAACACCCTTTTACCATTGACCTTGATGTTCTTCACGTGTAACAAAGCTGGTTCTTCTGAACTATCTTCAAAAACCTGCAACAAATCCCGTACACCAATTTCGGCATTTGCCCTTATGGTGACGTATTCCTTTCCTGATTTTATTACCTCACCGGCATAAGACCCAATATTTGAGGGATATGATGGATTAACCATGTCTGAAGGCTTTATTTGTGCATTGCCAGATAACCGTTTAAAATCATGAAGGAACCCTGGCGATTTTATAACCTCCCCTCTCTCCCCTCCTTCGCAAGGAGGGGATAAAGGGGTGGTAAAGTAATGGCTCTTCAAATTTCCTCCTTCACAAGGAGATAAGGTGTGGTCTTCTTCCCGGTATCGAGAACATTTATTATTTATTCTTTTTTCGGCTTGTTTATAACTTTTATCAAACAGGTATGCATGGGTTGCCTCCCGGCTAAACACCGTATTCATAAGATGAATGGCCGCCTCTTCGTCTTTTAGTTTGCCATCTATTGCCTGCCGGTAGGTGTGTGTCGCTACGGCCACGTACTCTGGCGATTTCATGCGGCCTTCAATCTTGAATGAACGGATGCACGCGGTCATCAACTCTTTTATGTGTGACAGGGTGCAGAGGTCTTTCATAGAAAACAGGTACCCTCCTTCGTCTGGCTGGGCGTTGTAATACATCCTGCATGGCTGTGCGCAGCGGCCGCGATTCCCGCTCCGTCCACCCATCATACTGCTGAAGAAGCATAATCCCGAATAGGAGTAACACAACGCCCCATGCACAAATACTTCAATCTCCATGTTGGTATTTTGGGTAATATTTCTAATTTCGTCTATAGATAACTCCCTGGATAAGACCACACGTTTAAACCCCATCCTTTCCAGTCGCTTAACTCCAGCAAGATTGTGGATGGTCATCTGCGTGCTGGCGTGTAATTGAAAATGAGGGAATTGGGATTGTATTAAGTACAGAAGCCCTAAATCCTGGAGAATCAATGCGTCAGGTTGTAGTTCGTCCAGTGCGATTAAATAATCCACGACCTTTTCCAGTTCATTAGTTTTAATCAGGGTATTAATGGCGATGTAGACCCTGACTGACCTTTTGCGGGCATAGGCAATGGCCTTGCTGGCGTCATCGATGGCAAAATTGCCTGCGCTCGCACGGGCGCTAAAATCCTTTAAACCGAAATAAACGGCGTCAGCCCCGTTTTCAACGGCGGCAAAAAAGCACTCCAGACTGCCTGCCGGAGAGAGTAATTCTGGTTTATTTGGATGTGATTGAATGTGTGACATTTTAAAAGACGACAACATAATAAAGTTTGAGCCGCTTTCTCCGCCTTACAATTTATTATATATCCAACCCGGTATAACTTTTAACAACCATGCTATACTTCGCCATCGTTTAGTAATATAGGCATGTTTCTTCTTGCCAGTAATTGCCTTAAAAATTTGATGGGCTGCCTTTTCTGGGGGCGCAACCCAAAACAACCCCTCTCCCTTCGCCATTGCCGTATTTACAAAACCCGGTTGTATCTCTGTAACAGTAATCGCTATGCCAGACTTACTTGCCTTTTGCCTTAATCCTTCAAGATAATTCGATACAAAAGCCTTGGATGCATTGTATGCAGGCGCTTCACCAGACCCTCTAATTGCTGCGATAGAAGAGATGCCGACAATGTGCCCCGAACCTTGATTGGAGAAATATTTAAAAGCAGCATTCGCGATAGCGGCAAAGCCTGAGATATTTACATCGATTGTTTCTTTTTCCTGTTTCCAATCAAGTTCAGGGTTTATAAATCCAATACCGGAACTGATAACGATCATATCCATTCCACTCATTTCCTGGATAAGCTCTTTTAAGAAAGTTATCGCTTCTTCCGATTCAGCGACATCAATTCTCTTAATATATGACCCGGAAATTTCTCTCTGCAGATTGGATAATAGTTCAGTTCTTCTCCCTGCCATTCCAACGACGTAGTTATTCAGGGAGAGTATCTTTGCCAACTCTCTTCCTATTCCGGAAGTTGCTCCAATTATAATCGCCTTTTTCATAGTATGAACCCATCGTGATTTTTAACGGTTTTCATTTAATTTCTGTATTTAATCCTGGCAGTCGTTCGACTGAGCGCTCACGACGAAGTCTGCTTTCATCTGCGTCCAAAACAATTTTTGTATAACGAGGTTAATATTCAAGCTTATTTACCCAATCGGGGTATCTCATTCCTTCAACGGCGTCATACGGAGGGGTAAAAGGCTTAATGTCAATGAGAGGTGTGCCATCCAACACATCCAACCCTTTGACTTTGAGTATATTCCCGTTTCTTTCAATTACTTTAACGGTAGTCATACCGATAGGATTGGGTCTCCATGGACAACGGCAGGCAAATATACCCACTTCCGGCACGTCTTTCCTTCCCTGAGGTCTCATTTTAAGCTTGACCTTATCCACCTTATCCAGCCAATAAAGGATAATGAGATGGGAATATTCGTCAATTCCTTCCAGGCCGTCTATATAGTTGGGATCAATAACTATTTCTGTGATCATATCCTGCCAACCGCCAAATTCGGGCTGTTTTACAGGACTTTTAATATAACCGATGGATTTTAATTGCATACTATTTCTCCCGTTATCGTTATGCGGTTACGGCTACGGTGCCTGTTTCGTTACTCGGAAAAAACAACGCACCTCTTTATTCTCTCTCCCCACTTCTGGGAGGCAATGTCATTGAATTAAGAAAAAGTTTCGCCCCTTCAGGGCTGAAAATGTTGTTGCATCACATACCCCAGGGCGTTGCCCTGGGCTATACTCTTTCAGCCCTTCGGGCTTTCTCTGCTGAGGAAACCTTACACCCCTTAATTCGATGACATTACTTTTGGGAGGACATGTTTTTAAAGGGGAATCACAAAAGATTTCTAAGCGATTTACTCTCCCAGCGCATCAATAAGGATTCCGTCCCTTTTAATTTGTTCTATGAGGATTTCTCTGAGAATATCAAAGGCGTTTAACATCTTAGGGTTTGCAAGTCGGTAATAGACAACGTTCCCTTCTTTTCTGGTGGTAAGGATACGACGGTCACGCATCATGCCCAGGTGCTGAGAGAGATTGCCCATATCAACGCCAAGCCTGCCGGAAAGCTCAGTTACGTTCATTTCGTTCTCGCGGAGGGTGTTGATAATCTCCAGCCTTGTCGGATGTGAAAAGACCTTACACATCTCCGCATGGTATTCGTATATCTTTTTTTCTATGTCCTTCTTTTGTATTTTAGCCATAAAAGAAATATTAGAATAATAGTATTGTATAAATATCTAAAATACTATAATTCTCAAATCTTATCCTGTCAACAAAAATAATGGGGTAGACTATTCTTAAAAATAAAGGTAAAATCGTGATAGTCAAGATCACCGCTGAATCGCAAAGGTCGCGGAGAAATAACGGGTGACGGGTGACGGGTGACGCGTCACTTCTCTGCGCCCCCGACGGTAAAAATATTAACAAATCATTAAGATCACGGAATGGAGATAAATACATGAAAAAATGCATTGCTGTGCTGGCTGGAGACGGAATTGGGCCGGAAATCATGAAGGAGGGACTGAAGGTACTTGATACCATAGCTAAGAGCTTTGGCCATACATTTGAATATAAAGAGGCGCTGGTAGGCGGATGTGCGTATGATAAACATGGCCATCCACTGCCAGACGAGACAAAAGCAATATGCAACAACGCAGACGCCATTTACTTCGGCGCAGTGGGCGGACCAAAATGGGAAAATCTGCCCGCAGAACTGACCCCTGAACGAGGCGCATTGCTCCCATTGAGGGCTATTTACGGCTTGTTTGCAAACCTGCGGCCTGCCGTAATCTTCGGCCCGCTGGCCGATGCGGCATCCCTGAAGTCGGAACGTTTAAAGGGTGGTCTGGACATACTGATTGTGCGTGAACTGACCGGCGGGGTTTATTTCGGCAAAAACAAGGTAAAGTCTATCGCCTTGAATGAAGGCTCTGTTCAGGGAGAGTATGCTGTAGATTATATGATTTATTCCGTGCCGGAGATTCAGAGGATTACCAAGGTGGCCTGCGAGGCATCCATGAAACGCAGCAAGAAATTAACCTCAATTGACAAAGCCAACGTCCTGGAAAGCTCGAAACTATGGCGGAAGGTGGTTGTTGATTACGTCCAGAAAAATTATCCTCAGATACAACTTAACCACATGTACGTGGACAATGCGGCCATGCAGCTGGCAACGAACCCGAAGCAATTTGATGTAATCGTTACGGAAAACATGTTTGGCGACATCCTGTCAGACCTGGCATCGGCTATTACCGGCTCCATTGGCATGCTTCCCAGTGCCAGCCTTTCAGAAACGGGCTTTGGGCTTTTCGAACCCATTCACGGCTCTGCGCCTGATATTGCAGGACAGGGCAAGGCAAACCCGCTTGCACAAATCTTATCAGGGGCGATGATGCTGAAGTACGCTTTCGGGCTTGGCAAAGAGTCGGATGCTGTTGAAAAAGCCATCATGGCAGTGCTGGAGGATGGCTATCGCACGGGCGACATCGCCTCTGCCGCTACGCCGAAGGATAAAATACTTTCAACGTCAGGAATGGGAAGCAAGGTGGCAGAGTATTTAACCAAGACATAATCGTATAGGCAGGTGCGGTGTAACCAGTAAAACCAAGTTGGTTATATAAATGTTAAGGTTCGGGTTACAAACCCGAACCCGCAAAGGGTATAATTCTTTTGATGGTTCAATCGTCCTCGATTGAACCAAAACATTTGACATTTTTCTTGACCGATACCAGTTTAAAGCCCATTTCCCGGTTCAAAATATCTGGTTCAATTTACAAAATTGAACCAGCATGGCAACATCTTTTATTATTGGTTGATGTTTTAATAAACACGTATGAAAGAAATAAAAATCCTCTCAGTCCAGGTTGGCCTCACAAAAACGCTCAACGGATCTACGGAAACCAAATCGACCGAAGAACCCTGGACAACGGGTATCTTCAAGACAACTGTTTGCGGTTCCGTATGGCTGGGGAAACTTAACCTTGTCGGAGATGCACAGGCAGACTTATCGGTTCACGGCGGCATACACAAGGCGGTCAATGTGTATCCATCCGAACATTACTCTTACTGGAGACAGGAGATCCCTCTGCCGGATATGCCTTACGGCGCCTTTGGCGAAAACTTCACAACATACGGCCTGCTGGAAGACGAAGTTTGCATTGGAGATATGTTCGGGATTGGAGATGCTGTTGTGCAGGTTTCTCAGCCCAGACAACCTTGCTGGAAGCTGGAGCGGCGATGGGGTATCAAAGATTTTGTTATCCGCATTAAAGAGACAGGAAGGACTGGCTGGTATTTACGCGTTTTGAAGGAGGGATATATCGAAGCGGGAAATGACTTAACCCTTAGAGAGCGTCCTTTCCCGCAGTGGACTGTTGCTACGGCAAATGCAATCATGCTCAATCGTAAAATTGATGCTGAGTCAGCGCAGAAACTGGCTCAATGTCCGGCGCTTGTACCACGATGGCAGGAAACTTTAAGTTCAGTGAAATGAATTTTCAAACTATAACATGAATTTTAAATACATGCCTGAGCTTGGGTGGCGCTGGGGATGTCCGATGGTTTTATTCATAATGGCCAGTGTAGGCATCGCTATGGTGTATTATTTCAAAAAGAAAAAGTGGTGAAAGAAGCCGTCTTTCGAAAAAACCCCTTTGATAAGCGCTTAAAAACACACAAATTATCAGGAAAAGAAGCATGGGCATTTTGGGTTGATTATTCTTACATAATTAATTTTAAAAATAAAAACCTTGCAACATTCTTCGTTTTTTGTTTTATTACCACTCCGTCCTTGCTCAGCTTACTGGCGACAAGTGGCTTACGGCTTCGCTGATGTATGAAATGGAACAAGAGGATTTTATGCCGATCCGTATAAGACGACATGATAAAAAGTGCAAAGAAATATAAGTGGCAGTGTATGAAGCGCTTGTCAAGATAGTATTTGTCATATCAAAGGCATGTTATAGGGACAAGAAACCTGTATTCCGCATATTATGCGGATCAATCTAATCGTTGTTAGCATAGAAAAAAGTAAAATATTTCATAAAGGGAGGGTATCATGGCAAAGGCTAATATTGACTTACCAAATGGTACAAAAATTCAAGTAGATGGATCTTCAGAAGAAATTGCCAAAATTTTGCACTTATATAAGGACGGAGCGGAAAACAGAAAAATAGATAAACCGAAAAATGAAGCAGGGTATAAAACAAATAAAACAGGTAGAAAAAAAGCAAAATCAGGTCCAAAACAATATATCAGAGAGTTAAAGACAGACGGCTTTTTTAAGACCAAAAAAAGCATAAATGAAGTCCAAAAAAAATTAGAAGAAAAGGGACATATTTATCCCATGAACGAACTATCCACTCCTTTGCGAAATCTTGTCCAAAGTAGCGAACTTGGAAGAATTAAAGAAAAAGATGGTTGGGTCTATGTAAATAGATAAGGGACAGCAAATGCCAGTAAGTATTCTAGATGGTTTTAAGAATTTGGACAACATTTTGAAAGAAAAACTAGCAGATATTGATTCCCCACAAAAAATCGCATTAAGCGTTCTTCAAATATCCTATGACAATTTTAAGGTAGAATATTTAACGTCAGAAGCAATAATTGCTTGTCTCGAAGCCGCTGATATTTCTATGAAGAAAATAGCATTAATTCGAGCTTTGGCAAGTTGCGGAAATAAGGTTTCAATTAAAAACACAGATGATGGAGCAAAATATAAGATTACAATTCATGGCAGGAGAAGCGTTGAAGATATTTTTTCCGCGAACAACTTACAAATTATATATGTCCAGGCTGGAACACCTCGAACTGCGAGAAATCAATTAAAATCATTCTTAAACGGATTGAAAGGACAAGTAAAAATATGCGACCCCTATTATGGCGTTAGAACTTTTGATGTTTTGGAATTAATTCCTAAATCATGCAATGTCTCTTTCCTAACTTTAAAGACTAATGAAAATATGGCTTCGTTAAAAAGGATTATAAAAGATTTTTTAGTTGAACATCCAAAAACTATCATTAAGCAGTATAATGCAAAAGATATACATGATAGATATATAATCACGGATAATAATTTCATAATTATTGGCCATGGTATAAAAGATATTGGGAATAAGGACTCTTTTGTAATTACCATTGAGAAATCATTTGCCATAGACTTATGGAATCAAATATCAGATTCTTTTGACAATAAATGGTTAAATTCAGTACCATTATGAAGAAAAAATAAAGCTTGCTAACAAATCACTCAAGCGGATTTTGAACACGCCGCTTTTCGCGGCGGTTCAAAACCGCTTAGTTCTATCGTTATGCCTTGCCAATATTAAAGATTATGCAACAATGAGTCATTAAGGGAGGGAAAAATGCAAACACCTATAATCTGGGGAGAACCAGAAACTTCTTATATCCGTCCGTTTATGGATGAAGTAGATAAAGTTGTTGCTGATGAGATGCAAAACGGACGTTCTCTCCTTGAAGAGAGTCTTACCTTTGTTCTTACTCGTCCCCTTTGCTGGTTCAATCGTTCGACTGAGCGCTCACGACGAAGTCTGCAATGGGTGAACCAGCATATACAATTATACAGTCTTTTTTCTCTGCGTTCTTCGCGCCCTTTGCGGTGAACTGTGTATTTCAACTTTCCAGCCAGGATCATATCTGGCGTGGCAACTTGGGCAGATGAGGATGATTTTGCAGGTTTCTTTTGTTAATCGCACAAATGATGTGTGGAAACCATCGTCATACCCGCAATTGGGACAGACGTGGAGTTCCTTCTCTATTTTTATTGAAACCGGTCTCGGTGTCTTGTTTTCCAATTCCTTTTCCTCCGCGAGAATATAAAAAACGTTTTGGCCACGAATATTCATGAATTACCACGAAAATTAGATTACTTCCCTTTTGCTTTGCTCAGTGCTCCAACTCACACGTTCTCTGCTGGTTCAATCGTCCACGATTGAACCGAAACAACGTTCGCAATGACCATTTTATTTGCCTAACAGTATAAAAACACACCCCTTCCCCCTCTTGATAGAGGGGAATAGTTTGTCGCTTTTAAAATTGAGGCTCAAAACTTATACGTTTTTATTCGTGTCTTTTCGTGTAGATTCGCGGCAAAAAATTCTCTATTCCACGATCACAATCAAATGATTGTCGTTCTGGAAGACTTTTTTGGCCAGGCGTTCCACATCCTGCACCGTAACCTTTTTCAGCTTTTCAGCCTCTTGTTCATCCGCTTCCGCTTCTTTGCCGTCAAGCGCCTTCATGCTCATGTAATAAGCCTGATTCACCCGATCCAGCCGCCGCATGCCACGACGCCCTAAAATAACATTTATGGTCTTTTGCACCTCTTTTTCTTCGATTTTTGCTTCACGCATGAAGCGAATTTCATCGCGAATGCCGTTAACGGCTCGATCGATGTTTTCCGGTCGTGTGCCCATTGAGATACGATACCACTGAACACCCCGGTATTTATGGAAGGAAACGCCGATAGTGTAGGCAAGACCTTGCTTTTCACGCAGGTTGAAGGCAAGTCTGTCACCAAAGATGGTTTCCATTACGTAGAGAGCCGGTTGATCTTCCTCACTCACATCACACGTATTTGCCACAGAGATATATGATTGCTGTTTACCCAGTTTTTCTCGGACTGTGGTGCCAAGCGCCTTGAATTCCGGTGTAAATTCGGGCGGCTGCCAGTTCGCATCTCCCCAAACACCGCCAAAGTTTTGCTTTACCATTACCAGGGCTTTATCAATGGGAATATTACCGGAGACAGCCAGAATAAGGTTTGAAGGATTGTAAAACTTACGATAAAAGGCTTTCACGTCTTCCAGTTGAATCTTTTCCAGTTGTTCTTTCCTGCCGGACAACCAGCCGAAACCGGGATTATTTTTGAACAAATTATCGTAGAATATTCTATCTGCCACCCTGGGAGTGCTCATCGTGTCGTTTTCGGAGAGTATCATGACCTGCTTCTTTGCCTCATTGTATGCCTTTTCTGAGAGATTGGGCTGTCTTACCATTTCTGCAAGGAGTTTTAATCCCTGCTCAAAAAAGGTGTCCACCAGTTTTAAACGCATGTAAGCAAACCGTGGAGTATGATAATAATCGTCAAACGGGATGCCGGGTTCATCATAGAGTTTCAATTCAGCGCCCATGGATTCTAATGTTTGAGAGAATGCCTTATCGGGGTGTTCGGTCGTACCTCCCTCAGAAAGCGTTCTCTGCAATATCTCCGTCAAACCCCACTTCTCTTTTCCTTCACTCAGGCTGCGTTCCTTTGCCAGCAAGTGTATTCCTATAACCCTGCTATCCTGGTTTTCTTTTATTACCACAGTAAGGCCATTTTCCAGCCTTTCCATGGAGTATTGGTTGGGTGATCGGGTGGCGGTTTCGCCTGCGGTTTTCTCGACCGGGGGAGACATGAGCGTGACCACAGGCGTCTGAGCGCTTAGATATTGCGCCGCTGCATTCTGTATGGATTGCGGCGTTACCTTCATCAAACCGTCCATATAATCACGAAGGAAGGCATATCCACCTGCCGCCAGATAACCGGATTTCATCATGCCGTAGTAATGTAAACTCTCCAACAGATAAATCTCATGCGTTGCCCTGGCTATCAGCGTTGATTGCACTTCGCTTGCCGGAACAGAGTTTTTCTTCATATCCCGTACCGCTTGTGTAATCAGTTCCACCACATGTTCTACATCGATATTTATGGGAACTTCTGCGGATATTTGTAATGTAGAAAAGTCGCTATTGAAATCTACGCTTGTACCAATATCAATAAGAAGGTCTTTGTTTTGTTCCTGCGTGAATAACGTTTTCAGGACAGAATTATCTCTGCCGCCTAGGAATTCGGACAGCAATACCAGCGACTGAAAATCATCAGAAACTGGTGGCGGCAACAGGTAACCCATGGTTAGATATTGGCGGTCTCTGGGGAATTTACCCATACCGTTTGCCTTGATAATGCGTAATCTTTCAGGCGGATTCAGTTTTATGGTTCGGTGCTCAGGTATTTGCCCTGCCGGATATGTCCCATACTTTTCTTTAACCAATTTTACCATTTCCTGGGTTGAAAAATCACCTATGACCATTAAAGTCATATTATTCGGCACATACCAGGTCTTGTAATAATCCCATACACGTTCTCGTTTCAGATGTGTGATGGTGGAAACCGTCCCAAGCACGGGGCGTTCGTACGGCGTGCCAGCGTAAAATACTTTCAGGAAGTGATTGCTTACCTGATGTTCTGGCCGGTCAGCGCCCTTTCCAATTTCTTCTATAACGATACCGCGTTCCTTCTCAAACTTTTCATCAGGCAGGGTAGAATTGAAGATCATATCCGCCTGAATATCCATCCCCTGAGCGATATACTCCTTCGGCATGAGGATCATGTAATTGGTATAATCAGGCCCGGTATGGGCGTTATTGTAGCCGCCGTAAAAATCCATCTCATCGTAAAGCTGTTTCTGTGTGCGTGTCTTTGTGCCGTTGAACAAGAGGTGTTCGAGAAAATGGGCAGACCCGTTGCTGGCCTCGTCTTCATTCCGGCTGCCGGTCCTGACGATAGTAACCGCAGCGATCATTGGATTGGCGTGATTTTCAACGAGAATAACTTCCATACCGTTATCCAGATAGAATACTGCGGCTTGCTGCGTTTCTTTGAACAAGGGCAGCATCGGATCGTTTTGGTTTTCAGCGTAACAAAATAGGCATCCCATCAAGATGGATATCATTATAATCGCAATTATCTTTTTCATGTTTTATCTATTCTCCACATTAAATTATGGTTCTTTCCCTTATTCCTGCAGTTCGAAATCAGAGTTACAGAGTTCGGAGGTATCAGAGACCAGAGACAAATGGGGACACCACCACACGAAAACCAATGAGGTTGTTCCCGTCGTCCGGACCGTACCAACGGCGATAAGTGCAATACACATCCCTAACCACCGTCTTCAACGAATTTCTCAAATTGTGCCTGAGTAATAAGGAAATTTCCTTCGGTATTTCTCTGGCTTGGCGAAACGCGCAATTGAGGATTAAATAAACATGCTGCGAATATTTTTTCTTGCTCCCGTTGTAAATAATGCATACTAACCTCCAGATTTTATTTTTAGTTAACGAAACGCAGCAGAAAGGTAGCCAACTGCCTGATTTTATCAGGAAATTAACCATTTCCAAAGAGGGACTGCCGTAACCCTGCCTTTTTTACATTTAATATTTTCTTCCCAGTCCTCTGTGATAATAACGCCGTTTGAAATTTTGAATTGCGACATTCCCTCTTCGATTGAGTTTAATTCCCTTTCGATAGCCTTATTATTTTCAATATTAGTCATACAAACCTGCATCAGGTTTTCAACGTTTACTCCTTTTCTGACCAGAAAATCAACTTCCCCATGGTTTTTATAATAGTAAATGTCTTTGTCCCGCCGTAATAGAGTCAAAAATACAATATTTTCCGCTATCCTTCCCAGGTCTTCTGAAAACCTGTAAGACACGGCGTTTCTCAATCCGGTATCAATTGCGTAAACCTTTTTCGGATTTCTTAGCTGCTCCCTTACCTTAAATGAATGCTTCATGACTTCCTTTACCAGATAAGTCTCGCTCAGGTAGCTGGAATAGTTTCTTACAACATCAAGCGGCACATCGAGGGTGTTCTTTATCTTATTGTAAGAAGAAAGATTTGAGATGTTTGTCATATACAGGAGCGCAATATTTTTAAGGGTGGCAATATCTCTTATTTTGTATCTCCATACAACGTCACGATAGAGGATGTCTTCAAAATATTGTTTCAGGAGCTTCTCTTTCATTTCCGGCGTTTCTTTTAATACAATTTCAGGGAATCCTCCAAACTGCATGTATTCCCCCAAAAAATTCTTTATTAAGGATTTGTTCTTTGCGAGGATAACATTGTCTGAGGTGTTCCTGACGCCCTTAAATTGCAGAAATTCCCTGAAGCTTAATGGATATACGGTAAACGAGACGTTTCTGCCGGTAAGCAATGTCGAGAACTCCGTACTGAGGAGTTTTGAAGACGAACCTGTAATGACTATCTTAGCCTCTTTAAGTTCGGTCTTTGCCCTGACCCATTTCTCCCATGCAGGCGCTTCCTGTATCTCATCCAGAAAGAGATAAGAAAATTTTCGTGGATTTACCTGTTCTTTATAGACCTTATAAAGCCTTTCAAGAACGTTTCTTCCTTTATATTCAACAAAAAGAGGTTCTTCAAAATTTACATAAAGTATCTCTTTTGATTGTACACCTTTTGCAAGAAGGGAATTCACCATCTGGAACATTATGGTAGATTTCCCCGATCTCCTCACCCCTTTCAGTGCGATTATCTCAGTACCGTCTATATAGGCAAGAATATCTCCGGTGATTTCACGGGGAAATCCGGCATCTATGGACGACTTCTCCCAGAAGTTCCATTTTGTTAATATTTCGAATATCTTGGCGTCTGTTAACATATATGACCATCCTGCTGGTTAAATACAAGGTTATTCTAACCATTATACTGGTTAAGTCAAGCGTTTTAGCTCAATATTCACGCTAAAGAACTTGTACCTTTACACCGGTAATTTGGTCTTTTGCGACACAAAACTGAAAAAGCTATCAAAACTAAACTCGATATCTTGAGTGCGGACAGGATCAGGCACATTCCGAATACACCAAGAAGCGGTACAAGGATTACTCCGGTAAATATCGCCCCTAAAATGGCACCGATGTGATCGGCGCTGTATGTTATCCCTGCGGATACTGCCATATCTTTGCTGCTTTGCATAAATATCTTATTGACCAAAGGGAATACCAGTCCTGTCAATACCCCTGCGATACCAATGAAACAGGTCAACCCAACCTCTGCTGCAACTGAGTAAAAAGATAATACATAAATTATAAACGGCAAAATAATGGCAAATAATACAACAACCCCTTCAAAGACCATCAGGAGATTTATCCACAGGTAGGAATCAACGTCTGTTGGCGGCAAGCAGTGATTTGGGATTTCTGATTTCGGACTTCGTCGTGAGCGCTCAGTCGAACGATTTCGGGTTTTCTTAATAATTTGATTCATAAAGTATCCTCCTACCGCAAGTCCCACCATAAATACGGCAACAATAACACCCACTCTTTCATAGATGTAGCCATAGATATTTTGGAAGGCATAGAGGAGCACGATTTCCAGGGCAATACCGGTAAACCCCGTTGTGGCCAGGGCAATGAGGCAATTAGTCTTTAGTTGTTTGGTGTAATAAGGGTTAAATTCTTCAACAGACTCAGGTTGATTTATTTTGAATTTCACATAAATTATCCTGCCTGCAAGTGCAATCACAATTGGGATGAGGAACCATTGTAATTTCACATCTTTTAAACCATGAAATAATCCATGTGAGCGCCCACCGGCAAGGGAATCCCATAATACAAGGTTCAAAAAATAGGTAACGGGTCTTGCATCAGTATTGACAAGCAAATCCTTTCTCTGGCTCAGTTGATTTTCGATGAATTTAACCTGCTCCGGCTGAAGCAGGGTATAAAAGAGATATTCGGTGAAGTAATCGGATTTTACCTGAGATTTTCGATACCGTTCCATGAGCGTTTCAATGTTCAGGGTAATGACACCGTCTTTATTGCATGCAAAGTAGGAGTTGGTCTGACCCGGTGTCACCAATACATTTCGAAAGGTCTCATGCAAGGTACGATAAAGAGAACCCGTATAACTCCCGACTTCCTTCCCGATATAGGTAACCGCCGAGCTAACCGAAGCGATCAAAACACCATCGGACTTTAAAATTTTCTGGGCCTCTCTAAAAAATTCCAAGGTATAGAAACGGTTGAGGAAGGCCGTTGAGGGGTCGGGTGTATTTACCAGAATGATGTCATAGTACTGTCTTTTCAGAGAATTTTTTACGTAATAACGACCGTCCTGATGAATTATCGTTACCCGTCTGTCTGAAAGCGCCTGCCTATCCGAAGAGGAAAGATACTTGTCAGATATTTGCAAGAGCCGTTGATCAATTTCCACGTAATCCAACGATTCTATAGGGTGCCGGATCATTTCTGAAATGAGTCCGCCCAATCCCGAACCAATCAGGAGCACGTGTTTTGGCGATGGATGCTGGGTCATTACCAGATGGGCAATCTGGGCGTATTCGTATTCATTGGGAAAGGCGGAGGCGTATTGCCCATTGAGATAAATGCTGTATTGTTCGGCCTGTCTGCCTATATCAATATGCTGATATTTTGAGTCCGCTGAGGTCATCAGTTCAATGTGAGGATTTAATGTCTTCCACCGCATTTTTGAGGAAAATACCTCAACCCTGTCTGGAATGGGTGAAAGCCAAACTACAATCATAACCGACGCTAAACCGAGAGAAATAAAGCCCAAAACCATTTTTGTCTTTTTATCCTCTTCTCCGCTGGAATAGACTTGTCCCTTTCTGTGAAAATTGAAAAGCAAAAAGGTTAAAAGGATAAACAATCCTGTATTCAGCAGTGTGATAATTTTAAATGAATGGAATCTTGAGACCAGGAAAAATGAAAATACGATCCCTCCAAAGAGACTGCCCATGGATTCTATGATGTAAACGACTCCAATGTCCACAGCGGCATCGCGGGTAGCTCCTGATATAATCTTTGATGAGAACGGAAAGATGAATCCGACGATAAAGCTAAAAGGGAGGATCAGTCCGATGGATGTGAGCAGTAATGGCAGGATAGAAATGTATTCGCCAACTCCGACACTCAAAAGACCGCGTACACCACGCACAAAAACAATTTGCACGGGTAATACAAAACACATAGCCATCAACGTAATCACAAAAACAGTGAACGCGTGTTTAAAGGTATACTCGATCTTTGCACCGGCAAATGCGCCGGTCGCAATGCCAAGAAACCATGCGCCAAATACGATACCCAGGCACAACTCATTGCCATAAAAAATATTCAGGAACTCACGAATCAACATCACCTGGGCAATAGTCGCATAGCAGCCAATGGCAGCAATACACAGAAAAATCGGGATAAGCGCTCTTTTGTTTTGCATATTTTACTTGAAATGGTTTATTAAAAGAGTAAACTGATTTTTATCGCTTTTATCCAAATCTTAACATATTACAAACAAGTATGGAAATACACCATTATAAATTCAATAGGATTACCCTGGATCCAGCAAAATGTTTTGGGAAACCCTGCATTCGTGGATTGAGAATGCCCGTTGCTTCTGTTCTTAATTATCTTAGTTCTGGAATAACTGTGGACGATATTCTTAAAGAATGGCCTGAATTAGAGAAGGAGGATATTTATCAGGCACTGGGTTATGCCGCCTGGGTTATGGAAGAAAGGGTCGTACCTCTAGAAGCAGTGGCTACTAAATGAAATTTTTATTAAACATGAATGTATCACGCAACCTTGGCAGACGACTCATAACAAAAGGTCACAGTTACCGTCATTTGGGCGATATCGGGATGGCTAAAGCAAGTGATACAATAATTGTGGATGATGCCAGAAGAAATCAAGAAATTATCATAACACACGATCTAGACTATAGTAATTTACTGGCTTTTTCTGGTAAATTATCACCTTCTGTTATTATTGTTCGACTTCGCAATACTCACCCAGATAACTTGTTTGTTCGGATTATGGATGTATGGTCGGAAATCGAAAAACCGTTGCTGGAGGGTGCAATTGTGGTATTAGAAGACGCTGCTCTTCGTATTCGAAAATTACCCATTCCATAGGAATACAAAGAGCACAAGAGAATGGCCTGCAATTTACATGATAATACATCATACTTCCACTCAAGTTCAATTTCAGAACCAACAAAGTCATGGTCTAAATATGATTGGTTCGCCGTACTAACCTTATTTCTCCTTACACTGGCGTACTTCTATAACGTCGTTATCCCTGACGGTTCGAGAGTACTGAGCGACCAGAACACGGACACCAGGCATCAGCTCTTTTACTGGAGATACTTTGGTTTTAATACCCTGGCGAAAGGTATCATCCCCCTCTGGAATCCATATATATATAGCGGATCACCCTTCGTTGGTGGATTGCAATCCGCCATATTTTATCCGCTCAATCTGATCTATCTTATATTCCCTATTCACGTAGCCATTAATTATAGCATCATCCTGCATATTTTTTTGTCGGGTGTATTCACCTATCTTTATCTCCGGTTTGTAAAGTTAAATCCGAAACCCGAAATCGTTCGACTGAGCGCTCACGACGAAGTCCGAAATCCGAAATTGTACTCAGACACACTTTCACGTTCGAGCTGTCTGGTTTCATCCATTATATTTATGTTTTGTGCGCCACAGATATTTCATGTCTATCCGGGACATCTTCCCAATTTGTGTACGATGATATGGCTGCCCCTCATTCTTTTATTCTCAGAGTTGTTTATCCGTAACAGAAATTTTTTATATGCATTTTTTGGAGGAGTCGCAGTTGCATTTAACATATTGGCGGGTCATCCTCAATACTTTTTTTATACTGCCATTTCCGTTGTTGCATACTTTATCATTCGTATAATTCAGGAATTCCGGGAACACAGGGATTGGAAATATGTCGGTTATCACGCATCGGGGGTATTCATTATATACACGATAGGCATCTTGCTTACAGCTATTCAATTACTGCCTGCCTTCGAAATGATTAAACATTCCACCCGGCAAACGCTTTCTTACGAATGGGTTGGTCAGTTCTCCTTTGCGCCAGAAAATTTTATCACCCTTTTCATTCCTGAATTCTTTGGGAATTCACTGAAAACCCCTTACTGGGGGCGATATTACCTCTGGGAGATGTCCCTCTATGTTGGTATCCTTCCCTTGATGTTATGCACAATTGCCTCATTTTATAATAGAAATACATTCACGAAGACCTTTCTCATTATGGCATTAATCACCATAATCCTGGCGCTGGGCAAGTTCACACCCCTCTTTAAAATCCTTTACTCTGTTGTCCCTGGATTTAACATGTTTCGGGGGAACTCCAAATTTATATTTATCGTGGCTTTTTCTCTTTCGGTGCTTTCAGGGTTTGGTTTTGAATACCTGCGAAATACTATAGTAAATAAAAATCCTTTCCACCTTGATTCAAAAAAGAAAAAACTGCCTGCCTTTCTGTATATTACAATCGGTATAACCGCTGCGATAAGCCTGTTCATTATTATCTTCTTTCTCTTCAGGACAGGTTACGGGTCATGGCATGGCATCATAAACAAAATTTATTTACTGGGTGACCGATACACCACATTGCCCGACTTGAAAGACCCCGGGTTTCTCCGTGCAACATTTGCTATAGCCACAAACAATGCCGCAAAATTCATAGTCCTCATGATATTAAGCTTACTTGTCATTGGTTTATGGATTAACGGCAGGCTAAAAAGGCAAATTATAATCCCCATCACCCTTGCCCTTATATTGGGAGACCTCTGGTTTTTCGGAAACCATTATATGGTAACCTTTGATTCCAGACAATGTTTTTGGGACAAGGAAATGACAAGCATCATGAAAGACAACCCTGTGACGTCTCGCATCACGACCGTCGGTCATTTTGAGCTAAACCAGGGCATGGCTCACGACATCTCGAATATTGGTGGATACGATGCAAATGTCATTAAAGAATACAGTGAATTTATAAACCTCTCGGACGGTAAACCCTTAGACACACCAAACATTGTTATGGAGGTTAGGCAAATCTCAAAACTGACCAATCTGCTTAATTTAAAATACTTACTCCTTCCAGCTAATGTAAGGATAGAACACCCGACTATCAAACCGGTCTTTCATAACTCGAAGTATGCCCTTTTTGATAATACACAGGCGATACCGCGCACCTTTGTTGCCCATGAGGCAAAAACTATCCATGGAAGGGATGCTATATTTAAAGAACTCGCCAGCAGTGAATTTAATCCGTTAAAATGCATTATTCTGGAAGAACCATCCGGTCTCACAAGGAATATAGGCAGCGAGAATTATCAGCAAGAACCCAGCCCGACAATTATTGAATACTCACCAAATAGAGTTACAATAAAGGCAACTCTGCTAGACGATGGGTATCTTGTCCTGGGCGATACGTTTTATCCAGGCTGGAATGCTTATGTTGATGGGAAGCAGAGCAAGGTTTTGAAGACCAACTATGTCATGAGATCAGTCTTCCTGGGAAAAGGTGATCACATTATAAAGTTTGTTTACGAACCGAAATCCTTTACCATCGGCATGGTTATTAGCCTTACCAGCATGGTGATTCTGATTCCTGTATCTATATTTTATAACAAGAACTCTTATTGTAAAAAACCAGAAGTTAATAAAGATTAGAAGACATTGGAAACAAAGCTCACATATTCACATCGTCAGATATTTTACTCGTTGAATACAACATGAAGTATGTCTTGCATCTCAAATCTACATAATGATTAATCATTCCGATAATAACCAAACTTATACTCTAAATACAATTTCAAGGCACGCAAAAATTTGGTCAAAAAACGATTGGCTTGCTGTACTAATTCTATTCCTTCTCTCCCTCGCATATTTCTACACTGTTGTTATTCCTGCGGATTATCATGTCCTAGGAGATAAAAATAATGATATGCGCAACCAATATTTTTGCTGGAGATATTTTGGCTTTAATACCCTGTCAAAGGGAATACTCCCTCTCTGGAATCCTTACGCTTGCTGTGGAATACCCTTTATTGCAGGAATGCAATCCGCCATATTTTATCCTCTCAATCTGATATTTCTTATATTACCTATTCATACGGCCATTAATTACAGTATCATCCTGCATGTCTTCTTATCGGGAGTATTTACCTATCTCTATCTTAGATTTATAAAGTTAAATCCGCAATCCGCAGTCCAAAATCCGCAATTGTATTCAGACAGACTCTCCCGCTCAAGCTGTATGATTTCAGCTCTTATATTCATGTTCTGTGCGCCTCAAATACTTCACGTATATGCAGGACACCTAACAATTCTCTGTGCAATAATGTGGCTACCCCTTATTCTTTTATTTTCAGAGATATTCATTTGTACAAATAATTTTTTATATGCGCTCCTGGGTGGGGTCACAGTTGCATGTAATATATTAGCGGGCCAGCCTCAATATTCTTTTTACACTGCCATTGCTGTATTTGTGTACTTTACCATACGCATTATCCAGGAATTTAATAATCATCGGGATTGGAAATCTGCTGGGTATCGTATATCGGGGTTTTTGATTATATATATTACAGGATTTTTACTTTCTGCCATTCAATTATTGCCTGCATTTGAGCTGACTAAACACTCTGTCCGTCATACGCTTTCATACGAGTGGGTAGGTCACTTTTCTTTTCCGCCTGAAAATTTCATCACATTATTTATTCCTGAATTTTTTGGCAATTTGCTAAAAACACCGTACTGGGGACGTTATTTACTATGGGAAATGTCTTTGTACGTTGGAATTCTTCCCCTCATATTCTGCGCGCTTGCCTCGTTTTACTATAGAAATAAATTCACAAAGGTTTTCCTTATTACGGCTTTAATATCTTCTCTTCTTGCGCTGGGGAAATTCACGCCGCTTTTCAAAATTCTTTACCATTTTATACCCGGATTTAACCTGTTTCGTGGGAACTCAAAATTTATATTCATAGTAGCCTTTTCCCTATCTGTCCTCTCAGGTGTTGGCGCAGAATATTTGAGAAATAATATCATAAGTAAAAAAACGTCATCAACGTTTCTCCGTTTTGTAACAGGCATTATTTCTGCGTTAAGTCTGTTTCTCTTGATTTTCTTTTTATTCAGAATAGGGTTTGAAAAATGGCATTATATAATCAACAAGGTTTATTTACTGGGCGATCCAAAGGCTTCACTATCCAATCTGGAAAATTTAAAAAATCCAGAATTTTTAGGCGCGACGTTTAATGTTGCTGCAACGGGCGCTGTAAAATTCATAATACTTTCGATATTGAGTTTACTTATTGTAAGTTTGTGGATTAAGAAAAGTTCAAAAAGGCATATCTTAGTTCTTGTTTCAGTGGCTCTAATAATGGGAGACCTTTGGTTTTTTGGAAATCAGTATATCGTAACATTTGACTCCAAAAAGTACATGTGGGATGAAGAAACGCTCGATTTGTTAAAAAACGACCCGGAGCCATTCCGTATTACTACTGCAGGATATGCCGGTCCAAACCATAGTATGGTTCACAACATTGCCAATGTTGGGGGATACGAAGCAAACGTCATTAAAGAATACAGTGAATTTATGAACCTGTCTGAGGGTAAATCGTTAGATGACCTGCGCATTCTTATGGAGGTAACTCATATCTCAAAGTTAACCAATCTGCTCAATTTAAAATATATCTTCATCTCTCCTGGAGGGGGCATAGAATATCACCCTGCTATTAAACTGGTATCTAAAAATCCAAAGTACACCCTTTTAAAAAATACAATGGCATTACCACGCGCATTTATCGTTCATGCATCGAAAACTTTACAGGGAAGAGACGCCATATTTAAAGAAATCATCAGCCGTGAATTTAACCCCTTAAAATATATAATTCTGGAAGAGCCATCCATGCTGGTAAAAAACGTAGACCATCTCAGCATACAACAGGAACCAGTCCCAACTTTTCTTGAATATTCATCAAATAAAGTTACAATAAAAGCAACTTTGTCGGATGATGGATATCTCGTCCTTGGTGATACGTTTTATCCAGGCTGGAATGCTTATGTTGATGGGAAGAAGATCAAGGTTTTGAAGACCAACTATGTCATGAGGTCGGTCTTCCTGGAAAAAGGCGATCACATTGTAAAGTTTGTTTACGAACCGAAATCCTTTACCATCGGCATGATTATAACCCTGACCAGCATGGTGATTCTGATTCCTGTATCTATTTTTACTGCAATCCACCACGGAAATTACACGAAAAACACGGAAACTGGAAGATAGTGTATGGGTTAATATTTTGAAATTGTATATGGGTTGGAAAGACCTGTTAACCACATGGTGTCATGCCAAACCCTCTTTGCCGGTTCTTTGCTGGTTCAATCGTCCTCGATTGAACCAAAATAGGGGGAAAATTATGATTAATACAAAACGCTTGCCAAGCCTGTTTTTAGTCATTGTCAGCTTTATTTTTATTTTGACCGTTACAAACGGTTCAGCGGATACATGGAAGACGGAGCGTGTGGACGTCACGCCAAAATATTTCCATGATTTTTATTCAAGGGCAATCGCCGTTGATACGGGTGGCAATCCACATCTTGCCTATGGCGGTAAAAATCTTTACTATGCATATTATGACGGCAGTGCCTGGCGCAATGAGACGGTGGATTCATCGTATGGAGTAGGCGAATATCCATCCATTGTAGTCGACAACGCAGGCAAGATACATATCAGCTATTTCGACGATACGAATGGAGACCTCAAGTATGCCACAAATGCCACAGGTTCATGGGTGACGACTGTGGTGGACAGTGATGGAGGGTGGGATACCTCCATAGCGCTTGATGCATCTGGCAAGTTACACATCAGTTATTATGATGTTACCAACAGAGACCTTAAATATGCCACCAATGCCTCCGGTTCGTGGGTAACGACGACCGTGGATAGTGGTGAAATAGTAGGCTGGTATACCTCCTTAGCGCTTGATACATCAGGCAAGATACACATCAGCTATTATGATATTACCAACGAAGACCTCAAGTATGCCACCAATACATCCGGCTCATGGGTAACGACAACCGTAGACAGCACTGGAGACGTTGGCAGGCATACCTCCCTGGCACTTGATACATCAGGCAATGCAAGCATCAGCTATTTTGATGCTACTAATGGAGACCTCAAGTATGCCACCAATGCCTCTGGCTCGTGGGTAACGACAACGGTAGACAGTGATGGAGAGGTAGGCTATTATACCTCCATTGCGCTTGACACCTCAGGCACGTTATACGTCAGTTATTTTGATCATACCAACGAAGCCCTCAAATATGCCACCAATACCTCAGGCTCATGGACGACATCAACCATTGATAGCGATGGATTGACAGGCTTATTTACTTCCCTGGCAGTCGACACCCAAGACAAGTTACACGTCAGCTACTACGATTGGGGCAATGGAGACCTCAAGTATGCCACCAATGCCTCCGGCTCATGGACAACAACCATAGTTGACAGCGGCGGGGATTTAGGCGAGTATTCCTCCATTGCGCTCGATACATCAGGCACGGCGCATATCAGCTATTATGATGGTATTAATGGCGACCTCAAATATGCCACCAATGCATCCGGCTCGTGGGCAACGACAACCGTTGACAGTGACGGATTGACGGGCTTGTATACTTCCATAACAGTTGATACCTCAGGCAAGGTACACATCAGCTATTACGATATTACTAATGGAGACCTCAAGTATGCCACCAATGCCTCCGGCTCGTGGGTAACGACAACGGTAGACAGTGATGGAGATATAGGCGAGTATACCTCCATAAAACTCGATACCTCAGGCAAGGTATACATCGGTTATTACGATGTTGCGAATGGCGACCTCAAGTATGCAACCAACGCCTCTGGTGCGTGGGTAACGACAATTGTGGATAGCGATGGGGATGTTGGCGAATATGCTTCCCTGGCTCTTAGCACATCAGGCACGGCACACATCAGTTATTATGATAGTACCAATGCTGACCTCAAGTATGCTGCTAATGATTCCGGCTCATGGGTAATTACAATTATAGACAGCGACGGAGACGTAGGCTTAAATTCCTCCCTGGCACTCGATGCGTCTGGCAATGCCCACATCAGTTATTATGACGATACGAATGCCGACCTCAAGTATGCGACGAATACCTCCGGGACATGGACGACGACAACCGTGGATACTAATGAAAATGTGGGATGGGATGCATCCATAGCGCTTGATACGTCAGATAAGGCTCATATCAGCTATTACGACAATACCAACTACGACCTCAAGTATGCAACGAATATCTCCGGAACATGGACAACGACAACTGTGGACAGCGCTGGTGATGTGGGTGAGTATTCCTCCATTGGAATTGACGCCTCTGGCGCGGCTCACATCAGCTATTATGATTGGACTAACGGAGACCTCAAGTATGCCACAAATCCGGGGTGTGAGGCAAAGACGATATTAGTATCTCCGGGCAAGCCGGAGATTAAGGTGGGTAAGAGTAAGGCTATAGTTGTCACCGTGAAAGGAGATGGCGATTGTCTGGTAGAAGGCGCAACAGTGAATGTAAAAATAGATAAATCCGGCGCGAAGAAGGTCTCTGTTTCTGAAGAAAGTGTAAATACCAACGAAAACGGCGATGCTGCATTTACCATTACGGGTATCAAAAAGGGTAAAGCAAAGATTACTTTTTCAGTAAATAGTTTGGAAAAGAAAATAACGGTAAAGGTTAAATGAATAGCAATAGTTTGTTGGGTTTCGTGCCTCAACCCAATCTTACAATATTTGAACACAACTTGTAGGGGGTAATTCATGAATTACCCCTACATTTATTTCTCTGTGGTAAATTCTTATTTTTTTAAAATTCAAAGACGTTGAACAAGAAGACTCATTATATACTATTCTCACTTATTACAATATTACCCGTTCTGATTTATCTGAATTCCCTGGGAAATACCTTTGTTTACGACGATTACCTTACGGTAACCAACAACCATTTCATCCGGGAATGGAGATACCTTTCCGCATTTTTCAATCAGAAATATTTTGTAATTTCCAACGAACTGACGTACCGGCCTGTCGTTACCCTCTCCTATTTTGTGGATTACGCCATCTGGCAATTACGACCATGGGGCTATCATCTGACCAATTTAATCATCCACACCATTAATGTGTACCTGGTCTATTTTACAGCATACTGCCTCTTCAAGAATCGTATAACAGCCTTCATCTCCTGTCTGTTTTTTTCGGTACATCCCATTTTTGCAGAGGCTGTAAATGCCGTTAGCTACCGGGAAGACCTTTTATCCGCCTCTTTTCTGCTTGTGGCCTTCATTCTGTTTGTTAAATACAGCCAAAATCCTACCAGAAGGTCTTTCATTATCCAGCATCCGCTTTCGTTACTTGCGTATCTTTTAGCCATGGTGTCGAAAGAAACTGCAATTGTGCTTCCCTTATTGATCTTCTCTTACGATTTCATCTTTAAAAGAGACCCTATTCCAAACCGCCAGAATCTTATAAGACATCTTACAGTAAATTATGCAGGTTATGTTGTTATGGGTGGTTTTTATCTGATTTTACGATTCTATTTGATTCATAATCCCGGGGAATGGGTTGCGTATCCAGGCAACAGCGTCTTTGTAAATTTTATCATGATGACAAAGGTGATTGGTTATTATCTAAAGCTGCTGGTCATTCCAGCGCCTCTCAACGCTGATTATGTTACGCCCCTTACCTTTTCTCCTGCTGACGGCGCTTTTATTGTAAGTGCTATTCTATTGACAATTACGGCTATCCTCTTAGTTAAAAAATGCCGCCTTTCAGGGATATGGACTTTTTCGGTCATCTGGTTTTTTGTTACCCTCCTGCCTGTATTAAATATTATCCCGATAAATAATATCATGGCCGAACGATACCTCTATATTCCGGGTATAGGACTTACGATGCTCCTAGGTTCAATATTGACTCAAAGAATTTCAGAGCATGACATCTATAAACTATTTCGTATAGGATTGCTCGCCGTAGTTTGCCCCTTATTTGTATGGGGTACGGTGAGCAGGAACAGGATATGGTTAAATGAATTTACCTTTAGCACAGAGACCATCCGCCGTTCACCGGCGAGTTTCAGGATATATAACGACCTGGGATTTTTTTACTACCACAAAGGGCTGAATGACGCAGCTATTCAGGCGTTTAAAGATTCCATTAGAATACGGTATAATCAACCCAAGGCACATTGCAATCTGGGCGCTGCATATTCATTGAAGGGTTTCAGCGATGCGGCAATAGAAGAACTCAAGGTTGCAATCCAATTAAGGAATCAGTACCCTGAGGCACATAACAATCTGGGCATCCTTTACAAAAGAAAAGGCATGCTCAATGAAGCAGTCAAAGAGTATATTGAGGCGTTAAAGTTTAATCCCTACTATGCAGACGCCCACAACAACCTGGGGAGCGCCTTAATTGACATGGGAAAGCTGGACGAGGCTCTCTCTGAAATAGAAAAGGCGGTAAAAATACGAAGGGATTTTGCCCTTGCACATTATAACATAGCCGTAGTTTACTTTAAAAAGGGACAAATAAACGAAGCTTACAACAAACTTCTGGAGGCTTGTCAATTAGACCCAACAAATGCCGATGTCCACATCAGCCTGGGCGTTGTATATCTGGATCATTTTCATGATAAAGAAAAGGCATTACACCATATAAAGGAGGCCTTACGACTCAACCCCAAGCACAAACAAGCAGAAGAAATGAAGAAAACCATAAACAAATTGTCATCTGCAGAATAAATGTCTTAATCGTTCATAAAATAATTCATTACAAATTAGAAATTTATAATCATGAGCAAGTATTTTAATGGCATAGCCCCTTATATTATCCTGTCGGTAATATCGGGTATTGTTTTTTGTAATACATTGGGCAATGCCTTTGTATACGACGACTCTGTAACTATTGTCAAGAATACCCTTATTAAAAACTGGAAGAATTTTCACACCCTCTTTTCATTTAATTACTTCATACTCTCCGGGGAGTTGAGCTATCGTCCTTTTGTCACACTAACATATTTTATCGATTATTCCCTCTGGGGTTTAAATCCCACGGGATTTCACCTCACCAACCTCCTTCTTCATACGGCAAATACCTTACTATTCTATCTTTTTCTTAAACGAGTCACAAAATCAAACACGCTGGCCTTTATCTCAACATTATTATTTACCGCCCATCCAATTCTCACAGAAACTGTAAATACTATCAGCTACCGCGAGGATGTCCTTGCTGCACTCTTTTTTTTAATTGCCTTTATTTTGTACCTAAAAATTAACACAACATTTCTTCACAGAAGCAAATTCTTACTCTATTACCTGGGTTCTTTATTCTCGTATCTCCTGGCTCTATTCTCAAAAGAGATGGCGATTACATTCCCCATCCTGTTGATATTATTCGATATTTTCTATTTGCAGTCGGGTAAACCACAGCAAGCGTTTATAAAAAAATTAAAAAGTGTTTATATCGGATACTTTTCAGTCGCCGTCTTTTATCTCTTTATTCAGTTCGTGGTATTTCGGCATGTATACATCAAGTTAGATCAAACCAGGCAAAGTTTATTTGTCATAATTAAAGTCCTTGCATCGTACCTAAAGCTCTTGTTTCTTCCCTTCAATCTCAATGCAGACTATGTGGTTCCACCTATAACAACGGGCATCATCTCTTTTATAATTTCCGTACTTTTAGTAACGACGGTAATCATCATTACCATTCGCCTGTGCAAAAACAGCAAACAGTACTGGTTCTTTATTTCGTGGTTTTTCATTACGCTTCTGCCCGTATCGAATATCATTCCTATAGGAAATATTATGGCAGAGCGATACCTCTATATCCCTATTATGGGATTCTCTGGAATTATCGGTATTTTGGTTCAAAAATTTAACTTCAAAAAACCCTTAGCAGCGATATGTTTTACAATTGTTATTTTTACCTTAGGTGTTATGTGTATTCATCGGAACGGAACATGGCGTGACGAACTCGCTTTGTGGTATTCAACCGCTATTCGCGAACCTAACAGCGCCAGAGCACATCATAATATCGGGGTAGTGCATAGCGCTAATGGCCACTATGAATATGCCGAGTTAGAGTACAAAAAGACATTGGAAATCAACCCCAAAGATATAGAAGCGCACTATAATCTGGGAAATGCTTATGAAAGGAAAGGCATATTGGATAATGCGATCAAAGAATATCAAGAAGTAATACGGTACAATCCTTATTATGCAGATGCCTATAATAATTTGGGTAGCATATACAAAAAGAGACTTTTTCTGGATAAGGCTGCAGAACTATATAAAAAGGCGATACGGTGTAATCCTTTCAACCCAAACTACTACAATAATCTCGGACTTGTTTATCATGAAGAAAAACTATACAAAGAAGCCGTTACTGAATTTGCAAGGTCATTAAAAATAAATTCAGAAATGCCAACTACACACAACCATCTGGGAAATACATACAAAGAAATGGGAAATATTAAGGACGCCCTGTCTGAATACAAAACAGCAATCGACCTAGACCACGGTTCCGCCGACAGCCATAATAACATGGGAATTGTTTATACAAATACCGGACGACTTGAAGAGGCTATTAAAGAATTTGAAACGGCAATTCGACTTGACCCCAAACTTGCAAATGCACACAACAACCTCGGTATTGCTTACGCAAAAAATGGAGACCTTGATAAAGCCATTGATGAACTAAACAACGCGGTGTCACTTGGATTCGACAACGCGGATGCTCACAATAATTTGGCAGGGGTGTACCTCACTAAGGGATTAACGGATAATGCGATAGTAGAACTGAAGCTGGCCTTGAAATTCAGTCCCAAAGATAGCAATACCCACTGTAACTTAGGAAATGCTTATATTTCAAAAAATCTTGGGGATGAAGCCATTTCCGAGTTTAAAGAGGCCGTTACCTATAATCCTGCAGATGGAGAGATATATTACTCCCTTGGAAATGCATTTTATAGAAAAGGACGATATAGTGAAGCTGCAGATGCCTTTCATCAATCAGTTTGCTATCAGCCCCAAAATCCATTAGCCCATAAGATGCTTGGTGTTATTTATGCAAATTATCTGAATAATCATTACAAGGCATTGTTTCATCTGAACGAAACGCTAAGATTAGACCCTCACCAACCTATGGCAAAAGAAATATCAGAAGCCGTAGGCAAATTAAAAGCAACTGATAAGCCACCGTGAATTATAATGTTATAAAAAATCTATCAATTTATTTATTGACAATACGGTATTAAAAATTATAATGTAGACACGATAAAGGTAAACCTCGAGTGATCGGGGGGCGCAAAGTAACAGGGTCTTTAAATATGCTGATATGCACACATGTGCTTGAAGCAATCAAACAGGGAAGTTGTAAAGATAGCCTTACTGCCGAAGGTATGTCCGAATAGACAATTTTCGCTGTAAGGCTTTTTTTATTTGTTATGGGTTAACCACCCGGAACAGTATTGCATTGGCAACTGAAGGTTAACTCCCCATTTACACGCACAAGAATATATAAATAAAAGGATGACAATCAATTTCCATCTGCTTTGGAAGTCAGAAATAATCCTTTCAGCTTGCTGATTTCATCTATAAGCCTTCACTAACAGCATTTGTAGTTTAATACTAATGCCAACATTCTTGATTAGCCTAGATGTACTGTAACACAAAAAGGGAAATAAGAAGCGTCAAAACATATTATCGGCAGAAAACGAAAATTCTTTAGTAAAATTTTGCAAAAAATCACGTTTTAAGCTGCATCCGATGAAAGAGGTCTATTTTAGGAGGTGCGCAAATGTTTTTTATCAAACAACATATGAATAAACACGAAGGAATTATTCGATGCATTTCGTTATCCATGATTGTAATTGCATCAGGCCTGTTTATCTCCATACCATTTTTAAAGAGCGCAAAGATTGAAAAACTTAATAGGCTTGAAAGCGCTTCTTGTATGCCAGACTTAGATCATCTTTGCCGCACTGACGTAAAAGAAAGAGGTTGGGAATATATTGTCATTCATCATAGCGCTACAGCAAAGGGTAATGCCGCTCGATTTGATCAATACCATAAGAAAAAGAAGGGGTGGGAATACGGTCTAGCTTATCATTTTGTAATTGGAAATGGGTCTTTTTCGGGAAATGGTGAAATTGAGATTGGTAATCGGTGGAAAAAACAAATTCACGGCGCGCATACAGCAAACATGAACTGCAATCGAGTAGCAATAGGCATTTGTCTGGTAGGCGACTTTGAAAATGGGGGGTCTCCATCAGAAACGCAATTCGAATCTTTGGTCAATCTTGTACAATATCTTTCCAGGAAATACAATATTCCTTCCTCCAATATATTAGAGCATAAACACGTACACCAGAAGTCGACAGCTTGTCCCGGGAAAAATTTCCCATTCGCCGAACTTAAGACGCGACTTCTGCAAATTGCTTCCAAATCGAGCAATCACAAAGAATTATAGCAGAATTTTGCTCGCGTTATTTTGTTTGCATCTTCAAGAGTTCCGACTTTACATCTTCGATGGATAAGCCATAAGGCCTTCCATGCTCTTGCAATTTTCGATCGTATTTATAATTTCGAGCAGCCACAAAGCCTAACCCGCCTCCCTGAAAATATTCATAAACCATAATGGCCTGTTCTTGGGTATCTATCAGGTAAAGTGGCTGTCTATTGCCCTGTCGTTCTCCTATCAATCCAAAGACGTGTCGTGCATTTCCATCTCCTTGTGCAATAACATAATTTGCTGAGTTCTTAAAAATAAGTATGGCGAGTAGCAAAGAAATGACAATGAGTAAGATTGTATTAGTGCTATATATTCTACGCATGGCAATTCCCTCCTGATTTATAAAATACGTATATCTATATTCTGCAGCAACGCTATACTACTACTTGTTATTGTTTGAGTCTGCCGCATTGAAATTTCTGTTTGACGAACTGAAAAAATTTGCTTCTTGCTCTTCTTTAATAATAATTGTGGGTTTTAAAAGAATAACCAGATTTGATTTCTTGTTGGATTTCTGGTCACGAGAAAATAACCTTTTTAGCACTGGTATCTTCGAGAGTATTGGAATGCCGGTTGTTAAGTTAGATTTGTTGATAGAACCCAACCCCCCTATCATAAGCGTACCTTTGTCTGGCACACAAACTGTGACAGATACTTGCGAAACATTTATCTTGGGTAATTGAACTGTTTGTTCCGGAGGAACATTGATAGAAGATCCAGCGCCACCTCCGCCCACTGTAACATCTGTGGATAATCCACTAAATGTAAAAGAAGTGATCTCTTCGACTGTAAATACCGAAGGGGTTACTTCCAGATAGATGTACTTTCTGTCCGCGCTCACAATAGGTCTTACATCAAAGGTAGTACCCTCCGGTATCGTACCAATAACAGGAGTTACAACACCCTCAGAAACAGAGGTACTCTGAATATAGTTTATAGTTTTAACGACAGCAATATTTCCGCGCTGGGTATTAGATAATGTTATTCGCGGCGACGTGAGAATCTCAGAGTCCTTACTTTCCTGGACAGCGTTTAAGAATCCTTTTAGCATAGAGTTGTTTAAAATGGAATAATTGAGTTCAAGTCCTTTGCCAGATAAAGTTTCACCAAGTATTTCATCTGTTCCACCGCCAGTATTTACTGACGTATTTTTGCTAAAAAATTTACTAATATTGCTCCCGATTTCCTCCAAAAATTTATCTGAAACTTCAATAAAACGGGCTTCGATGCTCACCTGGAGGTTTTGTGAAGACCTTAAAGAAGCCAACATATCTTCAATTTGCTTATGAACATATTTGCTATTGACTACCACTAAATCGCCTGGTTGCCCTGTCCTTGCAATAACACTTCCTTCACCTTGTCCGGGAATATTAATACTTCGTTGACCTCCTGTTGCAGAAGCCCCGATAACACTCGTACGGTTTGACCATGATGACGGCTCGACGGTGGTAACAATTAATTCAATCAAGTCTAATACACGTTCAGAGGCATCTTTTGACTTAACAACTGCTTCACCTTTACTCAAGCCCATTTGGGATGTGGCAGCAGCCGTAATATCAAATCTAAGGGGTTCTTTATCATCCAGATTGATTAAAATATCCCTCACATCATAAACACGCATTTCCATTTTTTGTTTATAAATATGAATGATATCCCCCTCAATCACATATTCATACCCTTTAGGCAGGATGTATTTTAAGGCGGTTCTTAATGGCACGTCCTTAAGTTTTAATGTAACCGGCGCATTCCCCGCTTCTGAATCGATGATCATGTTAATATTTGTTTTTTCTCTTACAAAAACGACAATGTCTCTTAATGGTGTATCTAAAAATTCAAACGAAATGATCGTATTCAGGGCATCCTCAATAATTTTTGGAAATGGTCCCTCCTGGGGATTTGGAATCAGCCGAAGTTGTTCTGTTTTTATTTTGTTTTCTTCTATAATTTTATCTAACTTCGGAAGCGTACGTTTTGTGATATCCGTCCACGGTTCTTTTGCAGGAAACATTAAGGTGTCCTGGTAGGGAACGGATGCTTCTTTGAGTTTTTCGTGGCTTTTTAATTTCTCCTGGGCATGGGTGGCTTTTAGACTTTCGGTAGTATGTTTATGTTTTATGCCGTTTACCTTTTCTTTAATATATAACCCCTCATTGTTAGCAGAATCCATTGTAAGAATTAAATCCGCAATCTTTGCAGCATCGTCATATCGTCTCTCGTTGACAGCGGTATGTGCATTCTGAATCAACTGAGATATATCTTGGGGGTGTGCGGCTTTTGCTTCTTTGGTGACACCCAACCTGCCTGAAGCCGCAACTGACTTACTTGTTTCATCCAAGAGTTTTCTGGATTGTTGGAGTAACGCCAACGCCTCTTCATTATTTGGTTCTAACAGGATAGCTAGTTCGAGTGCATCAACGGCCTTGGTATAGTCTTTTTGCTCAAAATATATCCTGGCGGTATGAAGATAATAATTATTTGTAGCGGAGAGTTCTGCTCCTGAAGTCTGTTTGTTTTGTGACAAAGACTGATATGGTACAAAAAATAACAGGAATAAACTCAAGATAAAAATTGAAATTAGGGCTGATATGCTTTTCATGTAACCCCCTTTTAAAAGAATAGTCAAAACTTTGCCATAGAAAACGCAGAAAATTACTGAACATCAAAGATTTCACATAATTTCTGACATTAAATTCAAAAGATGTCTCTTAGTTAGTTGATGAGGCATTCGTTAATGGACAAGGAGTAACCGTATCAGTTCCGACCTTTACCAATTCTCCTATCCACAAATGGTAAGATTCCCCTTTCTTATCCTCAAATATAATCTTTGAAGCCGAAATCATGTGCGTTTCTTCAGTAAAGGAACTTCCCAGAAATTCACCTTTTTCGTTCTGTACGACTGTAGTTTTCTTAATAACCAGTGGTTTTTGTGCTTGAGGAACAATTTCTATCAATTTACAATAGGTATCAAAATCCACGGTTTCCTTACCTATTATTTTCTTTTCACCAATAGTTTCCCCTTTTTCTATAGTGAAGCTCTCCACCCACCATTTGTCTTTATAAAATTTTCTGACCTGAACCAATGCCATATCTGCTGTTCCACCTTTAAAAATAAATTCCATTTCGCCCGGTGTAATGTCCTCTAAACGAGGCGTGGTTTGTAATGCCGGCTTTTTTATCAAATCTTTTGTCGTGATGTCTGAAACTGTTTTTTCTTTTGTCAATTTACCAAAAATATTAGCTCTGGGTAATAGAATCGCAGAAGGTGGCGACGTTAAACGCAACGCCAATTGTTCATCATTTTTTAGGTCCGTATCTACAATTGGCGGAACACTTGTTTTAATCTTTCTCTCAATTGTGCCCGACAGGGACAATAATTTTGTATCTGTTCTCTGTACCCCTATATTTAATATAATAAAAGTATGAACCGCTGTATAAATAAGATAACACATTGCCATGCCGAAGCCCAGTTTTTCAATGTGTTTGAATATGAAATTTTTCATGTTCATTTTCAAATTTTAAAATAAAACCGTAATACTCTATGTCTTATAATCAATAACGTGCACATCGAGGGTAACATCAATAATCGGATTCGGGAAGCGATTATCAGTATCATTCGCTAAAATATTTATACCCTCGATAACAAATAGGATATCCGATTTAAGAATTTCGTGTAATAGGAATTTGATGCGATCCGCCTGTAATTCGACCTTGATGGTAAGAGGCATAACGGTGTAATGTTGTGCAAAGGAAGGGTCATAGATAAAAGACGATTCCCGGAATGTAATCTTTTCAAGTCTCGTTATCCCGGCGTTGTTTAGGGCAACGTTGGCGAGCGCTTCCAATATCCAGAACTTTTTTTGTACAGGCAGAATGGTATTCCAGGTCGGAATATCAGAACCCCAGTCATGAAATGGCAAAGCGCCTTCATCGAGTACGATATTATTTGCCTCCAGTTTTGTTAATAATCCGGAAACCCTTTTTACATATTCATTCTTCCAGAGCGCCTCATCCTCAATTTTAACCAAACCTTTTTCCGAATCCTCAACAAAGAAAACCGATTCCAGACGATTATCCTTTTCTTTCAGAAAGGTCTTGCACCTTTCAAGCTCTTTCTCATACAGGTCGGTTTCCAGCTTTTTTGATGTAATCCATTTGTCGTTATAAATATCTTTTACTTTTAAGGCGTAATTTTCAAGCGGGGCTGTTAAATCATTGAGGTCTTTGAACATCCTGGCATACTGGTTTGAAAGTGGAAAAATAAATACAAAAAAGAGAATCAACAGGGTGAGAAAAATTGCGCCAATGGATATCCAGAAGCCGCGTATTCCAGTAAAGAAGCCTGTCAACTTATTCCCAAGTTTTGAGAAATTCATTCCTTTACCGATATCCATACCTTAACCTTTCAATACCCCTGTTCAAGATTTTACGGCTTGAGTCGAAGTTCCAGGTATTAACGATTGGGTTTCTGATTGTATTTCGTCCTGCGACTTTACAATCCAGCGTATCTCAAAACAAATGCATCCCTCCTCACCATTTTCCCGGTCTACCTGACGGCAGGAGCCTGGGACAATTTCCACGTTTTTGAATGCAGGAACTCTCTGGTCAAAGAGAGTTAACCTTTGGATAGGTTTTAAAACGTTTTCTTCTATAAAACCCATACGCGGCTCACTGCTTTCCCCTTTGATTCCCATGAGGAGCAATTTCCCTGAACTACCAGACTTTCTTGGTTCGCCTGTCTTTTTTGCCTGGAAAAAGTTTGACTTAGCTGCTGGTTTCTCCATATCTTTTGTTTGAAAAGTATCTGCGCTTATCCATGAGGAGTTGATACTGGTTATAGCTATGTTGTCGGGTATCAAAAATAACAATTTATCTAACGCCTCCATCCAGAAAAATCTGGAAGAATCAATAGAGGAAACAAGATCAAGCGCGGATTTGTTTGCTTGTGCAAGGGTTTCGGTGCTTTTATACTTTTTTTCCAATTCCTTTATGTTAAGCAATACATTTTGATGGTAATTGTGGGAATTACAAAGATGGTTGATCTGAATATGTAATCCACAGTATTGAATGACAAGTAACAGAGCTAAGCAACCAAGAGTGGCTACGGCATAAGGCTTTTTCCTTGATATTTCTGCCGCTTTGATTTGCTCCGGAGGCAACAAATTTATATTTATCCTGCCTAACCCCAAACCCTGAACTGCAAGCCCCAAAGCAACACTTAAATTCGCAAGATTTTCGTTTAAGAAGTCGGGATTAATCTTATCGGATAATTTTAGATTGTTTATGGTTTTAAGAACTTTTACCTCATACGTAAAATTGTCAGATATAAATTTCACATTACTTGGGTCTTTAAACCTGTTACCTATTAATAAAATGTTTTTAAAATTAACTTCTTCTTTCGTTAAGGACTTATAATATTCCATCGATCTCTGAATTTCTTTCACAAGATCGGCATCTACAGCGGAAAGAGTAATACTTCTCAGCCAAAGATGTAAACCATCAACAATAATTATGTCAGTATTTTCAGTTTCTATATTTATGATAATGACCGGACCATCCACCTGCCGGTCAAATAGTATGAGATTGGAAATTGCAAGAGGCGAAACCTGTAATGCAGTTAATCTGGGCTTAAGAGATGCTATATTTGACAATATATGGTCAAGTGTCGATCTTTTTGAGGCAAAAAGCCCAATCTCTATCCCCTCAGCCGCCGGAACTTGCTCCGATAATTGTTGGTAGTCCCATACAATATCTTTGAGATCGAAGGGGATTTGCTGTTTTGCTTCATAACTGACAATATCTTTTAATTGCTTCTTATCCACAGGGGGAACGGTGGTAAACCTTGACAGTACAAATTGACCCGGAATGGATACCAATACCTTGTCAGTCTTGGCAATATGATGTTTTGCTAGAAAAAATTGAATAGCTTCTTTGATATGCTGGGATTGAAAGAAATTTATATCAGGTTTAAGGGCAGGATATTCAATGATATCCAAGTCTTCAATCAATAACCCACCCGATGTCTGTATAATCTTCACCACCTTTAAAGCGTGACCCCCAATATCCAAGCCCCAGGCAGTTTTTGCCCTGTATTGTTTTAATGCTTGCGATAGTTTTTGGGCGTCAAAACCACGTATTTTAGGAGCCATACGCAATTGGCGGAGTTTTATCATACTGTTTCTTTTAATAATGGTTTATTTTGTGTAAACATTTCGAGGGCCATTTCTGACAGTCGTGTTGTATCATCATCCGCACATGCACGAATCCAATGAATATTCGGAAAACTCCTAAACCATGTCATCTGCCTTTTTGCAAATCTCCGTGTTCTCAGTTTAATTACAGCGGTAACTTCTGAAAGTGTATACTTTCCGTTGAAAAAGTCAATGATTTCTTTGTATCCAAGCGCTTGTGAAGCCTGCTTGCTTAATCCCAATGGATTCTGTAGTAAAGTACGTACTTCGTCTATAAGCCCGCGCTGAAACATTCGGTCTATACGTGATTCTATCCGCTTATATAAAATATCACGGTCGTATTCAATAGCAACTATTATGCAATTATATTTAGGATTTTTGCGGCCAAATTGAGTTTGAAAGGAGGAAATGCTCGCCCCTGTTTTTTTAAATACTTCCAGTGCACGAATAATCCTTTTTTGGTCGTTGTAATGTAATTTATCGGCTGTTTCCGGGTCTACCTCAGCAAGCATTCTATGCAGGCAGTTCGGACCTTGTTCACTAGCGATAGACTTCAGATAGTTGCGATATTCCCAATCCGCAGGTGGACCTTCAAATAAACCGTCCATAATTGCCTTTAAATAGAGGGCCGTACCTCCAACGGCAAGAAACGGTTTACATCGTTGATAAATATTATGAACAGTGGTGTCGAAATCTTTCACATACTGTCCCACATTATATTCCTCCCACGGTTCTACAATATCTATTAAATGATGCGGGATTTTATTTCTTATTTCACGGGACGGTTTTTCTGTCCCAATGTCCATACCCCGGTAGACAAGCATAGAATCTGCCGAAACGATCTCGGCATCGTTATTTTCAGCAATTTTTACGGCTATATCCGTTTTGCCGCATGCCGTAGGGCCTGTGAGTATCCAAACTGGAAGAGACATAAGATATGTTTGTTTATAAGAAGTAATGTAAATACTTATTTGCTATGTATATATGGAAGATTGACGATAATTATACAATATACACGAAAATAAGCAAAGTAAATGTATTTGTAAAAATCCGTATTTCAAGGTTTCATTTAACAAAGGTGGTGTACGTTATTCCATCTATATCTATGGTAAATGTTACAGCCCCTTCCCTGTGTGGCTGTATGGTTATAACATTATAGCCCTGCAAAATATCGATAGTCTTATTGGATACAATGCCATCACTTGAATTAATAAAGGCGTACGCAGGTTGCACGGCGCTAACAAATGCTTCCAGGTTATTTATACGCGAGCCATGATGCGGTATCTGAATTATATTTGACCTGATTTCAGGATGTTTTAACAATATCCACTCTATCCCCTTTTCCTGAATGTCGGCACAGAGAAGTAAAGAATGCCCACAGTAATCAATTTTTAAAACACATGAATTATCATTCGTTGCAGCTATATCAGAAGCAAATGAAGGCGGATGCAATATCTTTACCACCGCCGGTTCAAATCCCTTTAAGATTTCACCATAAGAAAGGGCAGCGGCGCTGATGCCTTTATTATAAAGGACTGAGAGTATATTTTTGCCTGTGTTCGATGCAAAAAAGTAATGTTGTGAAAAAACAGATTTTATAGAAAATCGCTCAATGAGGGATGACAAGCCATTCCAGTGATCTTCGTGCTCGTGTGAAAGTATTACCAGGTCAATCTTTTTAATCTTCTGACCCCATAAAAATGGAGCCGCGATATATTTTCCAACATCATAATTCTTCCATGAACCCACGTCATATAAAATATTTTTCCCATTGGGGAATTGAATAAACACGGCACAGCCATGCCCCACGTCTAAACAAGTAATCATTAAAGCCTGTCCTGAGCCTGTCGAAGCGGAACGATTGGGAAATTTAAGGATATTTGAAAAAACCAAAATATTAGCGCTGAGTAAGCCACATATTGCAATGCGATTAAGATCTAAGGACAGATAATTACGATACAAAAGTAACAAAATGAATAGATAATAAATAATGATTTCTGTATGCGATGGCCCAATGACATAAAAATATGAATACGGTATGGAAGCCAGTCTTGAAACAAGCGATTCAAGTACGATATCTGTATTAGATGCCAACCACGCAGCAACCACGGCCATCTGTGAGCATACAGTTCCCAGTGTTAATAACACGATGCCGCTGACAATGATGATCCAGAACAGCGGAAATACGATGATATTTGCAATGAATATAAAAGGGGTAAAAAGATGGAAATAATAGGCAGTAAGTGGAAACGTGGCCAGCCATGCGGCAAGGGAAACACAGAAGGACTTACGGAGATATTTTTTCACGAAAAAGAACCTCCCCCGTTCGGCCTTTACCTGTAACGACTCTACAAACAGGGCAGTCCTGAACAAGCAACTTTCGATCTTTAACGTTCCATACACAATACCCATCGTCGCCAGCACCGACAGTTGAAACCCGATGTTGAAAATATCGGATGGATTCCTGACAAGGATAAAAAATATAGCCGCAAAAATGCCGCTGGTGATATCCCACTGCCTGCGTACCAGAAAACCACAGAAGAAAATGATGGCCATTATGCTTGCGCGAAGTACGGGTGGATTCAGTCCTGTTAAAAAGGCATAGAGGACAACGACAAACAGGATGATGCACGTTGATAACGTTTGATTTATCCCGAACAAGCGTAACGGTAAAAGCGCCGTAAAGACCACAATCCCTACGTTAAAACCACTAATTGCAATGAAGTGGATAATGCCCGTTTTCATAAAATTGTCAATTGTGTCGTCTGAGAGATCAACCCTGTTTCCCAGCAACATACTGCTGATTAAGGGGGCGCTGTTACTAAAGGTATGCGTGTAAATAGTGTTATTTAACATATTATTTAAAGCATATATGAAACGATACATCCAGTTGTTATGGTACGCCTCTCTGATTTTTATATTGTTTGTATCTGCAACTGTAATCAAACAGCGAACCGAAGGCATTTGCCTTTGCAAGTAGCTTTTGTAATCAAATTCGTATGGATTCGTGGGGGATTTTGGAAGAAACGTATACCCGAAAAGTTCTACCCTCTGTCCGTAACTTAATGTATTCAAAATAGTGAACATATCATGTGTGCTCAAAATATCCTGCTTCGAAGGATATACATTTACCTTTATAATGCCAGAGGTAATCTTCCAGCCAGAGGCAGTTTCTATAACTTCTGCACGGAGGGTAAAGGATATTTTGTAATTGGATTTTTTAGAAAGTTGTCCTGATTTAGTTTGAAGCAATTTTTTATTCAATATATTCTCGTCCAATATAATGGGGGGATTTATAATTATTCCCGAAATGCGTTGCAAGGATTTGTGAGTGGTTAGGATGTGTTCAATATGATTGCCAGGGATGGAATCAGTCCGACAATCATAATATGCTATTGAAACTGCAATAAGGAAGAAAGGCAAGCATGAAAATATGAACCTCTTCCGTGGATATAAATATAAACATACAAAACAAATCGCCCACAGAAGAAAACAAATAACTAAGGTAAGATAAATAGGAATCTCTGTAAGAGAACCCAGGTAGATGCCGCATATAAACAAGAGGGTAATAAAAACAATGGGACGTTGCATGGTTCACTTTCTAAAATAAGTTTACTGAATTTTACAAAGCGAACCGTATACCAAATTTGTAAATGAATATAATCTTTACATGTATCAAGATAGCATATCACAGTCGAATGGCAATGTAGTGCACAATGGCTTTGGGATAAAAGTTCGGTAAATTACAAAAAGTTGTGCTAATGGCTTACCTATTAGGAAAGAGAAGTTAAGTGATAACAAATTTTGTATTTGATTTAAAGGTAGGATTGATGACCGGACTGTTTCAATTCTTCAACTAATTTTTTTATCTGCTCGGCCTTTTGCTTGTTGCAGATAAGGGTTGCATCTTTTGTATGAACGACAATCATGTCTGATACACCGATAGTTGTTATCAGGTGTTGCTCATTGTTCACGATAATACACGAATCAGTGTCCATTCCAAAATGGTTACCCAGTATAGTATTTCCCAAATTATCCTTTTTATTCCAGCGTTCAAGGGCAGACCATGACCCAACATCATCCCACGTAAAATCTACCTCAATAACAAAAACGTCCTGCGCCTTTTCCATGACAGCGTAATCAATTGAAATCTTCTCGAAGGCTTGATATTCTTTTTCGACGGTAGTCCATTCAAGCTCCGTTCCCAATGCAACGCCGATCTTTTGAAGTCCCAGCGCTAATTTTGGCGTGTATTTCGCCAAATATTCCAGGATTTTGGCTGTTTTCCAGACAAAAACCCCGCCATTCCAGTAATATTCTCCTGTATTAATAAAACGTTGTGCTGTCGTCTTGTCTGGTTTTTCCTTGAATGATTCTACTTCATAAACGCTAAAACCATTTTCTTCCAATAAACGGTTACCACGATGAATATAGCCGTAACTCACGGAAGGTTCTGTGGGTTTAATTCCCATTGTGAGCAATGAATTATTTTTGTTCACAATATTCATGGCAGTTTCAGCCATTTGTACAAATCGGGTTGCAGGTTCTATCACGTGATCTGCCGTCATAACAATCATCACGGAATCAGGAGCCTTTTTATGGATGATAGTTGCGGCCAGACCTATACACGGCGCTGTGTCTTTTCCCACAGGTTCGGCAACGATGTTTGCCGGAGGGATTTGTGGAACTTGTTTTTGTATTTTTTCTTTATGTAATATATTGGTAACGATAAGGATGTTTTCTGGGTTAAATAAAGGGGTTATCCGGTCGATGGTGTGTTGAAGCATACTCTTCTGACCGACTATTTCCAGAAGTTGCTTGGGGTTATCTTTGCGGCTCCACGGCCAAAAGCGAGTTCCGCTCCCCCCTGCCATGATTACCGCATATCGTGATTGCATAGGAATTTTCATTTTTTAAGCTGGTTTACAGACGATAGCATGCATGAAATCCCCCTTAGAAAAGGGGGCAAGGGGGTTGTAAACTTGTCCTCATGAAAATGGGGAATAGCCCAGGAAAAACACAACCCCCTGAATCCCCCTTTATTAAGGGGGACTTAGTAGGACTAACTTGAGGTAGTCATTTTCTAATCAGAATATGCATAGAGTAACATCGAAGCAATTGCAACGGCTGCCGTCTCAATCCGCAATATTGAATGGCCTATGCTAACCGGCACGCAGCCTGATTTCTCTGCCATTTCAATCTCACTGCGGGTAAAACCGCCTTCGGGACCTACAAGGCAAATAATTTTCCCTGCTGACGGATGTTCGGTCAATACACTTTTTAGCGTTCTGGTATGAGTGTTTGTACATGCGACGAGCAAGAGGTCATAGTTGTTAATGGTCTTCATTAAGCTATCGAAAGACATTACATCTTCTATTTTGGTCAAATAATTTCTTTTGCATTGCTTCGATGCCTCGATTACGACCTTATTCCATTTTTCAATCTTTTCAGCGGATTTATGCCGAATATCAACAACACTTCGCTCACAATGGAGGGGAATTAATGTCTTTACGCCTAGTTCGGAGCATTTTTGAATTAAAAATACCGAGTGCTTCCCTTTAGGGATGGAAAAAGCTATAGCAATGTCAACGCTTGACTCCCTGTCAACCTTTCTCGTTTGTTCAATAAATACCTTTAATTTATCGTCTAAGATTTCGGTAATGTTTGCAAGATATTCAATCCCTTTACCATCAAAAAGCGTAATTTTACTTCCCGGTTTTGCGCGTTTGACGTGTAAGATATGGTGAGCCTCCTTACCATCAATCCATATTTCATGGACTGTAGGAGTATACGGTATGTAAAAACGATCCTGATGCATTATACGGTTATGGTATGCCTGGCAAGGCTTCGCTCTCTGGCGAAATTGATTATTGTCCGATTTGGACAAACCTCAACACATTTCCCACAGGAGGTGCATTTATTATAATCAATCACTGCAAGATTGTTTTGCACATGGACAGCGTCGTATGGACATATTTTTTCGCACTGTTTACAGGCAATACAAGAATCCTGACAAATCTTCTTCGCAACAGCGCCTTTATCGAGAGACTTGCACCGGACATGCACCATTTTGGATTCCGGTACGATGCTGATAAGTTTCCTGGGGCAAACGGCAGCACACTTTCCGCAGGCAGTACACCGCTCTTCAATTACCCTGGGGAGGCTGTCCTCACCCATATACATCGCCTCAAATTTACAGGCCTCCACGCACGTACCTAAACCCAAACAACCATAATCACAGCCTAAAAACCCGCCCCCGACAATGTTCGCTGCACGACAGTCCTTGACTCCGTTATAAACAAATTTATTTTTAACGCCCCTTGCATGGCACATTACAACAGCAACAGAACGTTCTTTATTTTCGAATTTGACACCCATTATGTTCGCAACAAGCTTGGCCACGGCTGTCTGTCCCACCGTACAGCCGGAAACAGGGGCTTTCCCCTCCACTACCGCCTGCGCAAAGCCGCTACAGCCTGGCTGTCCGCATGCGCCACAGTTTGCACCCGGCAATACTTCATTAATACTATCAATGCGCGGATCAACCCTCACGGCAAACTTGTCAGAGGCAATCGCCAGGCCTATCCCAAAGACCATGCCTAATATGCCTAATGTAATAGCTGCGCCTAAAAGTAACTCCATTTGCTTTTCCTGCCTTTACTCAAAAACATCCTTAGAATTTATTTCCAATCCTTCCAGCAGTTTTGACTTCACTATTCCTGTTTTTTTGGATTTACAAAATTCTAGGTATTCTCCATTTTCCAAGGTTAAAACCTCTATGCCTTTTTCCTTCGGAAACACCAGCCAATATTCTTTTACACCATATTTTCTATAAATTTCCTTCTTCTCAACCATATCATAAAAAGTAGACGAAGGAGATACTATTTCAACAATCAAATCGGGAATACCGTGGATTGCATTTTCCCTTATTATGTCTTGCCTTTCACTTTTAATAAACACGATATCAGGTTGAAATACTTCATCGTCATCGAAAACAACATCGGTTGGCGCTTCAAAAACTTTTCCAAGTTTCTTTTCTTTTACAAACTTCCATATTAGAGAACCTAGATTAATAGATATACCTTGGTGATCAGTCGATGGTGCTGGAACCATGCGTAACTCCCCATGAAAAATTTCATAGCGGTTATTGTCATCTATCTTTAAATAATCCGCATACGTTATTTTTTTCCTATCAGTTATAGAGGTCATCGCCTAGCTCTTCCCAATTTAAATATTAATGTTTATTCTTTTTAGAAGAACAATAATTTAACGGAATTAGTTCCGTTATGCCATAGTTCCGATCATTCTGTGAATCGCTTGTCCGGCAGGCACCATCGGAAAGACGTTCTCATTTGGATCTACCCTAAAATCCATGATAACAGGCCCTTTTATAGAAAATGCCTTTTCTATTGTTGGACGGACGTCTTCTTTCTTCTCAATTAAAAATCCTTTTGCACCGTATGCCTCCGCCAACTTGACAAAATCCGGATTACCGTTCAAATTGACACTGGAATACCGTTTATTGTAAAACAATTCCTGCCACTGACGTACCATCCCCAGATAGCCGTTATTTAAAATAGCTATTTTCACAGGAATGTTTAAACGCGCAACGGTACTGAGTTCCTGGATATTCATTTGAATACTACCATCACCTGCAATGTCCACCACAAGTTTATCCGGACATCCCAATTGAGCGCCAATGGCAGCGGGAAAACCGTAACCCATTGTGCCCAAACCGCCAGAAGACAGAAATGTGCGCGGTTGCGTAAACGTAAAATATTGGGCAGCCCACATCTGATTTTGTCCTACCTCTGTTGTAATGATAGCGTTGCCCTTGGCCGCATCGCAAATTTGTTCAATTACATATTGCGGTTTAATAACGTTTCCACTGTTATTATACGATAGTGGATTTTTTTCTTTCCAGTGTTTGATTTTATCAAACCATTCTTTTCTCTCATCAAATTGAATATGTTTGTTGAGTTCTTGTAATATATTTTTTGCATCACCCACGACCGGTATATCCACTCTGATGCTCTTACTGATAGATGCGGGGTCTATATCAACGTGAATAATCTTTGCGTGGGGGGCAAATTCATCAATCTTTCCAGTAATACGGTCGTCAAACCTTGCGCCGATCGCTATTAAAACATCAGATTCTGTTACTGCAAAATTGGCGTAAGCAGTGCCATGCATTCCCAACATCCCTAAGGATAAATGATGGTCTTCCGGGAATCCTCCGAGTCCCATCAAAGTTGTAGTTACGGGAAGATTTCCCTTTTCTGCAAATTCAAGCAACTCCTTTGCGCTTTCAGAGGCGATGATACCGCCGCCCGTATAGACGACCGGTTGTCTGGAGGAATTAATTGCCTCAGCAGCAATCATAATTTGACGAATATGACCTTCGTATCTGGGTTTGTATCCTGGCAAATCTACTTCTGTTGGTATTACTTCCTCACATTTTTCCATGGTGACATCAACAGGCAAGTCAATCACTACAGGACCTCTGCGCCCGGTGTTGGCTATAAAAAATGCCTCTTTTACGATTCTTGCAAGGTCTTTAATATCTTTCACTAAATAACTGTGTTTTGTTATAGGACGCGTGATTCCAATAATATCCGCTTCCTGGAAGGCGTCATTCCCGATGAGAAAGGTCTTGACCTGTCCTGTTATGGCTACTATAGGTATCGAATCCATATAAGCCGTTGCAATTGCCGTAGTCAAGTTTGTAGCGCCCGGGCCAGAAGTAACCAGGCAAACCCCAACCTTCCCCGTAGCCCTGGCATATCCGTCTGCTGCATGACCGGCGCCTTGTTCGTGTCGCGTTAAAATGAACTTTATAGAAGAGTCAAATAATGCATCAAATAAGGGTAAAACGGCGCCGCCTGGGATTCCAAAGACATACTCCGCCCCTTCTCTTATTAATGCATCCACCAAAATTTGTGAGCCTGTTTTAATCATCTGTCTGTAGCGTATGAAAAAATTTAATCCAAATTTAAAGAATATTAAAAAACGGCAAGACTTTCTACATATAACCTTCTAAGGTATGTTTTAGGAGGAGTGCTTGAACCTGATAAACACAGGAAAACCTGTTAACGACCTAATTTGGCAAGAAAACCGATTGGTTTTTTTAATAAGACTGAAATATTTTTACTTACCAGATTTTTCTTGGTTTATGTCCTCGTTTAGTTCCTCATTTATATAATCTATGTCATCCATGTCTTCATATTTTGGAGGTTTGTATCCCGGCTTCTTGGATTGTTCAACCTCTTCTTTGTAAGCTGCGAGAACCTTTTTCTGTATCTCTTCCCTACAATTTGAATTTATGGGGTGTGCCGTATCGGCATGTAATTTTAGTCTGCCCGCACCTTTGGATGCGCGTTTTTCATCCAATTTCGTACCACAATCATTACAATATTGTGCCATCAGGTGATTTTTACCACCGCATTTCGGACATCTGTCAGTGAGTTTTCTGCTGGGCATGGCTACAAATGCCCCTTTGTGTCCTTCGATAACCTTTAGATCCCTTACGACAAAATCATTATCTATCGTAATACTACAAAATGCCTGTAATCTATTCTTCTTAGCTTCTGTTAACTTTACCCGGACTTCAGTAATATTCAATTGTCTTCCCCCTTCCTGTTCACTTAGCAGTGTCCTAGAAATCATTGGTTACCATAAACACATCACCAATATTTAGCATCTTTATTTTGTTTTCTATGTCTTTTGGATCCATACCCTCCTTACATAAGCCATATAAAGCAGAACCGCTTCCAGACAAAAGTGTGCCACAAAAATCAAACGTTGCTAATGTTTTTTTGATTTTCTCAAGGTCTGGATAAAGCCCGAAAACAACATCCTCTAAGCGATTATGTAAACTATGTCCTAATTCCTGCGGACTCCCTGACTCTAATTTTTGCAAGAAAAAGCTAACATCTTTTAAATTTTTTGTCAAGCTAATTTTGAAATTTTTATAAACCATCGCCGTGCTAACCTCGAACCCCGGATAAATTATTATGTAATTGTACTTTACATGTAAAGGGTATGGGGTAACAACCTCCCCACGTCCTCTACATATCGCTGTATTCCCCTTAACAAAAAATGGTGTGTCCGAACCCAATTTCCCGGCCAGCGACATCAATTGCTTTTCATCATATCCGATTTGCCATAATCTGTTTAATCCACACAATGTTGCAACAGCATCACTGCTTCCGCCGCCAAGCCCAGCCCCAATCGGTATCTTTTTTTCTAAGTGGATTTTCACGCCTTTTACAGTCCCAGTCTCTTTTTGCATGAGGCGAACTGCTTTGACAACGAGATTTTCTTCACCTGTCGCAAGTTTAGGATTCGAGCAGGTAAACGCCACCCCTTTATCGTAATTTTCTATATGAAGATAATCAAACAGACTAACTTCTTGCATAACCGTTTCGATCTCGTGATAACCATCCTGTCGTTTCCCCAATATTTCAAGAAACAAATTGATCTTTGCAGGCGCTGCAACCTTTATCTTCCCTTGTTCTTCCCAGAATTTCATACACAATGCCCCTTATTTCATCGTATTTTTAAAAAACGAAATCTGTGTATCACCGTAAGTTCGAGTATCAAATAATTCTAAACAAATAACTTCCTGGGGCATTTCAAAATCTGTTTTTCTATGCTGCAACATTATGAGACCCTCTTGTTGGACTATTTGTTTACTGCATAAAAGCGAAAATAAAATCAAGAGCTTATCCCTGTAAGAGCTTTTTTCTACGAGAGGATATGGTGGAGTGACAAAGACGATGTCAACCTTTACATTGTTTTTTTCGAGATATGGAACAACGTCAAATACATCGTATAATAAAACCTGCGCCTTATTTTGAAGCTTTGTTGCCTCAAGATTTTTCGTAATAACTTCAATCGCAGACTTATTGTTTTCTACAAAAATGCAAGACATTGCACCACGGCTTAATGCCTCTATTCCAATTGCGCCTGTACCTGCATACATATCTAAAACACGGCTACCGGGAATAACGCCCGATAATATATTGAACAGAGATTCTTTTATTCTATCCTGTATAGGTCTTGTCTTGTCTCCCTTCAATGAGACAAGATGCACACCCCTTGCACTGCCAGCAATTACACGCACGGTTTTATCAGTCTACTTTATTAGCGCCTGTTTTTATTACCAATTGGCTTGCCTGGGCAAGATTATCATGCGAACTTCCGGCATCAATCCACCAGCCATCTATAGTATCGTAAGTCATTAACCCGCTTTTTATATAATAATTATTTACGTCCGTAATCTCAAGCTCACCCCGTTCAGAGCGTTCCAGCGTTTTGACGACATCGAAGACCCGATAATCGTACATATAGATACCAATAACGGCATATTCTGATTTGGGCTTTTTGGGCTTTTCTTCAATACGCACAACCTTATCCCCAATAAGCTCCGGAACGCCAAAATGTTCCGGATGAGGGACTTTTTTTATGATAATCTTCGCCCCTTCTTTCTGTCTTTCAAACGCCTCTGTTTGCTTTATAATATTGTTTTCTATAATATTATCGCCCAGCACAACAACGATTTTGTCACCATCTGCAAAATCTTCAGTCAAACCCAGCGCCTCGGCAATACCACCCTCGCCTTCCTGATAGGTATAACTGATGTGTTTTAAACCAAACTGTTTTCCATCTCCGAGCAACCTTAAAAATTCTCCGGCATGATTTCCCCCGGTAACAATCATAATATCCCTGATTCCCGCATTAATAAGAATTTTAATCGGATAATAAATCATGGGCTCTTTGTATACGGGAAGGAGATGCTTATTGGTAATTTTTGTCAACGGTAATAAGCGCGTCCCTAATCCGCCTGCAAGAACAATCCCCTTCATTATCCGTCCTTTCTATCCCAGGAATACGGTATTTCTCCACTGTGGGGATCTATGCGATATTCATCAGGTGTAGTGTAATTGTATAACTCCGTAGGACAATTGACGACAATCGCCTCATGTTCGCCTATACATTTAAAACCGTGGGTAACCATCGGAGGTATCTGTATCAAAACAGGATTGTATGTGCCTGCAATAAACTCATTTATCTGTCCAAAGGTTGGGGAATCTTTCCGGCTGTCGTAAAGGACAATCTTCATCATACCATGGATAACCGTAAAATGGTCTGTCTGTATCTTATGATAATGCCAGGCCTTTACAACACCCGGATAAGCTGTCGTTACATATACCTGACCAAATGTTATGAAAAGTTCGTCATCTTTTCGAAGTATCTCCATCAATCTGCCGCGTTCATCGGGGATGGGTTTGAGTTTTTTTATCCTTACGCCATCAATCATGGTCATTTCCCCTTATACTTTTTGTCCCTACTTATTACGGCCATCATAAAGAGACAATGATAAGAATATTTTCCACCTAAGTCAATTCCAAATTCCATATTGACATACCTATCTTTTATAAATTATAATTTGTCTCTTAAATTAATTGTTTTTTTCACTATAGTATCGTTATGACTTGCCATTTTGGAAATAGCAAAGCGATTAAGAAATTTCAACACTATGCTTTTTAAACATTAAAGTAAAGGTATGTAATTATGATCAGTAATATAGAAAAAGAATTAACCCCTCTTCGAGAGCGTTTAGTGCACCTCAGGGACTCTCTTTGACCTCGAAAATAAAAAAAAAGAAATGTCTGTCTTAGAGGAACAAATCTCTTCCCCTCATTTTTGGGAAAACAAGGACAATGCTCAGCAAGTTATCAAGAAATTAAAATCCCTCAAAGGAATTATCCTGCCTCTTCATGAATTACAAAAAACACTGGATGACATCGAGTGTTTATCGTCACTTGCTGAAGAAGAACAAGATGAACAGGCTGAGGCTGAGGTCGTAAAAGATATCAAGTCGTTTACGCAGAAGCTCGAAAAAATTGAATTGCGGACAATGCTGGGAGAGCCGCACGATCACTGCAATGCCTATTTAAGCATTTATGCAGGCGCAGGCGGGACTGAGTCCTGTGATTGGGTATCCATGTTATTTCGCATGTACAGCCGCTGGGTGGAAAAAAGTGGATTTACGCAGTCTCTCATCGATGTATTGCCGGGAGAAGAGGCTGGAATTAAAAGGATTACCGTCCATATAAAGGGCGAGTATGCCTATGGATATTTAAAGTCTGAAATCGGCGTTCACCGGTTAGTGCGCATTTCCCCCTTTGATGCAAATGCGCGGAGGCATACATCGTTTGCTGCGGTCGATGTGCTTCCTGAGATCGAAGAGGAAGAAGAAATTGAAATTAACGAAAACGAGTTACGGGTAGATACCTACCGGGCATCAGGGGCAGGCGGCCAACATGTCAACAAGACATCATCCGCTGTCCGTCTTACTCATCTTCCAACCGGGCTTGTCGTACAATGCCAGAGTGAACGGTCACAGCACCAGAACCGGCGAATGGCCCTGAGTATGCTGAAGGCAAAGATGTATCAGATAAAGGAAAAAGAAAGGGAAAAGGAACTTTCCGCAGCGTATGATGAGAAGGGGGAAATTGCATGGGGTCATCAAATCCGATCATATGTATTACAACCCTACTCCCTTGTTAAAGATCTGCGCACCGGCAAGGAAACAGGGAATACACAGGCGGTACTGGACGGCGAGATTGATGAGTTTATGGAAACATATCTGAAATGGAGAATGGTAAAAACAAGTTAGACTATCGAATTTAATTTTTAAGGATAACGTGAAAATATGATTACATTACAAAACGATGACCCGGAAGTTTGGCGTGCCATACAAGCAGAAAAAGAGAGACAGCAAAATACCATCGACCTGATTGCATCAGAAAATATATGCAGCCTTGCAGTGCAGGAGGCACAAGGGTCTTCAATGACTAATAAATACGCCGAGGGGTACGCCAGGAAAAGATGGTATGCCGGCTGTGGAAATGTGGATACGGTAGAAGAATTAGCTGTTGAAAGGGCAAAGCAAATCTTTGGAGCCGAGCATGCCAACGTACAGCCGCATGCAGGTTCACAAGCCAACATGGCCGTCTGCTTTGCAGTGTTAAAGCCCGGAGACCGTATCCTGGGAATGGATTTATCGCACGGCGGACATCTCACACACGGATTTAAAAAGAATTTTTCAGGAATGATGTATGAGATCGCCCATTACGGCGTAAAGAAAGATACCGGATATATTGATTACGATGAGGTGCGCGCCATTGCCTTGAAAACGAAACCCAAAATGATCATCGCAGGTGCGAGCGCTTATCCGAGAGTACTTGACTTCCCAAGATTCAGAAAGATTGCAGATGAAGTGGGCGCCTTATTTATGGCTGATATAGCCCATATCGCCGGACTTATTGTCGGTGGCGCCCATCCCAGCCCGGTTCCTTATGCAGATTTTACTACCACAACAACCCACAAGACTCTTCGTGGTCCGCGTGGCGGTTTAATCTTATGCAAATCGAAATATGCAAAACAGGTTGATTCTATGGTTTTCCCTGGAATTCAGGGTGGCCCTTTTATGCACATCATTGCAGCGAAGGCGGTTGCATTCAAAGAGGCAATGACGGAGGAGTTCAAGCAATGTCAGCACCAAACGGTAAAAAATGCAAGGGCAATGGCGCAAGAATTTGTAAAAAGGGGATACAACCTGGTTTCAGGCGGGACAGACAATCATCTCTTTTTAATTGATTTACGTAATAAAGGAATTACCGGGAAAGAAGCCCAATTATCATTGGAAACTGTGGATATCATCCTGAACAGAAATACGATCCCTTTTGACGAAATGGGTGCAAGTGCAAACGAACCGAACGGGATTCGCATTGGAACGCCCACCATAACTTCGAGAGGTATGAAGGATGCAGAGGCTGTTAAAATAGCCGAATGCATTGACAAAGTCCTTTCACAGCCAAATGATAATAAAACTAAAGAAAACGTTCGAAAGACCATAAAAGACCTCTGCTCAGCTTATTCCCTATATGAGATGGAGGCGTATCAGACTGCGAAATAGCAACTTTATCATTAAATTGTATAGGAATTTTCATTTTGTTTATGTGGGTTCTTGGTAGTGGCAGGCAAAAAATCCCCCTTAAAAAAGGGGGCTAGGGGGGGTTGTAAACTTGTCCTCATGAAACTCGTCCTCGTGAAAACGGGGAATGGGGAATAACCCCAAAAAACAACCCCCTCAATCCCCCTTTTCTAAGGGGGAACAACATGAAAAATATAGCTTCTTAAAGGGCTGGAGCAATCCAGCCCTGTTTTTTATAATTCGGATAAGAAATGACTTCGAAATCATTATCTAAAAAAATAATTGTTATAGGCAATGGTGGCTGGGGAACTGCGCTTGCCATTCTGCTCTATAAAAAGGGTTACGAAGTTACCCTTTGGGGTTCTGACGCAACATACTCAGATTACCTGAGAGAAAAAAGAGAAAACGTCAAATATTTAAAGGGTATTCCAATCCCTTCCGGAATATGCATTACTTCCAATATATCTCATAAGGAAATGGACGTAAATATCATCGTAGTAGCAACACCTACTCCTTACTTGCGTTCAGTACTTATGAAATTTAAAGAATCCTTTGTTCAGGGAACGCCCATTGTTAGCGTTACAAAGGGAATAGAAAATGATACCCTAATGAAACCCAGCGAAATCATCGCCAACGTATGGGGAGATCAACCAATTTCCTTACTGCTTGGCCCAAGCCATGCGGAAGAGGTTGCACGTGGACTGCCTACTACGATTGTTGCATCATCTAAAGACATTGCCCTGGCACGAACCGTTCAGGAAATTTTCACCACAGACAGGTTCAGGGTCTATACGAATCCTGACATGATAGGTGTTGAGCTAGGCGCTGCGATGAAAAATGTGATCGCTATAGCCGCAGGTATATGTGATGGCTTGAAATTTGGTGACAATTCAAAGGCTGCCCTTATTACCCGTGGACTAGCAGAGATTAGCCGTCTCGGTATCGTTATGGGGGCGCAAAAAACTACCTTTTCAGGACTCACGGGATTAGGCGACCTGATAACGACCTGTATCAGTCCTTACGGGAGAAACCGCTGGGTTGGCGAGCAGATTGGGAAAGGAAAAAAACTGCAAGAAGTCCTGGAGAAGATGGAACAAATTGCAGAGGGTGTATGGACTACAAAATCCGTTACAGCGCTTTCAAAGAAATTACATGTGGAAATGCCCATCACCAGAGAAATTTACAATGTGCTCTTTACCGACAAAGACCCCCTGGAGGCTGTAAGTAATCTCATGATGCGTACCCCCAGGTCTGAGATGGAAGAACTTGCCTGAAAGCCTCAGACCAATAAAAAATAAGGTAGAAATGAAAATCATACATGAGAAATTCATGAGACTTGCCATTGACAAGGCACGGCAGGGCATTAAAAACGGGCAGACACCGTTTGGGGTATGTGTATCAAAAGACGAAGAGGTTATCAGTTGTGTCCACAACATCGTATGGGAAAACATGGATATAACCGCCCACGCCGAGATTCATGCAATCAGAGAGGCTTGTAAAAAATTAAATACCGTTGACTTATCCGGCTGTGTGATTTATTCTACCTGTGAACCGTGCCCCATGTGCTTTAGCGCATGCCATTGGGCAAAAATCTCCACAATCGTCTATGGCACCCGAATCGGGGACGCAAGGAAATTGGGATTTAGCGAACTTACCATTTCAAATGAAACGATGAAGCAAGAGGGCAACAGCTCAATAGAAATAGTCGGAAACATCCTGCGTGAAGAAGGGCTTGCGCTCTTCAAGTTATGGTCAGAGCAAGAGAATAAAAGAATTTATTAAATTATTTTTCCCTCTTACGATGAATAAGATACAGGTAAAAACCCATTCTCAATCAGAATTTATTAATATAACGCCCGAAGTCGGTAAAATCGTACACAGGCAGGGGTTTAAAGAGGGCGTGTGCTACGTATATGTGCCCCATACCACAGCCGCCGTTACTATCAATGAAAATGCCGACCCTTCCGTCCCAAAAGACATACAAAACGAACTCAATAAGATAGTGCCATGGGACGACCACTATACTCACATGGAAGGGAATGCCGCCGCTCATATCAAATCTACCATTGTGGGGTCTTCTGTTTATATCCCTGTCTCAGATGGGAAACTGGCGCTGGGCACCTGGCAGGGTATTTTCTTTTGTGAATTCGATGGCCCAAGAAACCGGGAAGTATTTGTACAAACTATTAAAAGTGAATAGCACACAGATCAGACAAAGGATCACATTTAACTGCCGATGGAGCATAAAAGACGCTATAAAGGTCTTCCTGGCTTATGTTATCCTCATGTTCGTAGGAATGCCGTCAATCATACATCTCGTCTCTGCGGTCTTCGGTCACAATTTTCTCGGCAATATCGGGCATCGCAACGTTGTTCTCTTCGTTACCCTTTTCATCAACTTGTCAGTCTGTTCTTATGTGTTTTACATTGTACACGTAGAATGTCATCAATCAATTACAGCCCTCGGCCTTTCTCTTGTAAACTTATCGAACAACATTAAACAGGGTATAAAAAAATATCTGGTTACGCTTCCCCTCATCATCCTGGCCGGGTTCGTCATTAATTTGATCTCGAGCTATTACGGAATAAATCCGGAAATGCAGGACGTTGTTAAATGGATTTTAGAAGAAAAGTCTATCTTTGTCTTAATCAGTTTAATATTCTTTGGGATTATCATTGCCCCATTGATAGAAGAAATCATATTCCGGGGATTTCTGCAATCGGCATTGAAAAACTATTTTGGGGGACGATATGCCATTTTAATCAGCGCATCCCTTTTTGCTGCCGTACACATGGATATATTTGCCTTTTTTCAAATACTTATACTCGGAATACTCCTGGGTTATTTGTACGAGAAAACACAAACTCTCGCTGCTTCCATAGTAGTGCATATTATACATAATTCATTGACCCTGGTTTTTCTGCTGTATTTTAAGTTTTTTTTAAAAGGGAAAGTCCCGATATTTTAGCTAAATGTGTGGAATTTCAATCCTTTTAATTCCCCTCTAAAAACATGTCCTCACGAAGGTGGGGAGAGGGGGAGTAAGGGGTGTGTAAAATTTCCGAAACACACCCCTAGCCCTTACTGGTAGGTCAACCGTCCTCGGTTGACATCATAATGACAAGCGGGGACGCTTGTCCCACCGATAGAGGGGAATTGAAGAAGTCCCCGCTCGCGAGGGGATTCAGGGGTGGGTAAAATAAAACTTGATGTTCGGGAATATCAAAGTTTAAGATTCTTCGGTCGTTTCACTCCCTCAGAATGACAAGGAAAGTCATTCCTTCGCTTTATGTCATTCTGAGCGAAGCGAAGAATCTAATTCAAGATCTTAGATTTACGAATTACGAATTATGGGCAAAAGAAAAATACCACGGAGGTTTCATGTTTAAAGACGTAGATGAACAATTAGAAATTATCCTGCGGGGAACCGTAGATATCGTCACAAAAGAAGAGTTAACAAAAAAACTGAGCAGGTCTGCGAAAGAGAACAAACCACTCAGGGTGAAATTAGGACTCGACCCGACTGCCCCGGATATTCACATAGGAAATGCCATTCCCATCCACAAGCTGCGCACGTTTCAATCGCTCGGACATACTGCCATTCTCATTATCGGAGATTACACGGCAACCGTTGGCGACCCGTCAGGCGCAAACAAGACACGACCCATGCTCTCCCACGACAAGGTTATGGAAAATGCCAGGACATACCTCTCACAGGCCGGCAAGATACTCGATTTGAATAAAACCGAAGTGGTCTATAACAGCAAATGGTTCGAGAAGATGTCGTTTAACGACGTTATCAAACTCACGGCACAGATGACCGTGGCGCGTATGATGGAACGCGATGACTTTACAAAACGGTACAACGCAGGCATCCCTATCAGCGTTAATGAATTTATCTATCCCCTTATGCAGGGATACGATTCTATTATAGTAAAAAGCGACGTAGAACTTGGGGGCACCGATCAGTTATTCAATTTGCTTGTGGGTAGAGACCTTCAGCGGGATGCAGGCATGGAACCACAGATTGCATTGACAACGCCCCTGCTTGAAGGAACCGATGGCAACAAAAAGATGAGCAAGAGCCTGGGAAATTATATCGGCGTGACCGAATCCCCGGGTGAAATGTTCGGCAAGGCGATGTCCATCCCGGACAACCTCATGCGTAAGTATTTCGAACTCGCCACAGACCTGAGCGTCAATGAAATTAACCAACTCCTCGACGTTCACACCCATCCGCGTACGGCGAAGGCAGCGTTGGCAAAGGCTATTGTTCGGCGGTATCATACGGACAAGGATGCAGAAGCAGCGGCGGCGGAGTTTGACCGCATTTTCAAAGAGCATGCGCTGCCAGACAACATCCCTGATGTCCAAATAGCCAGCAGCGAATTAACGGACGGCAAGATATGGATTACACGGCTCATTGTCCTGTGCGGTTTTGCAAATACCAACAGCGAGGCGCGGCGATTGGTTCAACAGGGCGGGGTAAGCATAAACAACGATACCATTAACGATCCCGCTCTGAACATTGAAATAAAGCCCGACATGATTCTCAAGGTGGGGAAACGCCGATTCGCACGAATAGTATTTAAAAATTAGTAATGTTTCACCGCCGAGAACACGGAGAACGCAGGGTTATAACCCCCTCAATCGTTCGACTGAGCTCACGACGAAGTCCCCCTTTACTAATGGGGATTGCTGAGGTGTAATGTCCTTTATGAAATAGGAACATCCTCAAGAAATCTCCCTTAATAAAGGGAGACCAAGATGGTTGTTGTGTGATCACTGCGGTGAGCTAAACTGTTATTAAATTTATTGCATAGAAATTTTCATTTTGTTTATGCGGGTTCTTGGTAGTGGCAGACAAAAAATCCCCCTATCCTCCCCCTTTGTCCCCCTCCGGAGGGGGACAAAGGGGGAGGATAGGGGGTTGTAAAATAGCCCAAAAACACAACCCCCTCAATCCCCCTTTCCTAAGGGGGATTAACTCGAAGACCCCTCCAAACATGCTCTGAAAATGTCCTTCAATTTATCGAGTGTCTGAAACGTCCTCTCGGACACATTATTTGCAGACAAACAGTCTCCCTCTTGTTTAACCACAACGTCAGCCATTGCTAATAAAAGGTACTGCCTTTTAGTAAACACTACGGGTCTCATGGGTTTGTACGCCGTATCAAATTCCCGTACAAGCCGCCTGTTTAAATCCTCAAACCCTTCCTTGTTCAGGGCAGATATACAGCATACAGGTTGCTGAAAGGTGGCCGCAATCCTTTGCTTGTCTAATTTTGCAGGCAGGTCGCATTTGTTAACCACGGCGATAATCGCATCCGTATTTGTCTTTTTTTGCAAATCGCCCGAATTCTTTGTCTTCAGCCAGGAATTTAAGGCGCTCAAAATTCCCTCATCTTCCTGATCAAATTTTCGTGAGTTATCAAATACGGTAATAACCTTGTCAGCACGCCGGAGTTGTTCCTGTGTCATCTCAATGCTCATGGATTCGAGCCTATCGCTTGTTTCCCGCACACCGGCAGTATCCACCAGTTCAAAGGGGATACCCTTAATGGAAATAAACTCGCTCACATAATCCCGCGTGGTCCCCGGCTCATGATGTACAAGCATGCGTTCTTCACCAAGAATGGCGTTGATGAGTGTTGATTTACCTACATTAGGTTTGCCAAGAATTACCAGAACTTGCGGCGAGGTCAATGCCATACCGAAAGGAGTCGTTTTCAATAAATTTTCAATATGGTCTATCAAAGGAGAAACAGAGTGAAAATTTATGGTTTCACCCCCACCCCCACCCCCACCCCCTTGCGAAGGGGGGGATAGAGGGGGGGTATTTTTGTTATTCTTTGCAAGCAAAGACTGCCTGATTCCTTCGACGATTTTCAGCCCTTGTTGCAATGCTCCCGATAATGCCCCTCTATATTGATCCAGCAACACCTTTACGCCGAGTTTTGTGCGTACCTGAACCAACTCCTGAGACGCCTCCTTCTGGATAAAATCTGTCTTGTCATTTTCAAGGGACTGTTGGAGCAATGAATCCCAGTCGACACCCTCTACGCCTGACGACTGCAAGAGTTCATAAATCCTCATTACCACGCGGATACCGCCGTGGCAGTTTATTTCTACAACATCTTTACCGGTAAAACTATCCTTTTGTCTTACAACATTGAGAATAACCTCATCGATCCTCTCTCCTTTATCGTAAATATGCCCATAGTAGAGTTTTTGACTTGCGGCCTCACGAAGATCGGCAATACCCTTCCCCTGAAACACCTTATTGATAATACTCAAGGCGTCCGGGCCGGAGACGATAATCTTGCCAATCCCACCCTCACCTAAAGGAGTGACAATCGAAACTATAGTTTTCTCTTTATTCATCATTTCCATAATGCAATAATACCAACTCTTATCAATGAGAACAAGAATAGGTTTATTAAAACATTTTTAAGTCGAAGTTACTCTATTGACAATTTTTTATTGTAGTGATACTTTGTACATACGATAATAATTCTGCGGTTTCTTCTGACAATAGGTATGGTCGTATTGATGATAGGTAAAAATCAAGGCAAATAATCGGGAATATAAGAGGGAGTACGAAAATGAATGCAATTGAAATATTAAAAAATACGAAGATGTTATAAAACAAAGATATCATGTAAAAAAAATTGGAATATTCGGCTCATTTGCAAGGGGCGAAGAAACAGAAGGCAGCGATATTGATGTCCTTGTTGATTTAAAGGATGGATATGAAACGTTTGATAATTTTATGGATCTCAAGTATTTTCTCGAAGACTTATTTAATAGGAAAGTCGATTTGGTAACCATTGATGCGTTGAGACCTCAGTTAAAAGACGATATTTTACAGGAAGTAATCTATCAGTCTATCCTTATAAAAGAAAAATGACACTCAGCAGTATATTACTACCGTAAAGAAATACCAGCCCTGTTGCCGATAAAGTCTGCGGTATTCACTCATGGCTACCTTTCATGCAAGGGTGGATTCGACCTGTCGGTCTTAATCCATCACACAAAAGTAGGGTGGATTAAGGCGCTGGTTTTTGCGCCGAATCCACCACAATATTTTTATACATGGTGGATTCGCTCACGCTTAATCCACCCTACCTTACTCACCCCTCTTTTTAGAGGGGAAAAGGGTAAAAGCATCAAAGTTTAAGAGTCCTGGCGCAACGAAATCCAACACCGTTACCCCTGACGTTCGGGCTGAGCCCAAAGCGATTGGCACACCGACAGTCGTCACCTTCATCGTTCCAAGACCCCCCACGAAAAACACGAAAATTTTTTTCTTCGTTATACCAACTATCCGTCCACTCCAATACGTTCCCTGCCATATCATAACACCCATAATAACTTTTTCCCTTCGGGAATTTAGTAACCTCTGTCGTTCCCCCAATACCACTTTCATCAGAGTTACATAACGAAGGGTTAAAGTTATCTCCCCAGGGATATACCCAGCCCTTGCGTCCCCTAGCTGCCTTTTCCCATTCTTCCTCTATCGGAAGTCTCTTCCCAGCCCATTTCGCATATGCATTCGCACCAAACCAGCTCACATAAATAACAGGGTGTTTTTCATAACCTTTTTCAACGACATAGTTCTCACCGTCTTCTTTAATCCTACATCTTTCTCTTCTAAAACGACCTTCTAAATAAATCCAATGATTTAAAGTATCCTTATCTGGCTTTCTGGCACGTAAGAATTTACAAAATTGTCTATTGGTAACGGGAAAAATATCTATATAAAATGGCGGGAGATCAATAACACGTTGTGGTTTTTCATTACTATGTGCAACCGGATCGTCTTCACGACTGCCGTAAAGGAATGTCCCGGCAGGGATAAGCACCATCTCTGACTTATCTATAGGGTTTATAAATCTCTCTGCAATTTCTTCAGTAACCGGTTTTTTCAAACCTTCACTCTTACCCATTGATTCAAGGGCCTCAAAAGCCATCAGGGCAAGTTTCTGATCTTTGTTATTCACAGCATCTTTCAACGCTTCTATGACCTTGTCACCGCCTATTTCTTTTAACGCCCATACTGCATTGTACCGTGCTTCGGGCGACAGTGTTGTGTTGCCAATCGCATGAATAAAAGGGGTTGCTGTTTTCACAATGGAATCACGAAGCGCGTCTATTACTATGCTTATCTCGCTTTTGAAACCTTCCGTGGGGATGAGTTGTTCCATAAATTCCGCGATTATGGAGGGATTATTAAGGCCCAGACAAAGAAGTATCACCTCCTTCCACCACCTGTTTCCGTATTTTGAAAGAAGCAATCCAATCAATCTCTTATTCCTGACCTGTTCAGCAGAAAGATATTCCTGAAAACTGAGATGGGTAAACCCGTATTCCGTTTCACTGTATCCCATGAATATGCCGCTTCTGTCCCTGATATTGAGTAAGAGTTTCTTAGGATCAATATACGCTTTTCCCACTTCCTCAAGAGGATCCTTTATCACTTCTTCTATCGCTTCCAGCGGCGCTGATCTCCTCTCATCCAGTTCATGCAGCCATAAAGCAAGGGGTTGCAATATCTGCCGCGCCTCACGGGCCGTTACCAGTATATCAAGCCCCTTTGCCATATCCCACCTTTCAAGGAGGACGTTTGTACACTCTTCATAGAGTTCCACTCTTCGCTGGGGCAATGTCCCTCGATCCCTGTGCACAAGGGCAATTATCTGTAACAGGAGTGGATTTATCGCCAGCTTCTGTATATGTTGGGATTTCTGTATTCTGTCCACCAACTCAAGGGCGGCATCCCTGCCTTTCTTCCTCCTCTTTGCCTCATTATCTTCAGGATGAAGGGCGACTTCCACGGACTCAAACCACTTAATAAGGAATTCTTTTACCTCATCCGGAGCAAAATGCTGTATGGAAAGCTCAAGGACGCCTCCCACAAGTCTGCTCCTGCCAAGGTAACCAGCATATCTGGATGTGATAATAAACCTCGAAAGAGCAAATCTCTGCCTTGCCGTATCTATCCATTTGCAGGTCTTTATTCGTATGTCCTCATTCGCAACTTCATCAAGGCCGTCAAGAAGGACTATCCCCCGTCCTTCACTGAGAAGGCTTCTGAAGGCATTATCCGAAATTTCATATTCTTCGAATTTGCATACCCTTTTCATAAAATGGATAAAATCCTCCTTATTGGGGTCTTTTATCTCTCTTAAAGGGGCAAAGAATGGGATGAGCGTATCTTCAAGACCGAGGACATCCTCCCCCTTACCGTCCGCGAATGAAACAAAGATATGTTTTAAGAGGGTTGTTTTGCCCGAACCCGGGTCACCAAGAATTACCATATTCTTTACGTTATGTCTGGTAGCCGCTTTAAATGCTGCCTTTATATCGATGGAAGATAGCCCGTCTTCACGTATTTTCTCTTCCATCTTCTTTCTGCCTTCGAGAGTAAAATCATAATCTCGTGTATGTATGTAAGCCTTCATGCATATATATACCCGCTCGAGTTCGATAGGAATCCTTAAGTTGGTTTCAAATCCCTGCGTGGGAAGATGGCGATGTTCTTTTACAGCAGATTTCAGATAATTTTTGAAACACCTATCTAACTCAAGGGTTTCTTGAATTTTACCGCCTATTTTCTCCCACCTCGTTGCATTTTCCGCAGTCCAGCCTTCCAGGTGGTCTCTTATTTTCTCATTAAATTCATCTGTTGTGGAGAATTCCCCAAATAATAGCAATTTTTCTTCTTCAATCTTGTCTTTTAAATCCAGAACTTTTATCAGTTGAGGGTCTTCTCGTTCCTTCTTAGAGCGAATTTTAACTTCTTTGAAATAAAACATAATATGAGGCTTCTTCAATGACTTCCATGAATCATAGGCAAGGAGAAATTCTTCTAACGTGCCTGACTCTTCTCTTCCCGTAGGAGAGCCAATTCTTTTATGAAATATGCAGACAAAGATATCACATTCCTTTACGAGCCAGTTTATAATCTCCTGTGGACGGCCGGGAGATGGGAACACATCTTCCCCTCCTGTAGCTTGAAATAAAATGCCGTATGGTTTTAGGAGTGCACTTTTATTCAAATCTTCACAGACTGTACGAACAATATTCCGTTCTTTTGTCACATCTCCGGGAGAAGCGATAAAAACATTGATTTCTTTTTTGTCTCTCATTGCCTTTTCTTTATTGAAAATTCTGCCAGAAAAATATTATGAATTTATGTCCGATCTGGTAAAGTCTTGCTCCAAAGAAGTTGGACGTTTCTTTAATATGATATAGAATGTTGTCGTTAAATCCAGCGCGAAACGCAGCATCTGAATTCACCTTCTCATGTAAATGTAAGTAATTTCATGCACGTGCTAAAATACCAATCCATTTAGAGACCCTAAAAATTCATAATTTCTTATGCTTATCATGAAAAGCTTATTTAATAGCTTTTGGCATAGATAATCTTCCTACAGTAACTTATTATGCACCCACTTAAAAGTCATTTACTTGTTTCAATAGGAAGGAGGCGTACACGTATCTGTCCCTCAGTAACACTGATTATGACACCTTGTTGGAGTGCGTCTTGATGTTTGGAGATTACTTCGTCAAATGTATTACGTCCTGTTCTAAATCTTGCAAAAATGTCACTGTCTTTGGTGAAATTCCCATGTCTGCTAGAAATTTCATGTGGATGCAGTTTCTAAGGGGTAGACAGATTCTTCTGCAAGCCATGCAGCGTATTGTAATGCCTGACGGATATCGTCCAACTCTAGGTATGGATACGCATTTATAATTTCTTCCATACTCTTACCGTTTGCTACCAAATTGACAATCAAAGACACAGTGACGCGCATTCCCCGAATGCATGCTCGTCCTCCCATTACATTGGGGTCAAAAGTAATACGGTCAAGTCCTAACATAAAAAACACCTCCTGCTTTTATCTAAACATTGCCATTAAAATTATTGCATCCATTTCAATTTATCAAAAAGAATCGGCTGCTATAGCCTGATGCGCAAAAGGTTTATTTGACAGGTCATTAACAAGGAGAATAGTAACAGAAGAAACGACCGTGTGCAATAAAATTAGCCATTTAAAGTGCGTCCTTAATCAACCTTCAAGACCGTCGCTCCACGGAGTTCCTATCTTTGAGTACAATAAAAGTCACGTTTGCCAAATTCACTAACAATGCTTTCAAATGTGGTGGATTCGACCTGTCGGTCCTAATCCATCACACAAATGGGTGGATTAAGGCGTGACCGGAGGTACTATAAGTCTTCAGTAAGTATCTTCTCAATCTGTTTTTTGATATTTCGTGCTTCGGTAGCAAGATGATAAAGCTGTTTCCGAGAGAAACTTTCTGCGGCTTCAGCAATCCTTTCCAGGCATTCCATGGCGAACAGATAAACACCTTTTCTCGGCGCTTCGTGTCCTACGTCTTCAGCCCAAACTCCACAAGAGGATATCCGCGCCTGTGCCTTGAGGGCAAG